>Ga0326728_10025674_pt1 | contig 10515 bp, 10 predicted proteins | sample MB3enrmetagenome_FD_207602 | JGI IMG/M metagenome (GOLD analysis project Ga0326728, IMG submission 207602) | Lab enriched peat soil microbial communities from McLean, Ithaca, NY, United States - MB31MN | ecosystem: Environmental > Terrestrial > Soil > Wetlands > Peat | place: USA: New York... | reverse complement strand
GGCGCTGGATGATGCGCTCGAGGCCGACGAAGGCGCCGCCGCAAACAAACAGGATGTCGGTGGTGTCCACGCGGATGTACTCCTGCTGGGGATGCTTGCGGCCGCCCTGGGGGGGCACGTTGCACAGGGTGCCCTCGAGGATCTTGAGCAGGGCCTGCTGGACCCCCTCGCCGGAGACGTCGCGGGTGATCGAGACGTTCTCGGTTTTGCGGGCGATCTTATCGATTTCGTCGATATACACGATGCCGCGCTGGGCGCGCTTGACATCGTAATCCGCATTTTGCAGCAACCGCAGGATGATGTTCTCGACGTCCTCGCCGACGTAACCGGCCTCGGTCAAGGTGGTGGCGTCGGCGATGGCGAAGGGGACATCCAGGATGTCGGCCAGGGTGCGGGCCAGGAGGGTCTTGCCGGAGCCGGTGGGGCCGATCATGAGGATGTTGCTCTTCTCGATCTCGACCTCCGCATGGGGGTCGGGCGGGGCGGCGGGGCCCGGGGTCTCGGCGGGGGTTTCGGCCGGTTCCTGGAGGATGCGCTTGTAATGGTTGTGGACCGCGACGGCGAGGGTTTTTTTGGTGTGGTCCTGGCCGACGCAGCGCAGGTCGAGCTGGCGTTTAAGCTCGGCCGGCTTGGCGACGTGAAAGCGGGGTCGCTGCTTTTTGGCCTGCGCGGCCAGTTCCTTGTCCAGGACCTGTTTGCAGAGAATGACGCAATTGTCGCAGATGTAAACGCCCGGTCCGGCGATGAGTTTTTTGACCTCGGCGTGGGACTTGCCGCAGAAACTGCACAGCGTGATATTGGTGGGGCGCGCCATCGGGACCGACTCCGCTCAGGTTTTCTCGACCAAAGAGGCCGGGCGTTCATCGAGGCCCGGGATTTCCTTGCGCGATTGCACCACCTCATCGACCAGCCCGTAGGCCTTGGCCTCCTCGGCGGACATGAAATTGTCGCGGTCGCAGTCCTTCTCGACCTGCTCGACGGAGCGCCCGGTGTGTTTGGCGATAATGCTGTTGAGGCGCTGCTTGAGGCGGAGCATGTAGCGCACGCGAATCTCGACGTCGCTGGCGGCCCCTTCGGCGCCGCCGAGGACCTGGTGAATCATGATGTTGGAGTTGGGCAGGGCGTAACGTTTGCCCTTGGAGCCGCCGCACAGGAGCACCGCGGCCATGCTCGCCGCCTGGCCGATGCAGTAGGTGTTCATGTCGCAGGTCAGAAACTGCATCGTGTCATAGATGGCCAGGCCGGCGGTGACGCTGCCGCCCGGGGAATTGATATACAAATGGATGTCTTTCTTGGGATCGGTCATCTGCAGGAAGAGCAACTGGGCAATGATCAGGTTGGCCACCATATCGTCCATTGGCGTCCCCAAGAAGACGATCCGGTCCACCAGCAAACGTGAATAGATGTCGTACCCGCGCTCGCCTCGGCCGGTCTGCTCGACCACCATCGGCACTAGGAAATTATCCATAAAACTCATTTTCCGGTCTGAGAGATTAGCGGAGCCGCACCCCGGGGTCAAGCACGGCCGCGCGCAATCGTTTCAGTTGGTCTATTCCGCCGCCGCGGGTTATGTGCTATGGTGAAGGCGATGGCGCCCGCATGGCGGGCCGCCTTCGATTGGGCACTTGAAAGAGACTATGAAAAACACGTTGGTCGTGGTCGCGGATCTCGGATGTTTGAAGGCCTTTCGGTTGGAGAATAGCCAGTTGAACCGCGGCCCCCGCCTCGAGTTGCTCGAAGACTTCCGAAACCCCGAGGCGCATGACAAACTGGTCGAAAAGGTCAGCGATCTCTCCGGCCGCTTTCCGCGCGGCTCCGGCACCGCCAACGGCACCGGCGGGGCCATGTCCGACGGAGAACGGCACAACATCGAGTTGGAGAGCCGCCGCCGGCTGGTGCGCCAGCTCGCGCAACGGTTCAACCAACTGGCCGGCAATAAAGAGATCGAGCGTTGCCTGGTGGCCGCCAGCAAGGAAATCAACCGGCAACTTCTCGATGAACTCGAACCGCAAGTGCGGGCCAAGATCCAAAAAAACGTGTCCGCCGACCTGACCAAACTCGAGCCAACGGAAATCCTTCGCCACTTTTGAGTCCGGATGCCGCGGAGCAAGCGGGTGAGCTTCCGGGCTTGGGGCGCCCCAGCGCGCGCGAAAGCGGGAGCAAGCTCCTCGCACTCCATGCGCTTCGCGCCGTCGTAGCCCCACTACTCTCCTCCCGCATTCCGAGGAGCTTTGTGCAAATCCCCATCCTGCGGTGTCTATAGTAGTATGAAACGCGTTGTGACTGGCGTTGCGGTGCTCGTGCCTGTCGTGCTCGCCGGAATCCTGTTGTACGCTTCCCTTTCCGCGCCGCCGCCCCGCCATGTGGACGGGATGAAGGTCCTCGCCGCCGCAAGGGCTTATGCCGCCGACCGCGAGCATCGGGGACTGGCCTTGCCGGCCTCGGTTTCAGTGCGGGAGTTAACCGAGCGCGGGCTGCTGACTGCCGCCGATGTGAGCGGGTTTGCCGGTATGGAGGTGATGGTCAGCTTGTCCCCCGGTCAGAGGAGCCTGCGGGATGTTCTGGTGCGCGCGCGCCTTTCCGACGGCTACGACGTTATCCTCCTTGCCGATGGCAGCGTCCACGAGGTCAGAAGGAAGTGACAAGCGACGAATGAGCAGCGGCGGCGCGCAATTCCCTCAACTCTCAACTCTCAACTCTCAGCCTTCCTCCACATCGCGGCGGCCGCCAGGGCGTTGAGGGCGGCAATCAGCCCGCAAACGCCCGGAATCCCGAGCAAAGGAATCAACAGCGCGCAGGCCAGGAGGGCGCCCAGAGAGGCGCCTACGAAATCGGCGGTGTAAAGGCGGGACAAGCCCGCGGGGAGGGCGGCCTCGAGCTGGTTGGCCAGGGGGAATTGCGCGCCGACCAGCGCCGCCAAGAGAAAGGTCAGCACGGCAATGGCGGTCTTGATTGCCAATAGGGCCAGGGCCGTGCCGCCCAAGCGGCCGAGGCCGGGCAGAACGAGGGGAAGACCCAGGGCATAAGCCGCAATGGCGGCGGCCAAGAGGCAGAGGCATCGTGCGGGTCGAGGCTTGACGCGAGACGGCGGGGCTTGGGGTGATGACTGCCCTTGGGTCGTGCCTTCCGCCTCACCGCGGCCTTGTCCCTGAGGGGGCGGGGGAATGCGCGGCAGCCAACTGGCGCGGCTGCTCTGCCAGGCGCCCGCGGCCAGGCCGAGCATAAAGACCGTGACGATGAGGCCGACCTGGTGATAGACCGAGCCGCACAAGACCTGGAAGCCCAGGAGCAGGACGAGTTCCAGGGCCGAGGCGGCGAAGCCTGAAGCGAAGAGGACATACGCGCCGCGGCGCAAGCGAACCAGGTAAAAGCCCAGGGCGAGGAGCAACACGGCCTGGAGGGGGCCGAACCGGAGGTTGAATTGACTCATCCAATGGCGGAGGTGGTAGAAATAGAGGACCGGGCTGAAGTCCTGGTTCAGCGCCGCGGGCTCCGCCACGGCTCGGGCCACGTCGGCCATTCGGTCCGGAGCCAGCATGGCGTCGAGGTAGTGGCGGTTGACGAGGCGGGTGCGGATGCCGCGCCGCTCGAGGCGCGAGGCGACGTCCGGGAACAGGGGGCCGTCCGAGGCAAGGAAGAAGACCCGCCCGCCGGGAAGGACGAGGGTGTTTTTGAAACAGGCGCTGACGGTCTTTTGGGCTGACGCCAACAGCCGGGCCAGGTCCCGGCTGACGTAGTTTTCATACTGGCCGAGCGAAAACGAGACCACGCCCTGGGGCGCCAGCGCCTGTTTTGCCTCACCCAGAAACTCGACCGTGAAGAACCGGTTCAACTGCACCGTGGCCGGGGCGGGAAGGTCCAGGATGATGATGTCGTAACCCGCGTCGTCGCGGGACTTGGCGCCGCCGACTCGGCGGGCGGCCACGGCCTGCTCCGCGAGCCTGGCGGCATCCCGCTTGATGAAGAGGCGTCCGTCGGTGTTGAACGTGTGGATGCGCGGGTCGGCGAGGTTTTCGGGCAGGCGCCGCTTGCCCAGCTCGAGGATGAGCGGGTCCAGCTCGACATAATCGACGCGGGCGAGCGGGTACTTGAGGATTTCCCGCGCGGTGCCGGAGATGCCGCCCGAGACGAGCAGCACGCGGCGGGCGTCGGGCCGCTGGGCCAAGGCATAATGGACGGTTTCCTCGAGGTGCTGGTCGTCGCGGGTGGAGATCAGAGGGACGCCGTTTTCGATGAAATCAAGCTGGCCTGCGGCTTGGACAACCACGAGTTTGCCGTAGGGTGAGTTGGCCTGTTCGAGCAGGTGCTGCGGCCGGTACTCGAGTCGGGTCGAAAGACCGTCCGGGTCCAGGAAAACCACGGCGGCCAACAGCCCCAGTGCCAGGCCGGCCGCCGGCCAGCGGAGCTTCCGAGCCAGCGCGGCCGCCGCGGCCAGGTTCAACAGGGCCGGCCAAAGGAGGATGGCGATGTGGTCCCAGGACCGAACCAGGACCAGGCTGAAGAGCAATCCGCCGGCGAGGCTGCCGGCGCTGTCGGCGACGTAACCGCGGCCGGCCCCCAGGACGCCCTGTTTGCGGGAGAGGATGGCGCAGCCCAGGCTCAAGGCGCAGCCCGCGGCAAGGCAATAGGGGAGCAAGAGGACGAAGGCCGCCCCAAGCGTTTGGGTCAGGCCAACGTCGGCGCCGCGGACGAATACGACGTTCCGCAATGCCCGCGCGAGGAACACCTGAACGGGCGGCACGATGGCCGTGCCGAGCAGCAGGACCGCCAGGAGGGCGGTGGGACGGCGCAATCCTGCCGCCAAGCCTCCCAGCCAGGCGCCGATGCCCATCAGCAACAACCACAACCCCAGGACGACGCCCAGGACCATTTCATTGCCCGAAAACGCCGCCAGCAACTCGCGCATGAGCGCCAACTGGGTCATCACGCAGGAAAAACCCAGGGCGAAAAGCGCCTTCAGTTCTCCTGGAAGCACTCCACGTGATAGATGGAAACGGAGGTGTCCGGGCCCCGCCAGGCGCCGGGCGGGCAGCCGGCCTTCTCGGCGAGGTGATCGAGGAACTGGACTTTGTCCGCTATCTGCTCCCAGACCTGGGGCAGAAAGGTCGCCGCCCGGCCGCCGATGCGGAGGACCACCCCGTCCTGGTGAGGCTTGAGCTTGCTGAGGAGGTCCTCGGGCGAGCTAAAGGCCAGCGGTTGGGGTTCGCTCAGCACGCTGATCTCGATTTTTATTCCCGCTACTTCGTCGGGTCGAACCGGGTTGAACCGGGGGTCCATTAGCGCCGCGCTGCGGGCGTTGTCGATGACCGCCTGGCAAAGCGCCTCCTTGGGCAGGATATGGCCAATGCAGCCGCGCAGGACCCCGTTCTTGGTCAGGGTCACGAAACAGGCCCGCTTTTCGGCCAGCTTGGGGGAAACCGTGGCCAAATCCAGTTCCGGTCCCGGCGAAGCGGGATTGGCGGCGACGGTGGTCAGGGTGCGGCGGGCCAATTCGAGCAGCGTTTTTCGCTCGGACGCGTCGAAGGTCTGAGTTTCGGGCTGGACGAAGGCGATGGCGGCGTAACCCACGACGCGGTCCTTCTCGCCGGTGACGTCGCCGCTGTTGCGGTAATCGAGCAGTTCCGCCTTCCAGCCCTTGATTTTGGCCAGGTCCATCAGTGCCAGGATGGGCGTCTTGCCGCAGGCCTCCTGACCTTTCATGTCATCGGGGTTCATGGCGCAGACGGCCCGGACGCACCGGTTATCCAACTCTTTGGCTGCATCGTAGGGGTGATAATGGCTCAAATCCGAACTGGCAACAACAATTGTTTTGTCATCCAGCACGGCCGCCAGCGCCTTGGCCACCCGCTCCGGGTCCACCTCCCCCAGCACCATGGGAACAATCTTGGCCTGGGGGGCGACGCGCTGCAGAAAGGGGATCTGCACCTCGACCGAGTGCTCCCAGGTCTCGGGCGTGTCCTGCCCGCGCTCCGGGGCGGGCTTGGGCGCCCGGGCCCACCACTCCGGCCGCTGAACCGGGCACGGCTTTTCGAGCACAAACGGCGGGGTGTTGGCCAGGCTCCGGGCCTTTTCGGAGATTGGGGCCAGGCCCAGCGGAGTTCGATAAGCCTGCGCATCGGGGATGCACGCTCCTTCGAACCAGGCATAGTGGCTCGGCCCCATGACGATGACGGTCTCGATATCGCGGCCCACCAGCGTCTTGTAGCCGATGGCCGCGGTCTGGCCTGAATAGGCATAGCCGGCGTGCGGACAAACCAGCGCTTTGAGCCTCGGAAGACGATGCGTCGGCGCCCGTTCCAACAACTCGTCCACGGCCTTGGCCAGGACCGGCCCTTCCGCCGGATAAAACAGCCCCGCCACGGCGGGCTCCCGCACCCGGCGCGCCGGCTCGGGGGCGGATGTTGGAGAGGGCGCTTCGGTTCGGGCGTTACACCCGCCGGCCGACAACAGGACCGCCAGAACCGCTGCCCGGGTCAGGACCCGAATCTCTGCAGGAGGTGTTGCCATGGCCCAAGGGCATACTCCTTTGGGCCGAAATGTCAAGGTCGGGAGAACACAAAATACATCCCTTGGCGGAGGCTGGGCGGCAGCAGGTTCGACACGGCCCAGACGCTGCGGTTCAATCGGCCCGGCCGGCGCATGTGCGACCTGGCGTAATAGGCCTCGAGCTGGAAACCCGTCTGGTTGGCCCAGTGCAGGACCTCGCTCCGGGTGTACTCCCGAAAATGCGAGCCCCACTTGGGGTCCAGCCCGATCATCTCGAAGGGATGGACGCCGGCCAGCAAGGTAAGCCGGCGCCTGATGTTGGCGGCGTTGGGGGTGGTGAGGACGAGCTTGCCGCCGGGTGCGAGCAGGTGGTGGAAAAGGCCGAGCCAGTACTGCGGGTGCACGTATAAGTGCTCGACCACCTCCGCCGCGATCACCGTGCCGTAGGGCCCGAGGTCCGGCCAGGGCGGGCGGCAGGCCTCGTGCAAATCATACTCATGATGCGTTTCCCCGTCCCTGGGCAGGATGAACGCCTCCCAGGCGGGGATCTTAAAACCCAGAGTATCGACGCGAGTTGCAAACTCGTGCCGCAGGATGGCCGTGAAGATGTGGGGGCCAATGTCCAGGACCGTGCCCTGGATGTGCCGCCTGACCAGGCGCAGGGTGAAGGCAAACCGCAACTCGTGAATCGCCAGGTACTCCGTGAGTGCCGGCGTGAGCTTCGGCTGCAAGTATTGGAATGAGGTTGCCATGGCTTGATTGCCCGCCCTTTCGGTGGCGAGAGCCTGGATGTCATTGTGCCGGTCCGCTCCCGGCGCGTCAAGCTCGCCCCGGGGGCAAGGTGCGATAAAAAGTGTCGGGCGCACCGTCTCGGTTTTGCCCCGGGCCACCCGGCAATGGCCCAACCCGAACCCAGGTGGACTTCGCGCTTTCTTTCGCCGTGCCTATCTTGGGTGGTGGCGGAGAGGGGAACGGGAGCCAGATCGGATGGCCAGTCAAAAACGCAGAGGCGCGGAGAACGCGGAGAAAAACGCCGTTGCCGCCCCCACCCGACACTTTTGATTACACCCCAGGGGGCATCTTCACGCCACAAAAGAATCGACTCGCGCCCGAGGTCGTACATTCTAAGGAGGTGTCTGGCAAACCGCCGGCGCTGCCTCGACGGAGGAAACAGAGAGAAATGAGGGAACTCGAGCGGGCATGAGATTTCCAGGCTATGGCCCAGGCCAGGCCAGGGCACAATGGTTGGACCGTGAGAACCTGCTTATGAGCAATACCGCCAACGAGAAGCTGGCCTTGATTTTCGGCCGGCGCAGCATCCGCATTTATGCCCCCGGTGCGATCGGGGACGAGACGGTGACCACGCTCTTGGAAGCGGCCATGGCCGCCCCTTCGGCCATGACGAAGGACCCCTGGCGTTTCATCGTGGCGCGCGAGCCGGAGGTGCTGGCGAGGATGAGCGCGGCGCTGCCGGGGGGCAAGATGCTGGCCACCGCAACGCTGGCGATCCTGGCCTGCGGGGACCTGGACGCGGCGTTCGAGCGGCATATAAGCTATCTGTTGCAGGATTGTTCGGCCGCGATCCAGAACCTGCTCCTGGCCGCTCACGGTCTGGGCCTGGGCGCCTGCTGGGTCGGCATCCACCCCAGCGAGGACTGCATCGGGCAGATGAGGAAGCTGTTCTCGCTGCCGGCGCCCATCATTCCCATCGCCGCCATTGCGCTGGGCCTTCCCGGAGAGCGGCTCGAGGCGCGCACCCGATACAATCCCGCTTTCGTCCGCCTCGGGAAGTGGGGCGCATGACAAAATGGTTTTGGGATGTAAACTGAGTGATGGATTTATGGCAACGCAGACTCAGCGTCCCGCTCCACTGCCTTGGTGGCGCGTAATCGTGGTCGGGCGCCGACCCAAGCGCACGCTGGCGCGGATCGGGGTGCTGGTGGGGGTGTGTTTTGTGGTCTTCGGGTTCGTGCTGAGGCCCATTCGCGTCGAGGGCCCGAGCATGCTGCCGACCTATCGGAGCGGCCAGATCCATCTCCTCAATCGGCTGGCCTATCGGTTTCACGAACCGCAGCGGGGAGACGTGGTGGTCGTCATGTACACGGGCGAGCACGTGGTGCTGCTGAAGCGAATCGTGGGGCTGCCCGGAGAGAAGGTGGACTTCGAGGGCGGGCGCCTGGTGGTCAACGGGCGGATGGTGGAGGAGCCTTATGTGCGTAACCCGTGCGACTGGGAGATGCCGCCGATCGAGGTGGGCTATGACGAGGTTTATGTGGTCGGAGACAACCGTTCGATGCCCCTTGAGTACCACCAACAGGGCCGGTCGAAGCGGAATAAGATCCTGGGCAAGCTCTGGTTATGAGGCCGCGCCTGTTCGAGTTCGAGTATCAGCGGGCGTGCTTCACGGCCAGGTTGCCGGCGGATTATCTCTACAGTCCAGCGCATTTCTGGCTGGCGCAGCGAGGGGAGGGATTATGGCGGGTAGGGCTGACCAAGTTCGGCGCGCGAATGTTGGGGGAAATGGTGGACCATGGTTTTGGGATGGAAGCTGGCGCGCCGGTGGCGCCGGGGCAGATCATCGGCTGGGTGGAGGGCTTCAAGGCGATCCTCGATCTCGCTTGCCTGGTCGAGGGGCGGTTTGCCGGGGGCAACCCGGCGCTGGAGACCGAGATTACGCTGGTCAACCTGGACCCGCACGGCGCCGGTTGGCTCTACGCGGTGAAAGGCCGGCCGGACGCCAGGTGCGTGCCGCTGGCGGCCTACGCGCAAGTCCTGGACCGGGAAATCGATGGGCTGCTCGCGCGAGGCCGGGCCGGAAATGAAGGATGCCAAGGCGCAGGGGAGCCCGGCATCGGGTCCAGGTCAGGGAGTTGACGGGGAGGGCGCAGCCGGGTGGGCCGGTTCGGCCAGCTTCACCGACAACATGACGTATTTTTGGCCAGCGTGGTCGAAGGGAACGGCATAGACCCGCAGGTCCATCGCGGTGGAGGCCAGATTCAGGACGCGGGTGACGTGGCAGTCCAGGGTCACTTCACGGCCAGCCAGACCCTCGAGGATGGCCTGGGCGATGGCGCATTCGCGGCAGAAGGCCGAGGTCCCGCAACCCGCCTCCATCCGGCGCGCGTGCTGGCAATCCAGCGCCTCGCCCAGCCGCATCCCGAGAATGGCATCCGCGCTCTGGTCGCCCGACAGAGCCAGCGCATTCGGACTGACATACACAATCTGCCGTTGGGCGTTGAGAATGAACACGTAGTTCAGGACCGACTCGACCAGTTGGGGCGTCAGGGGACACTCTGCCAGGGCGGCGCGCTGCTGATAAATGACCTCGATCGGCGCCCGCTCCGGGGGGGCGAATTCAGTTGCCAAAATCCGAGTGCTCATCGTCTCTTTCGTGTGCCGGGCTGGGTCAAGGCCGGGCCAGGCGCCTATTTGCGCGTGCCCGCCGGGGAAAGCAAGTCAAAACAGCATACATATCTACGCATCATTATACGTTGATTTTTGACTTGCATCAAGTCGGGCTTGCCATTACGTTGGAGGGCCGAAGCCCCCCCGGCCGGCGGCGGACCGGGTCCGCGGCGCTGGGGGACGCCGAGGCAAATGAGACGTGAAGGCTGAATTGGACCGAATCAAAGAACTCGAGTGGCTGCTGCGCCAGCGCATCGTCATCCTGGACGGCGCCATGGGCACGATGATCCAGGCGCATAAACTGGACGAGGCGGGATTCCGGGGGGAACGCTTCAAGGACTGGCCGGGGGAATTGAGGGGCAACAACGACCTGCTGAACCTGACGCAGCCACGGATCATCCAGGCCATCCATCGGGAGTATCTCGAGGCCGGGGCGGACGTGGTGGAGACGAACACCTTCAATTCGACGGCGGTTTCGCTGGCGGACTACAAGCTGGAGGCCCTGGCTTACGAGTTGAACGCAGCCGGGGCCAGGAACGCGCGGGCGGCGGCGGATGCCTTCATGGAGGCGAACCCGGGCCGCGCGTGCTGGGTGGCCGGGGCGCTGGGGCCGACCAGCAAGAC
>Ga0326728_10025673_pt1 | contig 10515 bp, 14 predicted proteins | sample MB3enrmetagenome_FD_207602 | JGI IMG/M metagenome (GOLD analysis project Ga0326728, IMG submission 207602) | Lab enriched peat soil microbial communities from McLean, Ithaca, NY, United States - MB31MN | ecosystem: Environmental > Terrestrial > Soil > Wetlands > Peat | place: USA: New York... | reverse complement strand
AAATTCTTGGTTACACTGTGTAGGCAAAAGGCTGTCCTCCTTCTTTGGCAGAAGTCTTTCTCCCAAAAATACTTATGCCAGAAAGAGACAGCCTTTTTCAATTCTCTCGTGAGATATGCGGGCTAGACTCGTAGCCATCTTTTGGAGTCTGATGATCCCAGAGTTGCCCAGAATCGGGTCTTTCTGGGCAGTCCCGCAGAGGGGCTAGTGCCCCAATCGCGTCAAGAGCTTAAGGTGGGTTGCAGAGAAGGGTTTGTGGGCAAGGCAAAAAACAATCGCTAGGAGCCTTTGTTACCGCAGCAACTGTGCCTTTTCCTCGATTGGCCTGATTCGGTAGTTTGATATTTGTGCGTTATCTATTCGCGCCGCCTTTGAGATTCTGCCTTAACGAACCTTCGGAACTCCGAGTAATCAGTAGAAACTAAGAAAAACGCTGGCATTCGGGGCTCCGCATTCAACACGCTTGGGCTCGATTGTGGCGGTGATCTTCGGGGCGAGAGCTTGGAGAAGGGTTTTCAGCCGGGCGGTGCGTGGGCTCAGTAGCATTGTCCGCTTGCAGTTCTTTCTCGATTTGTCGGCGGTAAATGTTAATCGGGTTGACTGCCATGTATCTCCACCAGAAGTGGCCGTGAGGAAGATAGTTACCATAAGGAGAACGGGCGGGCAACCGGGAATTTACATTGGCGGGCACGGAATCTGTGAATCATGTCAGCCACCGGGGTCCAAACAACTGAAAGCAATGGGGTAGCCCGTTAAGAGCAGCGGCCCTGTTGCACCCTCGCCAGTCCCGGCGCCCCCCGGAGCGTAATTAGAAATCTTGGGTTCGGGGTTTTATTGTAGTGAGGGGAAAGACCACGGTAACTGCTGGAGGAATATGCTATGCGACAGACTGAAGCCATTGGAGGGCACGGGGGCGATTTGCTGCGGGTAAACGAAGCGACGGCGCTTCTTAACATTAAACCGGCAACGGTACGAGCCTGGATACAGCAAAGAAAGCTAGCCTTCGTTCGGCTGAGTGCACGGGCTGTCCGGCTGCGCCGGGCGGATGTCGAAAAAATCATTTCTCAAGGATTTGTCGGCGCGCGGCAATGAGGGAGGGCTCAGATGCGAGCAACTTGCCCGCGTCGTGCGCTCACACGACTCCGCCCTAGCTGGTGGCGTGGCCTGAAACTTTCCCGTGGAGCGTGTGTGGACAAGGTTATGCCACTCCCCGGCGCACCGTCTAGGGCGGGCGGGGGGGTTCGCAAATCAAACATTCGTTCTTGCGCGATTCGCACCGGAGCCCGGCGGCGCGGTGGCTGGGAACCATTGTCGCGAGTTTTGCGGACCGAGCGCGGGTGGCTTCGCCCGGCGTGAGGTAGAATGTCAGGCAAGCCACCGTCTTTCCAGTTCTACCCGAAGGACTGGATTAGTAGCGCGTCAGCATCGGCGATGAGCCTTCACGAGCGAGGAGTTTACATAACCCTTCTCGCGGCTGCATGGAATTCGTCTGAGCCCGGAACCTTACCGCTGCCCACAAAAGCAACCGCAAAAGCTGCCCATCTGGATGTACGGACGGTAAAATGTCTCCTAGGTAAATGGGCCAGCCTCAAAAACCAAGATCGCAGAGAAATGGCCGAGAGATCGCCAAGAGATCGGGCTGATGTCTCGGCGATCTCTCGCCGATGTTTCGTTGAGATCGACGGGAAGTTGGTAAATGAAGAGCTTCACGACCAGTGGATGGAACTCTGTCAATTTCATGAAAATGCACAGGGGAGGGCAAGGAAGGGTGCCGAGGCGCGATGGGGAAAGAAGGCTGCTTTGAGCAATCAAAATCCATGCTTGGCGATGCCTCTTCATCTGCACTTGCATCTTCTAAAGAACAAGAACTGATGATGACTCATCATCAGTTCTTGCCGCAACCACACCTTGTTGAAAAACAGGAAGAAACGCGCGAGCCCCCTCAAGAGCTTTACGGTATGGTAGAGAAATGGAAAGTGCATTTCGGCGATCAGGCTGCCCGCGTGCTTTGGAAGGTCTGCCGCCGGGAGCTACCAACGCTCACCGTCCCAACGTTGATGTGGGAGCTTGAACTCGCTTGGGATAGAGCTGATAAAAAGAAAATCAACAAGCCGGTAGCGTTTCTGATCGACGCCTGCCGGGGCGCCTGCCGCAAGCGGGCGCTCTATCCTGACGAGAAACCCCGCAAAGAGGAGAATTTCTCAAGCGCGGGGGAGTTGCTGCAAAAGATGATCACCAGAATTTAACTAGTACTTGCTTGATTTAATTAGCGCTCGTAAGTGGCTGCAGGTCGCGCTTTGTTTTCAACGATTTAAAAATGCGCGAATTAATCCAAGCAAGTACTAGGCGAGGCTGGGTGGATGAAGTCAAAGCAAATCCGTCTGCCGTTTCTGAATGGAGCCAAAAGGCAGGCTATCCAACCCTCTAGGAGCCTCAGCTTGCCATTGACCGCTCTGCCGAAGAATTTCAGCCTAGTACTTGCTTGATTTAATTAGCGTCCGTAACTGGTTGTAGATCGCCCTTTGATTTCAACGACTTAAAAATGCGCGAATTAATCCAAGCAAGTACTAGAGGGCTCATGGGCGTGGCGATTGATTCCCCGGCCTCTACAGGGGTGGTATTATGCGACTCACAGATATGCCGGAAAGAAACACCGAAAAACACATTGGGCTTGGCGCTGCATGGAGAGTCCGATTAATTCTACGGTTCCGAGTTCACTGGCCGGAAATGGCGCAGTGAAGACTTCGACGGAAATGCCAAAGAAGCGATTTGGGCCGCAGATCAAGGAAGGGAAGGCGCGAGCCCTGGCGAACCTGCGCGCCCCCTGGAGGGCTGGGCAATCGGGTAATCCAGGAGAGCGGCCGAAGCCGCAGCCGAGAAACCTCATGGGACCGCTAACCCCGGAGCATGAAAGAGCGACGAGTGAGAGTGGCCAGCTTCACTTTTTGCTTGACAACCTAACGTGATAGGTTTATGGTGAAGTCATGAGCTTGGGTCTGAAATGCAAGATTCACGGTGTGTCGCTAGTTTGCTTTTGTCCGGCGTGCCGTGGCACAGTGCAGTCCAAGCGCAAGGCCGAGTCTTCGCGCGAAAACGGGAAGCTGGGCGGCAGGCCGCGAAAGAACAAAACTGAGAAGGGGGTAAAGTGACATGCTCTACCAGCGAGGAAAAGAAAAGACGTGGTGGTATCGCTTCCGATTCGGCGGGCGAATCGTGCATGAATCGGCCCGGACGCAGAGCAAGACGATAGCACGCGAGGCTGAAAAGCAGCGCCGCCGCGAGCACGAGGAATCCTGGAATCAGATTACCCGGTGGACCCTGCCGCCCACGTTTGAAAAGGCCGCTCGCGAATGGCTGAAAGGACGTGAAGGGCGAGTAGCCGCCAACACTCTGAGCATGGCCCGAGTTGCCCTCAAGCATCTTCTTCCTGTGTTCGGTTCAAAGCTACTGTGCGATATCGCCGCGAAGGATATACAAGCTTACCAGCAAGGCCGGTTGCGGGAAGGGGCGCAAGGGCGCACGATTAATATCGAAGTCCAGACCTTGCGCCAGGTCATGAAGGCCAACAAATGCTGGCAGCGCCTTGAAGGCGAGATTCGGTTGCTCAAGGAACGGAAGGATATTGGCCGCGCCTTGGTGCCGGATGAGGAAAGCCGCTTGCTCGCAGAGTGCGCCAGGGCCGATTCCGCCGCCTACACCGCCACCGTGCTGGCCCTCAACACCGCCATGCGCAAAGACGAAATCCGCAAGCTTGGCTGGAAGCAGATAGACTTATTCGAGGGTGTGTTGACGGTTGGCAAGTCAAAGACGGATGCCGGAACGGGGCGGATGATTCCCTTGAATCCCTCCGCCGTGAGAGCCTTGGCCGATTGGGGAAGCAAGTTTCCGAATCGCCAGCCAGAGCATTACGTGTTCCCCTGGTGCGAGTCGCGGCATATTGACCCTACCCGCCCCACCAAGGGTTGGCGCACCGCTTGGCGGACCGTGACACGGGCCGTCGAGTGCCCGAAGTGCGGACGGATTCAAGCGCCCACCGATTTTTGCCGGAATCCAGAGTGCAAGGCCGACGTGCAAGGCATCACAAACCCACTGGCCCGGCTCCGGTTCCACGATCTCAGGCATACTGCCATCACCAAGCTGGCAGAAGGGCAGGCTTCGGACCAGACGGTCATGAGCATTGCCGGGCACGTGTCGCGCCAGATGTTAGAGCATTACTCCCATATCAGGCTCGCCGCCAAGCGCACCGCCTTGGATTCGATTGCAACACCCCTACCCACACCCGCCATTGAAAAAACGCCAGCTTTTGAGGGTAGTGTGCACCAAATTGGTAACCAAATCGGGATGCCTCAAAACGGTGCAGCCGGTAAGTTATTGAATTAGCTGGCGGGGACGACGGGACTCGAACCCGCGACCTCATGCGTGACAGGCATGCGTTCTAACCAACTGAACTACGTCCCCTTTTTAAGAACCAGTAGGCAGTAGGCAGAAAGCAGTAAGCGGTAAGGGCAGCCGACACCCTTCGCTTGCTCACGATTCAACTCAACGCTTCGATTCCTGCCGCCTGCCTTCTGCTTACTGCCTACTGTCTTTTCTGGTGGGCGGTATCCGGCTCGAACGGATGACCTTCTGCTTGTAAGGCAGACGCTCTGACCGACTGAGCTAACCGCCCAGCTTCCCTTCGAGCGGGGGGCTCAACTCTTTCGGCCCCCCGGCACACGAGCCTTGACAGTTCCCATCTCGCGAATATACACTACCGGCCGGAGGTCGTCAAGGAAGACACAGACCTGACTATGCAGTTCCCGCGAGAGTACGTGGCCTACATGGCCAAACAAGTTCTGAAGCGACTCACCAAGGCCGGGCTTATCCAATACGACCAGCCCGAGTACGTCACCGAAGTGATGTATGAGGTTATGTTTGATGAATTGAGTATTGAGGACAGGATTAATGATGAAGTTCGTAAGATCCTCGAAGAGCATGGCAACGAAATGAAGGAGTTGGGCGCCACCTTCGAAGAGGCCTTCAAGGTGGTCAAGAAACAGCTCGTGCGAGAACGCAAAATCATCCTCTGAACGGGTGGGGTTTTGGGCCGATGAAAATGAGCCACGAAAAGATCATCCAAGTTTCGCATCGGATTACGGGGGCAATAGAAGCCTTGGATGAGGTGGAAATCTTTGAAGAGCCCAACACCATTCGCCAGGAAGTCGTCAAAATCCTGACGGAGCTGATGCACGAGGAAGAGAAGATGGACGAAGTGATCAAAGCTCGGATCGCTTCGCAGAAACGCACCATACCTGAAGGCAGTGGCGAGTGGGAGATCCTCTACCGGAAATACTATAACGATGAACTGCGTAAGCTGGGCGTCGTTTTCAATGCCCCCGCCAGTCGTCCCTGATTCCAAAACCTCATGGCGGAAACCCTGGCTCTTTCCCCGCGCGGGGGGAAGGGCATTTTCGCGCCGGCCTCGGCGCCTGCAAAAAAGCAAAAGGCGCCCGGTGATCTGGACGCCTTTCATACTAAGGTGAAATTGCTACCGGTTAATCGCGCCGCTTCAGCACGGGCGGCGAATCATCGCCTGAATCGGTTGGCTGCTGACCGGATTGGGTGGTGGTGGAGTCGGGCGTCTCGCGCTTGCGCAGCGTGGGCCCGGAATCTCCTGGTTTTTGCCGCTTGCGCTGGGTGATGACGGTTTGCAAGCGCGCCTTGATGTCATCAAACTCCGAAGTTGACACAAGGTACTCGTTTTTCTTCGGGAGAATCTTCTGTATCTCTTCCTCCGAGGCGATAATGCGATCGCCCGTGGGAGGGTGGTCGGCAAAGACTTTGGCCATGCTCCCGGGGCTTCGGCGCTCTTCATCCATGACCTTACCGAAGAAGCCGACGAAGGCATTAGGATCGTAGCCAGCCTTATACATGTACTGGAGACCTAAGAAGTCGGCCTCCTTCTCATCCGCGCGGCTGAACTTCAGGAAGGCCATAGGCACGCCGTTCATATAGGCTTCCATGACGCCCATATAGACCGCCGCCGTCATAGGGATGAACATCAGGGGGATCATGGAAAATTGCAGAATGGTGGCCTTGGTCATCGTGCTGGCCCAGTGGCGGGCCGCGGCGTGGCCGATCTCATGCGCAATGACGCCGGCGATTTGGTCTTCTTCATCCGCCGCCAGCAGGGTGCCCGTGTTGAGGTACATGAACCCGCCCGGCAAGGTAAAAGCGTTGATGGCGGGGTCGTCAATGACCTTGATGGTCAGGGGGATCTTGAGGTCCGAGTTGCGCGCCAGGTTTTGCGCCACACGGTTCACATACTCATTGATGACGGGGTCCTTGAGAATCTTGGCCTGTTTGTCAATCTGATCGGCATACTGCTTGCCGATGGCGATTTCTTTTTCCTGGGAGATGATGCTGTGATGTGCGACGTTGCGATCGCCGATCTCGTCGACGTCGTCCTTCTTATCGTCGGCGCGGCCGGGAAGCGAAGCCCAGCACAGGATCGTAACAAGTGCGAGAGCTATCAAACGCGGCTTCTTCATGGCATTACTCCTCACCGGCGATTATACCACTACGGGCAGATTACCACTCTTTCTTTATTTCTGTCCTCGGTGATTTGCGAAGCGACCCGGCCCCTGATTGCAAGGGCACCTCCGGCTCTTTTTCAGGGCCAGCCAGAATCCACCCATGTCTTGGATTAGATAGACGGCAATGAGGTTGCATCTGTTACTGAAGGTACGAGTTAAATTGAGTTTACACGGGATGGCATGCTCGCGAGCCTCGCCCGAGTGGGGGAAGCGGGGAAGCTAAGGAAGACACTCTACCATTCGCCTGCGCCGTGTCGCGAACGCCCTGTAACCTCTGTAATTTCAATGCAGTGGAAGTGTTGCGCGGAGATTCTTATCACTGACTTACTACCCTCGTTAACATAGAATCTGCGGAGTTTAGAGACCACATAGGGCGCGGCATTCGGGAACTAGGCATTGGCCGCGGAAGGGGAAAGGCTGCAAAGCTGCGCTGGGCTCTTGACTCCGCATCCGAGGACAGTTAGATTAGCTCATCGGCCTTCAACCGAGGCTCGGATTCAGTTTCCTGAGACAGAACATGGTCTCGCCGTAAAGGAGTGTAAACCCGTGGCCGTTCCCTCGATTCAGTTAGGCCAAGTCTGGCAGTCGCAAGCGACGGGCGACAATTGGCTGGTGACCAAAGTTTATTCGGAAGTGTTCACCTCCTATGCCCTCCTCAGAAAAGTGGGAGGAGGAGAGGCTGACGTTCGCCGCGTGAAAGTCGAGAAGGGCACTGAGGGTGTGGGGCTTTCCGGTTTTATCTTCACTCAGGATGCCGATGCTTTCTAATTATCGGATAATTTGGTCATCGGGTCATCGAGCCATTTCGGAGCGCCATCGTCGCAAACTTATTCGATTGTTTAACGGCCAAATGAGTCAATGACCCGATGGCCCGATGACCCGATGGCCCGATGAATCAATTCCCTTTGCTCTATGGTCTCTACTCTTCTCGAGTTCCTTGCCGCCTTCATCATATCGGTGATTTCCAAAGCGGGTTATCTGGGCATTGTCTTGCTCATGGCAATCGAATCGGCCTGCATCCCGTTGCCTTCGGAAGTCATCATGCCTTTCTCCGGGTACCTGGTTTTTGCCGGTCGATTTCGGCTGCTCTGGGTAGGAATGGCAGGTGCCGTGGGGTGCAATTTGGGATCGCTCGCGGCCTATTACATCGGGTCTATGGGAGGGCGGCCGCTGGTGGAAAAATACGGACGCTGGCTGCTGGTCACTCACCACGATCTCGAGTTGGCCGACCGCTTCTTTGCACGCTATGGCGATTGGGCCGTGTTCATCGCGCGCCTGCTACCCGTTATTCGTACCTTTATCGCCTTCCCCGCCGGCGTTTCGCGCATGAACGTGGCGCGCTTCCACCTCTATACTTTCCTCGGATCTTTGCCCTGGTGCCTGGCGCTCGCGTACGCGGGGATGAAACTCGGCGAGCGCTGGATGACCCTCCGCGAATACTTCCACCGCTTCGACGCGGTTTTGGGGGTCGTGATCGTCCTCGGCGCCGTGTGGTTCATCCACAACCGTTGGAAAAACCGCTTGCGTGCGGCATAGCAGGCCTCTTGAGGTTACAATCCGGAACGAGATGGAGCGAGACAAGTTTGAGGCTATTGTGGCGCAAGCGCTGGATGACCTGCCCGAGCCGTTTCGCCTGCGGCTGACCAACGTGGCCATCATCGTGGAAGACTTGCCACCGCCGGGAATAGAGAACCAAGGATTATTGCTGGGTCTCTTTCGTGGCATCCCGCGCACGGAGAAGAGCGTCTTCTATTCCGGCCTGCCTGATCACATTTTTCTGTACCAGAGAAACATTGAGGCCATCTCGAGGACGGAGGCGGATGTGCGCCGCCAAATCCGCGCTACCCTGCTGCACGAAGTGGGGCACTATTTTGGGCTTAGTGAAGAGGAATTGCGCGGTATCTAAAGCTCCTGCGGAATTCCCAGTGGTCAATCCCTTGCCGGTCCGCACCTATATTGATTTCACCGGCATCTTGACGATGTCGTCGACCTCCACGATCTCACGTATGATGAAGGGCTCACCGTAGCGCACACCGATCATATGGCCGAAATGGCGGGCTTCTGAGCCCATCCGGGCATTGATGTCGGCGCGGGAAGGGAAGAGGTTTTGCAATTCTTTGGGCGGGGAAAACTGCGAGGAAAAACAGAAGATGGCTTTGAGTTTTCTCTCGAACTGTGCGGTGATGTCCACGACGAACGTAGGGCGGATGCTCGGCACGTATTGTGAGGCGTAAAGGATTTTAAAGGGGCGGTGGGGCTTTCCCGCCAGCGGCTGCTTGGCGAGCCCCGCCAGGAAGCAGGCTTCGTATCCAAGGTGCCCGGTGATGTAGTGGTCGGGGTGACGGCCTTTCCAATAGGGCAGAATCACCGTGTGGGGTTTCAACTCGCGAATCTTTTGCGCGACCATCAGTTTATTTTCGCGATTATTTTCTACTCCGGCATCGGGAATGTTGAGGTTCTCCCGGTGGACCACCCCTAGCACCGCGGCGGCCCGGCGCGCTTCCTTTTCGCGCAGAGCCGGGCTGCCGCGCGTGCCGCTTTCGCCCGCCGTGAGATCAAGGATGCCGACGCGATAGCCCGCTTCTGTCATCTTGATGACCGTGCCCCCGCAGGTGATCTCAACGTCGTCCGGGTGCGCCGCAATGGTCAGGATATCAACTTCCATGTTCTGTTTTTTCTCCCTGTGCTGGCCGCGATTTGAGCCGCTGCAAGAATATTTTCTCATCCAGACGGTACTTGAACGCCTTCCGCCCGTTGATGAACACCACGGGAATTTCCTCGTGAAACTTCGCATACGCAGCCCTGTCCTCGAGAATATTCACTTCCCGAAGTTCGAAAGGCTGCATGGTGCGCAGCTTGTTGAGCTGTGCTTTGACTGTGTCGCACAGACAGCAGCCGGGCTTGGTGAAGAGTACGACTTCCATCATCTCGTATTCCAGGATTCTAAAAGCAAGGGTGGAGTAGCGTCAAGCTGGGATGACGGCACCAGTGCGCGCGAGGCCTGAGCGTGTTACCATTCAGGCGTCATGAACGAAGAACCTTTGCGGGACCAAGTGGCGCTGGTGACGGGCGGCGGGAAGCGGATCGGGCGGGCCATTGCGCTGACGCTGGGCCGTGCCGGCGCGGACGTGATCGTGAACTACAACCAGTCGAGGGAGGGCGCCCAGGCCACGGTGCGCGAGATCGTGGCCCTGGGGGTGCGTGCAGAGGCCCTGCGTGCTGACGTCTCACGCCCGAGGCAGGTCGCGGCCATGTTCCGCGCCATCCAAAAGCATTTTGGCCGTCTGGATCTGCTCGTCAATAATGCCGGCGTTTTTTTCCTGAGGGAATGGGAAGAGTCGGAGGAAAAAGATTGGGACCACGTTCTGGGCGCCAATCTGAAGGGCCCTTTCTTCTGCGCGCAAGCTGCGGCGCGGATGATGATGCGGCAGGGGCGGGGAAATATTATCAATATCTCCTCGCTCGGGGGCTTGCAGGCATGGCCGAGCTACATGCACTACTGTGCGTCGAAGGCAGCGCTGATTTCCCTCACGCGCTCGCTGGCGAAAGCACTGGCCCCGACAATCCGCGTCAACAGTGTGGCGCCGGGCACCATCCTCTTCCCGAATGAAGAGCGCGACGCGACCATTCGCAAAATCATCCGCACCACCCCGCTGCGCAAAGGCGGCGCAGCCGAAGACATTGCGCAGATGGTTTTATTCCTCGCTACCCACGGCGAGTTCATCACCGGCCAGGTATTTGCTGTGGATGGGGGGAAGTCGATTCCCTAGGAGGGATGACAACACATGCCCAGGAGAACTTACGTACAATCCATGCTATACGTCCGCGCATAATTAAAGGGACATAGGTCGCCCCTGTATGGCATACTTCTCGCGGGAGGAGTAGCCATGATTCCTCGCCTGCTGCGGTTGCACCCCTTGACCTATCGCCGGTTGATCCG
>Ga0326728_10025672_pt1 | contig 10516 bp, 8 predicted proteins | sample MB3enrmetagenome_FD_207602 | JGI IMG/M metagenome (GOLD analysis project Ga0326728, IMG submission 207602) | Lab enriched peat soil microbial communities from McLean, Ithaca, NY, United States - MB31MN | ecosystem: Environmental > Terrestrial > Soil > Wetlands > Peat | place: USA: New York... | reverse complement strand
TGAGCGAGCTTCATCGTCGCGCGGTGCGCGCGGCTGGAGATCAGCTCAATCGAGTGAACGAGTTTTTTCGGGTAGGGCCCATCGAGAAGAAACGGGTAGGCAAGGATCGCTTTATGTGTAAGCCCGCCGCCGCAGGGTTTTTCCCAGGCAAGATGCTCGTCGAAAATTGTGACTTGAAAACCCGCGCGGGCGAGACGCTCACCGCACATTGCTCCTGAAGGACCGCCGCCGACGATCGCGATCTCACGCAACGTCTATTGTCCGTCTTCTTCCCAAGGTTGGACTGCTCGCGAAGGGGCTTTTAGGTCAACGGAAACACCGACGCGATGAACCACCCGGCCAGTATAGCACCAAAGGCTGCCCCGGCCGCAGCTGAGCCCGTTCGTATGCGTAACACATCGGAACCCAACCGCTGCAGAATGGAGAGAAACAGAAACGTCGGCGCCAAAAGCAGAATCAGGACCTGTCCGTTCATGGTCGCGTAGACCGCGAGCAGCATCAGCAACCACAACTCAAGTCTCAGCAGCAGACAGACGCCGACCCTGCGCCAATAGTGGAACAGATTGGGGGCGCCCAAGGCGAGTTCCTCGGCAGCGAAGTACGGCAGGACCGCCAGAGTTGCGGGTGCGAGCCGGAGCCACCTCGGCGTAGTAAGCCAGAATCCGCCCGCGAGGGTTCGGAGGAAGCTCATGGCTTTGATCGGCGTGAGGTCGATAGAAAACCCGACCCACGCGCGCGCGGCCATGGCGAAGGCCAGCGCCAGCACTACAGCGGCGAAGATTCCGCGCAGCTTGGGCCGGAGACTCGCGACTTGACCGCGGAAGAGCAGAAGCAATGCAAGCCCCGCCACAAGCATGCAAGATACGATGTAGCTGCCGTTGTAGAGCCGCAGCCAGTTGTAATGCGAAGTCAGCGAAAATAGCGCGACGGCCAGCGCGGAGGCCACCGCCCAGCGCGCAACCATCGTGCGAATCGTCAGCCAGTGCACAAACGTGATGCGAATCTGAGGATCTCTTGGCGGATCCGGTTGGGGCGGGTGTCCCGCGATGATCAAGGCGGCAAGCGGGAACAGCAGCAGCAACCCAATCCCGCAGAGCACCGCTCCGGCCCGCGGCCAGCCGCGAACCGGTTGGAGCGGACCCGACTCGGCCAGGGCTTCGCGCGCCCAGGTTGCGGCCTGCATCTCCGGACGCTCATCGACGAGCGGGCTGACGTGGTCCGCCCACGGTATCGTGGAAAGCTGAAACGCGCGCCGCTGCGCGAAGTCTTCCGGTGCGACGCGCTCGCCGCCCGCGGCGGCGGCAATCTTGCGCGCCTCCGCGCGCAGTGGAGGCAAATCGAATTGCGCGCTCAGGACGAGCAAATTATTGGGAATGCGCCGCGGGAGGACCATCGGGGCGGGCGAAAGAGCGATTGTCCCGGCGGTTGAAAACCGATCGGCCATACGAATCGCGATTTCTCCCCCCAGCGAGTGGCCGAGCAGCACCGTGCGGTCGAGCTGGATGTCGCCGCGCGCGGTGAGCGCGTTGATGGCGCGCTCGGTGCATTCCTCCGCGCGCGCGTACGTGAAGGGTTCGGTGCTGTCGCCGTGGCCCGGCAGGTCGATTGAATATACGCGCAGCCGCTGTGCCGCCAGCCATTGGTCGAGCCACTTCATGACTCGGCGATTGCCCGCGAGGCCGTGAATGACGACAGCGCTGCCGACGGGCGGCTCGGGACTTGCTTCGTAGACCGAGACGGGGGTGCGACAACCGTCGTCCATGACTCCGTCGGTACGGCGGATGTGCGTGCTGTAATCCGCCGCGAGACCTGCGGCGATCAGCAGGAGCCCGAGCACGGCGAACAGTAATTGGCGTCGCATCTGCAGGTTAGAGCCGCGTGATAAACTTGTTCCTTCCTGCGCCTTGCGCGCCGCAACGGACCTGTCCGCTGCGGCCGTTGAAAGCGGCGCGGGCGAAAGGTCTTCGAAGCATGGGCCAAGTGATCTCCGAAGACAGTCTCATTATTGAATTGCAGCGCCAAAAGCGCAACGGGCGCCGGATTGTTTTTACAAACGGCTGTTTCGATCTTCTGCACCCGGGCCACGTGAGCAGCCTGGAGCAGGCGCGCTCGCTCGGCGATTGCCTTGTTGTCGGCCTGAATGATGATGCGAGCGTGCGCTTGTTGAAAGGGCCCGAGCGCCCATTGCTGCCCGAGCGGGAGCGCGCCGCGATTCTTGCCGCGCTCGCGGCGGTGGACTACGTCGTACTTTTCAGCCAGCCCACTCCGCGCGAACTGATCGCGCGCATCGCGCCCGACATTTTGGCCAAAGGCGCCGATTGGGACGGTCGAGAAATCGCCGGCCGCGAAGAAGTCGAATCCACGGGTGGCGAAGTTCGCACACTGAATCTCGATCCGGGCTATTCCACCACGCGTCTCCTCGAAGAGTTGAAACGTATGGCTCGCGGCGGCGCGTCCGCGGCGTCGCGCGGGTTCCCGCCGGACGGCAAAGGGCGCGGCTGAACATGCTATTGCCGCCGGTCGCGGATTTCTTCCTGCCCTTTGGACGCCTCCCCGCCGTCGAAGCCGCAATCGAGGGCCTGCGTCACAACCGCGCCGAATCACTCTCCGGCCTAACTCCGCCGGCTGTTGCCTTGCTCATCGCGCATGCCGCGGCGGAATTGCGGCGGCCCGTCGTCGTCATCGTCGAATCCAATGGGCGCGCCGAATCGCTCGTCGAGCCGACGCGATTTTTTCTGCGCGCTCTTTCCGGGGAACCCGTCGCGGGACAGCCCGGTGCGACGGTCGGAGTTCTGCCCGCGCTCGACGTCTTGCCCGGCCCGGACATCGCGCCTCACCCGGCGCTGCTGGAATCGCGCGCCGTTTCCCTCTGGAGATATTCCACGGGCCAGGCTCGCGTGCTCATCGTTTCGGGCGTTGCGGCTCGAATGCGATATCGGGAGGGCGCCTTCTACGCCGGCTTGGCGCGCACGCTCGTTCGCGACGAGGAAATTTCGCTCGAAGATTTGGTGGCCCACCTTCGCGGCGTCGGCTACGAACGGCAAGACACCGTCGATATGCCCGGCCAATATACCGTTCGCGGCGGCATCCTCGACGTCTTTCCGCCGGAAGCGGCGCGGCCCGTGCGGCTCGAATTGCTCGGCGACACCCTCCAATCGCTTCGGGAGTTCGATCCGGACACGCAGCGCTCCGTGCGGCCTCTCGAGCAGGTAAGCCTACCGCCACTGACTGAATTTCGGGACGGCGCTCGGGGCAACGCGCCGGAACCCGAACGCCGCGAAGGGTTGCCGGTTCCGCAGAGTTCGATTCTCGATTTGCGCGGCGAACCGGTTGTCATTCTCGAAGAGCCGGAATCGCTGGCCGGGGCTTGGGAGCAACTTGACGCCGGTATCGCGGGCAGCGCGCGTGATTCCAGTTTCTACTTTTCCGGGGAGGAATGGTGGCAGGCGCTGGGTCGGCACACGCGCCTGGAATTGCAGCGGTTGCCTTTGGAGCGAGAGGGCGGCGGGCAGTGGATTGTCGTTGGACAACCTTCGCCGCTCTTTCACGGCAATCTTCCGCGGTTTCTCGCCGAGCTGCGGGCCCGGCTGAATGCGGACGAACGAGTTCTGGTGGCCGCCGCGAATGTGGGAGAGCTCGAGCGCCTCGCGGATCTGTGTCGCGAAGAGGAAATTTGTTTTCGGCTTGGCGAGACCGAATCGAGCGTGACCGGCGTTCGTCTGACCGAAGACGCGATCCCCGGCGGCGCGGCCGCGGCGATCCTGGTGCGCGCCCCGCTCGATGCCGGGTTCATCCTGCCCGCCGCGCGAATCGCCGTTTACGGCACGGGCGATCTGTTCGATGCACTTCCGGCGAGGCCCCGCATCCGCGCGAAGACGGCAGGTTTCTTCAGCGATTTTTCCGATCTCAAGCCCGGCGACCACGTGGTTCACGTGGACCACGGCATCGGCCGTTTTGAAGGTCTGCATGTCATGGAGACCGACGGCGCGCGCGGCGAATTCATGCGCTTGACCTACGCCGACGATGCGCGCCTCTACGTTCCCGTCGAGCGCATGGACCTCGTCCAGGCCTACCGTTCGCTCGGCGAGACGAAGCCGCAGCTCGATCGTTTGGGCGGTCCTGGTTGGGCGGCGCGCAAGGCCCGGACTCGCAAGTCGCTCGAAGACATGGCCGGTCAGTTGCTTGCGCTCTATGCCGAGCGCAAGACGGGCGGCGGCCATGCCTTTCCTCCGGACTCGGCGTGGCAGAAGGAATTTGAGGACGCTTTCGAGTTCGAGGAGACGCCGGACCAGGCGGCCGCCATCGCTGATGTAAAACGCGACATGGAGCAGGCCGAGCCGATGGATCGCCTGCTGTGCGGGGACGTCGGTTACGGCAAGACCGAAATCGCCATGCGCGCCGCGTTCAAGGCCGTGATAGGCGGCAAGCAAGTCGCCGTGCTGGCGCCCACGACGGTTCTCGCGTTCCAGCACTATGAAACGTTTCGGAGGCGATTCGCCGCCTTCCCCGTGCGGATCGAAATGCTCAGCCGCTTCCGCAGCCCCAAGGAGCAAAAAAACGTCCTGCTCGAAGTCGAAGCGGGAAAGCTCGACATCGCCATCGGCACGCACCGCCTGCTTTCGCGCGACGTCCATTTTCAGAATCTCGGTCTGGTCGTCGTGGATGAGGAGCAGCGCTTCGGCGTCGCGCACAAAGAGAGGTTGAAGGAGATCTGCCACGACGTGGACGTGCTCACGCTCTCCGCGACGCCCATCCCGCGCACCCTGCACATGTCGCTGGTGGGGCTGCGCAATCTTTCCGTCATCGAGACGCCGCCCCGAGGGCGCCTGGCGATTCAAACCGTCGTGGCGCCCTTCAGCGAGGGCTTGATCCAACGCGCCATCGAACAGGAAATGGCGCGGAAGGGCCAGGTCTTCTTCGTCCACAACCGCGTTGAGTCCATCGCGTCGCTCGCCACGCTGCTAAAAAGGCTCGTGCCGAAGGCTCGCATCGTCGTCGGACACGGCCAGATGGGCGAAAAGCAGCTCGAATCCGTCATGTTGAAATTCGTTCGCGACACTGCGGACATCCTCATCTCCACAACCATCATTGAAAACGGCCTGGATATCCCCCGGGCGAACACCATCCTGATCAATCGCGCCGATCGTTTCGGATTGTCGGAGCTTTACCAGCTTCGCGGGCGCGTCGGACGTTCCGACGAGCGGGCGTACGCGTATCTGCTCGTGCCTCCGGAAAAATCGCTTTCGCCCATTTCGCGCCAGCGATTGGCGGCGCTGCGCGAGTTCAGCGACTTGGGCGCCGGTTTTCGCGTGGCCGCGCTCGACCTCGAGTTGCGCGGCGCGGGCAATCTGCTCGGGCGGCAACAGCATGGTCACATCAACGCGATCGGGTTTGACCTGTATTGCCAGATGCTCGAGCGCGCGGTCGCCGAGCGCAAAGGAGATGGCGGGGCCCCGCGTCCCGGAGCGTTTCCGGAGCGTCGCGCGACCGTGCATCTCGGCCTGGACATCCGAATTCCGGGAGATTACATCCCAGAAGAGAACCTGCGTCTGCAGGCGTACAAGCGAATTGCCGAGGTTGCGAAGCCCGAGCAGCGCGAATCTCTGTTGCAAGAGCTGACGGACCGCTTCGGGCCGCCCCCGGCCACGATTTCCAATCTGCTCGATTACGCGGTTCTGAAGGCGCAGGCGGAGCGGCTGCTCGTTTCATCCGTGGAACGGCGTGGAAGTCGAGTAGGCGTCAAATTCTATGAGAATACGCCCATAAAACCCGAGCAACTGGTCGCGTTGTTGCGATCGTCGCAAGGACTACGGCTCGATCCCGGCGGAGTCCTCTGGATCGAGACCCAGCGCGGGCGAGGCAGGGTTGCCGATGAAGTTAGAAACGTATTGCTTAACCTCGAAGCGCAGCGATAAGATAGCCGGGGGGATGATGCGTCTGAATAGAATTGTGTTCGTGGCGATCGGCCTGGTGCTGGCGGGGACTTGCCTTCGGGCGCAGAACACTCCCGGCAGTCCGAGCCAGGGTTCTCCCCCGGCGCAGCAACAGCCACAGCAACAGCCGCCTTCGCAACAGCCGTCCCCGCAACCCCCGGCCGCGCCTCAGCCGCAGGCACAGCCTGGCACCCCAGCGCCTCTCAAGATCGAGGACGCCGCGCAGCCCGCACCTGCCGCAGCCCCTGCGGTCCCCCGGACCCCCCCGACGCAACCGAAATCCGTCGTGCTCGAGGAGGTCGTCGCGAGGGTGAACAACGAGATCATTACGACGTCGGACCTGCAGCACATGCACGACAGCTTGGTGGACGATGAGCGCCAGTCCTGCGCGGGATGCACGCCCGAACAAATGCAAGCTGATCTTGACGCGAGGCAGCCCGACATGCTGCGCGACCTGATCGACCAGTCTCTAATGGTCCAGCGCGCGAAGGATATGGATATCAACGTCGAATCCGACATCGTGAAGAAGCTGGACGAGATTCGACAGGAAAACCACCTCGCCTCGATGGAGGAATTGGAGACAAAGGTCGAAGCGGCGGGAGTGGATTACGAGGATTACAAGAACAACATCCGGACCCAGCTTCTCGTGCAGGAAGTGATTCGCCGGGAAGTCGGCGGACGCATCATCATCGATCACGAAGAGGTTCTGAAATATTACAAGGACCACCCGGACGAGTTCACGCGGCCCGAGCAGGTCGTACTGCGGGAGATTTTCATCAATACCGATAAGAAGGATCCATCCGAAATCCCGGCGCTGCGCAAGAAGGCCGATAGCATGCTCGAACGCGTGCACAACGGCGACGATTTCGGCGAACTCGCCAAGCATTTCTCCGACGGCAGCACCGCGGCGCAGGGTGGGGAGCTGGGTGTGTTCCAGCACGACGGGACCTTGGCGGCTGATATCGAGAATAAAGTCTTCAAGTTGAACCGCAACGAAGTCACCGACGTGATCGAAGCCAAGACCGGATTCCTTATTATCCAGGTCGAGCAGCGCTACGCCGCCGGCCTTCAACCCCTCGATAAAGTCGAAGTGGAAATCAACAACAAGCTCTACATGCAAAAGATGGAGCCCGCCCTCCGCGACTACCTGAAGCAATTGCGGCAGGATAGTTACGTCGATGTCAAGCCGGGTTACGTGGACACTGCCGCCGTCCCCTCCACGGGAATCACGGAAGTCTCTCCGGCCCCGGACACGACCAAAACCAAGAAGGGCATGAAGCGGTTTTTGCTCTTCGGCAAAAGAAGGAACACAACGAGTTCGAGTTCATGAAGTCTCCGTACGTCGCCGATCTCCGGGCCGATCAAACCATCAGTACTTTCTTCCTCGTTTCGGAAAAAGAGATTCGCTCCACGCGCGACGCGCGGCCTTACCTGCGCCTGGAGCTGGCGGATCGCACCGGCACCATCGAAGCCCGCATGTGGGAGGGGTTCGAGCGGGCCGCGGAGGCCGTCGAGCGCGATGCCTTCGTCAAGGTCCAGGCCCGCGTCGAAAATTATCGGGGAAAGCTCCAGCTTTCCATCGACCGGATGCGGCTGGCCAAGCCGGAAGAGGTCGAGGCCGCGGATTATCAGTCCCAGCCGGAGATCGACGTCGAAGCGCTCTACGCAAAATTACTGGAGTACGTCGCAAGCGTCGCCAATCCCTGGCTGCGGCAACTGCTCGGAGACGTCGTGCGAGATCCGCAGATCGCGCCGAAGCTGAAGCGCGCGCCCGCCGCCAAGATGATGCACCACGCCTATCTCGGCGGGTTGCTCGAGCACGTGGTGAGTCTTTGCGCGCTGAGCCGGCTCGTCGCGCCGCACTATCCGGAAGTGGACGGGGATTTGCTGCTGGCCGGTGCGATCCTGCACGACGTGGGTAAGACCGAGGAGCTTCGCTACGACACCGCGCTCGGGTACACGGACGAAGGCTATCTTCTGGGCCACATCCTGATCGCCTACGAGTTGCTGGCGAAGAAAATGGACGCCATCGCCGGATTTCCGCCGAAGCTGAAGTCGCTCGTCCTGCACCTGCTCGCCAGCCATCACGGCCACTACGAGTTCGGCTCGCCGAAACTGCCGATGTTTCGCGAGGCGCTGCTGCTCCATTATCTTGACGACATGGATTCCAAGCTGGGCGCCGCGAAGGCGGCCCTGGCTTCCAACCGCGGTGAAGACGAATGGACCGAGTGGAATTCCGCGCTGGATCGCCGCTTGCTCCGCGTGGACCACTACTTGAAGAGTGAGACGGAGAAGACGTAAGTGGCCGTGCGCCAGAATCCGGTGCCCGAAGCCTCCTTAAAAGGGGGAGGCACCCGCCGTTCGATTCTCGAACTGGCGCCGCTCGAGCTCGAGTGCATGAACACGCTCTGGCCGCTTGGCGAAGCGAGCGTGCGCGAGATTCAGACGGGCCTCGCGCCCACGCTGCCGCGCGCGTACACCACGATCATGACGATCATGGACCGCCTCGCACAGAAGGGAATCGTCGTCCGCCGAAAAGCCGGCAGGGCCTACGTATACCGGCCAAGCCTTTCGGCCGAGCAAGCCCGTGCCCACGCCGTGGCGCAAATCGTCCAGGGTTTCTTCGACGGTTCCGCGGACGCGCTCGCAGCGCATCTTTCGGCCGGTGTGCTCGCGCCGCCGGACGCCCTGGCAACTCGAACTCCGCGGGAGGCGCGACGCGTCGCGGCCGCAAGGGGGCGGGTCATGGAATCGCAATCTCCTCCCGCGGCCGGGACGCCGGCGGGCCTTGACGCCACCTTGCTCTGACACCACATGTTTCCCACGCGCCTGACAATTCGCGATATCCAGATCAGCCCGGCGACGGTGCTCGCGCCGATGGCGGGCATTACGGACACCGTGTTTCGCCGCGTCGTTCGCGGCCTGGGCGGCTGCGGACTGATCATGACCGAGTTCACCAGCGCCGAAGGCCTCACTCGCAGTGAGGGCCGCACGATGCGGTATTTGCTCTTCGAGCTGGACGAGCATCCGATCACAGCGCAATTGTTTGGCGCGAATCCCGATGCCATGGCGCGCGCGGCCGCGAACGTCGAAGAGCTGGGCTTCGACATCGTGGACATCAATCTCGGATGCCCCGCGAAAAAAGTGGTGAAGTGCGGCGGCTCGGGTTTGCTTCGCGATCTCAAGCTGCTCGGAGAGATTCTCACCGCGGTGCGCGCCGCCGTGCGCATTCCCCTGACGCTCAAGATGCGCGGCGGTTGGGACGACCAAAGTGTCGTCGCGGTCGAAGTGGCGCGCATGGCCGAGCAGATCGGCGTGGAAGCGATCGCCATCCATCCGCGCACGCGTCTTCAGGGATATGCGGGTCGCGCGAATTGGGAGATCATCGCCGCGGCAAAGCGTGCCGTGCGCATTCCGGTCATCGGCAACGGCGACGTCCGGGTGCCCGAGGACGCCGCACGCATGGTCGAGGAGACCGGCTGCGACGCGGTGATGATCGGCCGCGCCGCCGCGACCAATCCCTGGATTTTCCGGCAAATCGCGGAATACAACGCCGCGGGCAGCTACGGCAAAGTTTCGGAATCGGACCGCTATGCGCTCCTCTCCGGCTACTTTAGAGACTTGCTCGAGACGCGCTGGCCCGATGCCATCGGCAAGATGAAGCAGTTTGCCTGTTCGTTTACCCATGGTGTGCGGAACGGAAGCGTCCTGCGCGCAGAGGTCCACGCCGCGCGGACTCCGGAAGAAGTTCTCGATCGCGTGGACCGATTCTTTACGGCCCCAGCCGCACTGGGAGGATAGGAGATCACAATATGTCTTCGAGCGCTTCGACCCCCGCTCTGGAGCGCCGCTCGGAACGCCGCGTGGTTGTGAGTTTACCCGTTCGGTTGCGCGGCACCACTCGCACCGGTACCGAATTCGAGGAACGCACGTCGAGTGAAAACGTTTCTCGCGGAGGTATCGCGTGCTTCACCATTCATGAATTGCCGCTGGGAACCGATATCGAGATCGGAATCGGAGTCGCGGCGGCGAAGGACGAACCCACGGAGTTCGCCACCCGTGGCAAGGTCGTTCACGTGGATGCGGGAGTGGCCACGTTCAAGAAGATCGTGGGCGTGATGTTTACTGGCCCGCGATTCAATCGAATGTACAGCTCCGAGACGACTTAGCGCTCGAGAAGCAGTTGCCGGTAGGCTTCGCGCTTGGCCAGCCCGCGCTCGCGCCCGGCCTTCTTCAGCGCCGCTTTGTGGTCGAGTCCTTCGTCCACCATCAGTTGCGCGATGCGCTGGGAGAGAGTCACGCGGGAAGCTCGCGGTGCATTCTCGGCGGGAGCGACGTCCCCTCGCGGTTCCTCGCCCCCCTCGACAACATTCTTGTGCAGGCCCTTGGCGGGCCCGAGGACGACCGTAATCTCGCCGCGAAGCCGGCGCTTCGATGCGGCTTCGGCGAGTTCGCCGAGTGTGCCGCGCAGAAATTCCTCGTGCAGCTTCGTGATTTCCCTTCCCACAACCGCCGGACGATCCCCCAGAATGTCGCGCGCGTCACGCAGCATCTCCTCGATTCGATGAGGAGCCTCGTAGAGA
>Ga0326728_10025671_pt1 | contig 10516 bp, 7 predicted proteins | sample MB3enrmetagenome_FD_207602 | JGI IMG/M metagenome (GOLD analysis project Ga0326728, IMG submission 207602) | Lab enriched peat soil microbial communities from McLean, Ithaca, NY, United States - MB31MN | ecosystem: Environmental > Terrestrial > Soil > Wetlands > Peat | place: USA: New York... | reverse complement strand
CGCTGATGGCGGGTTACCTGGAGCGGTTGCGCGAGCTGTTTCTGGCGGAAGGCTATGCCGCCCCCATTCACATGATGACCTCGGGCGGCTCGCTGATGAGCTTGGAGACCGCGCTCCGCTTCCCGGTCCGCCTGGTGGAATCCGGTCCCGCCGGAGGGGCTATTCTGGCCGCACATACGGCGGCGGAGCGTAACGAAACCCGGGTCTTGTCATTCGATATGGGCGGAACCACGGCCAAAATTGCCCTGATCAAAGACTTTGTGCCTTTCAAGGGCCGCACGTTTGAGGTGGACCGCGCCGCGCGCTTCTTAAAAGGATCGGGCCTGCCGGTACGCATCCCGGTGATTGACATGGTCGAAATCGGCGCGGGCGGTGGTTCTATTGCCCGGGTGGACGCCATGCAGCGAATCACGGTGGGGCCGGACTCGGCGGGCGCCGATCCCGGGCCGGCCTGCTACGGCCGGGGAGGCAGCGAGCCGACCGTAACCGATGCCGACGTTCTGCTGGGAAAGATCGATCCCAACCACTTTGCGGGGGGAACGATTCGCCTGCTGCCGGAGGAATCGCGGCAGGCTCTGGAGCGAGCCGTCGCCGCTCCCTTGGGGCTGTGGGCTACGGACGCAGCCTACGGCGTGGCGGAGATCATAGAGGAAAACATGTCCAACGCCGCGCGGGTGCATGCTGTAGAGCGCGGCGTCGTGGTCTCGGAGTACACGCTGGTGAGTTTTGGCGGCGCCGCGCCCCTGCATGCTGCCCGGTTGGCGGAAAAGCTCGGCATCGGCCGCATCGTGATTCCGGCCGATGCGGGGGTGGGGTCGGCGGTAGGGTTTCTGCGCGCGCCGGCCGCCTACGAGTTGGTCCGTTCCCGGTTCATGTTTCTCGACCAGTTCGATACCGGGGCGGCAACGGCGCTGCTGGCGGAAATGAGCGCGGAAGCGCAGGCGCTGGCAAGCTCGGCCGCTTCCGGCCGTCCCCTGCTGGAAAAGCGCTTGGCTTATATGCGGTATTCGGGGCAAGGACATGAAATTCCCGTGCTGCTGCCGAACCGCGGATTGGGGAAGGAAGACGTACCGGCGCTAGCGGAGTATTTTGAACAAGAGTATCGGCGCCTGTTTGCCCGCCATATTCCGGACGCCCGAGTCGAGATTCTGTCCTGGTCGGTGCTGGTAAGCACGGAGGAGACCGCGGAAACCTTGCTGCCGGCAGTGACGCCGATCGCCGGCCCGGAGCCGGTGGCAGCACGCCAAGTCTTCGATGCGCAACTCAGCAAGATGATCTGCGTGCCGATAGTGAAGCGCTCGGACTTGCAGGCCGGGGCAACGGTCTCTGGGCCGGCCATCATCGCCGAGGACAATACCTCAACGTTGGTTACCGCCACCTTCGACGCGCAGCTCGACGCGGGTGGCGGCCTGGTACTTACTCGCAAGCGCGTGGACTGAGGGAACGCAATGAACGCTATAGGCGCAATCGAACTTCAGGTAATGTGGAATCGCCTGATTGCCGTGGTGGAAGAACAGGCACAGGTCTTGCTGCGCACGGCTTTCTCCTCCATTGTGCGCGAGGCGGGCGACCTTTCGGCCGGGGTGTTTGATACCCAGGGGCGGATGCTGGCTCAGGCGGTGACGGGCACGCCCGGCCACGTCAACTCGATGGCGTTGGCCGTGCCTCACTTCATCGAGCGTTTTCCCCCGGCCACGATGAAAGAAGGCGACGCTTATATCACGAACGACCCGTGGCTGAGCACGGGGCACCTGCACGATTTTACCGTGGTCACGCCGGCCTTTCGCAAAGGCAAGCTGGTTGGGATGTTCGCCTGCACCTCCCACATCATGGACATCGGCGGTCTGGGCTGCGGCCCGGACGCCACCGATGTTTTTATGGAGGGTCTGTACATCCCTCATCTCCGGCTGGCGGAGGCGGGCAAGATGAACGAGACGCTGCTGGCCATGATTCGCGCCAACACGCGGCTTCCCGTCGACGCCATCGGAGACGTGTATTCGCTCGCGGCCTGTAATGATGTGGGTTGCAAGCATCTCGAACACATGATGGACGAGTTTGGGCTGGACGATCTGGACCGCCTGGGAACGCACATCTACGAACGGTCGCGCGAAGCGGTGCTGGCGGAAATCGCCAGGCTTCCGAAAGGTTCGTGGAGCAACACCATGCTGATCGACGGCTACGACCAGTCGCTAACGCTGGCCGCCAGCGTAACGGTTTCCGACACGGGTATCGCCGTGGACTATACGGGAAGCAGTCTGGCGTTGAATCGCGGCATCAATGTTCCCCTCTGCTACACGACGGCATACACGGTCTATCCGCTGGCCTGTATCGTTGCTTCCTCGATCCCCAATAATTCCGGCTCGCTTTCGCCGTTTACGGTTACCGCCCCGGAGGGCTGCGTACTTCACGCGCCGCGCCGCAAGCCGGTTTCGGGCAGGCACAATATCGGGCATATGCTGCCCGACGTGGTGCTGGGCTGTTTGCGCCAGGCGATCCCCGAGCGGGTGCCGGCAGAGGGAGCTTCCGGATTGTGGCTGCTGAATTTCCGCGGCGAATTTCCCGGTGGTCCAAACAACGTCTTTGCCACCGCCGCCAGCACCAACGGGGGCCAGGGAGCGCGGCCGATGAAGGATGGCCTGACGGCTACCGGTTTCCCCTCCGGGGTCAAGGCCACGCCGATTGAAATCGTGGAAGCCGTTTCGCCCCTGATCTTCTGGAAGAAGGAGCTGCGACCGGATTCCGGGGGCGCCGGGCAATATAGAGGAGGGCTCGGCCAGCGCATGGAGATAGGCCGCTGCGACAACCTGCCCTTTGATTTTCTTGCCATGGTGGAACGCATTCACCATCCCGCACGCGGCAGCCAGGGCGGACAAGCGGGCGCACCTGGCTATGTGGGCCTGAAGTCCGGCAAGAAATTGAATGGCAAGGGGTGCCAGACCATCCCCGCAGGCGACCGGCTCGTGGTGCTCACACCGGGAGGCGGTGGAATCGGCTCGGCGGCATTGCGCGAGCCCGGCATGGTTCAACGTGACCTCGTGGAAGAGTACATCTCGTCCTCCTGAGCGGCGCCGGTTCCGGACAACACCCAACGCAGAGACGCAGAGACGCAGAAGAGAACGTAAGGAACCAAGAACCAAAGAATCAAAGCCGGCGCGCGCATATTTTTCACAATTTTCATCGCCGGAGGCGGGACCAGGCGGGAGGTGGCGGGATGTCGCGGGATACGTCAGTTCGCGCTGCATGCCTGGTCTTCCTCCTTCTCGTTCTCTTTCGCCATAGGGATGGGCGACTGCTCCGCGAGGATCTCATCGGTGGTATCGCCTTCCGGCTTCTGGCCGGCGGCGCGGCCGAAGCTCCACTAAGGAGCTTCCCGCATCGACGCGCCAATAGCTGGAAATCGCGAACGAGGAGTGCGGCGGGTTGCGCATATTACGCGGCAATCGCTAGGGTTTTATCGCGAGTCCAATCTTCCGGAACGAGGCAGGGTGAAGCTGCGTCTGCCACCAGAATTCTTGGCTGTTCCGTGTGGTTGCTTGCCGTCAGGCGGCTGTTAAATTACACGCTTACAAAGATTATGGTAAACTCGCCACTTTGTGTAATTCTGCTCACCTAATCCCTTGGGGCCTGCGACACGCACCCTTGACAACGCGATCGAGGACGCAATGATAACTTTGGCGGACCTCACGCAAAAGCAGAATGGCTAGAGGACCTCATGAGCCGTCAAGACGAGCCCCGGAGCGACTCGGCCAAACTTCGTAAACGTGCGGAGAAGCTGGCCAGCGCGGATAAGCCGCAATCCCAGGAGACCAGGGCGCCTGAGGAAGCCGCGCGCACGCTCCAGGAGCTTCGCGTACACCAGATTGAGCTGCAAATGCAGAACGAGGAACTGCGCCGGGCGCAGGTGGAACTCGATACTGCGCGGGCGCGGTATTTCGATCTGTACGACTTGGCGCCGGTAGGCTACGTCACGGTCAGCGAGAGGGGGTTGATCCTCGAAGCCAATCTAACCGCGGCTCGTTTGCTGGGGTTAGAAAGAGGCGCTCTGGTCAAGCGGCGGTTGACCGAATTCATCCTCCGCGAGGACGAAGACATCTACTATTTGCAGCGCAAACGGCTCCTGGAAACCGGCCTCCAGCAGGTCTCCGAAGTACGCATGGCGCGGCCTGACGGCGCTCAGTTCTGGGCGCGTGTAGAGGCGGCGAAGGCCGGCGGCGCAGAGGGTGCACAGGTACTCCGCGTCGTGATCATTGACATCACGGACCGCAAGCAGGCGGAAACAGAGCTCAGCGCAAGCAAGGAACGTTTGGCGGCGATTATCGAATCGGCGATGGACGCCATCATCACGTTAGACGCTGATCAACACATCGTTGTTTTCAATAAGGCAGCAGAAACAATCTTCGGCTGTGCGGCGGCAGAAGCCATTGGCCATCCGCTAGACCGCTTTATCCCGGCGCGGTTCCGGGAGGCTCACCGTCGGTATGTTCAACACTTTGGCGCCACGGGCGCAACCAGCCGCTCGATGTATTCCCCCAGCACCTTGCACGGCTTGCGGGCGAATGGCGAGGAGTTCCCTTTGGAAGCCACGATTTCGCGGGTGACAGTGGGTGGAGAAAAGCTGTACACAGTTATCTTGCGGGACATAACCGAACGCAAACAGGCGGAACAAGAAATTCTGAGAGGCAAGGAAATACTGGAAAAGTTTATCGAATATGCACCGGCTAGTCTGGCCATGTTCGACCGCAACATGCGATATGTGATGGCCAGCAAACGGTGGCTCAAAGACACCGGCATCGACAGGCACACAGTAGTTGGGATGAGCCACTATGAGGTTTTTCCCGACCTGCCCGAGCACTGGAAAGAGGCGCACCGTCGCGGCCTTGCGGGCGAGATGCTCACGGCGGAGGAGGACTGGCAAGCCCTCGACGGCAAAACCCATACCATCCGCTGGGAAATTCATCCCTGGGGAGGCCCCGGGACCGAGATCGGCGGCATTATCATCTTCATGGATGACGTCACCGAGCGCAAACAGACGGAAGAAGTTCTCGTGCGCAGCGAGAAACTGGCTGCCGTTGGCAGAATGTCAGCCACCATCGCCCATGAGATCAACAATCCGCTGGAGGCGATGACCAACCTCGTTTATCTCTTGGGCCAATCGGTTACGGAGGCGAGCGCACGCGATTATATAGATTTGCTTGATAAGCAGGTACGGACGCTCAGCCGGCTTGCGACCCAAACGCTGAAGTTTCATCGCGATAGTGGCCGCCCGACGAAATTCAAGCTGGCAGAACTCATCGGGGAATTGCTGGAATTCTATGGGCCGAAGGCGAAGAAACATGGAGTGACGCTCGCTGGGCGTTTCAACGCCGAGGGGGAAATTACTGCATCCATTGGCGAGATTCGCCAGGTGATTTCGAATCTGCTGATAAACGCAATTGAGGCCACACCGCAAGACGGAAAAGTCACGGTTCACGTTTATAAAAGCGCGGATCGCCGGGAGAAGGGACCAAGCGGCTACCGGATCTCAGTTGCCGATAGCGGCGCCGGAATCGACCCGAAGTACCGTGCGCGCCTCTTTGAACCCTTTTTTACGACCAAAGGCGAAGAGGGGACGGGATTGGGCCTTTGGGTAAGCATGGGAATCGTTAGCCGGGCGGGTGGATTCATGCGCCTGCGGAGTAGCCAGCGCCCCGGGAGTTCGGGCACCTGTTTCTCTCTATTTTTGCCTGCCACAACGGCAGCGTTTGAGAATTCTGGCCGCCGAAGATCTGTAGCACCGCCATCTCAATAATGAGGAGCAGCGGCAGCATCAAGGCTCATCCGGCTACATTTTGCCGGCCTGCGCGTTACGAAGCTCTGGCCACAGTGCTGGTTTTCGCGTTGGCGGAATAGAGAAAATTTTCGATCTCATCGATGCGCTTGCCGGCGTCAGCGTAGCCAATCTCAACCAGAGCACTTGTGTACTCTGAGGTGAACAGCAGATAACTCATCAAATCTGCACACGAAGCCGCATCTCGTCCCAAGCTGTTTACGAAGTACTGGATAAGATAAGGCATGTCCCGTTGATGTTGTTGCGCCAGTTGCGATAAATCGACCGACGGCGTGATAAGGAGCGTGGTCAGAGGGCGCATCCTTTCGCATCCTTCAATCCCGGGCTGGCTGATATCGCCATTGGCGAGCAGTTGGTTTAAGCGCTCCAGGTGCTCGATATCGGTGGCCAGATGATCCAGGAAAATCGCGTTCAAAAGAACGCCCATCACCTGCGCCAGCGAAGGATCTGCCCGGTCCCCGGCTTCTTTCTGGTGCTCGAGATTTTCGCAGCGGACACCGATCGCCATAACCTTATTTGCGCCCAGGCGGATGACCGGGCTGAGCGGTTGTTGGAGTCGTATGCAACCATCGCCGAAGAAAGCCGTCCCCAGCTCGGTCCGAAGCTTTACCGGCTGAAACACCAGCGGAATAGCCGCGGACGCACATATATGGTCGACGGTAATCGCCGTCGCCAGGGTGACTCGCCGGCTTCGGCTCCACATCGGGTGACCTTCTTTGCCTTGAATGAAGAGATAAGACTTCCCCGAGGTATAGTTGGTCGCAGAAATGGCGAGGGCGTAAAGATGCCCTTGCTTGATATTGGCGCCGATTCGGTCGCAATTCAGGTGCGTACTGAGGAAGTGCCGCAAGGGCGCCGCATCGATTAAGGAATGCGCGTTACCCCCTCCCAGAATGGCTCCAAAAGAAAGATCCAGAATCCAGGCCAAAGAGTTGGTGGCCTGGGAGAAAACATCGCAGCGAAAGATATCCGCAGGCTGGAGACCCGACCAAAGCTTGGCGATAACCTTGGTTACCAACGCAAAATCGTCGCTGCCGGCGGCCAGGGCCGCACCATTAATGGCTCCGGCGGAAGCGCATCCCACGATAGGAAAGGGATTGCCGCGCGCCCGAACCCGTTTCATCTCGCCAATGCGTTTAAGAACCCCCGCTTGATAAGCACCGCGGGCGCCCCCGCCCGTCATCACCAGACCGAGTACTTCTTCCACGTCCCGCGTCCCTTCTGCACCTGATAAGGCATTGGGTTGATCGTGTCGGATATCTGCCTGGGTTCCGGACCCAACGTGTTTCGGCTACATGCATTCTCGTCCTGTCTGTCCGAGCCGTGCAGGCACACACCAATGTATGATGCAGAATGTACCGGGGGTTCCCTCCATTCCTTGTCACGTCGAGCCGGAAACAACAGATTTCTTCCGAATAGCCGATAATCCGGGATGATTTTGCCTTGTGTGCAAACATGGGTGTTGGTCGATACTGATTCGGGCAGGTTTCGGAAGCGGTCCGGGATTGCTCGCCGCGTCACTCTCGATGGTTCCGCCGGTAGAGCCTGCGGCCGCGGCACGCAGCCAATCAGCAGGAGTTTGAACTAGTTCCCTCAGTTGGCGCAATGGTCATAATTGCGGGGCAGAAGCGTTTCGGCCAAGGCAAGGGCGAAGCTACATACCAACCGATGCTCATCGAGCTCAGTCCTGGCGCGCTCCATGTCCACCAAGTCTCTGGCGGCAATTTCAGTGCACACGCGATAGAAGGGGGCAGCGCGGGCTTTGGCGTACGCGGCCGACCTCAATTCCAATAGTCGGATGAGATGGTTGCACTGTAAGCAATTCATGAGCATCCCCTCCTCCGGTATTTCCTGTAGCAGCACGAGTTGGAGACGATGGTCCCCTCTACCGGTGCTGGTTGAGGACTTGCTGCTCGGCCATAAGCCAATCCTGCTGGGCTTGGCCGTCCTGACAACCGCGGCTTTCGTATAACTGATAGGCTCGCTCTCTGATTTGGTCCTGGGATGGGACCGGGGCGGAGATGGCTGTCATTTTTGGAGGCGTGCTTTTCGGATTGGTGAAAGTCTTGGACGTCGGGCGTTTGGATGCTTTGGGATCGAACACTGTAATCTCCTGGTTCTGGAGTCGACTAAGAGGGGTGTACTTCAGACGGGCTGACTTAGCTCAGAAGATCTGAAAGAGGAGCAGAAGAGCTTCCTCAACTTTAACCATACTCTGAAACTCTCAGGCGTGTCAAACTGGGGATGGAAAGCGGCTGGAAAGCGCTCACGTCCTCAGGGTTCCCCGATGGCAAAGGGCGATAGAAGCGCAGAAGACAGAAGACCTGGCCGCAAGCAACAAGCCACAAGCAACAAGCCAGAAGAAGAGGCGCAAGCAAACTCTCCCGCGCCAGCGGGTTCGTTCAATCCCTTTACGAGTACAGGAGCTAGTTCAGGCTGGCTGCAACCCCGCCCGCTCGATAGCGTCTCTGGCGCCCGGCGCTGCCAGAAATCGGACCAGCACGCGGGCGGCGTCCGATTGCTTTGCCCCGGCGGGTATCCCGCAGCAGATCACGGTAATGTGCTGTATCTCGGCCGGCAGCGGGCCGATGACCTCGACGCCGTCGACGTGCAGCAACTCGCTGATCTGCTGGAACCCAAGCTCGACGTCACCGCTGGCGACGATCGGCCCGACGGTCGTGCCGGGCGGCACTTGGCGGGACTTCGCCTTCATCTCGGCGGCGATCCCCATGCGCTCGAAGAGAGCTGCGAGATAGACGCCGCTCGGGCCGGTCGAATAGCCAACGGCCTTGGCGGCAAGTAGCGCGCGCTTGAGCGCTTCGGCGGAACGTATGTCCGGCCGTGGCGCACCGCGTCGTATCGCAATCCCGATACCAGTGCGCGCGACGTCGACTCGGCTGCCGTGTTCGACCCTTCCGCTCTGGACCAAGTCATCGATCGTGCTCTTTGCGGCAATGATCAAGTCGTAGCTTTCTCCGGCTGATATCCTTTGGATGATGTCCACAGTTCCCGCCCAGGTGGTCAGCACCTTGTGGCCGCTTGCCCGCTCGAACTGAGGGACAAGCTCCAGATAGGCTTCCCGGGTCGCCAACGTCGAAAGCACTCGAATCTCGGCCGAAGGTGTCATGGGACGATCCAACTCACAGGGGATGGTTGCGCCGGCAATCACTGCCGCCGGAGATTTTTGCCGCGTCCCTGCCGCGATCGGCGTCCGAGACAGGAATGACGCCGGATGGTTCCAACTGATTGTCGCCGCGATCGTAATCGGCGCTCAATGGTTGTCGGAACGATGACGGGTCAAGGTCCCGGTTCGTACCCTCGATCTTCGCCGTCAGGATGGCGCGTTGGCGGGCCAGTCCAGCCAAAATTGCGAACAGGGCATAGAGCATCGCGGCGGCAAGCGAGTACAGCGACGGCGAGAGACGTCCTTGGATCATCTGGAACAGGAAGGTGATCACCGGAGCACTTGCCATGACCACGCGCACCGTGAGAGGCGATGCCAGCGAGATGGCAACCTGGTTGACGTAGCTCGGAACGACGATGAGCAGCACCGGGATCGCCATGATGGCGCTGATCCACGGGGGTGTGCCTGACATCCTGGCCGGCGACATAAACACGAGGATGCCCGCCGCAAGCGTCGTGAGGGGATAGCGGAGCGAGAACAAGACTGCGGGCCTGACCCCAGCATCGTTCAGCCTGCGACACTGCATGGTGCTCACCGAGATGGCCACGCCCCCGGCAATCGCCAGGCTCACTCCGAGCATGCTCTTGCCCACCGGTTGCGTCCCCATTCCAGACAAACCGTTCACCGCAACCACGCTGGCGAAGACGAGCGAGATGAGCAGGCCGAGGAAGATCGGGCGTTCAACCCGGGTAAGCGCCACCGGAGCCATCGTCCGCACGAGGTGACGATCGATCCATACGACCGAGAGAGGGCCGACGCCGAAATATAAGATCTGAACCAGGCAGGGCTCGATCAGCCGGAGCGATCCTAGAAAGGAAAGCCACCCAGCGGCCGAGGTGATATTCACCCAGAAGAGGGCGTTCGCCTGGCGCCGCAAGATACGGAGAGCGTCGTCGTAACAGGCGAGACCGACCGGCAGGAGTATGGCAGTGCAGGCGCCGAACGCGGCCAGCGCGACCGCGGAGGGGCTTACTCGCTGAAAGAGTCCCCCGAGATAGACGTCTCTGGTCGACGCGAGACAGACAAAGCTCACCGCGACCGCAAACCCGACCGCCTCCCGGTTCTGTATCCCGTCCGCTCGCATATTCCGCACCGCGGTCAATCGTGGCCAAGATAGAAGCGATCCACCTATGCGTCAAATGCATATAAGCTGGCTCCGGCCTTGCGACGCAAGCTTATCGATGCCGGTGGTGCGCACCGTAAGGAAAAGGAATAATAAAGAGCGGCGGTTTGTAAACCCCGAGCTACAGCTCTCGTCTGTTTGGAGTGGGCGGCTGGGGAGACGGATGAAGTTTAGCGGCAGCGAAAGCAGCCGACGGAGGTGGCTCCATGACTCGGACCAGGGCCGTTTTCAGCGGCGCCATTCTGCTTTACTTCATCATCTGTTTAGAAATTCTGATCATGATCAGCCCCTTCGCGGGCTTCTTCTATTCGGCGTTTAACCCCTTTCTGCTCGGGCTGGCCAAATATCCGGCGACCAGGTGGCTAAGCTCTTTCTTTTTTGT
>Ga0326728_10025670_pt1 | contig 10516 bp, 10 predicted proteins | sample MB3enrmetagenome_FD_207602 | JGI IMG/M metagenome (GOLD analysis project Ga0326728, IMG submission 207602) | Lab enriched peat soil microbial communities from McLean, Ithaca, NY, United States - MB31MN | ecosystem: Environmental > Terrestrial > Soil > Wetlands > Peat | place: USA: New York... | reverse complement strand
GCGGGCGCGGGTGACACGCCAGTGGGATTGGGCCATTTCCTCGACCAGAATGCTCTCGTAGGCGTTGGTGGGTTGGAAGGTGCGGCGGAGGCGGTCGATTAAGTTGTCGAAATCGTCCTGATTTTCGCTTTGGAGGACGCGGAAGCCGGCGGAGAGGCCGTGTTTGAGGGCGTTGCCGCTGGAAGTGGATTTGCCCTGCGCGGTGCGCGGGCCGGTGCTGGCCTGGGCGTTTTGTTGATTGGCCTGGAATTGCGCTGCTGTTGTCATGACGGCCTGACGGTAGCATGGGGGCGGCTGGTTTTCGGGGCTGGCGGGGCGGAATGGCGTTTGGAATGTGGTGGTTTTGGGGTTTGGGTTGTTGTGACTGGGGGAACGGGGGTTGGCGGATGCTCGCGTCACCTCTGATCCTGACACGGCTGCGGAAAAAATCGGTCTGTTTGCGGTTAACCGACGGGAACCGTTGCCGTGCTGAGCAATTCAGTCAATCACCCGTTCAGTCGTCAAAACCGGAAACTGGTGATTACGAGCTGATAAGCGATGTGCTTTGGGGCCTGCGAGGTCGGCCATGCGCAGGCACATTCTATTTCCCGGGCTGCGGCGTCAGCACAGTGATTTCGACCCGTTCATGAAGCGTCTCATCCGCGGCAAGCTCGATGGAGGTTCCTTTCGCGCGCAACGGCGCGAGAACGGCCGGATTAGCGTACTCCAATTCGGTTCCGTCCTCCACGGCAATCAGCACATAACGCCCCGGTCTGACCGCGTGAAAATCAAAACTGCCATCGGCATCAGTCTGGTATGCGTGGAAGTCAAACGGATTACTGGGTTCGCTGGCCGGCGCCAGCACCACCATTGCACCGGAAACCACGGCACTATCGCGATATACATGACCCTGCACCCGCGCCGAACTGAGGGTCGCCCGGATCTTCAGCTCCCTCGGGCCAGGCGCCTCGATGTCGAGAACCGCTTCGGGAGCAGCAGCCCCATCGACGGTGATCCCCTGCAGACTGAGGTTCTTGACCCCGCCAATGGAAACGCTGTAGTGCCCGGACGGCACTGGCCAGATGAACGATCCGTCCGGCCTCAACGGCACCATGCCTCCGCTGTTCTTTTCCGCGTCGTAAAACCTTATGTAAGCTCCGCTCAGCGCATCGGCTTCGCCGCCGTCAACCTCCACCTTGCCGGTAACCCGAGGTGTGCCACCCGGGTCAATCTGCACATCAAGATCGGACGACCCGACTTCGATGTCCTTCATTCCGAGCTCGTTCGGTCGTCCAATGACGCCGGCCATGACTCGATACGGGCCCGGCGCAACACCCCGAAAAACGGCGACGGGCCCATCCTGCTCGCTCACGCGGAACAAGATCTCATTGCCTTCAATGCCGGACGTGGTCATCGCCACCCGCGTTTTTCCGGTTGCCCCCTGAAGCGTGGCAGCCACTTGAACGCCGCTTACGGTGCGAACCTCGACGTTGGCCACGAACTCCTGGCCCGGCTTCAGCACCACCGCCGAAGCAGCGCGCGGATCGGTGGCGTCAGGGTAGTAAGTTGCAGGATAGGCGCTCTTTGCAAGAATGTTGCCGGGACGTCCTCCCCGCAGTGGGAGCAGTTCCCCGGTTTCCGGGGAGGTGTACCACGGCTGACCCATCACGGCAAGATAGAACGTGCCCGCACCGAGTCCCGAAGTCCTGAATTCGCCGATGTCATCGGTGTAAGCATAGCGGTACATCGCGACGCGTCGTCTTCCCGCCTGCACGGAGGAACGGAACAGTTCCACCGTCGCTTTCTGCACGGGATCGCCCTGATCGTCGACCACGCGACCTGAAATGGCGCTTGCCGGTATGAGCTGGAAGACGAGGTGCTCCATATCCAGTCCGGGGCCAGTGATCACGGCCGACGCAAAGCCGTCACCAAGAGTCTTCTGCCCGAACATCTGATGCGGGAAGCCGCTGTGCTCCGCGTTGAGCTCAAACTCGCCCTCCGATACGGCCTTGAACGAGAATCGGCCCGTATCATCAGAGATCGTAAACACGGGTGTTCCGGGAGGATCGCTGGGACGCAGACGCAACCGCGCCCGCGACACCGGCTGCCCGGTGACGGAGTTCACGACAACACCCGCAACTCGCCATGTCTTTTGTTGAGCCACATCCGGGCCGGCGGCCGACAGAAAGGTGGCCGCCAGCACCAGCAGGCAACCGGCGCGCAGTTCCGTCATCTGTGCTCCTCCGGAAGTACCACTTCAACGCTCTGTTCTGCCTTCGCGGTGACCGCCACGCTGACCGGCTGCATGCCGAGAGCCTGCAGCGCCAATGGATTCCTGTACTCCACCTCGGCATCAGCGTGCCATGCCCATGCCGTGTACGTGCCCGGGGGAACCTGCGCGATACTGAATTTACCCTGGCCATCGCTGGTGGCCGGACCGATCACGCGCGACGCCGCTGAAGCCGATACCAGGAGTACCGATGCGCCGGACGCGGGCTTGCCGCCGGTGGTCACGTCGCCGTTGACAGAACCGCCATCGGATCGAATGGTTACCTCCACGGGCTCCGGAACAACACCGGCGGATACGTCAAGTTCCTCGTTGTCGGTCAGGTCTCTGGTGCCGCAGACAATCGAAGATACATACCCACGAAAAGGGGTGATCCAGATGGAGTACCGACCGGGAAGGACGTCCTTGACGCGCACTGTGCCCTGCTCATCGGGCTGGCTATAGAGTATGTCGTTCTTCCGGTCGTCTTCGGGGTGGAGTTGGACCATCGCGAGCGGTCGGGCGGCAATTCGATGCCTGCGGGATGCGGATTGGTCGAGACTGTCGTCCTCGCCACCCACATCGGCGCCAACTGAGTCGCCTCCGTCCGAATCGCCGTGAAGCTGAAAGATCACGTCCGCGCCGGGCGTGAGTTCGGGCTTGAGGCCGGTCACATCGCCGGTGATATTGACGGGCAGAATCGCGCGTGTCCTCTGGTTGCCATTGCCCTGGGTGATGCGCAACAAATAGGACCCGGCGGTCACGTCGTGAATCTCGAATTGCGCGGTTGCCACATTTAACAGAACGCGTCCGGTGGCGAAGTCGTCTTTGCCACGCAACAGCTCGATCTCGGCCGCGCGATTGGGGGCGAAGCCGCCGATCACGCCGCGAATGCGATAGCCGGGCTCCAGGGTGATTGTCAGATCGGCGTGCGACTCTTCGCCAGGGCTGGGGGGAATCACTGTAGCCGAGGCCATGTCGGACGAACCTGCATAGTACACCGGAGCGAACGATTCACCCGCGCCGGCCTCCGGCAGGACGGCACCCGCCGTGAAACGCGTGCTCCCGCCGTTGCCGACAGCACGCACGTAAAACGGACCCTTCCAAAGGTTGGCGAGACGATAACGGCCTTTGTCGTCGGTGGTGGCCCACGCGTATACTCCCGACTCGCTGCGCCCCTGCACGATTTGAAATCGCAGGGCCTGCACCAGCACGCCTTCCACCGGATCGCCGCCGCGATCCGCAACCCGGCCGGTGATCACAGTCACGGGCTTCATGGCGATCCGCAGGTTTTCGCGTGAAGGGCCAACGACGAGCCCGCCGGCATCCTCAGGCTGCCCGTCTTCAAAGCCGGGCCTTTTCGCCGAAACCGTGCAACGGCCTTGCGGCAGACCGGTGAAGCGGAACCCGCCGCCTCCGTTGGTTAGAAGATCGTCTGCGACGGCACCGCCCGCGCCGAAACACCATATCCGGACGAGCGCGCGTGCGACCGGCGCGCCGGTAATTGAATCTGCCGCGATCCCCGCGAGGTTGTAGGTTTCGGCCGATTCGGCCGCTGTTTCGCCGCCCCGCAGAACCGCGGGGCACGAGAATGCCGCTACGCAAATCGCGATTCGCGCACCGTTCCGGTTAGGATACATTGCGATTAGTTCAGATCTTATCGCACTTCGGGCGATTTTTGGAGCACATTGTGGAATCATACGCTCCCAGCCTCACGCGGAGTTGGCACCTGCCTGCGATTGTTGGCTGTTAGCGGAGACCGCTCCCCCACCGTCGCGGCTCGGAATCTCAGACTTTTGAAGTCAACACTTGGGACTTGTCAGGGAATAATGATGCCTGACGACTGTTGGCGGCCTGAGAGGCCGCCGCAGGCTGGGAGCCTGCCCCACATTGCATGCGAGCCGCAAACCCGCCGCAGGTTCGAAACCTGCCCCACATCGATCTCGCGGACCGGGACGGGGGTGAAGGAGAGGATCAGCATCAAGAGCGCGGCCACGCCCAGCTTCACTCGCGGGGGGCCGAGATCGGATTCGTCGCAAATCACCGGGTGCCGCAACGCGAACAGCAGCAGCACCGCCCACGCATACCAGATGGACGAATCGGCCACGCGCCCCATGACCACCAGCGCAACCAGAAGAACGCGCGAGAGCCATTTGTGCCAGCGGCCGAAGAACGCATAAACAATGTGGCCGCCGTCGAGCTGGCCGATGGGAATGAGGTTCAGCGCGGTGGCGAACAATCCCGCCCACGCGGCCCGCGCCACCGGATGCAGATAAACGTCGCGCGCGGGCACGTGAGGGAACAGCAGCGCTTCGACGCCTCGGAGCAGCAGAGGCGTGGAGAACACCAGGTCCCCCTGCAACGCGGCACCGGTGCCCACGCGCGAGAGGGCCACGCCGATCACGGCCGCCGGCAGCAGCGTCACGAATCCGGCGATGGGCCCGGCCACGCCCACATCGAAGAGAGCGCGCCGGGTGTAGATGGGCGAACGAATTCGAATAAACGCGCCGAGAGTTCCGAGCAGGCTGGGGAAGGGAAGAAAATAGGGCAGGGTGGCGTCAATGCCGTAGTGCCGGCAAGCCAGATAATGGCCCATCTCATGCGCCAACAAAATGCACAGGAGGGTCAACGAATACGGCAGGCCGAGCCAGAGCAGGGAAGGCTGGGCGGGCAAACGCAGCAGCGTGCTCCAGAAAGTGTCGAGGGTCAGGGGAAGGTTCTGATGGAAGCTGATACCCAGTCCGCTTCCCACCACCGTGGTGGTGAGCAGCGTCAGGGCCAGCAGCGCGATGTGCAGGGCCAGCCGCTGCTTCACGACAATTCGCGGAAAATGCAGCGGCTCGTCGAGCGCGCCGCCTGCGGTAGACGGGTACACAGAAAGCTTTGCAACAGACGCTACAACGTCTGCAATTCCTTGCCGGGTTTGAAGCGAACCGCCTTGCCCGGCGGAATGGCCACCTCGGCGCCAGTCCGCGGATTGCGGCCGATGCCGGTCTTTCGCGGCCGCACGTTGAAAATACCGAAGCCGCGCAATTCGATGCGCTCACCATTGGCCAGAGCCCGCTTCATGCTTTCGAAAACAGTCTCGACGGCCATCTCGGCCTTGGTCTTGGTGATGCCGGTTTTGTTGACCACTTCGTTAATGATATCCAGCTTGATCAAGGGAGCCCCTCCTGTCCCGCAGACATGCCAGCCAGCAAACCTCATGATAAGATTGGGGTTAAACGGTTGTCAAGGCCGCGACAAAAACTCTCGCCGGTGAATGCGGGACTTTTCGCCGGGTGTGCGCGCAGTTTGCCCCCGGGCGGGCCGTCGCCACGGCGCGCGCGGACGATGGTGCGCCGCACGGACTGATGGGTGAATCCGCTCGCTTCGGTGTCGCCGGGGCCGCCGCTGGCGCCGATTTGCGTCTGGCCGCGCGGATAAGGTCGGCATCTGTCTACGCCTCTCCTGGAACTCTCCCGCAAGCTGCTGTACGCCAGAGACTTAATAGTTCAAACATTTTGTTAAGTCACTGTTCCGAGACGCCGCGAGTTTCCGGCCCTCATGACGCGCGCAGCGCGTCGGCGACTGTGGTTAAGGCTGCGGCGGACCCCGGTCCGCCTCCGACCGGGCGGCGCTGACCACCAGCGAAGACGAATGCGGACCTTATCCGCGGACAAGGCGACCAAGGCGGCTTCGCCCCTGGTCAACACCGCCGCAGCGTACGGCGCTGCCCCACAGTGCGCGACCGTACTTGAAACCGCGGAATCACGCCGCGATGGAACGGGCGGCGGCCAGCGCCGCTTCGTAATTAGGATAGTCCGCGACTTCCTTCACGTACTCCACGTGGCGCAGTTTGTTCTGGCCGTCGAGCACGAAGATGGCCCGGCTCTCGATGCGCAACTCTTTGATCAGCGTGCCGTAGTGCTCGCCGAAGGAGCCGTTGCGATGATCCGAGAGCATCTTAACGTGGTCAATGCCGAAGGCGCCGCACCAGCGCTTTTGCGCGAAGGGCAGATCCATGCTGACGGTGTAGATGTCGACGCCGCCGAGCCGCGCCGCTTCCTCATTGAACCGCTTGGTCTGCGCATCGCATACCGGCGTATCGAGGGAGGGGACCACGCTGAAGATCCGCACCTTGTTCCCGGTGGTCTCCAGGGTCACCCGCTGCAGGCTGTCGTTGACGACGTCGAAATCCGGCGCCGCGTCCCCGGCCCGCAGCTCCGGGCCGATGAGCGTCATGGGGTTGCCGCGAAGAGTGGTCGCACCCGATCGTTCCATGTGTTCTTTGATTCCTTTCCGGCTTATTGTAGCAGCCCGATTCGCGGTAGTGAGTCAGTTTGCGCCGCAGGGGCTGAAGCCCGTGCCACCATTCTCAACCAGCCCGGCGCAGGCGCGCGAGCACGGCCAGGGCCACGACGTCGGCAGCCGCAAGCGCGGCGCCGCCGTAGAATCCGATTCTGGTCAGTTCCAGCGAGGTCATGTGCCGCCAGAACGCGCCGGTCATTTCCGGGGAGGCTGCGCGCGCCAGCAGCACCATGACGACCAGAGTGGCCAGAAACAGGAGCCGCAGAATTGTTTTGGCGGTGGCGGCGGAAAACAGGTGCGCGAGCAATCCCGCGGCAATTACCGCCGCCAGCGCGGCAGTGGCGCTGAACCACACGCCCGCGGCGAGGAACGTACCGCCGGGTATCAGCATCCGTTCATGCCAGGTGGTGGCGTTGACGGTGATTACGCCCGCCGCGACGATCACCACGCCCAGACCCCATCCGTAGAGCGCCACCAGCAGAGCGCGTTGTATCGTGGCGTTAAGCGAATCCGCGGACCCGGCCAGCGCATCGGCGGCCAGGGGAGCTACCAGCACCAGCGGAAGACAGAAGTACGCCGCCAGCAACACCGGATCGAGAAAGTCGTAGCGCTTGTAGCAGGGGACAAGAATCCCGAACAGAGCGACGATGAGCAGAACGGTAAGAGTCGGGCGCGCCATGTTACTGTGATACCAGGACTGCCCGAGGCGCCGCGTCAGGGTACCTCCCTGGTGCGGATTAGGGCAATTTGGCACCTCCCGTCTGATAATACTTTGCCGGCTCGACGCCGATAACAAGAGTATATGCTGGACAGGCGTTTTGAACCTCGGTTGCTCTGCTCGGATCTTGTCGATGTCGAGTGGAAGGACAAGACCGGCCGAATCCGGCGCTGCATTGCCAACCTCGAGGACATCTCCCTCTCCGGCGCGTGTCTGCAGTTGGATCGGCCCCTGCCGCTGGGATCGCCGATGCGAATCACGTATCCGAAGGGCGAGTTGATGGGCACCGTTCGCTACTGCGTCTTTCGCGAGATCGGCTTCTTCCTGGGCGTCGAGTTCGAGGACGGCTGCCGGTGGTCGCAGCGCCAGTTCCGCCCGCAGCATCTGCTGGATCCGCGCAAGCTGGTGATCCGCGCGGTGAATCGGACCGTTCGCCAGTTGGGCGGGGCCAGCATTCAGTAGTCCGGGGCGTCCTGCCCCCGCCCACAGGATATGATTCATGTTTGGCGGGGCCGCCAGCCATCATGAAGAAAGCAAGCCGCAGCGCATCCGAATCCGGCCGGCCCTCCGAGTCGGGTCTGCCCTCCGAAACTGGTCTGCATGGTGTGGTGGCTGCCGCGCTCACGCCCCGCCGTGCCGGCAAGCCGGTAGTGGACCTGGCGGCCCTGCTGGAGATGATCGACTTCCTTTGTTCCGCCGGCGTGCAGGGCATTGTGCTGTTCGGGTCCACCGGCGAGTTCGTACACTTCGAAACGGCGGACCGCGCCCGCGCGCTCAGCCTGGCGGTGAAGCGCAGCCGCTGCCCGGTCTATGCCAACGTCTCTCATTCCACTATGGACAGCGCCATCGCGCTGGCGGATGAGGCGGCCAGTGCGGGAGCCGAGGGCGTACTGCTCATGCCCCCGATCTACTTCCGCTACGACCAGGAGACCGTTTTCCAGTACTATTTGGATTTCCTCGGCGCGCTCCACGGTATCCTGCCCGCGTATTTGTACAACATCCCGGTGTTTTGCACCGCGATCTCGGTGGAGACCGCGGCCAGCCTGATCGCAGGCGGCTACAGCGGCATCAAGGATTCCAGCGGCGACCCCGAATACTTTACGCGTCTGCTGGAGGCGTGCGGGGAGTCGGGCGCACGGCTGCTCACCGGCAGCGAGCTTCTGTATGGCCGGTTCCGGCGTGCGGGAGCAACGGGGATCGTTTCCGGTGTGGCGGCGGCGGTGCCCGAGCTGTTGGTGGGATATGAGAATGCCTTGTGCGGCGGCGATGAGGAAGCGGTTTCGCGACTCGGCGCGCGGGTGGAGGAGTTCGTCGCCTGGGTCGAGGAGTTCCCCGCACCGATGGTCATCCGCGAAGCCGCCAACCTGCGCGGGCTGCGGGCGGGGGCTGCGGCCGCGCCACTGGGGCCGGGGCTGCGGGGCCGCCTGGAAGAGTTCCGGGCGTGGTTCCCGGAATGGTGGCGCGCCGTTCAGGGTGCGTTATAATTCAGGCGATCCACGGGACAGCGCATGCCGAAAGAACCCATCGTCAAGAGCCTGACCGTCCGGAATCTGCTGTCGTTTGGAGACGACTCTGAACCCATTGAGCTGCGGAATCTGAATATTCTGATCGGCCCCAACGGTTCGGGGAAGTCCAATCTGATCGAGGTGATCGGGCTGCTGCAAAGCGCACCCAAAGACTTGGCGCGCGCCATCAATGCCGGTGGTCCGATTGAGGAGTGGCTCTGGAAGGGGGTGTCGAAAACACCTCCGACCGCATCCATCGAGGCCGTCGTGAACCGGACCAACAGCGAGATTGCCCTGCGCTATCGGCTGGATTTCGCACGCGCCGCCGACTACCGCTTCGAGATCACGAATGAGCTGATCGACGGGGACGACGGTGGCCTCTTCTTCAGGAGAAGCCCATTCATGCTGTCGCGACATGGCACAGTCGCATTCGACTGGACGAAGCTCGACCGTCAGGCTTCGATTCTCGCAAAGCTCAAGGATCCGGAGCATTACCCCGTTATCACTGATCTCGGCGAGCTCTTTTCGATGTTCCGTTTGTACCGTGGGTGGGAGTTCGGCACCGGCGCACACTTCCGGGAGCCATGCGATGTCGGTCTGGAAAAAGCCTTTCTCGAGGAAGATGGTTCGAACCTCGGCGTAGTGCTCGATTGGCTCCTGTCACAACCTCCTGTCAAGCACGAACTCATCGAGTCGCTTCGGACCTTCCTCGACGGAACGAAGGATATTCGTACTTCGATCATAGGCAGCAGGGTGCAAACGCGGCTGGAGGAGGCCGGTCTTGCTGGCACAATTCCCCTGAACAGGGTGTCCGACGGCACCGCGCGTTGGCTCGCCCTGCTCGCCATCCTCCTCAATCCCGATCTGCCAGCGCTGGTCTGCATCGAGGAGCCGGAACTCGGCCTCCACCCGGACATGGTTCACGAAATCGCGGAGTTGCTGATCGCGGCCTCCGAACGGATGCAACTCATCATCACCACTCACTCGGACAAGTTAATCGAACACTTCACCGAGATGCCAGACGCTGTAATTGTCTGCGAGAAGGAAGAAGGCGCGTCCCGATTACGGTGTCTTGACGCCAGCGAACTCTCAGCCTGGCTGCAGGACTACAGTCTTGGCCAACTTTGGCGAAAAGGCCATATCGGGGGGAACCGCTGGTGACGGTTCGGATCTTCGTCGAAGGCGGGGGCGATAAGGATTTGACGCGCACAGCCTGCAGAAGGGCGTTTGTCCAGTTCTTTAAGAAGGCGCTGGGAGCGGGCCCACAACCTCGAGTTGAACCCTGTGGCAGCCGCGACGAAGCGCACAAGGACTTCTGCCGGTTTCTGCAACAGGACCGGGACACTTGCTCCATCCTGTTGGTGGATTCCGAGGATGCAGTCGCGGATGACGCTACACCGTGGCAGCATTTGCAACGCCGCGACAAGTGGACCACCCCGGTAAGGGTTCCGAGCGATCAGGTCCACCTGATGGTTCAATGCATGGAAGCCTGGTTTCTCGCGGATCGGCGGATCTTGATTGACTACTACCGCCACAACTTCAACGCAAACGCGTTGCCCGGCAACCCGAACCCTGAACAGATTCCGAAGCGCGATGTCATGAGCCACCTGAGCCAGGCGACTCGGGAAACCACTAAGGACACGTGACGAAATAACAGTTCCATAATTAGATGTTTTGGCGTAACCTTGAGGAGATGGTTGATCTCAAGGGTATCAAGGGCCGGTTCCGCTGTCTCAGACGCCATTTGGATGAGAGAAC
>Ga0326728_10025669_pt1 | contig 10517 bp, 11 predicted proteins | sample MB3enrmetagenome_FD_207602 | JGI IMG/M metagenome (GOLD analysis project Ga0326728, IMG submission 207602) | Lab enriched peat soil microbial communities from McLean, Ithaca, NY, United States - MB31MN | ecosystem: Environmental > Terrestrial > Soil > Wetlands > Peat | place: USA: New York... | reverse complement strand
TCATGGTCAAGCCGGCGCTGGCTTATTTGGACATTTTGCACCGGGTCAAGATGGAATTCGGCTATCCGACGGCGGCTTACGCGGTGAGCGGGGAATACGCGATGATCAAGGCGGCGGGGGCCAAAGGGTGGCTGGATGAACGCGCCGTGACGCTGGAGACGTTGCTGGCCATGCGCCGGGCCGGGGCGGATTTTATCATCACTTACTCGGCGACGGAAGCGGCGCGTTGGCTGAAGGAGGGTTGAGCCGCGCCTCAAAGTTTCTTGAACAAAAGAAAAACCAGCGCAAGAACCACCAGCGCAAAGACGATGATCGCCGCGATGAAAATCCTTGTGCCGGTGTTGCTTTTCTTGGGAAAGGCGGTCTTCTCGAAACTGGCGGTGGTGGACGGTTCCAGGCCCAGCTTGACGCCTTGGGGGATGACCATGGTTTGCTGGGGCAGTTTCTTGGGCGCGGGGGGTTTGGCGCCGGCATCTTCCAGGCGCATCTCGACCTGCCCCAAACGCAGGATCTGGCCGGGTTTCAAGGGGGCCTCGCCCGTCACCTGATGTCCATTGATGAAGGTGCCGTTGGTGGAATTCAGGTCGCGAATCACAATGTCGGTCCCGCGCAACAAAATCTCGCAATGATGGCTGGAGACCGATCCTTCAGGAATGGCAAAAGTATTATCGTCCACACGGCCGATGGTGGTTTTGTCCACCGTCAGTTCATGAGCTTTGCCCGTCAGTCCTTCGCTGAGAATAACTAGTCTTGCCATATCGGCGTCGCTGATTATGTCTGTTCAAGGCTGCAAGTCAAACCGTTTTCCTGTCAAATGTTTTCGTCCGGGACGGGGAAAACCTTACGCGCGCGGGCGGAGGCGGCTTCAGGATGTTTGAATCATATCGCGAAATTGGGCGAACAACGGGGCGGAATCGTGCGGCCCCGGGGAGGCTTCGGGATGATATTGCACGCAGACGACGGGCTTGTGCTTGTGGCGCAGGCCCTCGACGGTCTGATCGTTCAGGTTGATGCGGTCAATCACGACATCCTCCGGCAGGCTCTTCGGATCGACGGCGAAGCCGTGGTTTTGCGAGGTGATTTCGACCCTGCCGCTGGCGAGGTTTTTGACCGGCTGATTGCCGCCGCGATGGCCGAACTTGAGTTTGAACGTTTTGCCGCCAAAGGCCTGGGCGACAATCTGGTGGCCGAGGCAGATGCCAAAAATCGGCACGCCGCTCTGGATCAAATCGGACACGGCTTGCACGGCGTAGTCCAGCACGGCCGGATCGCCTGGTCCGTTGGAAAGAAAAATGCCGGCCGGTTTGTATTGCAGCGCCTCGGCGGCCGTGGCGGTCGCGGGCACGACCTGGACCTTGAAGCCGTGCTGGCGCAGACGGCGCAGAATATTGTACTTCATCCCAAAGTCATAGGCGACAATGGGAATGTCGGCGGGAGGCAGGGGGGAAGGCGCAACGGCATTGTTGGAGCCGCGCGGCAACAGGAAAGGGCCGCTCTGCGCGTCCTTTTCGTCCCATAAAAACGGCTCCCGATGCGTGACGATTTTTACGTAGTCCATCGCCCCCAGGCCGGGCCAGCTTCTGGCGCGGGCCACGGCCTCCTCCGGCGCAATGTCCCCCGTCGCAATGAAGCCGTTGAGAACGCCGCGGACGCGAAGCTTTTTGGTCAGCGCGCGGGTGTCGATGCCCTGGATGGCCGGGATGCCGTTTTTTTCCAAATACTCGGCGAGGGAGAATTGCGCGCGCCAATTGCTGACCACGGGGGACAGTTCGCGAATGACGAAGCCGGCGACGTGCGGCTGCCAGGATTCGACATCCATCTGGTTGACGCCGTAATTGCCAATGAGGGGACAGGTCATGGTGACAATTTGGCCTTTGTAAGAAGGATCGGTTAAAATCTCCTGGTAGCCGGTCATGCAAGTGTTGAAACAAACCTCGCCGCAGGCCTGGGCGCGGGCGCCAAAACCCCGGCCTGGAAAGACCGAACCATCCTCAAGGGCTAAAATCGCATTCATCAAATCAATCCGCCGCCTGCGGAATGTAAGCAGATCGGCGGGGCGGTCAAGGCAAAAAAAGCGCGGCCTTGCCAGCCGCGCCGCGAAATCGGGATTGAACAACGAAATTATTTCTTCTTCGCCTCATCGAGCTTGGCGATCATGGCCGCGGGCCCGCCCGCCAGGTATCCCACCTGGGTCCAAACGACTGTTCCATCCGGTTTCAAGACGACCAAAGTGGGGTAACCGTTCACCTGGTATTTTGCCTGCAACGCCTTGTTGGCCGCCTTCAATTCGGCGGATTGTTGTTTCTGCGCCGGAAAATCCACCGTGACCAGCACCAGGTTTTTACTGGCGTAATCGGTGAACTCGGATTTTGAAAAAGTTTCCGCGTCGAGCTTTTTGCACCAGCCGCACCAATCGGAACCGGTGAAATCGAGCAGGACCAGTTTGTTTTCCTTTTTGGCCTGGGCCTTGGCCTCGGGGACGCTGGTCAGTCATTGGGCATCGGCGGCGGGCAACTGGCCGGTCATCCAGCAAGTGAGCAGGGCGAATATAATTTTTTTCATGGCGCGTTGTGAATTGTCTGGCAACCGAACGTGAATTTGCACCCGCTTTGCCTCCGGCGCAACCAAAAACCAGCCAAAGATTTCAGGTTGTTCCTGCGCACTGCGCAACTTTTGCGCGGCTGCCGTGTAACTGTTGCGCGCCCCGGACGGTCTAATGCCCCGGAAACAGGCGATTTCGCGGATAAAAACGCCTTTTGCGGGGTTGGCACGGGAGTTGCCTGTGTTTTTGATTGACGTCAGTGAATCGGGGGCGCAATGGTGCGGCTCCCGAACAGGTTAACCTTTAAACTCGAAACAAAATATTATGAATGTAATGAAAAAAAGCATCCTCCTCGGCGGCTGCGTGGCCGCTTTGACTCTGTGCGCCGGCAATCACCTGATGGCTCAAGGCCGCGATCCCGAACAGTTTAGACAGGACCGCCTCGACCGGGCGCATGACCAATTGGAAATTACAAACGATGTCGAATGGAAAGCCATCGAACCCATCGTCGGCAAAGTCCTCGACGCCGAACGGGAGGTCATGAGCGCGAGAATGGGCGGCATGTTCGGCGGCGGTCGCGGTCCCCGGCGCGGAGGTGGAGAGGCTAACGCCAACGGCGCCGACCAGCAGCGCCCGCGCCGGAACAATTTCTTCGGCGAACCGAGCGCAGCCGCCACCGCGCTGCGAAAGGCCATTGACGACAAAGCGCCGGCCGCGGACCTAAAGGCCAAACTCGCCGCAGTGCGCGCCGAAACAAAGGCCAAGGAAGCGAAGCTCGACGCGGCCCAGGAAGAATTGCGCAGTGTGTTGACCGCGCGCCAGGAAGCCATCGCAGTGTCCACCGGACTCTTGAGATAGAACCGGGTTGGTCCGACAGGTCCGACGGGTCGGACAGGTCGGACGTCATTTTATGAGCGAGACAAAAACAGTGGAGGTTTCGACAACCCAGTTGCTCGACCGGATGGTCGGGACCAAACAGCTTTCTTCCACCGACGCCGCCATTCTGACCCAGCAGAATCACTCCGGACCGCGCGCGCCCCTTCAAACCGAGGAGGAGATTCTCCGCTGGCTGGCCGGGGAATATGGCCTCGGGTTCACCACGCTGGATAACATTGAGCCGGACCGCGAACTGCTCTCCCTTTTCCCGGCGCGCGTTTTGCTCAAGGCGGAATTGCTTCCGTTGCAGCGGGTCAACGGCACGGTCGAAGTGGCCACCAGCCGGCTTTTCGCCACGCAGGGCCTGGACACGCTCAAAACGCTGACCGGCCTGAAACTCAAACCGGTGCTGGCCCCCGGCGAAGCCATCCGCCGCGAGATGAAAAAGCATCTGGGCGTGGGCGCGGACACGATTGACACGCTGGACGAAGACGCCCCGCTCCAGGTGGTGGATGAGACGGGGGAGGAGGACACCAACCTGGACAGCGCCGCCGAGGACGCTTCCATCATCAAATTCGTCAATCAAGTGTTGACAGACGCCATCGAGCTGCGCGCCTCGGACATTCATCTGGAGCCGTTCGAGGACGAATTGCGCATTCGTTACCGGATTGACGGGGTATTGCAGGAAATACCGGTGCCGGCGCAAATCAAGCGGTTCCAGCCGGCCATCGTGTCGCGCGTCAAGATTCTGAGCCATTTGAACATCGCCGAGAAAAGGCTGCCGCAGGACGGCCGCATCAAAATCCGCCTGGCCGACAACGAGGTGGACATCCGCGTATCCATCATTCCCATGCTGCATGGCGAGGCGGTGGTCATGCGGTTGCTGCGCCAGAAGGCGACGCTGCTGGGCATGGAACAACTGGGCCTGGGCGAGCGCGAGTTCAAGTCGTTTCAGCGTATCCTGGCCCTGCCGCACGGGATTATACTTGTCACCGGGCCGACGGGCAGCGGGAAGACGTCCACCCTCTACACGGCGTTGAGCACGATCAACGATTCCATCCGCAAGATCATCACCATTGAAGACCCCATCGAATATCAGTTGCGCGGTGTCAATCAGATTCAAGTTTCGGAGAAATCGGGGCTGACCTTTGCCCGCGGGCTGCGTTCCATTTTGCGGCATGATCCCGATGTGATTCTGGTCGGCGAAATCCGCGACCAGGAGACGGCGCAGATCGCCGTGCAGGCTTCGCTGACGGGGCATCTGGTCTTTTCCACATTGCACACCAACGACGCGCCGGGCGCCTTGACGCGGCTGGTGGATATGAATGTGGAGCCTTACCTGGTGGCGTCGTCATTGGAGGCGGTGCTGGCCCAGCGTTTGGTGCGGGTGCTTTGCCCGTCTTGCAAGGTGGAGGACACCTCCGTCACCACCGCCACCCTCAAGGAGCAGGTTGGTTTTCCGCCCAACGTCAAGGTGTTTCGCGCCGTGGGCTGCCAGGAATGCCGCGGCACCGGTTATCATGGCCGGCATGCCATTTTCGAATGGATGGACATGAACAATGAGATTCGGCACTTGGTTTTGAAGAACGCGTCCAGCGGCGAAATCCGCGAGGCGGCCATTCGCGACGGCCTGCGCAGTCTGAGCGATGACGGCTGGCGCCTGATCGGCCAGGGGATCACCACGGTGGAAGAAGTCATGCGCGTAACCAAGGACCAGACCTTGAGCACCGGCAAAAACGGCCACGCCGCGCCCGCGGCGGCGATTGTTGGCCAATAACACTGAGACCCATGCCGCAATTTCAATACAAAGCATTTCAATCGGATGGCACGACCGCCGAGGGCCTGCTGGAGGCGGGCGGGCGGCAGGAGGCCTTCCGGCAAATGGAGCAGCGCGGGCTTAGGCCGATCGCCCTGGCGGAAAAAGCCAATGGCGCTCCGCAAAAGAAATCGGCGGCCCCGCTTTCACTGGGCGGGAGCTTGCGCTTCCAATCCAAGCGCGTCACCCCGCGCCTGTTGGAAAATTTCACGCGGCTCCTTTCCAGTCTGCTGGCCGCGGGCGTGCCGCTGAGCCGCGCCCTGGTGATTCTGTGCAAGGAATCCAGCAACCCGGTCGCAGCCGCCAAATGGAAACAGATTTACGATTCGGTGGTGGATGGCGTCTCGCTGGCCGATTCGATGGCCAAACTGCCGGACACATTTCCGCGCGTCTATGTGGCCATGGTGCAGGCGGGGGAGACGGGCGGGTTTCTGGACCTGGTGCTGGCCCAGATCGCCGACTTCCAAACGCGCGAAAAAGACCTGCGCTCCAAGGTGATGGCCGCCCTGCTGTATCCGGTGATTTTGCTGTTCCTGGCCATTTGTGTGCTCATTGTTTTGATGACGTTCTTTATTCCCCGGTTCCAGGCCATTTTCGCCGGAATGGGCGGGGAATTGCCTTTGTTGACTCAGGCCATCGTTGGGTGCAGCCATTGGATCCGGGCCTACGGCATTTTTATCGGGGCGGGACTTGTCATCGCCGGCTTTTTGCTGCGCGGCTGGGTGATGTCGGAAAAAGGGCGGCGCGCCTGGGAGGGGTTTATTCTGCGCGTGCCGATACTGGGGCCGTTATTGAGCCAGTTTGCCATGGCCCGCTTTTGCCGCATGTTGGGGACCCTCCTCAACGCCGGCGTGCCGCTGGTCGAGGCGCTCAATGTCGCCCGCAAATCCATCGGCAACCAGATTCTGGTGGATGCCGTTTCCAATTCCATTGAGCGGGTCAAGGAAGGCGCGCCATTGGGCGTGAGCCTGGCGGACTGCCGCAACCTTTTCCCCGGCTCCATTTTGGAAATGGTCGCCGTGGCCGAGGAAAGCGGCAAGCTCGACCAGGAATTGATCCGCATCGCCGCCGTCACGGAAAGCGATCTGGACCGCAATCTGAAGACCGGCGTGGCCGTGCTGGAGCCGCTCATGCTCTTTTTCATCGCCGGTTTTATCGGCACGATATTCATCGGCATGATCATCCCCATATTCAAGATGCAGGACCTTATCAAATAGACAAACGAAGAAGGCGCTTTATGAAACTCATTCATTCAAAAAGGAATCCGGCCAGCCGGACGCGCCGCAGCGCGTTCACCCTGGTGGAACTGTTGCTGGTGCTGACCATTCTCGCCATTCTGGCCGGGATTGTTTTGCCCAAAATGACGGGCCGCACCCAGCAGGCGCGGATCACGCGCGCCCAAACGGAAATCGCCACCTTCACCACCGCGCTGGGCGCGTTTGAAGTGGACAACGGGTTTTATCCCAAGGGCAGAAACGGCCTGCAAGCCCTCGTGCAAAAGCCGTCCAACGCCCAAAACTGGCACGGCCCATACCTGGAAAACACGACCGTCGTCCCGCCGGACCCGTGGGGCAATCCTTATATTTACGAGTGCCCGGGCAAACACAACCCCAGCGGCTTCGACCTGATGTCCATGGGCCCGGATGGCCGCATTGGAGGCGATGATGACATTTGCAACTGGCAAACGCAGCGATAACCGCGCCGCCTTCACCCTCATCGAACTGATCCTGGTGATGACGATGATGGTCATTGCGCTCGGGGTGGTGTTCCCCTCGCTGGAGGGGTTTTTCCACGGGCGCAACCTCGACAACGAGGCGCGCCAGTTTTTATCGTTGACGCGCTACGGCCAGAGCCGCGCCATTGCCGAGGGCATCCCGGTCGAGCTGTGGATCAACCCGCGCCAGGAAACCTACGGATTGCAGGCGCTGTCGGGCTACACCGAAACCCAAACCAATCCCCTGGTCTTTGCCGTGGACAAAACCGTGCAGATTGCCTTTTCCGCGCCGCCTTCCGTTTTGACCCGCTCCAATCAGTGGACGCCGGCGTCGGCCCGCGCCGGCGCCGTGACAAAAATTCGATTTCAGCCGGACGGTTTCATCAGCGACACCAGCCCGGAGAACATTTTTTTTCGGCAGCAGGGCGCGGGGGGCGAAATTTGGATAGCGGAAACTCCGACGCATTTAAGATATGAAATTCAAGCCGGTCATCCCCAAAGCGCCCGCCGTTAAACGCGCGCTCCGCGCCTTCACGCTGGCCGAAGTTCTGGCGGCGATGATGTTCATGGCCATCGTCATTCCGGTGGCGGTGCAGGGCCTGAGAATCGCCAGTTTGGCGGGCGAGGTCGGCCAGCGTAAAATTGTCGCCGCCCGCATCGGCAACAAAGTCCTGAACGAACTCAAAGTGACCGGCCAACTGCAAAACACCACCCAAAGCGGCGTGGTCAACGAGGGCGGTTTGCAGTACAAATGGTCGGTGCGCAGCCAAATGTGGACGGAAGACCCGGCCAGTCCAATGACCCTGGCTACTCTCATCGTCACCTACCAGGCGCAAGGCAAAAACTACGACGTCCGCTTGAGCACGCTTTTACCCCAGACAACCCGATGAACTTCACTCCTAATCCTTATCTTAATCGTAATCCTAATCTTAATCTTAATCTCCAGAGATTAGGATTAGGATTACGATTAAGATTAGGAGCCAAAAAGTCCGGCGGATTTACGCTGGTGGAGATTCTCATTGCCACCTCCATCATGGCGATGCTACTGGTGGCCATCCATGCCGCCTTTTTCGGCGCCCTGGGCCTGCGCGAAAAAACCATTGATTCACTCGAAGCCAGTTTGCCCGTCGAACAAGCGTTGCAGACCATGCAGCGCGACCTGGCCAATATTGTCATCTCGACCAACGGAACATTTTTTGGCCCCCTGCAAACCATCAATCCGACCAACGCGTTGCCCGGCCAGGTCGGCCCGGACTTCTACACTTCCGGCGGTGAATTGGACGGAATGGTTCCATGGGGCAATGTGGAGAAGATTGATTATTTGTTGACTGCTCCGACGAATGGAAGGGTCGGCCCGGGCCAGGACCTTGTCCGCGCCATCACGCGCAACCTGCTGCCCGTCAACCCGCCACCGACGCCCGATGAGAAACATGCCCTCCTGAGCGGCGTGCAAAGCCTGACCTTCCTCTATTATGACGGAACGCAATGGGACGCCGCCTGGGACACGACCCAGCAAACCAATTTGCCGCTGGCCATCAAGGTCCAGATTCAAATGGCCGCCCGCAGCACCGGCGCCCTGGCGCTGAATCCGCCCTTGGAATTGGTCGTGCCCCTGGATACACTTCTGAACACGAACCCCGTCACGCCCATACAATAATGAACTTCTCCACTCCTAATCCTAATCTTAATCTTAATCCTCAGAGATTAGGATTAGGATTAAGATTAGGATTAGGAGCAGATGAAAGGCGCGGGTCCATCTTGATCATTGTGCTTTGGGTGGCGTTTGGTTTGTGCAGCATCGCGCTCTATTTCGCTCATTCGATGTCCATGGAATTGAAGGCGGCGGACAACAACGTGGCCGGCGTGGAGGCCGATCAGGCCATCGAAGGCGCGGCCCTTTACGTCAGCAACGTCATCGCCACGCTCGGAATCTCCAATAATATGCCCTCCCCGGCCAATTTCCGGGCCGAGGCCGTCAAAGTCGGCAATGCGACCTTCTGGCTGATCGGACGGGACACAAACGATTTGGAAAGCTCCGCACAGGGTGATCATCCGGTCTGGGGCCTGGTGGATGAAGCTTCCAAGGTGAACCTGAACAATGCCACCGCGGCCATGTTGCAGAATTTGCCGCAAATGACGGCGAATCTCGCCGCCGCGATGTATGATTGGCAGACCGGCAGCAATGCCACCGTCAGCACCGGCGGCGCAAAGTCCCAGACGTACTCGGGCCTCAATCCTCCCTATCTCTGCAAAAGCGCCCCTTACGAGACGATTGATGAATTGAGCCTGGTGTACGGCATGAACATGGACCTCCTCTACGGAGAGGACGCCAATCTCAACGGCATTCTCGACCCCAACGAAAATGACGGCCCCCTCACCCCGCCCAACGACAACCAGGACGGAATCCTGGACCCGGGATTGTTCGAATACGTCACCGTCTGGACCGCCGGGGAAGCGACGACCACCTCAAACGGCATCGCGCGCGTCGCCATCAATAATACCACCGCGTTGACCGCGCTGATCCAGTCGAACTTTCCGTCGCTTTCCCAATATGTGACTGCAAGCCGCGGCAGCACGACAGGGACTGGGACAGGCACGGGCAGAGGCGCTGCCGCCACCGCCGCCGCAACCTACACCAGCGTCCTGCAATTCTATGTCAGCACCGGGATGCCGGAAAGTGATTTTCAGCAAATCGAGCCTTATCTCATGAATACCAACACCAAGGGGTTGATTAACGTCAACACCGCCACCGCCACGGCCCTGGCCTGCATCCCCGGCATCGGGCTGACCCTGGCGCCGCAAGTGCTGGCTTACCGCCAGTCCAATCCGCCGCAAACCCCTTCGATTAGCTGGCTCAAAACCGCCTTGGGCGCAAACTCGACCGTCGCCGCCGAGGTCGGCCCTTATGTGACGCCGTATTCCTATCAGTACACCGCCGACGTCGCGGCCGTGGGGCATTATGGCCGCGGCTATCGGCGGGTGAGATTTGTTTTCGATTGCAGCAAAGGCACCCCGCTGATCGTCTATCGCCAGGATCTGACCCATTTGGGCTGGGCGCTTGGCAAAAAACTGCACGACCAATTGCTGGCCCAAAACACCAAATGATCCCATTGTTCAAACGACAACGCGCCGCCTCCATCCTCGGCCTGGCCCTGGACGGCAACCGGCTTGAAGTGGTGTCCCTGCGCCGCGGCAACGGCACGTTGCATCTCCGGCAGACCCTGGCCGTTTCGCTGGCGCTGAACCCATTGACCGATGCCGCCGAATTAGTGGGCCAGGAAATCCGCAATCACCTGGACCAGGCGGGAATCCGCGAACGGCGTTGCGCGATCTGTCTCCCGCTGAACTGGGTACTGAGCCTCCAAACCCAACTGCCGGAATTGTCCGGGGCGGATCGCGCCAGTTTCCTGCAAATCGAAGCCGAGCGCGGTTTTAGTTCCGCGCCGGAGACGCTCTTCACGGCCCATTCCTTTTTCAAGACACCGGGCGGCGGACAATACGCCACGTTGCTGGCGGTGCCGCGCGACCAATTGGAAGCCTTGCAGCGGGTCCTGCGCGCCGCCCGGCTC
>Ga0326728_10025668_pt1 | contig 10518 bp, 2 predicted proteins | sample MB3enrmetagenome_FD_207602 | JGI IMG/M metagenome (GOLD analysis project Ga0326728, IMG submission 207602) | Lab enriched peat soil microbial communities from McLean, Ithaca, NY, United States - MB31MN | ecosystem: Environmental > Terrestrial > Soil > Wetlands > Peat | place: USA: New York... | reverse complement strand
CATTGAAAGCAGTTGACTGGGCGGCGATTGCATGGATTCACTCCAAGCACGAACGCGCTGTTCGCTGCGGCTTCGCTGGTGACCGTCCGGAAGCGGTCAAATGCGGGCGCACCAAAGCTGGCGTGAAGGGGCGGGAAAGCGAGAATGAGGGCAAGACCGGTGCGCATCACAACATCAAGCGCAAGACCTTTTCCCCTCGAAAAGTCACCAAGGGGGAAACAGGTCATTCAACCCACACGGACGATGAGGGCGAATAACGGAGCGAGGGCCAGCATCCCAATCAGCCCGGTCGGGCGGAGGTGAGGCCCTGGATTAGAGAGGCTGGGGTCTGATTGAGAATTCCTTCTCGTGCTTCGACAACAGTAGATAGTGAGCTAATTGTTGCTCCATTGTCAAGTATTAATTATAAAAATGGCCATATAATAAATAAGTACACAGAGGGCTCTGGTCCTGCTGAAGCCTGTCGGGTGGGCGCAGTCGCCTCATTTGGCCCCCCACTTTCAGCCCAGGACTTCCCGGATTTTCTTGCGCAGCGCCACGGGGGTGAAGGGCTTCTGGATGAACGGCATCTCCTGGGTAAGAACGCCGTGGTGGACAATGGCGTCGTCGGTGTAGCCGGACATATAGAGGACCTTGATGTTGGGGCGCAAGGCGGCCACCTTCTTCGCCACCCCCGGGCCGGACATATGCGGCATCACCACGTCGGTGAGGAGGAGATCGACCGGGCCGTCATAATTTGCGCAGGTGGCGAGCGCGCTCTCCACGTCATCGGTGGCCAGAACTTTGTAGCCGAACGATTCCAGTTCGATGCGAACCAGGGAGCGGACGCCTTCTTCGTCTTCGACCACCAGGATGGTTTCCGTCCCCGGGTGCGAATCCGTTTCCGCCGCCTGTTCCGACACCATCAGACTCTCATTCACGACGGGGAGGTACACTTTGAAGACGCTGCCCTGGCCCAATTCGCTGTACGCCCAGATGCTACCTCCCGATTGCTTGACAATCCCATATACGGTGGCCAGTCCCAGGCCCGTCCCCTGGCCTTTCTCCTTGGTGGTAAAGAATGGCTCAAAGATGTGCGCTTTGGTCTCCGGGGACATCCCCACTCCCGTATCCGAAACCGCCAGCATCACATGGGGGCCCGGCTTCACCGAGGCGTGGCTGCGGGCGTAACCTTCATCCAGAACCACGTTGCGGGTTTCAATGGTGAGATTGCCTCCGGAGGGCATGGCATCACGGGCGTTCACCGCCAGATTCATGATGACCTGTTCGATTTGTCCCGGATCCGCCTTGACTCGTCCCAATGCGGGGGCAAGGTGCGTGTACAACTTCACGTCTTCCCCAATCAGCCGTCTCAACATGTTTTCCAAATTGTAAATCACCGCGTTCAGGTCAAGCACCTGGGCCGCCAGCACCTGGCGGCGGCTAAAGGCCAGCAATTGGCGGGTGAGAGAAGCGGCGCGGTCCCCGGCGTTCTTGATCTCCTGCAATTGACCGCTCACCATGGGGTCCTCGGCAAGCTGATCGATGAGGAGTTCGGCGTATCCATTGATAATGGTCAGGAGGTTGTTGAAATCGTGAGCCACGCCACCCGCCAGGCGGCCCACGGCCTCGATTTTCGCCGCTTGTTGAAGCTGCGCTTCCAGGACCCGATGATCGGTCACATCCTGCTTGGTGGCGATGAAGTGGGTCACCTCGCCGTGCGGCCCGCGCACCGGGGTGATATACATCTGCTCGGTGTAGAGGCTGCCATCCTTGCGCTGGTTGATGATCTCGCCGTGCCAGGGTTGCCCTTTAAGGATGGTCGCCCAGAGCTCCCGGTAAAACGCCGGCTCCTGCCTTCCCGATTTCAGGATATTGGGGTTCTGCCCCATCGCCTCCTCGCGGCTATAGCCGGTGATGCGCGTGAAGGCGGGGTTGACGTACTCGATGCGGCCGACGGTATTGGTAATCAGCACCGCTTCTTCGGACTGCTCGATGGCGGTGACCAGGCGGAGATGCTCCGCTTCCGCCCGCTTGTACTCGGTGATGTCTTCCACCGTGCCCTCAAAGTAGAGAATTTTGCCGTCCTCGTCGCGGATGGCGCGGGAGTTTTCCCGAACGTAAAGTTCGCCTCCATCTTTCTTGTGCCACACGCACTCCAGCCCGGCCACTTCCCCCTGCGCCTCCATCAGATCAATGAACTGGCTCCGGTTATATTCGGGCTCGAAATCCCCGGCATTCAAATCGCGGCTGGCCAATTCTTCAAAGGACGAATAACCCAGCATCCTCACGAAAGCCGGGTTGCCGGCCAGAATCCGGCCATCCGGCGTGGTGCGATAGAGCCCCATCGGGGCATTTTCAAACAAAGTCCGGAAGCGCGCTTCGCTCTCTCGCAGGTCCGCTTCGGCCTGCTTGCGCTCGGTGATATCGCGGAGCGCCACGCCCACCACCGGCCCCTTCAGGGTCTCGATGGTGCTGGTCGTGACCTCGGCGGGGAATTCGCTGCCATCCTTGCGCAGGCACCAAACCTCGCGCTGGCTCAATTGCTCATGGGCGCCGGCGCCCGGCAGAACGCGGGCATAATAGGCGGCGGTTTCCTCGTGCAACCTCTGGGGAAGGAGCATCAGGTAGCTTTTCCCCAACAATTCCTCCAGCTTGTATCCAAATAGTTTTTCCGTTGCCGAGTTCACAAACACAACGTGGCCGGTGCGGTCGACCACGATCATGACATCCGGGGGAGCCTCCAGCAGGGCCTTGAATTTCTTCTCATCCTGTTCCAACGCCCGCGCCATCATGTCGCGGCGATGGTAGATCATCAGGCACGCCAGGAAGATGACCAGGAGGCCACCCGCCAATCCCTCCGCCCGGGCCATGCCATGAAAGTCCTCAAAGGCTTCCGCGCTGTCGATCTTGCGGATGAGCGCCCAGCCGGTGGCGGGAATGTACTGCGTCGCGGCCAGCACCGGAACGCCCTGGTGATCCTTGTAGACCCCAAATGCCGCGTGGCCATCCAGGGCGAGCCGCGCGGGGGCGGGAGCCGCGGAAAGAGGAATCCGCACATATGGGGAACTGACGGCCACATTGTGCAAGGGGGAGAAAAAGACGATGTCATTTCCTTCCCGGCGCAACATGAATGTCTCACCCGTTCGGGTGGGAACCACATCCCGCGTCACCAGGCGGAACAAGGTTTGCCACGCATCGGTAACGACCAGCGCCGTCCCCAGGGGTTGGCCCGAGCGGTCCGCCTCCGGAGTTCCAGGTTCCGGAAGCACGGGGGCGATGAAGCCTACCAGCGTGCGGCTGGGAGAGTCGCCCACCAGAGCGATCTGCAGGGCTTCGGAGCGCGCCGCCGCCCGGCAGGGTTCAGAAAACAGGGGGTTCAAAGGAATCGAGCGGCCGGCCTGCATCGCCACTTTCGCGTCGCGGTCCAAAATGTAGACCCCGGCTTCGGAGTACCGCTTGGCCATCTCGTCCAGTACTCCCTGCGGCCCCGGCGCTTCCCCCTGCGGGCGTTTAGAAAGTTGCCTTCCCTCCACACGCGCACCCAGAATGGCGCGCACCGCGGGATTGGCGGAAAGGACATGCGCATCGCCTTCACGCTCCTTTAACCAATCCGAGACCCGCTGCGCCTGGTCGTCAGCGAGGCGGGATTCCCCCGCCCGCCAGGCGGCCATCTCTTTGTCGTAGCGAGTTGTGAGGTGCCAGCGCAGGCAGGTTCCCACGGTTACCGCCACCAGGACAAAAGCCAGGACGTAACCGGCAGCCTCCCGGAAGTGAATCACCGGGCGGCCGCTCGCCGCGTGGGTTAAGGGTTTAGTGGCGTAGAGGAAGGAAAGCAGGGTCTCGCGGGGCGGCTTCATCCCATCACCCCCGGTACCTGCGCCGGTCCCAGCAGCGCCCAGGCCCCGGCGATGGATGGACGCGCCAGCGCCGGCGTTCGTCCGCTTCCCCGCTGGTCGGGAAGAACGAAAGGTGCGACGGCAGTCGCGTGGATTCTCACCTTCATGGAAAGCCCACTCACCCCTCATCGATCAGTGCCGGCGCCAAACCATTCGCGGCGCGCGGCGGCTCGCCTGGGAATGACCTGCGCACCGCAGGCTGGCATTCCTTGCGGCCAGCTCAGCCGGAAATGATCTAAGGGATGCGGCCGGGAAGGAGCTTCAGCCCTTTAAAACCGATGCGCAGTCACCCTCCCGCGGCCACGTAAAACGGATGATATATACCGGGTAGTTTATCATTTGTCAAGTACTCGCCTGATGTAGTACTTTCGTACTGTTGCTGAATCTATAGATGGCTAGGGGAGCCACATAGGGTATGTTTGGATAGGTCACAGGCAAAATGTTGCGCGGGGAACTTCTTGCGCCTGCCTGCCCTTCTGGCTTCGGGCGACCAGCGGGGTAGTTGCAAAGCTTATCCCCACTATAAAAACTATTCATTTAACACCCATGCCGGGGGACGAAGATAATGAAGGATGCTGCTTGAGGGGGACTTGTCTCTTTGGGGTAAAATAGGCAGTGCTATATCCTTGATTTCATTGCCCGCTAGCCACAAGTGAAACCCAGCCCCAGGGATGGTTTTGCCGGGCGCGGATGGTCCTGTCCCCAGCGCCGGTGGAGCTAACGCTGTCTCGGCGGAGGGGTGGCCCCATCATGCCTCGATGGATTATTTAAGTCCTTCCGCCTCTCTTGAGATAAGATTGAGGGGTGGGCATGCAGGCCGAAAGTCATCAGTCATCAGTCATCAGTTTTCAGTCAACAGTGAGAACTCTTTACAGGGGATGGCTTTTGCTGAGAACTGACAACTGATAACTGACGACTTTTTGTGGGAATGGTTATGAGCAACCACCGAAAGATAAATGGTTTGCCGAAGGCGCAGGGTCTATATGATCCGCGCCACGAGCATGACGCCTGCGGGATTGGCTTCGTGGCCAATATCTCCGGCGAAAAATCGCACGACATCGTCACCAAAGGGATCGAAATCCTGATCAACCTGGCGCACCGGGGGGCTTGCGGGTGTGATCCCCAAACCGGCGACGGCGCCGGCGTGCTGATCCAGATTCCCCACGCGTTCTTTGAGGGTGAATGTTCCCGCCTGGGCTTTCCCCTGCCTTCGCCCGGGGAATATGGTGTGGGCATGGTTTTCCTTCCCGTCGAGCCCCACGAGCGCATGTCGTGCGAGGCCATTGTGGAAGAGATTGTGCGTGACGAAGGCCTTGCGGTCCTTGGTTGGCGCGACACGCCGGTGAACGCCAACACCATCGGACGCCTGGCTCGCAGCACGCAGCCCTACATCGAACAGATCTTCATCAAGCGCGCTTACGGCATGAACGAAGACGCGCTGGAGCGCAAACTCTACGTCATCCGCAAACGCGCGGAAAAGGAAGTGGCCGCCACCAGTCTGCGGGAGAAGAGCTTTTTCTACGTTCCCTCCCTTTCCTGCCGCACCATCGTTTACAAGGGTCTGCTGCTGGCCCCGCAGATCGCCAACTTTTATCTGGAGCTTTCCAATTCGGAAGTGCGGAGTGGTCTTTGTCTCGTCCACCAGCGCTTCTCCACCAACACTTTTCCCACCTGGCATCTTGCCCATCCCTACCGCTACATTTGCCACAACGGCGAAATCAATACCTTGCGCGGCAATGTGAACTGGATGCAGGCGCGCACTTCCGTGCTGGCCTCCCCGCTTTTCGGCGATGACATCAAGAAGCTTGAACCCATCATTGCTCCCGGCGGAAGCGATTCGGCCAACCTCGATAACGCCGTCGAGCTGCTGCTGCTGGCCGGACGCAGCCTGCCGCACGTGATGGAGATGCTCATTCCGCAGGCCTGGCTGAACGATCCCACCATGCCCGATGACGTCAAGGCCTTCTACGAGTACCACGCCTCGTTGATGGAGCCCTGGGATGGTCCCGCGGCGGTGGCCTTTACCGATGGCCGCATGATTGGCGCCAAGCTGGACCGCAACGGTTTGCGCCCCGGCCGCTTCATGGTGACCCGTCGCGGTCTGGTGATCATGGCTTCGGAGGCCGGTGTCCTGCCGGTGGATCCGGAGGAAGTGCGCTTCAAAGGCCGCCTCGAACCCGGGCGCATGTTGCTGGTGGATACGGAAAAAGGGCGCATCATCCCCGACGATGAAATCAAGAAGCAATTGGCGGCGCGCCAGCCTTATGCCCAGTGGCTGAAGGAAAACCAGGTCACCCTGAAGCACCTGGCGGACCCGCCGCGCATCCACGCCAGCGACAACTCCACCCTCCTGATGCGGCAGCGGGCCTTCGGATACACTGATGAAGACCTGAAAGCCATCATGATTCCCATGGCCTCGAACGGCGAGGAGCCGGTGGGTTCCATGGGTGTGGATACGCCCCTGGCCTGTCTTTCCGACAAGCCGCAACTGCTCTTCAATTATTTCAAGCAGATGTTCGCGCAGGTCACCAACCCCGCCATTGACCCCATTCGCGAGGACCTGGTGATGTCGCTCTACGATTACATCGGGCGCGAGGGGAACATCCTGGAGGAGACGCCGCAGCTTTGCCACACCCTCAAGAAGCGGCATCCCATTGTGACCAACTGGAATCTGGAAAAAATGCGCCGCGTCAGCCAGGGGGATTTCCTGGCCACCACGCTGCCCATGCTCTTCCAAGTGGACAAAGGGGAGCAGCGCCTGCGCGAGTCCGTGGACAGCCTTTGCCGCCGCGCCTCACTCTCCATCAAGGCCGGCTACACGCTGCTGATTCTCTCTGACCGCGGCGTGGATGAGGAATACGCCCCCATCCCCACGCTGCTGGCCCTTTCCGCCGTGCACAATCACTTGGTGCGGGAGAAAACGCGAAATCAGGTGGCGTTAATTGTGGAGACCGGCGAAGCTCGCGAGGTGATGCACTTTGCGCTGCTGGTGGGGTATGGCGCCAGCGCCATCAATCCCTATCTTGCCCGGGGTTATTTCCCCGCCGAGTACACGTTTCAGAAGGTGCTGAAGAATTACATCAAGGCGGTTGACAAGGGCTTGCTCAAAGTCCTTTCCAAGATGGGGATCTCCACTCTGCAGAGTTATTGCGGCGCCCAGATCTTCGAGGCGGTGGGGCTGAACAAGTCGCTGGTGGAGCGCTACTTCACCGGCACCTCCTCGCGGATTGAGGGCGTGGGCCTGGAAATCCTGGCGCGCGAGTCCCTGATGCGGCACCAGTTTGCCATGCAGCCGCCCGCCGAGTCCGATACCGAACTTGAAATCGGCGGCAACTACCAATACCGGGTGCGCGGCGAAAACCACATCCTGAACCCCACCACCATCAGCAAACTTCAGCACGCGGTGAGGCAGTCGAGCTTTCCCACCTACCAGGAGTTTGCCCGCATTGCCGACGAGCAGAGCCGCAGCCTCTACACCTTGCGCGGGATGCTGGACTTTCATGCCGCCCACCCCCCCGTGCCCCTCGAGGAAGTGGAGCCGGCGGCGGAGATCGTCAAGCGCTTCGCCACCGGCGCCATGTCCTTCGGGTCGATCAGCAAGGAAGCGCACGAAACCCTGGCCATCGCCATGAACCGCATCGGCGGGCGCTCCAACACCGGCGAGGGCGGCGAAGATGCAGAGCGCTTCAAGCCCGACGCCAACGGCAATTGGCGGCGCAGCGCCATCAAGCAGGTGGCTAGCGCCCGCTTCGGCGTCACCACCAACTATCTGGTCAACGCCGACGATCTGCAAATCAAAATCGCCCAGGGCGCCAAGCCCGGCGAGGGCGGCCAGCTTCCCGGCCATAAAGTGGATGAGGTCATCGCCCGGGTGCGGCACTCCATTCCCGGCGTGGGACTGATTTCCCCGCCGCCGCACCACGATATCTATTCCATCGAGGACCTGGCGCAACTCATCTACGATCTCAAGAATGTGAACCCGCAGGCCCGGATTTCCGTGAAGCTGGTGGCGGAATCGGGCGTGGGCACCGTGGCCGCGGGCGTCTCCAAGGCGCATGCCGACGTCATCCTCATCAGCGGCTACGACGGCGGCACCGGCGCCTCCCCCATCTCCTCCATTCGCCATGCGGGAATTCCCTGGGAACTTGGCCTTTCCGAAACCCAGCAGACCCTGGTGATGAACGACCTGCGCAGCCGCGTGCGCCTTCAGGTGGATGGGAAGCTGCAAACCGGCCGCGACGTGGCCATTGCCGCCCTGCTGGGGGCGGAGGAATTTGGTTTTGCCACCCTGCCGCTCGTTGCCATGGGCTGCATCATGATGCGCAAGTGCCACCTGAACACCTGTCCGGTGGGCGTGGCGACGCAGGATCCCCTGCTGCGCAAGAAATTCCGGGGACAGCCCGAGCATGTCATCAATTTCCTCTTCTATGTCGCCGAAGACCTGCGGCTGATCATGGCAAAACTCGGTTTCCGCAAGGTGGATGACATGGTGGGCCGCGTCGATTGCTTGACCCAGCGCACCGATGTCAACCATTGGAAAGCCAGCGGCCTGGACCTTTCCGCCGTGCTCTACAATCCCCACGTGCCCACCCGCGTGGGCCGCCACTGCACCACGAAGCAGGATCATGGCCTCGCGCAATCGCTGGACTACCAGTTGATCGATCACGCCCGCGAAGCCCTGGAGCGCGGCAAGAAGGTGTCCATCAGCCTCCCCATCCGCAACACCCACCGTACGGTGGGGGCGATGTTGAGCGGCGACATTGCCCGCCGTTACGGGGAAGCGGGCCTGCCCGAGGACACCATTCGCGCCCAATTCACCGGCTCCGCGGGGCAGAGTTTCGGCGCCTTCCTGGCCCGGGGCGTCACCTTGACGCTGGAAGGCGAGGCCAACGACTACGTGGGGAAAGGGCTCTCCGGCGGCAGGCTGATTATCTATCCGCCGCGCAATTCCTCTTTTCAGCCGGAAGAAAACATTCTGGTGGGCAACGTGGTGCTCTACGGCGCCACCAGCGGCGAGGCCTTCTTCAACGGCATGGCCGGTGAACGCTTTGCGGTGCGGAATTCCGGCGCCACCGCCGTGGTGGAAACCGTGGGCGACCACGGCTGCGAGTATATGACCAAGGGAATAGTGGTGGTGATGGGCAAGACCGGCCGCAATTTTGCCGCGGGCATGACCGGCGGCATTGCCTACGTCCTCGATGAAACGGGCGAATTCGTCCGCGTGCGCTGCAACCGCGCGAGCGTCGACCTGGGCCCGGTCGTCGATCCCGCCGATATCGACCTCATCCATGCCCTCATTACTCGTCATGCCGAACTGACCGAGAGCCCCCGCGCCAAATGGATTCTCGACAACTGGGACACCATGCTGCCCAAGTTCATCAAGGTCTTCCCCCATGAATTCAAGCGCGTGCTGGGTGTAAAACGGCAAAGTCCGCAGTCCGAAGTCCGCAGTCCGGAGTCCGCAGTGCCAAGCCCACAGCTTTCCCCACGGGAGGCGCTGCATGGGTAAAACCACCGGATTCATGGAAGCAACTCGGGAGGTTCCGACACGCCGGCCCGTGGAGGAGCGCATCAACGATTACCGGGAAGTGTATCAGGACTTTCCCGAGCAAAAGCTGCGCACCCAGGCGGCGCGCTGCATGGATTGCGGCGTGGCCTTCTGCCACACGGGCTGCCCCCTTGCCAACATCATTCCCGATTGGAACGACCTGGTGTATCGCGACCGGTGGAAGGAAGCCATCCGCACGCTGCACGCCACGAATAACTTCCCCGAGTTCACCGGCCGCGTCTGCCCCGCTCCCTGCGAGGCGGCATGCGTGCTGGGCATCAATGAGCCGCCCGTCACCATCAAGAACATCGAGAAGACCATCATCGAACATGCCTTCAAAGAGGGATGGATTCGCCCCGAACCGCCCTTGACCCGCACGGGTAAGCGTGTGGCCATCGTCGGCTCCGGGCCCTCCGGCCTTGCTGCCGCGCAACAACTGAACCGCGCCGGGCATTCGGTGACCCTGTTCGAGAAGGCCGATCGCAGCGGCGGTCTGCTGCGCTATGGCATTCCGGATTTCAAGATGGAGAAATCCGTGCTTGACCGGCGCCTGGACCAGATGCGGCTGGAAGGTGTGATCTTCGCAACCGGCGCCCACGTGGGCAGGAACGTGCCCGTGGAAGATCTGCGGCGCGAGTTCGACGCGCTGCTGCTCACCGGCGGCGCGGAAAGTCCCCGCAACCTCCCCGTGCCCGGGCGCGAGTTGAAGGGAATTCACTTCGCGATGGAGTATCTGCCCCAGCAAAACCGCCGCATCGCCGGCGACGTGGTGGAGCGGCAGATTCTGGCCACCGGTAAACGCGTGGTGATCATCGGCGGAGGCGATACGGGAGCCGATTGCCTGGGCACCGCGCACCGGCAAAAGGCCGCCGCCGTTTATCAATTTGAAATCATGCCCCAGCCGCCCCAGGACCGCGCGCCCAGCACTCCCTGGCCGCTCTGGCCGCTCCAACTGCGCACCGAAAGCGCGCACGAGGAAGGCGGCATTCGCGATTGGGCGATCAACACGGTCCATTTCACGGGCGACGACAACGGCAACGTGAAACAATTGCACGCCATCCGCGTCGGCCCGCCCCCCAGGTTTGAGCCCCT
>Ga0326728_10025664_pt1 | contig 10519 bp, 8 predicted proteins | sample MB3enrmetagenome_FD_207602 | JGI IMG/M metagenome (GOLD analysis project Ga0326728, IMG submission 207602) | Lab enriched peat soil microbial communities from McLean, Ithaca, NY, United States - MB31MN | ecosystem: Environmental > Terrestrial > Soil > Wetlands > Peat | place: USA: New York... | reverse complement strand
CAGGGCCATTCTTTCTTGATACGGGTTAGGGAGACAATTTGAAGAATCAGGCATTCCACGCTTAAAAAATCTCTCGAGATCCGGACGGTCAGCTACGTGTACTTTTTCTATATCGGGATTTGGGGGACGAGCCAGGGTTGACAAGGATGAACAAAAAAGATAGGGTAATTTGGATGATGTGAAAAATTTATAGTTTGTGCACAGCATGAGGAGGTTAGATGAATCGAACGGGGGTTGTCAAGGATCGAAGATATCTGGAGCACGTGATGGACCCTGGTCATCCGGAGAGCCCAGAGCGACTTCGGGAGATTTATCAAGGAATCGAGGAGGAGGAGATGAAAGGCCGGGTTCTTGCGAAGGTGAAGCCCCGGGCCGCCAGCCGCGAGGAGTTAGAGATGGTCCACTCTCCTGCCTACATCGACCTGATCGCCTCGACTGCGGGCAAACCTTATGTCCGACTCGACGGAGACACCTCTACCTGTGCAAAGTCGTATGAAGCCGCGCTTCTGGCCGCCGGAGGCTTCCTGGAGCTGATCAAGGTCGTGATGCAAGGGAAATTGGATAACGGATTTGCACTCGTACGACCCCCGGGTCATCACGCAGAGCGGGATAGGGCCATGGGATTCTGTCTCTTCAACAACGTGGCAATCGGCGCACACTATGCACTCAAGAATTTCCCTCTGCAGAAAATCCTGATCGTGGACTGGGATGTCCACCACGGAAATGGCACGCAGAACTCCTTTTACGAAGACCCGCGGGTCCTCTACTTTTCCACTCATCGTTACGCCTTCTATCCAGGAACAGGGGCGGCGACAGAGGTTGGAAGGGGCCAGGGAGAGGGATTCACCGTAAACATCCCTCTTTCGCCCGGAGCCGGCGATACGGAATATGGAATCATCTTTGAAAAGATCCTTAGGCCCGTCGCTCTCGAATATCAACCTCAGTTGATCCTGGTCTCAGCCGGGTTCGATACCCATTACAATGATCCTTTGGGCGGAATGGAGGTGACGGAGAGGGGATTCGCCAGGATGACTCAAATCCTAATGGAGATCGCAGCGGCTACCACTGAAGGAAAATTGGCGGTCACGCTTGAGGGCGGCTACAATGTTGCCGCTGAGAGGCGATCTGTGAAGGCCGTGTTAGAGGAGCTTTCTCAGGGCCTGCCCCTCGATAAGACAGACCTGGTGGAAGAGGAGAAGGCCAAATATCCCGAAATGGAAAAATTTCTCCTTCAATTGAAGGGGATACAGAAGCGATACTGGAAGAGTCTATAAACGACGCGTTGCAAAATGTAAATTTTAAATCGCAAAATTTTAAATATTTTTATTCATTTTGCATTTTTAAATTTACGATTTTCATTGAGCAGTGCCTTAGGCCCCACCTGTGTTGTTCACCATCTCTTTCAATTCTTTTCCGACCTTAAAGAAAGGGAGTTTCTTCGGAGGAACATCCACGATTTCCCCGGTCTTTGGGTTTCGGCCTTTGTAGCCCCCGTAATTTCTCACCACAAAGCTTCCGAATCCTCGGATCTCTATCCGTTCTCCCTTCTCCAGACTTTCCTTCATCCCGTCGAAAAGGGTGTCGACAATAACCTTGGCAACCTTCTGTGTCACATTCGCCTTCTCTGAGACCTTCGTAATCAGTTCAGCCTTGTTCATAGTTCCTCCCTTCCATCCCATCCTTCCCCCTCTCCCTCCTGCGGAAGAGGAAAAGGGTGAGGGTTAAAGTAGATGGTTCCGAATATATTGCACCGCATTTCCGAAAAAGGCAAGTCCCATTCCTTCTTCGACCAACTCTCCTCCGTGATTTGCGACTCGTGCTGGTGATTCGTCATTTTCTCAGGAAATTGATTACTCTTACCTCCGAGCTCTGGGCTCCGAACTTCTCTTGCGGACTTCCTCCACCAATTCACCAAAGGTCTTTTCAAAGCCCACCCGGTTCTTGTTAGCGGAACCAGCCAAAACAATCTCCCCTCCGGGGCTTTTGGAAATTCTTACCCAAACCCTTTGGTGGGAAAAGAAGAAAGAGACAATGAGGCCGAAAATCATCAGGCCACACCCGATCCAGACTACCCAGACTCCCGGGTCTTTGGTCACCGAAAGTCCCGTGTACTCCCTTGGAGAATCCCCTTCAAAGCTGAGGATGAAATCGTCCTTCCTCTGTTCATCGAATTTTGGAAAGGCTTTCAACAGCCAAAAGGGCCGGGGTTCTTGGTTGGGCTCGAATAAGACCACCTGAACTCCTTCCCCAAAGTTGTGGACTTGCGGTGCGTACTGCAGGACCCTGATCAAGTCATTGGAATTCGGGACCGGAACGGTGGCGCCTTCAGGGACCTTGAAAGTTGCCTTCTGCTTTTTATTCCTCCACTGAACTCCCAATGTGAAATCGTGGATCGTCCCATAATTTGCCTGATAGAAAGCTAAACCCTCGTAGTGAAGCGGATGATTGACCTGGACGGCTTTCTTCAAAACCTCTTTCCCATTTTTGAGAATGGAGAGGAAGCTCGTATATTCCTTTACGTGTTTCTCTTTCGCGGGAAGATCATAATACGTGACTTTGAAGTCATCACACCGCACAGAAAAATCAAGGGGCTTCGGGATTTCTTCGTCTCTCGCCCTTAAAAGGATCCGATCTACCGTCTCGCCTTTTAAGATCTCGACACGGCCTTTGAATCCATAAACGGAGCCCACGATTCCTCCGGTCAGGATGATCAGAATGCTTAGATGGGTGATGGGCACCCCCAACCTGGAGAATTTTCCTTTTTCCGAATAGAGGGTGATGGAGGATTCTGTCTCAATACGCTCTGGATCACCAAACCAAATTTTCAGGTTAGATCGAATTACTCCCTCAGATTCACTGCACTCTGACTTTGGATCTCGGATCTTCTCCACGTAAGGCAGAATCTTCAACGTCGAATCCACCAATCCCTCTGAATCGGATTCGCGAAAGATCTGGCGCCAGATACCGGGGAGGCGTTGGACAGAGCAGGTGATCAAATTGATCACCAAGAGCAAAAGGATGGCGCTAAACCACCATGAGTGGTACATATCGAAGAGGTTGAAAAAGTTCAACACCTCATAAAGACCTATCCCGTATCGCTGAAGATATTCCGCACGGGTGGCATTCTGGGTAATCAGCGTGCCGACGATGGAAAGGCTGGCAAGAAGAATGAGGAGAGTGATGGTGAGTTTAAGCGAACGGAAAAAATCGTAGAATAGGGTGAGGAACCCGTCTTCTCTTACGTTAACCGCACCTTTCGTTTCTTTCATACTGTCCTTTGAACTATATTAATACGGCAATTATAGAAAAATTCTTGCCCTGCCGGAGGCACAATGTCACGGGCAGGGAAGTCCTTGAAATATTTAACATATCCTCTTGTTTACTGTCAAGCAAAAAGGGGTAATCCCTTTTTGGAACTACCCCTCTTCAATTTACCTTTGCCCGCCTGCAGCGAGCAGAAATTTTAGCTTTCTACTTTGCCTTTACATGACACTGAGTGCATCCTGTTGGGCCAGCGGGTTTGCCGGCTTTCTTCGCTTCCTCATGGCAGCCTTTGCAGTCCTTATGGAAAGCCTCCTTTGCAGAAAGAGTCTTTCCTTCTGCGCTGGCCTTATGGCAGTCAACACACAATTTGCCAGTGGTCTCGCCCTTCTTCCAGGTATGGTGGCATTTCACACAGTCGATCTTCAACGTCTCGGCATGCTGCTTGTGATTGAACGTCACTTTCCCATAAGAAACATCAAACGTGATCACATCCTTGGCAGCAAAGACGCCGGTAACCATCAGGATGGAGAGCAGGAAACCTGCAAGGATCCCTATGCTGATCAACCCTTTTCTCATTATTATCTCACCCCCTTTCCTTCATGATCTGTCTGCCTCTTACTCATCTTTATAGACTTTAAAGTCTATCAAATATTCACTCTTTGTCAAGAAAAAAAACAGAAAATTTCACAGAATCTGGATTTGTTCTAAGAGGCGTTTCTTAGTTAATATCTAAAGCACCAAATTACAAATAAGCCCCAATGACCGAAATTCAAATTTCCAGATTATGAGCGTTTCGGTCATTTGGCATTGGAAATTCGAATTTATTTGGGATTTGGAATTTGTCATTTTAGAACTTTTGATCGCAGACCCTGCTCGGCTCTCAGCGATCCAGAGTTAGGCTACCTTGTTTAATCGATTGGATTCCAGCGTGGCAATGAAGGCGTCGATCTTATTTTTTGTATCCACCTCTGAATACGATGTGATATCGATGATATCACTTTCGAGAATCAGGGAAGGGAGTTCTCTGTAAACCCTTTCCTTCTTTCCGTCTCTCCCTATGCTATAGTCCGGGATCGGTTTATATATTTTGGCCAGCTGATGCAACTGCCAGATGAGGCCTACGTGCCAGGTTCGACAGGAAAAGGCCTCATGCATCACAATGCCGTCGATCTTGTATTCTTCGATCCAGTTGATCAAGCGTTCCACATCGGGCTCCGATCCCTGCCGCCTCTTAGCCTTATCGTACCAGAAAGTCCAGTATCCGAGCCATCTCCATGCCAGGTGCTCGATCGGATCCTTGGTTTCAGGAATATCCATCTCGTTGAGCGGGGCGACCATTCGATAGGTTGTCTCAGCAGGGAACGACGCTCCCTTGCTGTTGAAGTAATTGAAATCGGTCAAGGCAAACCAAGCAGGCAGCCCGCCTCCCCACATGAGTCTGTATTTCTCTTCCTGGACCTCGCCTTCTCCCTTCGCGATCTTCTCCTCCAGTTCTTTTTTCAGGTTCACAAAAAAATCATATGCCTTCTGGGTGGCCATCATGAAGTTGATCGGCACCATGGTATTCATGGCATCGCCGGTCCCCATGGGGCAAGGTACAGCCTTTCGAAGGCTATAGGTTTCATCAATCAGGTTCCAGGTCCGGTCACTTAAGTCAACCAGTTCTCTCAGGCGGTCATAGTCCATCTTTTTTTGGGTCTGCTCTTCAAGAAATGCCACTAACCCTCGCAATTGTTTGACGATATATTTGTGGTAGTAACCCCAGACCTCTCTGTGATCTTGATCCCTCTGAAACAGAGGATATGGAAGGTCAATGTTGTAAATCGGGACATCCGGCATAAATTGCTGGGAGGCCTGGTACCACTTGGATCTCGGGTCGCAGAGGATCTGTCCGCTGGATATCATGAAATCAGGCTTCGGCTGTCCTCCCCAGGGGGAATCGGGAGGCATTTGGCCCAATTCTTCTCGCCATTGGTCAAAGCCGATCCCGCAAAGGGCATAGGTACACAAAGAACGGGAAAGACCGAGTGACTCCGCCCTTTGCAGAAATCTTTCTGCGTCCCGCTTTGCGCCGCAGACACCGGCAAAATTCTCTGTCCAAATGGGTATCACATCCATGGACCGGAAGATCTCTTCATGATGGCAGACGATAAAGGTGTAGGCTAATTTCTGTTTCCTCTCTGCCCGTGCCCGGATGGCATCCGTGATAAATTCCTTGACCAGGGAACCGATGGAAGCAGCAGCCTGGGTGGCCGTCATTCGCTTTTTCGGTTTTGCCTCTTTTTGTTCTTCAGACATTATAAAACCCTCCTTCACCCGATCATCTCCAGAAAGGCCTGGATCCTGGTTCTAAGTTGACTCATTGTCCCCGCAGAATAAATATCCTCAAGATGAAGAAGAGGGACATTCATGGACTTATAGTAGGCTTTTCTTGCAGGGACTTCAAAGCCAAAGGGGTCGCAATATTTGTAGAGATAAAGAATGGCACCATCCACCTTGAACTCCCTGGCATAGGTTCCGATATCACCGAATCGAGAGGCGATATCCCCTTCAAAGGTACCCGTCGTGTTTTCCCTGTAGGTTTTTGGGCAATTGACTTTATCCAGATACCGGTCGGCCAGGGAATGGATCGGATCGCCTCCTTCATCGGTCCGAGGAAAATAATCCCTCGCTCCGTTGCAAATGGTATCGGCCACCACATTCCCCCCGATTTCTTCCACCAGCCTGATGAGTTCAATATTATCCAGGCAGGCGCCGTCGATCAATATTCGAGGACCTCTCTTAAGTGGAGATTTCTCTCTCTCCCCGATTTCTGCCAAAACCTGATCAAGAAGAGCGTTGAATTCGCCAACGGGTAAACTTGACCCGACTGTTAACACCATCGTTAATTCTGTTCCGGAGATGAGGGGTGGGTCGGCCTTTCTGAATTCATAAAGGGCTCTTACCTTATCCCTGTTTTTATTATAGGTTCGAATGGCCTTCGCCAGATCATCATCGGTGATTGCCTTTCCAGTAAACTTCTCCAGGCTTTTTCTGAACGTGTTCAGCTCCGCATCAAAGAATTCAGACGACGATTCGCCACAGACAGTGGGAATATTGATAAAGTGAAAATAGGAATAGGGAAGAGAATAACTCCAGGCACTATAGCTTCGCACCATGCTATCGCAGCCATGGGGAATGACCATACCAGAGAGAAAGTCGTATTTTTGTTTCACCGACAGATCGAAGCAACTGCGGTAATAGGGGCACACAATCGTTTCCAGGAGTGTGTCTCCTTTCGTAATAGGCTCATGGACATTGCCTCTCACCCGAAAAGGGATACAACCGGCTGCTGCGACGATTTCCAAAGGGACAAAGGAACAAATATAGCCGATTATCTTTTCCCCTTTCTTTTTCAGCTCCTTCGCCCTCAGCCCGTAATCCTTATAATATTCTTCCACCGCGTTCAAGGCGTTTCCCCTCTTTTCGCTCATGTCCCTCTCCTCACACCAATGTAACCCCTCTGGACCTTTCTGAACCAAGAATGTCATCCTGAACTCGGTTCAGGATCAGGGACTTCGATTGTTGGATTAACGGCTACCCATTTTTTCGACGTCGGAATAAATTCAGGATGAAACTCAGTACCCACTCCCAGTGCAATATACATCATTTGGCTCTGCCTTTCAAGCTTCCGAAGGCATTCCTGCCCGATCGCGAGCTCTGGTCACCCCCCAGGGAGGCGTTACCCAAAAACCGGAATCATCGTTTGACATGTTCGACCAAAAGGTGTAAATTTTTCAAGTGGCAAACAATTCATCCGGATCACAAATTTCTACAAATTGTTACGGCAATTCAAGGAAGAATGTTAACCGCACGAATCCGACTGGGAAATCACCGATATCTTTTGGCACTCGGCAAAGTCTTTTGACGCTGCAGGAGCATCGCTGGCTACCCACCGCTAAGCTTTGCGTAAGGTGACCAAGGAGGTGTCCATTGGCAAATGTCCATGACAACTTAATCATAGCCTTCCCATGCCCACCGGAATCGGGGTGTACTTATAGCTTCACACTTGCCTCTCGTCTGGGCCAAATGCTTGAAATGGCTGAGCAGAGATTCGGTTCTCGCGACAAATCATACACGATTCTTGGGGTTGAGTTCCAGGCGGGTCTACCACAGATCTGGTTCCCCGGAGACGGGATGAATGTGATTGTGCAACTTGATTCTTCAAGCATGAATGATCCGAATCTGCCCTTGTTTCAATTGGCTCACGAGTGTATACACCTTTTGACACCCGTATTATCGGCCAATGTAAGTGTTTTGGAGGAGGGATTGGCGACCTATTTTTCAAAAGAGTATATGGCAGTGCATTTTGGCGGCGTATGGTTAACCGGCGATCAAAAGTATGACCGTGCCGAGGTTTTAGCCCGGAAGCTCCTGTTGTTCAACGCCGATGCCATTAAAGCTCTCCGTGAGCTTGTTCCTGTCATCTCACGCGCCACGGCACAGGATATTCTCAAAATATGCCCAAGCTTGTCGCCACAATTAGCAGAACAACTCGTTGTGACCTTTCAATCCTGGGACGGAAAAATTTAGGGCCCTGGCGCCGTCTCATACTGGTTTTGGTCTGAGCGCGAACCTCCGCAAGTCAAGAATTGAGCCGTGTTCGATTTCGCGAAAGAAAGCATTAAACTTATTCGAGGGGGCAAGTATCCCTTTTGCCACTCGGTGCTGATCGATGACCGAAAGCGGGCAGTCATTGACGCCTCCAGCGATAAGGACAAATTGAAGCAGTTTAAGGATCAGGGGCCGGTAGACTATCTGATCACCTCTCATGCCCATGAAGACCATCTCGCCTTTAACTACCTTTTTCCTCAGTCCAAATTTTGCATCCATCCCTTCGACGCCCCCCACTTCGAAACCGTCGATTCCCTGATCGACTCTTATGGGGATATGGCTCAAGAGGAGCGGGAAAAGTGGCGAGGTTTTCTGGAGAACGACTGCCACTATACGCCTCGCCGGGCCGATGTGCTCTTGAATGACGGGATGGTGATGGATCTAGGAGAGGTCAAGATGGAAGTGATCCACACTCCAGGGCACACCCGGGGACACTGTGCTTTTTATTTTATCAATGAAAGGATTCTGTTTACTGCCGACCTGGATTTGACGAAGGCAGGCCCATACTATGGAGACCGCACCTCAGACATAGAGCAAACCATCCGCTCCCTTGAGCGTCTAAAAACGTTTGAAGTGGAAATTTACCTCACTGCTCACGGAAAAGGAATTTTGGAAGGCGACCCGGAGCACATCGACCGCTACCTGGAAGTCATTTTTTTAAGGGAAGAAAAACTGATTGACCTGCTCAGCAAGGGCCCGAAAACCCTTGACCGAATCGTTCAGGAAGGGATCATCTATGGGAACAAATCCCCTATAGGGCCATGGGACCTGACAATTTCTGAAAGAATGATGATCTTGAAACACTTGTCTCGCTTAGCGAGCATGAATCGGGTGAAGCAGGAAGGGGATCTTTATGTCCTTCGAATTTAATCAGGCCGAAAATTTATAATTTTTCCCCCGTAGCTGCCAAGGAAAAATCAAGGATTCGCAGGCTCAAATGACAGGAATATTATGAAAATCCCTCAACCCTTCTTTACAAAGAAGGGTTGAGGGATTTTTTTGTTCGCCCTGCGTCGAAACGCATGGGAAATTACTTTATCTTTTGGAGCTCGATCAGTCCGCGATCCGCCGTGGGAATATAGATATCCCCTTTGGAACTAATGGTCATAGCATTGGCAAATTCCACCGGGGGGTAGCTGCCCTCCAATGTATTCGCGACATGGAGTCTTTCGGCTACTACGGAAATAGCCAGGTTTTTAGGATTGATTCGGAAAAGGTTGCCACTGGCCCCGTCTAGGGCAAGAAGATTTCCAGCGGCGTCATTTGCCAAAGCCCCTACCTTGCCGACAACTCCGGCAAGGAAGACTTCCTTATTGCCACTGGCCAGGTCCACCTTGCTGATCCTTCCAGGTTTTGCCTCAGCCACGTAGAGCGTATTGTCAATGATGGCAAGACCCAGAGGACCTTCGAGGCCTGTAGCTAAAGCCTTCTTAGCTCCATCTGTGAGACTGACCTCCGTGATTTGTCCTGCCGCATATTCAGCCACATATATTTTGGGTGCCGTCTTGCTCATCACCACAGCCACGGGCCGATTTAGTCCGCCGGCAATTGCCTTGAATTCGCCCTTGGCAGGGTCGCCAATCGCAATGGCGTTATTAACCCAGTCAGGCCAGAAAACCTGGTCACCCGGACCATCGGCCAAACCAAGGGGCAGGGGCATACCATGAGCGGCCCAGGCATTGATCTTGGTGTAAACGTAATGGTCCTTTTCCACACTGCGAATCATAATGGCATTGCTGACCAAAATCCTGTCGTTTTTGACAACAATACCGTTGATCTGGTTTGGGCCTTTGGGGAAAAGCATCTTAATTTTGCCGCTACCATCCGTGGCCACTTCGTAAACCGTTGCATCCCAGTAGTGGGTTACAAAAAGGCGCCCCTCCGGGGTGATGGCCAGATTGTCAAGACCGGCAGGGAGCTGGGCGAGTTTCTCTCTTTTCTGCCCATCCAGGCTGAGCCGGTACACTCCTCCCCCTCCTAACTCAACGATATAAGCCATCTTGTCCGGACCTACTTTCAAGGCGACCGGGCCTGCAAATTTCTCAGCGATCAGGGTGACGTTCCCGGTATCCGGATGAACCCTCACAATCTTCCCCGTACCCAAATCCGGTATGATCAGATCATTGGTATCAGGATCAAAATCGAAGCCTTCGGGCACTGCAATGAGGTTTTCTTTGACCAAAAGTCTCGGCTCCTTGACTCCCGTGGGATCGAGCTCAAAGACGCGGTTTCCCCAGAAGCACTCGCTTATGAAGAGCCGGCCCGTGCGCTTGTTATACTGGACACCGTTAGCTCCCGATATCCCCTTGGCAATAACCGTTTTCATGCCATTCTTGTCGATGCGATAAATCTCGCCTACAGCTGAGGTCGTACCAGTGCTGTGAAAATTCCCTTTGTCATCTGACGTAATATCGTCGGTGATAAAGGTTCCCCCATAAGGCGGCACAAATCGGGTCGTCTTCATGGTCTTCAGATCAATCCGTGTCGTTGAGCTATTTCCGGTATGCACAACATAAAGAGCACCGTCCATACCGATGGTGGCCCCGTTACACCCTGGGAAAAGGGTGTCCTTGACGATTCTCACGAATTTGTAATTAGGATC
>Ga0326728_10025661_pt1 | contig 10520 bp, 11 predicted proteins | sample MB3enrmetagenome_FD_207602 | JGI IMG/M metagenome (GOLD analysis project Ga0326728, IMG submission 207602) | Lab enriched peat soil microbial communities from McLean, Ithaca, NY, United States - MB31MN | ecosystem: Environmental > Terrestrial > Soil > Wetlands > Peat | place: USA: New York... | reverse complement strand
GTACGTGGTTGACGTCGGCGTGGGCGTCGGAGTCGGCGTGGGCGTCGGAGTCGGAGTCGGAGTCGGAGTCGGCGTGGGAGTGCTGCTGCCGCAGACGGGCACGTTGGGGTCGTAGAAGGGAGTGCCCTGCAGGCTCCCCGAGGTTTCCCCGTTGTTGTAGAAGGCGTCCGCGGTCGCGTAGTAGTTGTTGTCCCATGGCGAGGACGCGATCTCATACCACCAGTTGTTGCCATCCGAGACCGTAAAGCCGGTCACTCGGCACGCCACCTGAACGCTGACGTTGGAGCCGATCTGTGGTCCAGCGTTTCCGCCCGCGTCTGCATAGTCCGTCCAGGTGTTGGCGACGCTGCCGGTCGTTTCGGTGTAAGTCGAGCCCGACGGGAGACTGGTCGTGGGAGGACTCTTGACCGGTGCTGGGTTCGAGGAGGCAGTCGAGTGGTCGGCTATGGCGTGAACGACGCCGATCACATGCAGGTCGTACTCACCACCGAGAGTCGAGCCGTTAATGGTGATTACTGCACGTCCTGTCGGGCTCGCATTCTGCTCGACGAGGTTCACCGAAGAGCTGGTCACGCTGTCGACAACAGCGACATGGCCGTACTCGCCACCACCAAAGACAACCAGGTCACCGGGCACGGGGATGTAACCGCCGCCGTTGGGATGGTCCTGGTAGTAGGCGGGCTGGGCGTCGGCATAGAGCATGTTGGCGTTGCCCCAGATAACAGGCCCGAACCCTTCGGTGGTCATGAAGCGGTTGGCCAATTCCACACACTGGTAGTACCCGTTACCGCCGTTGCTGCCGTCCGAGTAAACGTTCACGCCGTGGCCACCAAACCACTCGTTACCGGGCAGGATGATGCTGCCGTAAGCCGGATAGCTTCCACCGCCCTTACCGGCAGCCGTCGGTGAATCGGTGGCTTTGATCGCCAATACATGGATGACCTTGGCAAGCGGTCGTTCCGCGCCCTTCGCGTTGGCTTTGACGGCGATGGCGGCGCTCGCTTTGGCACCACCGACGCACGTGACTAGGGCGGTTCGGGTGCCGGCTGTGACCTTAGACGGGACAGTCCAGACGTAGTCGATCTCGCCAGTTGGTGAAGAGGTAGTGGCACTCGCTGCTTCCGTGTGCTTGTGAAGCTTGATGGTCAGTTTGCAGCTGCGTCTCGAGGGAACCGCGGCAACCACTTCGCCGAATCCGTTCGCCTTCAACGACTTGGTTACATACACGAACCGCGCAGTCGACGTCGTCGAAGCTACGGCCGAGGCGGCCGAGCTGGCGATGCTAACTGACGCTCCGAAAAGCGCCCAGCTGATCAGGCCTAGCACAGCGAAGATCGCAACGACCCGTCGTCCAAGCCTCATGTGATTTGACCTCCGGCAGTCAGGATGCTGCTCGAATCGCTTACTCCAACCCGCCAGCAGACTAGCACTTTGGAGTCTCGCCATGGGGGGAAGATGTTCAGGGACGTTATGGGCGCCAGGTCGTTGACGTGGGATGTCCGGGTTTCCGGCACTTCAGTGGAGATGTCCTTCGCAGTGCCGCCATCGGCACCGGAGTTCGGTTGACATCAATTACGGTGTGCCAGAGACCGTGTAGCAATCTACCCATTCACTGAGAATGTAGAGCGACAGTGGACCGGTATTTCCGAACTGAATCTGAACCGGGCCGCCGTCCAGTTGGAAGTTCCGAAGAGTCACGACTCCGGGGGTATCTATCGTCACCATCTGCTGGTTTAGAGTATGTTGAGTCACAAGAATAGAAATTTGACCACCCATCGCGCCGTTATCTCCCGCAATGGCGACGGTCTGCATCGTCAGGGCACGGCATGAACTGTCCTGATTCAGCGTTTGCGTTTCCGGGAAGTAGTTGGCACCTAAATCGCCACAGTAACCTTGGCCTGTGCTGCCGCATACCCAGTCGACGTACTCATCAAGATGGCCGTTTACTTGGATGGGCCCGCCACTCCTATTCACTAGTTGGCACCCCTGGATCTGCGAACAGAAGGCGGTGAACTGGACATGTCCATACACAAAGAGTCGCTCTTGAGGACTCCCGGCTATCAGTCGCCCGCCCAAAAGCAAACGAACTTCATAAACGTACTCCCCTTGTACGGTTGAGACGACCGTTGCTCTGTCACACTGGGTCCCGCTCATTCTTAGGCTGCCCCTGATGTTGCGCCAGACGTGCTCGGTTCCCATTTGCTCCTCAAAGTACCCAAGGGACCCAGTCGGAGCGTTCTTCACGCAAATACGGGCCGTCACGGGTTTTCCAACTTCCGGAGATGAGTGTGAGAACTTCAACGAAACGGAAGTCGAACTGCCTGCAAAGGCAGTCGATGACCCTCCACAGGTCACAAGCGCAAGGGCGACCAAGCATGAAAGGATAAATCGCTTCAGTAGCGATCTGAGGGGGACCGAATACAGACCCACGGTGGTGTCCTCCTTTGGCTCAGGGTGACCGCGCGGATGATAGCAGAGCAGGATCGCGTGGATCAGGTGAGTCGACGTCGGCGCCGAGATGGCCGTTCAGTTGGGTGGCTTATCGACTGAGACCCGCGTCTGTCAAGGCTATCCCTTGGTGTGTCAAGCACCGCTTTTCGGTATTCGGCCAGGGTGCGCCAGTATTCGATCTGGTCGTGAGCGTTTCGAAGCTCGCCATGTAGGCGGTCACTTTCCACCTGGACTTCTCTGAGCAGTGTCCGACTGCGGACCTGTTCGTCTCGGGCAAGGGTCAGCTCCTCGTTCTCAGGCCCGCAGCACCCATCCGCGAACGGACCGAGAAGGCTCAAGAGAGCGCCACTTTGTTCGGCTGCTGGCCACGACAGGCGCCCACGTTCGCGCACGTGGCGGCGTAGGGAGCGGGTGGCTGGGACAGGTAGCGGTCAGGGGGCGACAGCAAGGCGGCCGGGCGCCCTTAGGGCGGGAAGTCTTTTGGATTAGAAGGCGACGAGGGGCGAGCTAGTTTGACCCGGGGAAGTGCTCCGACCAGTAACCATGCCCAGAGGTGGGTCCCGGTGGTGCAGGAGATTCCAGGAGGTTGTTCGTCTTTGACTCAGGTGGACACAACTCCACTGGACGAACCCGATCTCTGGGAGCTGGCCCCTTCAGCGAATCGACCTTTCGAGTGAACCATCGGTTCACGACGCCTACTGCGACAGAGAGAGCAACGGCGCCACCCCCGATCACGAATTCGATCCACCAGCCGTTGATCGATGCCCAGAGAGCGGTACCTTCGAGCGCGAGAAACGCCAAGATGGCGAGTCCGCAACCCGGTGACATTCCGTTGCCACTCCGCGGGGTGCACCGCTCCCACCTCGGAAACAGAGGGGACCGGTTTGCAGCCTCAGCGTCTGTTACCACGGACAAACACTACATACCGCGCTTCAACCCAGACCCACCCCAGACAGATTACGGCTGCTGTACTTCGAGGGAACTACGTGGGCCCTTACGGGCAGCCCCGCAGGCTGTCCAGGTTGTTGTCGGTGACAGCGTCGCTCTTGGAGCGAATCGTACCGATAACGACGCCTTTCACAACGTGGCCCCTCGTCTGGGAAGACTGGACTTGGGCTCCTGCTGTGGTGATCTGCTCACTATGATCGACAACATCATCGGTCATGGGAACGGCCTGAGTCTCATTGGAAGAGAAGGAATTCCAAAGGAGAAGCGCCGGGCTGGGCGGGCCTACGTGTTCGAGACCTGAACGGCGAGTCCCCCTCCACTGGGAGTTGGCAAGAATATGACCAGCTCTTTGCAGAAGCCGTCGTAGCCGTTTTCGTACCGATGGACCTCTCTATGAAGCGGAGCCGATGGTCAAGTGCGAATTCCAAGCCATTCTGTACCCCCGTTCCGATCGAATCCGTAAATCTGCTGGTCGAAGCTCATCCGCTTCGCCGTCGACGAGAGCCTGGCCAGGTACGAGATCGCCGCCTTCAGATACGAGATCTTGCGCATGGCTGCCCGAATCACACGTTCCGGGCGAGTGGAGCGGCTGCGGCTCGATCGCTCGTGGTTCTGTGTTGGCAGATCCCTCATCTCACGCGCCCTGGCAGCGAGAAGGGTTGGGGCCACACGACCCTCGGGAACTCCGGCGACGCTGGCCCGCTCGAACGACCGTGTCCGAGCTCGGCGTGAAACAGGGGAGCTAGTTGGCATCTCCCCATCAAACGCAGGGCGGTTCACTCTGACAAGGTCAGCTATGCTCCGGTGGTAGCGGGAGACGATGGCAGGAAGGATGGCATGGTCGTGGCCCTGATCGTTGTAATCCTCATCGTTGCACTCGTGTTCGGCGCAATCGGTAGCGCCATCGGTAACGGCAAGGGTCGAGGCACCGCTGGGTTCTGGCTGGGGTTCTTCCTAGGAGCCATAGGCCTCATCATTGTGGCCGTCATGCAGCCGACACCGCAGGCGGAAGCGGAACGTCTCGTCCAAGTGCAGGCGGCCCTCCGGGGCCAACAGGTGCAAAACATGCCCCAGACGATTGTGAGGCCGGGTACGGCACAGCTAGTTGACCGCTCCGTATCTCGATGGGCACCGCCCTTGGCGACCAAACTGTGGGCAGACGCCTTGGAGGCAGCACATAGTCAACCGGCCCCTCGGTCTCAACAACTTAGAAGTGCCATTCTGCAGGACTCTGGCCGGTCAAATGCTTACGCTTGGTTGTTCGGTTCTGATTTGAAGGAACGAGCGGCTCTGATTGTCATCTACTCCGATCGTATCAAGATGACGGAATGCGGCGAGGCTGGCCATAGTTCTATTTACGCATATGCTGATGAAGGCCGAATAGGAGTTTGTGTCCATCGGAAAGCCGACGGATACGTGGCTGAAATCGCCATTCGAGACCACAGATTTCACGACCTTGCACCGCCGGAGGCGGTCAGCTCCTTTGTGAAGGTTGCCCTGCAAGCGCCGTGGATTGCAGTGACCGAGGAGTCTGACACGTCAGCGGACAGCCCTATCCAGGTGTCAGCACCTGCGCCTGTTGCCGCTCCGGCACCTGCGCCCGTTGTCGCTCCGGCACCTGCGCCCGTTGTCGCTGTGCCTCTCTCTGTTGCGGATGAGTTGGCAAAGCTGGCGAAGCTCAGAACAGACGGCATTCTCACCGACGAGGAGTTCGCAGCACAGAAAGCGAAACTGCTGTCGTAAGGGGTCGGGAAACTGCCAGCTCCTCGGACATGGGAGCCCTCAGGCAGCCCAGCGCGGGTTCAGCCGTCCGTACTGGAGCGCTCAGCAGACCGGCACGTTGGGGTCGTAGAAGGGAGTGCCGTGCAGGCTCCCCGAGGTTTTCCCGTTGTTGTAGAAGGCGTCGGCCGACGACGCTACCGGTCGTCTCCGAGTACGTGGTTGGCGTCGCAGCTGGCGTCGTGGTCGTAGTCGTTGTCGTGGTCGGTTTGGTGGGCCTTCGCTTGGCGGGCCGTGCTCGACCCGGGGCTGACGTTGTTGCCGTCAGCCTCTGCCCACCTGCTTGTACAGGCCAAGGCCACCTTCGCTTCTGACCAGCGTGTAGCCCTTGGACAGCGACGCGAAGAGCTTCGGCTCTTCCGTGACGCCAAGGGAGACGGGCAGCATGAGGTATTGAACCTGGCTCGCAAATGGCAGCCTGACCCCGCTGTTGGTCCCCAAGCCCCAGTTCGAGGCGCTGAAAGGCGTCGGCCAAACATAGACCTGGGTTCTATGGTCGACATGGGAAACCAACGGGTACCACGCCGAGACCACCGCATCCGACGGAAGCCCCTTCTCCAGGTAAGCAGCCGCTTGAACTGCGCCAGTGCTCAGGGTCCAATCGGCAGGATAGAACGAGTCAACCGAGAACGGCGTCAATCCCCATAGAACACAAGAACAAAGCGCGCACAACACCACCACCGCAGCTGCTGCGCTCCGTCGTTCGATGCTTTTTTGCGCGGCGACCGCGACAACGCTGCCGAGAACCAGAACGGGCACCAACGGCATCGAGTAGTGGTAGATGAGCTGATGCATGTACGGGTCATCGCTCAGGACATTCTCCGCAAACACCAGTATGCCAGTTGCGGCCACTTTAGGAGCGATCAGGAATCCCCAGCCAACGGAAAACCCCATTTGCCAAACGTAATAAGGGCGGCCCCCGGCGCGTAGGTAGGAAACGAGACGAGTCGGTCTATGGACCAACGTGCTGAGCAGACCACTAAGGCCACCGAAGGGAATTCTGCTCGTATAGAAGGTGTTCGCTCCCAAGATGCTCGGGATGATCAGCTCGTTGGCTATGCCCGTCCAAAGCAGGGCGCCTGCTATGATCCCGAGTCCCCAGGACCGGTCCCTTCGCCAGACAACCCAAAGGCCAAGGGGGATTACGAGCAGGCCTGCGTCCTCCTTCACCAGAAGCGCCAATACCACCATCGTACCTAGCAGCGCCGGCTTCCATTGGACAGCGGCGTATATTGCCACGCTGATTATCAAGACCTGGAATGCCTCAGGATGGAACTGCTCCATATTCCCGTTCTGTAGCGCGGGATTGAGGAGGTAAGTGGCCGCCAGCAGGGTAGCGATCGCTGTGTTGTGTATGAGCTTCTGTGCGAGTAGATAGATAGGAATGGCCGCCCCCGCGAGCATGGAGGCCTGGAGAAGCAGAAGGCCCTGCGGCTCAGGGACCAGCCGGTAGAAGGGGGCGATCGCCAGCAGGATGAACGAGGTGTGATCTCCAAACAGGTCGCGCCCCATAACTGTCACGAACGGCGCGTGGAAGTGAGTGAGGAGCCACAGTCCCTGGTCAAAGATCGCCAGGTCGAATGGGGGATAGCCGTATCCGTCGTACATCTTGATGCTCAGGAAGCAGAACCAGAACAGATAGGCGGAGATGAGTGCTGCGATGGGCAGGTGCTTCCATTGCGCGAGCGCTCGTACTCTGTGGGTTCCCGGAGGTGCTGTCTCTGTCTTGATCACGGGTGAGTTGCTGTGTTGTTGGTGAGAGCGGGCTTGGTGTTGGCGCAGGCGTCCGGGGTTGGGAGAGGCAACTGCATGCGGGCACAGTATGGTGCAAGCCGACGGGGCCTTGGAGACCTACGCGGGGTCGAGCAAGTCAGCGCTTGGCCGACGAGGGGGTCAAGCCGCCCGCAACGAATGCAGGATCCTCCGGGCGACCATGCCGTTGCCGGTCAGCCCGATGGAGACGAAAACGGGCTTGTCGCGCCCGGGCACGTTTACTCTGAGGACGAGGATGGAGTACGCGGGCGCGGTTGCCGGACAAGCGGTCACGCCGTGCAAGTCCAGGCAGTGAGGTGAGAGGGAGAGCGTTACGGTCGGCTCCGTGCGCAGCCCGGAATCGACCTGGACGCCGTTCTCCGGTTGCTGTGGCGTTGGCGGAATGAGGGGACAAGGCGGAAAGAGAAAGCGGCGCTCATCGGTGCTCAGAGTCACTGCCGTGCCGGAGAACGCTACGCCCTGTGCCCGACAGATGGCTCCGAGCCCGGGAGTGTCCTGAGTCCGAGTGATGGGCCAGTTGGCCGGGACCGCGAAGCGCAAGCCGGCGAAGGTCTCAGAACGCCACGACGAGGGAACTGACGGTGCAGGGCCTGAAGCGAGAGCCGTGCTCCGGGGCGAACGAGCGACGGTCGCCAAAATGCGGTTCGTCAACGGTCCGTCAGCAGTAACGACGACTCCGAGGACCGGCACCATGTAAGTGCCGCTGGTCGCGGTTGGATGGCCTTTCAGGTCCCAGACGAGCAGCCCGTTCACGTAATGAGCGGGAGGAATTTCAAGGGCAAGGTCGGCCACGACAATGGGCCGAACGAACACAGCATTGGCCGTGGCTTGCGCACAGCTCGGCGGTGGCTGCGAGAGCGTTCCGAGGTACACCGAACCGGGAGTCCGGGCGGCGCTGCACCAGTTGCTTCCTGGATAGAAGACCCACCATGTCGACGGAACCGATATCTCCACATCTCCGTAGGCAACCGACACCCACGAAGCAGGTGCAGCCGAGAGGTCCGCCGCTAGTACCGGCTTTGCCGGGGCCGACGGCGCCTTCGTGGCGGTCGGAGCGACGGTTTGGGAACTGGTGCACGCGGCCAGGGCCAGCGCGGCAAGCACCATTACGAGGGCACGTGATCTCACCGTTGTCATGCTCCCACGAAGCACGGAGAGCACGGGTTCGCGTACGACTGCCGTGCCTCCGCAGAGCCGGCGTTCGCGCGCGTCATAGGCTTGTGAGTCGTGCTCCCCCACGGACAGTGCCGGCCCCACCGAGGGTGGATATGTCCGCTCCTGCTTGTAGCAGCGCTGGTAGCCGGGTGTGGGTCAGGGGTGAACGGGGCGCCGGCTGCTGGCAAGTCCGGGACGAGCTCGGCGACCACCATCCTGGCGCCAACCAGCACCACACTCAGCGTCACCACCACTACGACCACCCTGGTCGCTACAACGACCACGACCACCCTGGTCGCCCCGACGACCACCTCCACGACTCCCGCCCCAGCGTTCACCTCCGACGTCTCAGCGGTGAGCACGGCGCAACTCGGTGGCACCTGGCATGCCGGCTGTCCCGTCGGCTCCAGCCAGCTCCGCCTGCTGCAGATGAGCTACTGGGGATTTGACAACCGGCCACATCTCGGCGCGATGGTGGTCAACGCTTCGGTCGTGGCTTCAGTCATAAAGGTTTTCTCGACCTTGTACGCGGCTCGTTTCCCGATCCAGGAGATGGTCCCGGAGTCCGCCTACGCGGGCAACGACAACGCGGCTGCCGCCGCGGACGACACTTCCGGGTTCAACTGCCGTTACGCGGTGACTCCCGGCCCACCTCGATGGTCCGTGCACGCCTATGGTGAGGCCATCGACGTGAACGACGTGCAGAATCCGTACATCGACGGCACGACCGTGATCCCGCCGGCCGGCGCTGCCTACGAAGATCGCTCCGACGTGCGCCCCGGGATGGCGGTTCCGGGTGGGACGTTGGTCGATTCCTTTGCATCGGTCGGATGGCAATGGGGTGGTCGGTGGACGAGCTCCCCCGACTATCAGCATTTCTCGTTGACCGGCGGATAGTCCTAAGCCCTTTACGCAGCTACACGATTGAGGAGGCGACCCGGATGGACTGTGTGAGGCTTGGTTCGACGGGGCTGGAGGTCTCGAGAATCTGCCTCGGTTGCATGAGCTTTGGTGAGCCGGAGCGGGGCGGTCACCCGTGGAGCCTCGGTGAGGACGACGCGAGGGTGATCATTCGGCGTGCTCTCGAGGCAGGCGTCAACTTCTTCGACACCGCAAATTTGTACTCCGATGGCAGCAGCGAGGAGATCGTCGAGGCGCTCCATGACGTCGTGAGATCCGGGAAGGCTCGCTACCTCGGAGCCCCTTCGATGTATGCGTGGCAATTCGCCAAGATGCTCCGCGTCGCAGAGCAGAACGGCTGGACCCGGTTCATCTCGATGCAAGATAACTACAACCTCCTCTATCGTGAAGAGGAGCGCGAGATGCTGCCGTTGTGCCGGACGAAGGCATTGGCGTCATTCCCTGGAGTCCGCTCGCGCGCGGTCGACTCACACGCGATTGGGATGACGTCACCGAACGCAGCCGTACCGACGAGTTCGGCAAACGGCTGTACAGCGAACGCGACCGGCCGATTGTCGACAAAGTGGCTGAAATTGCCGCCAAGCGCGGCATCGCCCGAGCGCAGGTTGCCTTGGCATGGTTGCACGGCAAGTCGGTCGTGACCGCGCCGATCGTCGGGGTTACCGAGCCTCCACAGCTCGAAGACTACCTGGCGTCAGTCGAAGTGGAGCTGACCGCCGACGAGGTCGAACAGCTCGAGATGCCGTACGCGCCACACGCGATCGCCGGGCACTCCTAGCTCGCACCCACTTCTGCGCGCACCGTCAGCTCTTCCGCAACGCTCGGTCGGCTCTCCAGTACGGTCTCGATTCCGGCCTAGTCAGTGGCAAGGGCGCGCGGAGCGAGCAGCGGAGAACGGCGAGGTCACCGCGACCGCGTATTGGCGGGGTGCTGACCGCAGTAGAATGCCGCTCCGAGCTCCACTGGAGGTCGCCGTGGGGGTAAGGACTGTTCGTGACCTCGAGGCCGAACCTGGCGACCTACTGCGCCGGCCCGGACTGACCTCAGACAAGGTTGCCCGCTCCCTGCTGCCGCGGAGCTCCTCAGCATGACCGAAGGCGACGAGGCCAAAGGGGATCTCGCGGCTGTCTTCGCCAATCCAACGGTAGGCACGGCGATCGTTGGTCTCGACGGTCGTTTTCAACAGGTGAGCAAATCCCTTTGCCGGATCCTTGGTCGGACAGAGGAGGAATTGGTCGGCCGTTCCTTTCTCGAGGTCACCGATCCCGGTGATCACGACGTCGGGGTTGACGACCTACGGCGTCTCATCGCCGGTGAGATCGAAGTGGCCCAGCGCGAGAAACGTTACCGGTCGCCGTCGGGCTCGCAGACCTGGGTCCGGATGACCGCGGCGGCGGTCAAGGACGCGTCTGGTGCTGTGGTGCATTTCGCTTCGCAGATCGAGGACCTCACCGAACAGCGCGGGGTCGAGGGTCGCCTCGAGGCGTCCGAGG
>Ga0326728_10025660_pt1 | contig 10521 bp, 8 predicted proteins | sample MB3enrmetagenome_FD_207602 | JGI IMG/M metagenome (GOLD analysis project Ga0326728, IMG submission 207602) | Lab enriched peat soil microbial communities from McLean, Ithaca, NY, United States - MB31MN | ecosystem: Environmental > Terrestrial > Soil > Wetlands > Peat | place: USA: New York... | reverse complement strand
AGCCGGGTGCTGCTGGCCTGCGCCACGATTACCCTGGGCGGCGACCTGTCCACGGATCTGGCCGTGATGAACACTTTTCAATGGACCGCCCTGCCGCATTCCCTCGATCCTGACGTTCCGGTGCAGAAGCCCTTCACCACCTCCCATTTGATCAACTCCAAGCTCCCTTCCGGGGGGAACCAAGCCATGTTCGACGGCCATGTGGAGTGGCGGCCGTTTGCGCAAATGATCCCGCGCGCCGGTTCGGGCAGCCCGGTTTTTTACTGGTAAGGTTCAGCGGCCCACCGTGATGACATCCAAGATGCTTGGACCACCGCGACCGCCGCCGCGTCCGCCGCGTCCGCCGCGCCGGTCGCCGGCCGCTTGGTCCGCGCCAGCCGGGGGAGTGGCGGGAGCCGCCGCCGCCGCCGCAGGAAGCGCCTCGGTGGCGGACACAATGATGTGACCGGTCTTGGTGTCGAGAGTGCTGCATTTGCCACCCTGTTTGGTGGTGACGTTCTGCTCCACCTCAAAGCTGGTCGGGCTGTTTTCCTTGATGATGGTCAAGGTGCCGTTGCCGTGCGAGCTGAAGGCTTCCATGGTGTTGGGGTTGAATCCGCCGCTATCGCTGCCGCCAGCCAGAGGGAGGGTAGTGATGATTTTTCCGTCGTCCGCGCTGAGAATAACACAGGTTGAGGGGCGGCACATGGCAAAAAGGATATGGTTCTTAATATCCAAACCCAAGCCAGCCGGCTGCATGCCGCTCCCAAGGGGATAAGTCGCGGTCAACTTAAGGGTGTTGGCGTCCACGACGGCGATGCTGGCCTTGTCTTCAAGGCAAACGTACACATGGCCTTTCAAATCGCTTTGGGCCTGCTCCGCCGCGCCTCCAATGTCAACGGTGCCGACGACCGTGCCATCCTTGGCATCAATCGCCGTGATGGCGGGGTTGTTGTGGCCGAGAATATAGACTCTCTCCGTCGCCGGTTCAAAAAGGATGCCGTCCGGGCCGGTTTGCGTCGTGATTTTCTTGATGAGCTTCATGGTCAATGCGTCGAACATGGAGACGGGACTGCTGCTGCTGAAACCGTGATGGGTCTTGGGGTCCACCACCGCGCCGTGGCCGCCGGTGTCGGGAATGGCGCCGAGGCACTCGTACGTGTCGAGGTCAAAAACCATGATCACGTTGGCCGGGCCCATGCGCGGAACATAAACGCGGCGGCCTTCGCTGTCCGCAATGATATAGTCAATCCCGCCCGTTCCGTTGGTCTGGGTGATGTGGAGGATTTTGTAAGGCCCCGTGGCGGGGGCGGTTTGGGCCGGCGCGGCGGATGTCAACAATCCGATTCCGGCGGCCAGCAAGATGAATGAGAGATAATTCTGGTGTTTCATAAGGGCACACTCTGACCGGCGGCCCGGAAGATGCAATCCCCAAGATATGACAGTTTTGTAATCTGGCCGGGCAGCGGCGGGACCGTGAATAACCGCTTGCCAACGGGCTGCGGCGAAGGCATGGTTGTCGTGTGCGAACGATCCATGCAGTGTTTCAAAGTGACGGCAAGTGGTTCATTGCGCGTTGTCTGGACTTGCCGGTAACGACCCAAGGCCGGACGCTGGTTGCCGCCCAGCAAAACCTCCGCGAAGCCGTTGAGCTTTATCTCGAAACGTGGGGCCAGCCCAAGCTCCGGTAGGGCGGCGCTGCCGCGCCGCCAATTGAGCTTTGCCTCCAAACATGGGGCCAGCTCAAGAAAACCAAGGCCGTGAAGGAAGTTTAATCAACCCCGAGAGCTTTTTTTTGTCCGGTTCTTGCGGTCAGCGGTTTCTATATGGTGTAATGAACAGGATGGAAGACGCCACCTTGCTGCGCAATTACGCCAACACCGGCTCGGACCAAGCGTTCAACCAGTTGGTATCGCGGCATTTTGACCTGGTGTATTGCTCGGCGTTGCGGGTGGTGGGGGGCGACGCGCACCTGGCGCAGGATGTGGCGCAACGTGTTTTCACGGACCTGGCCCGCAAAGCGGGACGGCTGCCGCAAGGGTTGTTCCTGGGCGGCTGGCTTTACAAACATGCCTGTTTTACCGCCGCCAATGCCGTCCGAACGGAGCGGCGCCGGGAGAATCGCGAAAGGCAGGCTGCCGAAATGACGAAAGACTCGTCGGATTCCGAGACGGTCTGGCGCCAGCTTGCGCCGGTCTTGGACGAGGCCATGCGCGAATTGAAAACCGCGGACCGGGACGCCATCGTTATGCGCTTTTTTGACCGGCAACCGTTCCGGGTGGTGGGCGAGGCGCTGGGCACGAGCGAGGAGGGCGCGCGCAAACGGGTGGAGCGCGCCCTGGAAAAGATGCGGAGCTTTTTTGTGGGGCGGGGTCTGAGCGTATCCAGCATGGTTTTGGCGAATGTGATGGAAACGCACGCGGCGGGAGCGGCGCCGGCGGGTCTGTCGGGCGTGGTCGCCGCCTCGGCTTTGGCGGCGGCCAAAAGCAGCGGAACGGGCCTTTTTTTCCTTAAGCTCACGACCGTAACAAAGACTCAAATTGCGACCGCGGCTCTCCTGGCGGGACTGGCGGCAACGATCATGGTTCAATCCCGCGCCACGGCCAGGCTGCGCGATGAAAACCGAGCACTTCTTGGCCAGGCCGCGCAGTTGGATGGTCTGAGGGCGGAGAACCAACGGCTGCGCAGCCAGCCTGTTCCGGCCGCGGCGGCGTTGTCGCAAGACCAGGTGCTCGAATTGGCCCGGTCGCGCGCGGAAATTGGCCGCTTGCATGACCAACTGGAAGCGGCGCAGAAGGCCGCGGCGCAAAATGCGGCGGCGTCCCAAAGCGCGGCGGCGCGCGGGCGGGCAGCATCGCCGGGCGAAGCCGCGAACGTGTATCTTAATCTGACGATGCCCGTGAATCAAACGCTCTCGGTTCTTGCTCAAGTGGCCAATGAGAAGATAGTTGTCCCCGCGCACTTCCTTGATAGTGGGTTGGTCCGACTCATAACAACCAACCATCTAACCAGGACCGAGGCGATCAATTTCATGGCGGCTGCGCTAATGGAGCAGGCTCAATTTACGGTCACGCGATCAGCCGACGGAACGCTGGTCGGGACCCCGAAGGAACAATTGCGCGGCCCGCCCGAGTTTATGGCCGAGACAAGAACCTATCTGCCGGATGGCCATGCTGATCCTCCCCTCCTCCCGCCTGGGCGCGTGGGGTCGCCGCCTCCTCGGGGGTCCCGCCAACTGCCGGTGCTTGCCAATCCGCCACAGTGAATGAAAAGAGTCTAAGGGCGAGACTCTGTCGAGCCGTGATTAAATCCCAAGAAATCGAGTCACGGCTCGACGGAGTCTCGCCCTACCGTCAAGAAGATTACTGAATCAGGCCGCGCTGGCGGAGCATGGCGTCCATGGCTTTGTCCATCAGTAAATCGGCGAGGGGTTTTGTGGCTTGGTCCAGGACGGCGAGGGCGGATTGGAGGGCGGCAGGTTCGCCCTGCTCGACGGCCAATTGGGCTTCCACGGCTTTGACGGCGGCTTCCACCTTGGTTTTGTAATCCGGCTCGATTTCACCGGCGCAATCCGCCAGGGCCTTGCGGGTGGCGGCCAGGGTTTCGTCGGCGCGGAGTTTGGCTTCGATCCATTGCCGCGCTTTGAGATCGGCAAAGGCGTGCTCGACGGATTCTTCCACCATTTTTTGCACCTGGGCGTCGGCGACATCCACGGCGGATTTCATCTCGACAATCTTTTCGCGGCCGGTCTTGGTGTCGCGCGCCAGGACCCGGAGGATGCCGCTGGCGTCAATCTCAAACTGCACCCCGACGCGGGCGACCCCCTTGGGCGCGCGCTCGAATTCGAGGTCAAACCGGCCCAGGCTCCAATTGTCGCGGGCGCGTTCGCGTTCGCCTTGCAGGACGTGAATCAACATGCTGGCCTGGTAATCCACGGCGGTGGTGAACAGTTCGCCGGCCTTGACCGGGATGGTGCTGTTGCGCGGGATGATGACGTTCATCAGGCCGCCGAAAGTTTCCAGGCCCAGGGAAAGCGGCGTCACGTCCAGCAGCAGCATGTTCTTGAATCCGCCGGAAAGAATGCCGGCCTGGATGGCCGCGCCCAGCGCGACGGCTTCATCGGGATTCTGCGAAGTGTTCAGGCGCGGCCCGGCAGGGCGGTGATAATCCGCGCCCAGACGCAGACCGCCGCGGGTTTCCTCGAATTCCGCGCAGCCAAAGAATTCCGCGACCATGCGGCGGACGAGCGGCATGCGGGTCTGGCCGCCGACGAGGATGACCTGATCGAGGTCCTGGGGTTGGAGCTTCGCGTCGGAGAGCGAGCGCAGGCAATGCTCGCGGGTGCGGGCGATAAGGTCGCGGGTGAGGTCTTCCAGTTCGGCGCGGGCCAGGGCGCGGTGAAAATGAAAATCCGAGGTGAGGAAAGGGAGGGCGATGTCGGCGGAATCTTCGGTGGAAAGGCGGATCTTGACCGCCTCGGCGGTTTCGCGGATGCGCGCGAGCATGGGCAGATCGCCGGCGGCGTCCGGGCCGCCGGCGGCTTTGATTTGCCCGACGATGAAATCCAGCAGGCGCTTGTCCAGGTCATCGCCGCCCAGGCGGGTGTTGCCGTTGGTGGAGAGGACCTGGAAAACGCCGCCGTTGAGTTCCAAAATGGAGAGATCAAACGTGCCGCCGCCCAGATCATACACGCCGATTTTGGAGTGTTCGGCCAGATTTCCCAAGCCGTAGGCCAGGGCGGCGGCGGTCGGCTCGTTGAGGATGCGTTCGACGGCAAAACCGGCCAGTTCGCCGGCTTGTTTGGTGGCGTGGCGCTGCGCGTCGTTGAAATAGGCGGGCACGGTGATGACGGCGCGGCTGATGGTTTTGCCGAGGGCGGCCTCGGCATTGGCCTTCAATTTCTTCAAGATTTCCGAGGAAATTTCCTCGGGCGTGTGCCGCCGGCCCTCAATTTCCACCGTCACCGGCCCGGCGCCTTCGCCGCGCACGGGATAGGTGACGAGCATTTCTTCGCGCGGGATTTCCGCGCCGCGCCGGCCCATGAAACGTTTGATGGAATAAACCGTTTGCGCGGGATGAAGCGCGCGCAGGCGGGCGGCCGGGCGGCCCACCAGCGGCGGGGCGCCGCCGGCCGGAAAATGGACCACCGAAGGCGTGAGCCGCTGCCCCGCGGCGTCAGCGATCACGTACGGAATGCCGGCCTCCACGGCGGCGATCAACGAGTTGGTGGTGCCCAGATCAATGCCAACAATGTCGCTCATCGCCAGCGAGTCTAAAGTTTAACGTTCAAAGAGCAAAGAAGTTTGGTAATCTGCCCATATCAGGGTTCGACAGAGTCTCACCCTGCCAAAAGACTTATGATGTTATGAAATGCGTGGTGACAGCCGGGCCGACTTATGAAGAACTGGACGAGGTGCGCAGACTGACCAATTTCTCCACCGGCGCCCTCGGCTCCGGTCTGGCCGATTATCTGGCCGGCCTCGGGCACGAGGTCGAGTTGTTGACCGGCTATTATTCCACCTGCCCACCGGCGGCGCGGGCGCAACGGCGGCAGACCTTCACCACCACGGGGGATTTGCGCCGGCGCCTGGCCGCCCTGGCTTCGCCGGAGGTGGGCGCGGTCTTTCATGCGGCGGCGGTGAGCGATTTCACCTTTGGCAAAATCTGGGAGCACACGGCGGAGGGGGAGTTGCGCGAGGTCCAATCGGCGAAGATTCCCACGCGCGCGGAAAGGCTGCTGGCGGAATTGAAACCGACGCCCAAAATCATCCGGGAATTGCGGGGCTGGTTTCCCAAGGCCTTCTTGGCGGGTTGGAAATATGAGTTGGAGGGACCCGGCCAGGCCCTGGAGCGCGCGTGGAGCCAAATGAAGGAATGCCAGACCAACGTCTGCGTCGTCAATGGCCGGGGATACAGCCCGGACGGATTTGGCCTGCTGGAACAGGACGGAACCGTGACCCGGTTGCAGGACAAAGCGGCGCTGTTCTCCGCGCTGGCAATGCATTTGAGGTGAAACCGCCCGGGTTAACCCGGACATTTCATATCCCTGGGTGAACACGCAACACCCTGAACGGTAGGGCGGCGCTGCCGCGCCGCCCTGAATTAGGGCGAAGCAGCAGCTTCGCCCTACCAGACATGAAATATTCGGGTCAACGGGCCGGATTGAGCAAAATTTGGTAAGGAATCCCCAAATTCCGCGCTGTCAGAGGCCCGGGTCCACAGGCAGATTGCCTTGCAGAGTTGGCGTGGCAGGCTGCCCGCCGGAAGCAAAGAAAGCGAAAGACGAATCATGGTCGCCACAATGGCACGAAAGAAACAGGGCCGGCTGAGAGCAGCGCTGGAACACGCCTCGGGGGACAATCGCTTCAAGATTCTGGAAGTCCAGATGAAGAAGCACCAGTTCCGGCAGGACGCCTTGATCGAAGTCCTGCACAAGGCGCAGGAACTGTTTGGCTGTCTGGAAGACGATTTGCTGCTGTTCGTTGCCTCCAAGCTCAAGTTGCCACCCAGCCGCGTTTACGGGGTGGCGACATTCTATCATTTCTTCACCCTCAAGCCCCAGGGCCGGCACACCTGCGTCGTGTGCATGGGGACGGCCTGCTACGTGAAAGGGGCGGACAAGATTCTCGCCGCCGTGGAGGAGGAAACCAAGATCAAGCCCGGCGAAACCACCCCGGACAACCGGGTGTCGCTTCTCACCGCGCGTTGTATCGGCGCGTGCGGCATCGCGCCGGCCGTCGTGTATGACGGCCGGGTGACCGCGCGCCAGACCGCCGGGGCGGCGCTCGATCAAATACGGAATTGGGGGGCAAAATGATTCATAGCGATCTGCTTCAAATCAAAGCCAAGGAATTGGCCGGGCGGAAGAAAATCACCCTCCGCTGCTGCATGGCCGCCGGCTGCATGTCGTCCGGCGCGCAGGACATCAAACAACAACTCGAACAAGCCGTGGCGGCGGCGGGCCTGCAAGATACGGTGGAAGTGCGCCGCGTCGGCTGCATGAAACTTTGCTGCGAAGGCCCGCTCGTTCAGGCCGACCCGCCGAATGCTCTTTACGTCAGGGTCACGCCGGAAACCGCGCCGTCCCTGATCGCCGCGCTCCAGGGCGGCCGCACCGAGGTCGCGCAAACCGATCCCGAGGCGGCGTTTTTCAAGCGGCAATTGTTCATCGTGCTGGCCAACAGCGGCGTGATTGATCCGGAGCGCATCGAATGCTACATCGCGGCGGACGGCTACCAGGCCTTGCATGAAGTGCTCCACGAAATGGCGCCAAAAGACGTGGTCGCGGCCATGGTCCAGAGCGGCTTGCGCGGACGCGGCGGGGCGGGCTTTCCCACCGGGCTGAAGTGGGGCACGGTCGCCAAATCGCCGGGCGCGAAGAAATACGTGATCTGCAACGCGGATGAGGGCGATCCGGGGGCGTTCATGGACCGCAGTGTGTTGGAGAGCGATCCGCACAGCGTGCTGGAGGGCATGGCCATTGCGGCGTACGCGGTCGGCGCGGACCAGGGTTTCATCTACGTGCGCGCGGAATATCCGCTGGCCATCAGCCGGCTGCAAATCGCCATCCGGCAGGCCAAGCAAATGGGGCTGCTCGGCGCCGGCATATTCGAATCGCCTTTCCACTTTAACGTGGATTTGCGCATCGGCGCGGGGGCGTTTGTTTGCGGGGAAGAAACCGCGCTCATGGCCTCGGTCGAGGGCAAGCGCGGCGCGCCGCGGCCGCGGCCGCCCTTCCCGGCGGAGAGCGGCCTGTGGGGCTTCCCCACGCTCATCAACAACGTCGAGACCTTCGCCAACGTGCCGCCGATTTATCGCCGCGGCGCGGAGTGGTTCGCGGGCATTGGCACCGAGAAAAGCAAGGGGACCAAGGTGTTCGCCCTGGCGGGCAAGATCAAAAACACCGGCCTGATCGAAGTGCCGATGGGCACGCCCTTGCGCGTCATCGTCGAGGAAATGGGCGGGGGCGCTCCCAACGGCGGCCAGATCAAGGCCGTGCAAACCGGCGGGCCTTCGGGCGGCTGCATTCCGGCCCGGCATCTGGACACGCCGGTGGATTACGAATCCCTGGGCAAGCTCGGCTCGATCATGGGTTCGGGCGGCATGATCGTCATGGACAACGACACCAACATGGTGGAGATCGCGCGGTTCTTCATGGAATTCTGCATGGATGAATCCTGCGGCAAGTGCATCCCGTGCCGGGCCGGCACGGCGCAGATGCACCACTTGCTGGACAAAATCATCCGCCGCCAGGCGGCGGCTTCTGACCTGGCCAAGCTGGAGGAACTCTGCGACATGGTCAAAAGCACCAGCCTGTGCGGGTTGGGGCAGACCGCGCCGAATCCGACGTTGAGCACGCTGCGCTTTTTCCGCCATGAATATGAGGCCCTGCTCCTGGCCCAGGCCGGCGGCCCCAGCGGCCACGGGGATTTGAACCCTCCTCCCGCTGCGGCGGCAACCTAATGGATCATTTTTATGGCAGCCAAAACATTAACCATTAACGCCCAGGAGATCAGCGCCGAGGAAGGCGCAACCATTTTGCAGGCGGCGGAGGAGGCCGGCGTGAAAATCCCCACTTTGTGCCACCTGGACGGCGTCTATGACGTGGGCGCCTGCCGCCTCTGCCTGGTGGAAGTGGCCGGCCTGCCCAAGCTGGTTCCGGCTTGCACCACCAAAGTGGCCGAGGGCATGGAGATCAAAACCGACAGCGACCGGCTGCGCAAATATCGCCGCATGACGCTGGAACTGCTCCTGGCCGAGCGGAATCACGTTTGCGCCGTGTGTGTCGCCAACGGCCATTGCGAACTGCAAACTTTCGCCTGGAGCCAGGGCATTGACCATGTGCGCTACGATTATTGTTTCCCGAAATGGAACGTGGACGACACCCACCGGCTCTTTGGCATGGACCATAACCGCTGCATCCTTTGCACGCGCTGTGTGCGCGTGTGCTGGCATATTGAGGGCGCCGGCACCAAGAACGTTTCCGGCCGCGGCCGCAGCGCCCTCATCATCACCGACCTCAACCAGCCGTGGGGCGAGGCGGATTCCTGCACCTCCTGCGGCAAATGCGTGCAGGGCTGTCCGACCGGGGCGCTCTTCCATAAAGGCTCGACGGTGGCCGAAATGGAACGCGACCGCACCAAACTCGAATTCATCGTCACCGCCCGGGAGAAAAAACAATGGATCGCCTCAGATTAGCCACAGCTTGGTTCGGCGGCTGTTCCGGCTGCCACATGTCGTTTCTTGACCTGGACGAGTTCCTCATCGAACTCGCGCCGAAGGCGGACCTGGTTTACAGCCCGGTCGTGGACATGAAGGAATATCCGGAAAACGTGGACGTGTGCCTGCTCGAGGGCGCCCTCTGCAACGAGGACAATCTCAAGCTGCTCCACCGGATTCGCGCCCGGACCAGGGTGCTGGTGGCCTTCGGCGACTGCGCCGTGACCGCCAACGTGCCCGGCATGCGCAATCAACTGGGCCCCGGCAACGAAGAGAGCGTCTTGCAGCGCGCCTACATTGAGAACGCCCGGCACAACCCAAGTCTGCCCAAGGCAGACGGCATCGTGCCGCGGCTGCTGCCCCGCGTCATGCCCGTGCATGAAGTGGTGAAGGTCGAGTACTTTCTCCCCGGCTGCCCGCCGCCGGCAGACTGCATCAAGGCGCTCCTCGGCCCTATGTTGACCGGCGCCGAGCCGAAGCTGGAAGGACTGCAACTCAAATTTGGATGAGGTAACTTTAATGTCAAAACGAATTGTCATTGACCCCGTGACCCGCATCGAGGGCCACGCCAAGATCAGCCTCTTTATGGACGAGGTGGGCAACGTGTCCGACGCTGAGTTTCATGTCGTGGAATTTCGCGGCTTCGAGAAATTCTGCGAGGGCCGTCCTTATAGCGAGATGCCCGGCATCACCCAGCGCATCTGCGGCATCTGCCCTGTCAGCCATACGCTGGCCTCGGCCAAGGCGGGCGACGCCATCATGGCCGTCAACATCCCGCCGGCCGCCGCCAAGTTGCGCCGCCTGATGAACCTCGGCCAGATCGTGCAAAGCCACGCGCTGAGTTTCTTTCTCTTGAGCGCGCCGGATTTCCTGCTCGGCTGGGACACCCCGCCCGCCCAACGAAACGTCTTCGGTCTCATTGCTTCCCACACAGACCTGGCCCGCGCCGGCATCCGCCTCCGCCAATTCGGCCAGGAACTCATCGAAATCATCGGCGGCAGGAAGATTCATCCGGCCTGGGCCGTGCCCGGCGGCGTGCGCAATCCGCTGGACGAGCAAGGCCGCGACCGGATTCGCGCCTGGCTGCCGGAATCGTTTGCCACCACCAAAATGGCCTTCGACCTGTTCCAAAAAACGATGGAGACGCACCAGCGCGAGATCCAGATTTTCGGCAATTTCCCCTCCCTGTTCATGGGCCTGGTGACGCCGGACGGCTCCTGGGAACACTACGACGGCAACCTGCGCTTCAGCGACAGCAGCGGGAGCATCATTGCCGACCAATTGGACCCGCGGAAGTATGAGGAGTTCATCGGCGAATCGGTG
>Ga0326728_10025659_pt1 | contig 10521 bp, 11 predicted proteins | sample MB3enrmetagenome_FD_207602 | JGI IMG/M metagenome (GOLD analysis project Ga0326728, IMG submission 207602) | Lab enriched peat soil microbial communities from McLean, Ithaca, NY, United States - MB31MN | ecosystem: Environmental > Terrestrial > Soil > Wetlands > Peat | place: USA: New York... | reverse complement strand
TCTTTGGGGGGGGAGTTTGGAGGATTTTCTGGAGGTCGAGAGTAGAAAAAAGCGCCTTCCCAACCTCATGAAAGAGGGAAAGGCGTTCGACCTGTTGCCTGAGTTCGGTGACCTCTTCCTGAAGACCCATAGGTACCTTTAGGGTAGGGACACTACCACCCCCCGCACTTAGGTTATTCTTGTCGCCCTGCCAACCTCAATGGTACCCAAGTACCGTTGCCGCGGCAAGGCGAAACATGTCCCGATCTGCTCGAGACGCCACGGTTTGGCAAGGCAAACTCACTGCCGCACCGCCAAATCGGTAGTGACTCAGTTTGACGTGCACCACCAAACCGATTGACACCCCTCGGAAGGGCCAATAAGATAATCTAGGTGAAACCTTGGTGAGCCAAAGCGAAGAAGCCTCTCTGACGACGGGATTCGGCGAGTATCTGCGGCGGGAGCGCGAAATGCGAGGCGTGTCTCTGGAGGAGATATCTGCCGCGACAAAAATCAGCATTCGTTTTCTTCAAGCCATTGAAAACGAGGAACTCGCAAAACTGCCTGGGGGGATTTTCACTCGCAGCTTCGTGCGGACCTATGCGCGATACCTGGGTTTGGACGAGGAGCGCGTGCTGGCGGATTGCCAGCTTGCCGGCAAGCAAAAGGCGGAAGTTGATATCCGGCGCATTACGGCGAGCCGGGCACAATCGGACAGCGCGGCCACACGGACTCGAATCATCACCCTGGTGATGGCGGTGGCGCTGCTGGCTGTTGGTTATGCCCTTTTCCGTTACTCACGCCGAATCAGGGAGCAGCGAAGCAGCACCCCGGTGGTCGTTTCGCCCAGCCCACCTGCACCCGGCACGAATTCTCCCGCTAAGGCTGCGCCCGCGCAATCCTCTGCACCAGCCCAGCCGGAAAGCAACCCAACGCTGACGTCCACTTCCTCCTCACCCGCCGGCTCCGCAACGGCCCCCGGAACACCGGAGGGTAGTCCGCCTTCTCCGGGGGCTAAGGCGAACCCGACAAACCAGAGCGCCGCCTCCGAGGCTGCCGGCGCGGTTGCGGCATCCTCCGACTTAGTCCTGCAAGTGGCCGCGACCGATCGTGCCTGGGTGGCCGTGGACGCCGATGGGAAGACCATCCTGCAAAAAGTGTTGAACCCCAACGAGGTCCAAAACCTGAAGGCGCACGACTCCTTTGATGTCACGGTGGGAAACGCACAGGGCATCGTGCTGACTCTGAACGGTGAGACCCTGAAACCCCTGGGGCGTCGCGGGGAGGTGAAGTCGATTCACCTTACGCGCGAGGACCTGAAGAACCCCACCCCTGAGAGATAGACTATTTCCGAGCGACTGGTCGAGACAATTCGTTCTGGAAATGTCCCGGAAGTTGTGCGTCGCAAGGCGTGTCGCGGCGAACTGCCTGTCTCCTTGCAGGAAAGGATTGAAATCCTCGTGGTCCTCGCCGCCGGCGGGGAGGAGGAAACCCAGAGTACCGCTCTTCACACCCTGCATTCCTGGCCCCCCGAGGAACTTCAGCAAGTGCTCCAAGACCCCGCCACACCTGTCGCCGTGCTGGATTTTGTGGCGAAGAACCTTGCGCCCGACCGCAAGGATTTGGGGGATGCTCTCCTCCGAAACCCAAGCCTGCCCGACCTGCTTCGCGAGTGGCTTGTGGACGCTCTCACCCTTATCGCCGAGGCCGAATCCAGCGAATCATCGGAAAACACCCCCCATCCGCCCGCCGGGGAGAGTGAAGACTCAAGCGGAGAGGAGGGAAAGCAAAAGCCCATAACGGTGCTCCAGAAGACCCAGCGCATGACCGTGGTCCAGAGGGTCAAGGCGGCTCTCACCGGGAGCCAGGAGGAGCGGATGATCCTGGTCCGCGATAGCAACCGGCTGGTGGCACGCGCTGTTATGCAGTCACCCAAGCTCTCCGAGCACGAAGTCGAAACCTACGCCTCCATGAAAGACATCTGCGAGGAGGCCCTGAGGCTGATAGCCCTGAATCGCAAGTTTATGAGGCTCTACGTGGTGGTCCGTGCCCTGGTTAACAACCCTCGAACGCCCATTGACATGAGCCTTCACTTGGTCCCTCGCATCAACGATACCGATCTGAAGTTGCTGGCCCTCAACCGAAACGTTCCTGACACCATCCGTCATACTGCCGAGAAAATCATGCAGCGGAAGAAAGATGTTGCCGAGCGGAAGGTCACGGGCAAGCGTTAGCAAGGCGGTGAGAAGGAGCGCGCCATTCTGAACTGGGAATGAGTCACAGCCCGCCGGTGATCAGAGGCATCGCCGATCGAAAGGCCGGGGGAAAAGGTCAGCAAGATGGTGCGATTCCTTCGCGCCCAAGGTATTGCCTACGATGATCTCGAGATCACCACAAAACTCCCAGAGCAGTTGCCGGCACGCCCCGCAAGGCGCTGCCGGAGGGTTGCCGTCCGAGGCTACCGCAATCCGCAGGAACGACCACTCGCCTTCTGAGAGGGCCTTCCAAAGCGCCACTCGCTCCGCGCAGACCGTAAGACCGTAGGTGGCGTTCTCAATGTTGCAACCTGTGTAGAGCTTGCCGCCGGAAGTGAGGAGGGCGGCGCCAACTTTGAACTGTGAGAAGGGCGCGAGGGCGTTCTCTCTTGCCTTCATCGCGCATTGTAGCAGTTGTTCCGCCGTCATCCTCATCCACCTTCCTGCGCCAGGGGCGGCATAGCGGCGCTGATCAGGCGCACCAAGTCCCGCGCGGCGGCTTGGCTGGCCTCGAGGACTTCTTCGTGGCTCAGGAGTTTTGGGCTGAGCCCGGCGGCGCGGTTGGTGATTACGGCCACCGCCAGCGCGCGCACGCCCATCTGATGCACGGCGATAATTTCCGGCACGGTGGACATGCCCACTGCGTCGGCGCCAAGGGTTCTCAAAGCACGGATCTCAGCCGGCGTCTCATAGGTGGGGCCAAGAAGCGAAGCATAAACGCCCTCGAAGCACTTCAGCCCCAGGGCGCGGGCGGCTTTCAGGGTGTAGAGCCGCAAACGCGGATCATAGGTTCGGGTCATGTCCAAGAACCTTTCACCCCAGCGTGGGTCATGAACTCCGGCCAGCGGATTTGCTCTTTGAAAGTTGAGATGGTCGGAAAAAACCATTAAACTGCCGGGGGTGGCGCGTGGCGCAATGCCACCGGCGGCGCAGGCGGCAATGAAGCAGCGAATTCCAGCCAACGCCAGCACGCGGGCGGGAAAGACAACTTCTCCTGGCCCATAACCTTCGTAGAGGTGAACGCGCCCGGCAAGAACTGCTACCGGCATGTCCCCCCAGAAACCGAGATGCAAGCCGCCGCCATGTCCGGCTACCGAAGGCCGGGGAAAACCCGGAATTGAGGTCCAGGGGATCTTCCGTGCGCCGCGCAGCTCCGGCAAGACCGCGCCCAAGCCTGAGCCGAGCACGATTCCGACGCGTGGGGCGGCAGGCCAGCGAGCCTCGAGGTATTTCACAGCTCGCAGCGCTTCGGAATAACCAGGTGTCTTGGAGTTTTTCATACGCCTTGCTGGGAAAGGTCAGACCTCTCACCTTTGGGGGAGAGGGCAGCCCGCACCGGCGTTCTCTTCAGCCCGTCAGCCGACGGAGGCCGCGTGAGGGGGGCGCACGCCTCGCCACTCCTTTGAAGCATCATCCTAGCAGCAGGCCGGCAATCGCGGCCGCCAAATAGTTCGCCATAGTCCCTGCCAGGACGGCGCGGAATCCCAATCTCGCTAAATCCTGCTTGCGGGAAGGGGCCAAAGCTCCAATGCCTCCGATCTGGATGCCGATGGAGGAAAAGTTCGCGAAGCCGCACAACGCATAGGTGGCTATGGTAAAGGATCGCTCCGCGATGTGACCCTTCATGGGACCGAGCATGGAGAACGCCACGAACTCGTTCAGGACCAACTTCGTTCCCATCAGGTTCCCCACGGCCAATGACCCACGCCACGGGCGCAAGCGAGTACCCAAACAGGGTCTGGAGATTGGTATGAAAAACCCCCAAAATACCATTGGCCAAATAGATGAGGGCGATGAAGGCGAGCAGCATGGCCGCCACGTTCAGGGCAAGATACAGGCCGTCCGCAACGCCGCGCGAAGCGGCGTCCAGGACGTTCACCGCCTTCTGTCCTTCAACCCTTTCGATCTTTCCCGCGGTCTTCGGACTCCCGAGTTCGGGCATCAGCATTTTCGAGATCAAAATGGTTCCGGGTGCAGTCATGACAACGGCGGTCATCAAGTGACGCGCTTCCGCTCCGAACATCACGTAAGCCCCAAAAACCGACCCGGCGATGTGTGCCATGCCAGCGGTCATAACCGTCATCAGCTCGGAATCCGTCAATCCCTCGAGGTATGGCCGGATGACCAGCGGAGCTTCCGCCTGGCCCATCACGATGCTTGCCGCTACTTCCAGCGACTCCGCCCCGCTTGTTCCCATGAGCCTGAACATCAGTTTACCAACCAGGAAAACCAGCGTTGGGAGCACGCGCAGGTAATAAAGGATGGAAGACAGGGAGGCGAAGAAGATGATCATGGGCAGGGCTTGGAAAGCGAACACGACCCCGAAAGGTCCTCCCTTCTGACCCAGCGGGCCAAACACAAAAGACGAGCCGGCAAAGGAATAATTCAGCAGCGTTACGAACCCGCCGGAGACTTTTTCCAGCAGCCAGTAACCGGCCTGAGTGCGAAGCACGAAAAGCGCCACCAGAATCTGTAGCCCCAGGCCCCATGCCACAATCCGCCAACTGATTGCGCTCCGCTGCTTCGAGAGCAGGAAGGCGGCGAGCAGGATCAGCAGGATGCCTAGCAACGGTACGAAATGTGTCATCATAGTATTCAGTCTTCAGTAATTAGTTGACTGTCAGGTCTCAGCTTTCAGTTATCGTACCAGACACTGGACACCGCCCGTCGACTGAAGAACAATTCAAAAGGCAAAGCCATAGCACGGACTGCAAAGATATGGTAGATTTGTTTTTCGGGGCTCCACTTTTGCCTTTTGCGATTTGCCTTTTGACTTCGCTGTGGCGTCGTCGCTACGCGACTCCCCAGCCCCTAGCCCCCGACCTTGACCGTCGGAGATGCAGGATGGTGATCTCCGCAGGACAGCCGAAGCGAAGCGGCACAAGGACCTTGCCAATACCCCGGCTCACATAGATTTGTGTTCCGTCGAGTCGATTCCAGCCTTCCACGAAACGCTCACCCAGCTTCGACCGTCCATACACTGAGCCGACCATGGGAAGACGAACCTGTCCGCCATGAGTATGGCCGGAGAGCATCAGGTCAATCCCGTGCGCCGCTGCCATGCGGATGCCGAGCGGGTTGTGGCAGAGAAGAATTTTGGGGTCGCGCGCCGGAATCGACCGTAGGGCGGCGCGGATGTCCGCCGCTTCCCACCAAAGATCGTCCACACCCACCACCCACAGATTGCCGGAACGAGAGCGCAACGCGCAGTGAGAGTTTCGCAGCACGCGGATGCGTTGGGCGCGCAGGGCGCGCGTAATCTCCTCCGGGTCCACCTGAAAATCGTGGTTGCCCAAAATGGCGAACACTCCCAAACGGGCGCGTAGTTTCCCAAGCGCCCTCGCTACCGGCCAGATGTAGGCTGGCGAAAGTGTAACATAGTCGCCCGTAAGAGCTACCATGTCCGGGCGCAAGTGGTTGGCCATATGGACGGCGCGTTGGATCTCTTCCAGGGGAGTGAAAAGACTGTGATGAAGGTCGGTCAGTTGCGCGACCTTCAACCCATCGTGGGCAGGGCTGAGCCGGTTCAACCATACGTCGGTTTCCGTAACTTCGGGATCAGGCGAAAAGGTAGAAGCGCCGGGAGGGTTTTCGCGGCTGCTGAGAGAAAGTGTAATCAGTCCCCTGCGCCGGAGGAACCGCCGCGGTCTTGGGGGTCCGGCCAAATTGAACCTCGCGATGCCCTGAACGGCACCGAATTGCGTCTTTGCCCTCTCCCTTGGGGAGAGGGTGTCCCGCTTCCGGCGCTTTCACTAGCTGGAGCGGGACGGGTGAGGGGTCGGTTGCGCGCTGAGGAGGGATCAGATGATTGAACATGACGAACTAACCCCTCACCCAGCTCGCTCCGCTCGCCACCCTCTCCCCAAGGGAAAGGGCTGCTCCCGCATGACTTCAATCCGAAAACGTCACCGCAATTGCGAAAGGCTACCGCTTCCTCGTTGCTCCAATATCTCGCCGAAAACGCGGAGCATTTGATCGTGCACCAGACCATTTGAGGCGAAGATATCATCACCTAGCAGATTAAACGGGTCGCCCTTAATGCCGCTGACCAGCCCGCCTGCTTCCGTCACCAACAAGGTGCCGGCGGCCTTGTCCCAAGGGTTGAGTTTCAACTCCCAAAACCCGTCGAAGCGGCCAGCCGCAACAGAGCACAGATCCAGAGCCGCGGAGCCGGCGCGTCGAATGCCGTGGGTAAGCTCAGTGAAACGGAAGTAGAACTCGACGTTCAAATCATGATTCGTGGCGAAGGGCGGGAAACCCGTTGCCACCAGGCACTCCGCCAGGTCACCATTATTCGATACGCGCAAGCGCTGGCTGTTCAGAAAAGCCCCCGCCCCGCGCTCGACCGTAAAGAGTTCGTCGCGAGTAGGGTCGTACACCACCCCCGCCACTACTTCGCCGCGGTAGGCCAGACCCAGCGTAACGCAGAAGATAGGAAACCCGTGGGCGAAATTGGTTGTCCCATCAAGCGGATCGACGTACCAGCAGTAATCCGAGCCGGTTTTTTGGCCGCCCCCTTCTTCCGCCACGATCGCGTGGCCGGGGAAGTGGCTTCGCAGTCGCTCCACGATCAAGGCTTCCGATTTTCGATCCGCCTCGGTGACCAGGTCGGAGCGCCGCTTGTACGTGATCTCGAGAGGTTGCCGGAAATGTTCCAGAAGCAAGCCGCCCGCCTCGCGGGCTATTTCGATTGCGGTCTTAAGGCAACTTTCCATAGTCATATCCGGGACTCCCTTGTCATTCCGAGCGGAGCGAGGAATCCCGCCCCGATTTGTCGAGGAACGATTCAGAGCGAGATTCCTCGCTCCGCACGGAATGACAAGGGGCGTTTTCGTTGCAGCTCAGCGCGCGCTTATGACCCTCACCCTCCGCCCAGACGGAGCCGTCCTCAAAGTACTCCTTCTTCCAGATCGGTACGATTTCCTTCAGCCGGTCGATGGCGAATTGGCAGGCGCCAAAAGCGGCACGCCGATGAGCCGAAGTGACGATAATCGCCACACTGGTTTCACCAATTTCGAGTCGTCCCAGTCTGTGCATGATTCCGATGTGGTCGATTGCAAATTTTCGCCTAACTTCGCCCCCAATCTCCCCCATCTTGCGAATGGCCATCGGCTCGTACGCCTCGTACTCGAGGTAAAGAGTTTGGCGCCCACCAGAGTTGTTCCGCACCACGCCTTCGAATACCACGACCGCGCCATCTTCAGAGGCCTTCTGTCGGCGCGCCAAATCCGCGGTGGGAATGGGAGAGCGGGTAAGCAAATAGTAGTCCTCGTTCGAGCCGCCACTAACCGGAGGCAGGAAGGCCACTTCATCTCCATCCTTCAGAATTCTTGCCCGGTCCGCGATCTCTTGGTTCACGGCCAACAACAGCACACCCGCGAGGTCGCTCAGGCGAGGAAAGCGGGCTGCGTAACGGCCCCACAAGCCCTCCAGGTTCACACCTTCGGGAATCTCCGTTTGCTCTTCTTGAAGCCCCGTCAGGTCTCGCGTGACACCAAAGAAAAGCACCTTAATCTTCATGATAACCAGTATACACGCCAGGAGCAGCAATTAGTTCCTGCCCAGCAAATGCCGCAACGCGCCCTCAAGCTCCGGAAAGCGGAATTGATACCCCGCGCTCAAGAGTTGCGCAGGTTCGAGGCGAGTGCTGGCCAGGAGTAGTTCCTTTCCCATTTCGCCGAAAGCAATGCGAACTGCGAAGGCGGGCATAGGGAAAATAGCAGGGCGTCCGAGGACTCGGCCAAGCGTTTTGGTGAATACCAAGTTCGTGACCGGATGGGGAGCCACCCCGTTCACCGGACCGTTAAGCGACTTGGTAGTCGCTGCAAACAAAATGATTTGGACCAGATCGTCAATTCCAATCCAACTTATGTATTGCTTTCCCGATGCGATCCTCCCACCCGCTCCCATCCTGAAAGCCGGCAGCATTTTGGCCAACCCTCCGCCGGCAGGGCTGAGGACGAAACCAACTCTAAGGTTAACGACTCGAATCCCGCTCTGAGCGGCTGGCGTCGTCGCCCTTTCCCATTCCTGGCACACTTGAGAAAGAAAAGATGAGCCTGCTTCACTTTCTTCCCTCAGCACTTCATCGCCGCGGTCTCCGTAGTAGCCGCTGGCGGAGGCTGCGACAAACACTCGAGGTCGGCTAGCAAGCCTCGCCAGGGTTTGGCACAGAAGGCGCGTACTGCTGACTCTGCTGTCGCGGATGGCACGCTTTTTTGCGGCAGTCCACCTGCCGGTGATGGGCTCTCCGGCAAGGTGAACTACCGCGTCGAAGCCTTCCAGCTTCGGCGCGTCAATTTCCTTTCCTGCCGGATCCCAGTACACCAGCGGTTCCCCGCCCCGCGGCTTGAATCTCACTAAACAGGTCACGCGATGCCCGCCGCTGGCCAGGACAGGAGTGAGCGCTTGGCCGATCAGCCCGCTTGACCCAGTGAGCAGGATGTTCATGGGCGGCCCCTCCGGAAAGGCAGTGGTTGGCGGTTAGTGGTTAGTGGTTCGTAGCGGAACGGATTGCCGTCCCCTCGTCGTCGTGCTGTCCGCCGTCCAGAGTAGGGCACGCACTACCCATACACGGCGCCTAGTGTCAGTGGTCAAGTCCAACTGACTACGGACTACTGACGACTGACCATTAGCCACTGACCCGAATGCGTTTCAGCTCTGCCTCAGAGCGCCCCTCCTTGCGGAGCCATTCGATGGTCTCGTCGAGGAGCGCGCGCATGGCCTCCAAAACTTCGATGGCGGCGTTGCGCAGGTGCTTCGTCGATCGGGTGCGCGGTGGTTTGATTCTGCTCAGAAGCGGGGCCAATTCCCGCAACATCCACACGGCGCGTGACGGAATTCCCGCGCTTTCCGGCTCACGCCGGCCGCGGGCTCTCCTGTTTCGTTTCGCGTTGGGCATTGTTCCTCCCAAGGACTACGATAAGCTCACCATCCTGGACGCGGGCGCTCAAAGGCTCGCAATGGGCGATCCTCTGCGGCAACGAAACATGTCGCTTCACGCCGCCCACGCGGATGATGAGCTCGTCCATCTTCTTATGAAGGTTAATATCGTCGCTTGAAACAAAAGGCAATTTAAGATGAAGCTGGTAGTTGCCATTCACTTTGCGGAAACGGTAGGGTGATTCGTTAAAGTAGCGTTTGGACGGGTCCTGGTCGCCGTAGAGCGCCCTGCCCAGCCGCTTCAGCCTCTCGATGCCCAAAACCTCATCCTCAAATAGGGGTACGCGCCAGACAGGCACGGGCGCGAAGAACTCCTCCACTGACTGCGTCCAGCGCTCCTGAGTGTCCCTCCAGGAATTGAAGAACGTATCGCGGACCTTGTCAGGCAGAATCCGGTTCACGATAACGGCATCAATGGTCAACCCGAACAAACAGAAATAGGTGAAGGCTCGCTGCGTTTCCTTGAGCACAACCTTCTCAGGGTTGGTGACCAGCCGCACTGTGGTTATCTTCGGGTCGGCCATGAGCTGGTCGATACCGGCCAGCTTGCGATGGAGCAATTCCAGGTTCTCGAAGTAGTCTTCCTTGGGAATGGGCACGCCGGCCACGGTCTGGAGCATGGGACGCACCATCCTCACCACGCGCCGCTCCAGCTTAAAGAGCTTGGACATGTACCACTCGAGTGTGGTGGGGATGCTCACAAACCGCAGCGATTCGCCGGTGGGAGCGCAATCCAGCAGCATTACGTCGAAAGCCTTCTCGCGCACGTATTGATTCACGTAAAGCAGCGAGCTGACTTCCTCCATGCCCGGAAAGATGGCGAGTTCCTCGGCCAACGTCTGCTCCAGCCCGGAGACGTTCAGCAGAGCTGAAATGTAAGCATAAACAGAGTCCCAATGGCGGGAAATCTCCTCCTGGACGTCCACCTCCTGGATCCAGAGGTTTTTCGAGATATTCACGAGCTTCCCGGCCTCATGATCCATCAAGCGCTTGTCGAGGTCGAAGGCATCGCTCAAAGAATGCGCTGGGTCAATGGACATTACGAGGGTGCGGTAGCCGCGCCGGGCGAGTTCGAGACCTGTGGCCGCAGAGATGCTCGTCTTGCCCACCCCGCCCTTTCCCGTGTATAGAATGATGCGCATACCGTCGCCCTCGACCCGGCGTCGCCCCCTTCAATCAGCTTAGCATAAAGGCAGGAGTCGGGATTCAGGATTCAGGGGATTCACCACAGAGCGCACAGAGGCCACAGAGAAGAATACTTAGGCTCTTCTCTGCGAACTCTTTGCGCTCTGTGGTGAATCCCCAGAATCCCGAATCCTGAATCCTCGTATACTGTGTTCGTGGC
>Ga0326728_10025658_pt1 | contig 10521 bp, 6 predicted proteins | sample MB3enrmetagenome_FD_207602 | JGI IMG/M metagenome (GOLD analysis project Ga0326728, IMG submission 207602) | Lab enriched peat soil microbial communities from McLean, Ithaca, NY, United States - MB31MN | ecosystem: Environmental > Terrestrial > Soil > Wetlands > Peat | place: USA: New York... | reverse complement strand
GGCACTCCCGCCGCCATCGCCCGCAATCCCGGCTCGCTCACCGGCCGCTACCTCTCGGGCGCGCTCGAAATCGCCATTCCGCCCGTGCGCCGCCCGCCGGGGGAAAAGAAACTGGTGATTCGCGGCGCGCGCCAGCACAATCTCAAGTCCATCGACGTGGAAGTGCCGCTCGGCCTTCTCACCGTGGTGACGGGCGTTTCCGGCAGCGGCAAATCCACCCTCGTCAACGAAATCCTCTACCGCGCGCTGGCCCGCGAAATCTACGGCTCCCACGAAGAACCCGGCGCCCACGACGCCATCGAGGGTATCGCCAATATCGACAAGGTCATCCGCATCGACCAGGCGCCCATCGGCCGCACCCCGCGCTCCAATCCGGCCACTTACACCGGCCTGTTCACGCCCATCCGCGATCTCTACGCCATGCTCCCGGAATCGCGCGAGCGCGGCTACAAGCCCGGCCGTTTCAGCTTCAACGTCAAAGGCGGCCGCTGCGAAGCCTGCCAGGGCGACGGCCTCAAACGCATCGAAATGAATTTTCTTCCCGACGTCTACGTCACCTGCGACGTCTGCCGCGGCCGCCGCTACAACCATGAGACCCTCCAGGTGAAGTTCAAGGGCCATTCCATCGCCGACCTCCTGGATGCCACCGTGGAGGACGCCCTGGCCCTCATGGAGAACCTGCCGCAGATCCGCGCCAAGCTGCAAACCCTCCACGACGTGGGCCTCGGGTATGTTCACCTCGGCCAGTCTTCCACCACCCTCTCCGGCGGCGAGGCGCAGCGCATCAAGCTCGCCAAGGAGTTGAGCAAGCGCCAGACCGGCCGCACCTTCTACCTGCTGGACGAGCCCACCACCGGCCTGCACTTCGACGACGTCCGCAAGCTCCTGGACGTGCTCCAGCGCCTGGTGGACCTGGGCAACACCGTGGTGGTCATCGAGCACAACCTGGACGTCATCAAGACCGCCGACTGGATCGTCGATCTGGGCCCCGATGGCGGCGAGTATGGCGGCCGTGTGGTGGCCGCGGGCACTCCCGAGCAGGTCAGCCGGTCCAAGAAAAGCTACACCGCCGAGGCCTTGCGAAAGGTGCTCGGCAACGGGAAGGCGGCATGAGCAAATACTCCAAGCACCCGCTGGATTTCGCGGCCCTCAAAACCATCCCTCTGAAGGAGCGCGGCGGCCAGGTGAAGGCCGCGGATTTCGCTTCTGTTTTTCGCGCCGGCTCCGGCGTCTCGGGCTGGCTCGATTCCCTGCCCCGCATCCTGGCGGGCAATTCGTTTCGCGCGGTGGTGGATGCACTGGTCGTCGCGCGCTCCCGACGGCGCGCCATCATCTGGGGCTTGGGCGGCCACGTCGTCAAGTGCGGCCTGGCCCCGGTCGTCATCGACCTCATGCGCCGCGGCTACGTCACCGTCTTTGCGCTCAATGGCGCGGCCGCCATCCACGATTTCGAAATCGCCCTGGCCGGCCACACCAGCGAAGACGTGGAGGCCGTGCTGCCGGATGGCCGCTTCGGTTCGGCCGAGGAGACCGGCCGCGAAATGAACCGCGCCATTGCCGCCGGCGACCGCGATGCCCTCGGCATGGGCGAAGCCCTGGGCCGCTGGCTGGATTCCTCACCCCCGCCGCCGCACGCGGCCTCCAGCCTGCTCGTCCAGGCCTACCGCCACGCGACTCCGGTGACCGTCCACGTGGCCATCGGAACGGATACCCCGCATACCCATCCCGCCGCCGATCCGGCCGCCATCGGCAGCGCCTCGCACCGCGATTTCCGCCTGCTCGCGGCGCATGTCGCGGATCTCAACGATGGCGGAGTCTACCTCAACATTGGCTCCGCCGTAGTGCTCCCCGAGGTGTTCCTCAAGGCCGTCTCCGCGGTGCGCAACCTGGGCCATCCGCTGGCCGCCTTCACCACCGCGAATTTCGACTTCCTGCAACACTACCGCCCGCGCGTGAACGTGGTGGAACGCCCCCACGCCCGTTCCGGCGGCGCCGGGTATGCCATCACCGGCCACCACGAATTGATGCTCCCGCTGCTGGCAGCCGCACTCATTGAAAGGGATTCATGAGCCCAGAGCCGCCGCCCCAGGCCCTACAGCCCGAAGCGGAGCGCGACCCCTTCTGGGGTTACGCCGATCTGTTCTTGTTTGCCGGCCTGGTGATCCCCAGCATGTTGATCGGTTGGGCCGTGGTGAAGGCCGGGATGTTGCTGTTGCACATCCACGCCCTGCGCGTGTCCGAGCTCCTCTCCGAGCAGTTTCTGGGCTATGGTATCTTGTTTGGCGGCCTGCTGCTGATCTTCCGCCTGCAATACCAGCGTCCCTTCTGGCGCTCGCTGGGCTGGACCAATTCGTCCCTGCCGTTCCTTTGGAATGTCATCTGCGGCCTGGCCGCCGCCTTCCTGGTGGCCGCCATCGGTTACCTGATCCACACCCCCAACGTCAGCAATCCACTCACCGACATGATGCAGGACCGCACTTCGGTGATCCTGCTGGCGACTTTCGGAGTCACCCTCGGGCCGCTGTGCGAAGAGCTGGCGTTCCGCGGTTTTCTGCAACCCCTGCTGGTGCGCAGCCTGGGCGCCGTCCCCGGCATTCTCGCCGCCACCGTTCCCTTCGGGCTGCTGCATTTCCAGGAATACGGCAACTCCTGGCGCCACGCCGTGCTGATCGCGCTGGCGGGCGCGTCCTTCGGATGGATGCGTCAGGCCACCGGTTCCACCAAGGCCGCCACCATCATGCACGCATCTTACAACGCCCTGTTTTTTTTCGTGCTGTTCGCCCAGCGCAGAGAGTTGCCGCACATATGGTAGAAACAATCCAGTGGACCGACTCCGGCGTCGTCATGATCGACCAGACCCGCCTGCCGTTCGAAGAGACCTACGTGACCTGCCGCACCTATGAGGAGGTCGCCTCCGCCATCCGCGGCATGGTCATCCGCGGCGCGCCGGCTATCGGCGTGGCCGCCGCCATGGGCGTGGCGCTGGGCGTGCTGCACTCCGGCGGCCGCGATCTCGATCGGGAAATGGAAACCATCTGCGGCGCGCTCGCTGCCACGCGCCCCACCGCCGTCAACCTCTTTTGGGCCATCGAACGCATGCAGCGCCTGTACGCCTCTCTGCGCGGCCGGCCGGTCGCCGAGATCCGGCGGCGCCTGGTGGAGGAGGCCCTGGCGGTGCGCCGGGAAGATATCGCCATCAACCGCGCCATCGGCCGTAACGGCGCGCCGCTGGTGCCCGACCACCAGACCGTCCTCACCCACTGCAACGCCGGCGCGCTGGCCACCGCGGGCTACGGCACCGCCCTCGGCGTGGTGCGCGCCGCCATCGAGTGCGGCAAACAGGTGGATGTCTTCGCCGGCGAAACCCGCCCGTTCCTGCAAGGCGCGCGGCTCACCGTTTGGGAATTGCAGCACGACGGCATCCCCGCCACCCTGATCACCGACAATATGGCCGGCCACTTCCTGAAGTCCGGCCGCATCGGCTGCGTAGTGGTGGGGGCCGACCGCATTGCCGCCAACGGCGATGTGGCCAACAAGATCGGCACCTACACCCTCGCCGTGCTCGCCCATGAGAACCACGTCCCGTTCTTCGTGGCCGCGCCCATTTCCACGCTCGATCTGGCGCTCGCTTCCGGCGGCCAAATCCCCATCGAACAGCGCCCCGCTTCCGAGGTGACCCACGTATTCGGGACACCCGTGGCTCCCCCCGGCACCGCTGTCGAGAATCCCGCCTTCGACGTCACGCCTTCCCGCTATGTCGGCGCCATCATCACCGAAAAAGGCGTGGCCCGCCCGCCCTATGAAGAGTCTCTGCGGAAACTGGTTGGCTGATTCCCATGTTAAGGTGGACATAAATGCGAACTATCCTGGCCGTCCTGCTGTGTACCGCGGCGCTTTTCGCCGCCGATGAAAACTCCGGCCGCCGCGCGCCCGGCTTTGCCCTGCCCGATTCCAAAATGCAGGTCTTCGACCTGGCCGATTATCGCGGCCAGGTCGTGGTGCTGGAATTCATGCAGACCTCCTGCGGGCATTGCGCCGCGTTCGCCGATGTGCTGGGCCGGGTGCAGCAGAGGTACGGCGACAAGGTGGCCATCCTGGCCGTGGTCAACTCGCGCGGGGACGATCAGAACACCGTGGCCCGGTACATCTCGGGCCATCGCATTACCTACCCCATTCTGTTCGACGCCGGCCAGATGGCGTACTCCTACCTGCGCAGCATGCGCTTCGACACGCCCCACGTTTTCCTGATCGATGGCGCCGGCATGATCCGCAACGATTGGGAATACAGCCTGGTTACGCGCGACATCTTCGAAGGTAACGGGCTCATGTCCGAAATCGACAGCCTCCTCCCCGGCAAGGCCGCCCCGCAGAAGAAGAAGTGAGCCGGCTGCGAAAGGTGGGATCATAGTCTAGATGCCGCCGGCGCTTCCGGCGGTGTCCCGTGGGTGAGGTGAACCATGGCGCGCATCCAATCCGCATGGCGGCGGGCCCTTTTCCTGCTCCGGGGCGGCGACCGCCTGCGCGGCAGCGACGACGAACACACCGCCCGCGGTTTCCACCTCCTGCTGACCGTCTTTCTGATCTGGGTCGGGATCATGGAGTTGGTGGTAGTTCCCTTGTTCGCGGTGCACAAGGCCGCGGGCGTGGGCCTCGGGCTGATCCTGGGCGGAGCCGCTCTGGCAGCGCTGGTCCTGCTTCGCCGGGGCCGCAAACGCGCCGCCGCTGCCCTGTTCCTGAGTGTCCTGTGGTGCGTGAGTGGGGGTCTTTCCCTTCTCGGTGGCGGATTAAGCAGCGGGGTCACCGCGGTGAACGTGGTCATCATCCTCTGCGCCGGCTGGCTGCTCGGCCGCTCTCCCGCGCTCGGCTTTGCCGCTGCCACCGTCGCGCTCTCCTCCATTGAGGCCATCCTGGAGCAAGCCGGCCACTTACCGCCTCGCTACTTCTCCCGCGCACCCCTGGTCATTTGGGGCTTCCAGGTCTTAATCGTGGTGCTGGCCGTCGGCCCCATGCTCGCCATTCTGGAAACCCTGCGCCAGCAGTTCTCCACTCTCCGCGAGAGCGAAGAACGTTTCCGCAGCCTGTCCAACGCGGCCCTCGAAGGCATCATGATCCATGACCGTGGAGTGGTCCTGGACGCCAATCTGGCCTTTGCGCGGCTCTTTGGATATGAGCGGCCGGAAGAGCTGATTGGTAAGGATGCCCCGGAGCTATTGCTGACTCCCGAATCGCGAGCGCTCATCCGTCAGCGAATGGAACGGCGGGGAACCGAACTAATGGAGGTGACCGGTGTCCGCAGGAATGGCGCCACGTTTACCGGAGAGACCGAATCCCAGCCGGTGAAGTACCTGGGCCATGACGCCAGCCTGGTGGCGTGCCGCGACATCACCGAGCGTAAGCGCGCGGCCGAGGCGTTGCGCGAGAGCGAGGAGCGCTACAAGGCCCTCTTCGACCGTTCCCTCGACTGCGTGTTCATCACCGATTTCGAAGGGCATTTCCTGGACGCCAACCAGCCGGCGCTCAATTTGCTGGGCTACCGGCGCGAGGACATCGCCACGCTCACCTTTGCGTCCTTGCTGACGGAAGATCAACTCCCGTTGGCGTACCACGGGGCTGCCGAGGTCCTCGCCGCCGGGTACCAGCAGAATCCGACCGAGTTCCGGCTGCGCTGCCGGGATGGGGGAGTCGTCTTCGTGGAAACCCAGTCTTCGCTCATCTACCGCGACGGCCAGCCCTTTGCCGTCCAAGGCATCGCCCGCGACATCACCGCGCGTAAGCGGGCCGAGGAGGAGAAGGCCCGCTTGCAGGAGCAGTTGCACCAGGCCCAGAAGATGGAATCCATCGGGCGCCTGGCGGGCGGCGTGGCCCACGACTTCAACAACCTGCTCACCGTGATCAATGGGTTCAGCCAGTTACTGCTCAACAAGCTGAGCGCGGGCGATCCGCTCCGCGCCAGCCTGGTGGAGATCCACAAGGCCGGGGAACGCGCCGCAGCGTTGACCCGGCAATTGCTGGCCTTCAGCCGCAAGCAGGTCCTGCAACCGCGCGTGCTCGATCTCAACCGCGTAATCGAGGAAATGCGGCCCATGCTGCCGCGCCTGCTGGGCGAGGACGTGGAGGTTCGCATCGCGCTCCACGCCGAAAGCGCGATGGTCGACGCCGATCCGCACCAGTTGGAGCAGGTGATTATGAACCTGGTGGTCAACGCCCGGGACGCCATGCCGCACGGCGGCAGGTTATCCATCGAGACCGCCGTTGTCGAGTGGGGTGAAAGCCATGCCCAGTCGCATCCCGGGGTGCGCGCCGGCCGCTGCGTCATGCTGGCGGTGAGCGACAGCGGCATAGGCATGGACGAAGCCACGCGGCAGAGGATCTTCGAGCCGTTCTTCACCACCAAGGAAGCCGGCAAAGGGACCGGGCTGGGGTTGTCGATGGTCCAGGGCAGCGTGGAGCAGAGCGGCGGCTGCATCGAAGTCCATAGCGAACCGGGCCGCGGGACCACTTTCAGCATCTACCTGCCCGCGCCGCCTGGAGCGGCAGCCGATGCTGGGATGCCGCCGGCCCCTCCGGCGCTGAGCGGGAAGGAGACCATCCTGGTAGTGGAGGACCAGGAGGAGGTCCGGAAGTATGCGGCTGCGGCGCTGAGGTCTTACGGCTACCGGGTGGTCCAGGCGGCCAACGCCGAAGAGGCGCTGCGCGTCTGCCAGCGCGAGCCCATCCACCTGGTCTTGACCGACGTGGTGATGCCCGACATGAGCGGCCGGGAACTGGCCTACCGGCTGGGCAAGCGCTGGCCCGCCATCAAGGTGCTGTTCATGTCGGGCTACACCGACGACGCCATCGTGCATCAGGTGGTTCTGGAGAAGGGGGCGGAGTTCATCCAGAAGCCGTTCAGTCCGGAAGAATTGGCCATCAAAGTCCGGGAATTGCTGGTGGCCCCGGTGAGTGGCGCTGGCGTTTCGCCCGAGTTCAGCGGCTAGTTGGAAGCGGTCAGGCCGTAGGCGTTCATCTTGCGGTACAGTGTGGCCTTGGCGATGCCCAGGCGTCGCGCCGTTTTGGCGATGTTGCCGCCGGTCTCCTCCAGCGCCGCGGCGATGGCGGCGCGTTCGGCAGTCTCCAACGGGGTGCGGTCGCTCGCCCGTTCGCTGCGCATCGCCAGGCGGAGAGCCTTGGGTATGTCTCCCCTATCCGCCACCCGCCCTTCGCAGTTGGCCAGCATGCTGACGATGCAGTTCTCCAGTTCGCGCACATTGCCGGGCCAGTGGTAGGCCGCCAGCTCCTGCACCGCCTCGGGAGCGATGGCCAGCACATCCTCCCCCCCGTGCTTGTGGATGAAGTGCCGGATCAGCGCCGGAATGTCGCTTTTCCGCGCCCGCAGCGGAGGCACATGGATCGAATGCACGCACAACCGGAAGTACAGCTCCGGCCGGAACGACCCCGCGCGGACGGCCGCTTCCAGGTCGCGGTTGGTGGCCGCGATGACGCGCCCTTCAAACTTGCGCTCCGTATCGCCGCCCAGGGGCCGGAAGTCGCGGTCCTGGAGAACCCGGAAAAACTTGGCCTGCAACGGCAGCGAAAGTTCACCCACCTCGTCCAGGAAGAGCGTGCCGTGCGCGGCCGTTGCCAGCAGGCCTGGCCGGTCGCCGGTAGCGCCGGTAAAGGCCCCGGAAACGTGCCCGAAGATCTCGCTTTCCACGAGATCCGCCGACAGTGCCCCGCAATCCACTACCACGAAGGGCCGGTCCTTGTCCGGCCCCCGCTGGTGGATGGCCCGCGCCACCAGCTCCTTGCCCGTCCCGGTTTCGCCGGTGATCAGTACCGGTTGGCGCTTGGCGGCGATCCGCGGAAGCGCCTCAAACACCGCCAGCATGCCCGGCGAAGCGCCCACCATCCCACCCGTGCCTCGCTCCGAATCGAGCTGGAACCGCAGCACCAGGTTCTCAGCCCGCACGGCGCGCAGTTCCGCCAGGCGCTGGATGGTGGCCTCGAGTGCGTCGGCTACGAACGGTTTCACGAGATAGTCGTATGCGCCCAGGCGGATGGCCTTGACGGCGGCAGCGATGGAACCGAATCCGGTCATCAGAACCACGTCCGGGCCCCCATTGCCAGGCGCGATCGACCGCAGCAGGTCCTCTCCGTCCATGCCCGGCATTCTCACGTCGCTGAGCACCACATCGACCTCGTGTTCGTCCAGAGCGGCCAGCGCCTCGTTCCCGGACTTTACCGCCAGCACTGCGTGCCCGGCTCGTACTAGCACCTGGCGGCAGAACTCCGCCACGGTGGCATCGTCATCGACCACCAGAACCGTCATGCGCCGGGCGTATCATAACACACATTCGCAGGGATGAGAATACTAGGACTCAAAACAAGACACACGAGCTGCCGGTGGCAACCATCGAGTGTGGTTAACTTGTTGTAAATACAACATTTGCTGAATCAGCACGCGACGGCGATCTAATTGCTATAAGTCCGGCACGTATGACCGGATCAGTACCCGCTAAGCACTCGCCGCGCAATGCCCTGATGCAGAGGAGAACCGCTCTCAATAGGGCCATCCAGGAGTTGAGGAGCTATCGAGCCTGGCGTCGAAAGCACTCTCACTGGGCGGAATGGGAGAGGGCCCTGCGCGCCTCGGCTCGCCGCCTCAGAACGTCACCTTAGCCGAGAACTGCAGCGAGCGCGCGGGAAGCTGGTTGGTGATGCCGGCCAGCGGCGCACCGAACCCCGCACCCGCGGTGGCGCCGTTGCCGTACGTCCCGCTGTAGCCCACGAAGTTGGCGTGGTTGAACACGTTGAAGGACTCCGCGCGAAGCACCACGCGCACCCGGTCGCCACCCAGCCCGAAAGCCCGTTCCAGGAAGGGCGACAGGTCATAGATCGGCCCGCCGTGGCCGGTGTTGCGGCCAACGACGACGCCATCGATCACCGGCCGGTCGGTAGTGGCGCCGGTGTCTCCGCTATTGGTGGTCCCGGTGGTGATGTTGTAGGGCAGGCCGGAGGCCAGTGTGGCCACGCCGCCGAAATCGATTTTCAGGAGCGCCACGTAGACGCCGCTGAGCACCACCCGGTGACGCTGGTCGAAAATGGCGTTGCCGTTCTCAATCCTGCCGGTGAAGTTGGGGTCGTTGGGATTCTGGCTGGGAATGTCCGGATCCACGTTGTCGATGGCGTGGGACCACGTATAGCTGGCCAGCACGGATAAGCGGCGGCTGAAGCGATGGCTGAGGGTCGCGTCCAGCGCGTCATAGTAGGCGTATCCGTCGTTGACGTCGCTTTGGATCACGGCGTAGGGCGGCTGGGGGGTGGTGGCCGCCGCGGGGTTGCAGGCCATTCCGTTCTGCTGGTACCACCAGATCCAATACGGCCGCGTGCAGTTGGCGGCCTGGGCCGTACGGGTTTCGCCGGGCGCGGTGCGGATATAGGGCGACGGCGGGTCCACATCCAGCGGGCGGTTGATCCGGAGCGTGTGCGATCCCACGTAATCCACCGTCAGCACCCAATCCGGCTTGAGCCGGCGCTCCACGCCCAAGGTCCACTGCTCCGAGTACGGATTGAACAGCTTGTCCTGATAGCCGATCAGGGTGGAAGTGGGGAAGAACTGGTTGAGATCGGCGCTGTCGCCGGGGCGAATGTAGAGACTGCGCAACGGCGCCTGTGCTCCCGCCGGGAAAGCCTCGAGCGGCGCCGCCGCCACGCTCGAGGGGAAACCGATTTGGCCCGGCGACGCCGTGTAGTTGAACACGCCGGTCGGTCCGGTCAGGGCGTAATTGGCCTCGGAGTTGTCCACGATCTGCGAGTAGTAGATGCCCCAGCCGCCGCGGATCACGGTCTTGCCATCGCCGCGCCAGTTGTACGAAAACCCCACCCGCGGAGCGAAATCCCGGCGCGAATCGGTGAAGGTCTGTTGTTCGTAGCGCAGGCCCAGGTTCACCGTCAGGCGAGGCCGCAGCCGCCAATCGTCCTCGACGAACAACGACCATAGTGTGTCGTCCACCGTGTAGCTGGCATTGCCGTAGCTTTGCGTGTAGGTTTTCACGTTGGCGATGTTGCCCAGGTAGGCCGGGCCTTCGCATACCGGAAGCGGCTGGGTGCAGGTGTTGTAAACGAACTCGCCCAGGTAGATGGGGCCTCCGAATTCCTTGCTGTCGCCGCCGGTGTGCGCCCGGATCATGTCCGCGCCGAACTTCACCTGGTGGCGCCCCCACATCGCCGAGAGCGTGTCGCTGGCCTGGTATTGCCGGTTCATCAGGAGGGCCGATTGCGAAGTGCCGGTGGTAAATGTGCCGCCGCTGGAAATGGGGACCTGGAACTCGGTGCCATAGATCACCGGATCGAACTCGGTGATGGGGGATGCCAACTGGAACTGTAGCCGGGCATTGTTGACCAAAGTGGCGCTCAGCACCGCCGTCTCGCCCAACGCTTCGGAGTAGGTGCGCCGCCGAAACACGCGATCCACAGTGGGGAGGCTATTGCCGCCGACGATGCCGTTGGGGTTGGTGTCGTGGAAGCCGTCGACGTTGCTGC
>Ga0326728_10025657_pt1 | contig 10521 bp, 12 predicted proteins | sample MB3enrmetagenome_FD_207602 | JGI IMG/M metagenome (GOLD analysis project Ga0326728, IMG submission 207602) | Lab enriched peat soil microbial communities from McLean, Ithaca, NY, United States - MB31MN | ecosystem: Environmental > Terrestrial > Soil > Wetlands > Peat | place: USA: New York... | reverse complement strand
GGTGTCACCAATAAAGTGGCTTTTCCCGTCACCGTCGAGCCGTTGGACAAGGGCAAAATTGTCGTCCGCGGCGCCGCCAATCTCAAGATGAGCGACTACAAAGTTCCTCCGCCCGCGCCCAACATCGCGGGGATGGGCATCATGAAATGCGGCGACGATATCAAGGTCCTTTTTAACTGGACCCTGATGCAGGTGCCGACAAAACAGCCATGAACAGGGAACTCAGCGCAGCCAGAGAGCGAAAGCCCCGATCAGCGCGAATCCCGCGCCGAAACTCCCCAGCACCAAAGCCTTGTGGTGCTTGAGAATCTCGCCCAGCACGGCGTGCGTCGCCAGAAATAGAAAACCGCCCCCCGCATGGGCCAGCGCGATGGAAATCCAGAACGGGGAGACCGTCGGAAAAAAGATCAATCCCACCGCCCCGCCCAGCAATGTCGTGGCCTCCACCGCCATCACGCGGTAAATGATGCCTTTCCGGGTCAGTCCCGCCCCCAGCAGCAGCGCCCCCAGCGCCAATCCCTCCGGTATCTTATGCACGCACACCGCCAGGATGATGGTGAAGCCCGTGTAGTGGCTGGCATCCGCCGGGGCCGCCGATTTCTCGCCCCCCGCCGCCATGGCCAGGCCGTCCACCGTGCAGTGAATCGCCAGCGCCAGCATCATGGCCGACGCGATCTCGCTGAAGCGGTGCGTGGTGGCCTCATCGAAATGGCTGGCCGCGCAGGCGGGACAAACATGAAAGATGTACTTGCTGATTAAGGCGAAGACGGCATAGCCGGAAGCCAGGCCCAGCAACAATTGCCACCAGTTCAATCCTTGCAAGGTTTCGGGAAGAATGGCGAACACCGTGACCCCCAAGAGCGATCCCGCCCCGATGCTGATCAGCGCGCACAATCGCTTGTGCGAAGTGCCCAGGGTCGCGCCCAGCACTCCGCCGCCCACGGCCAGCGCGAACGCCAAAACCACAAATGCAAATGAGTCTTCCTTCATGCAGTCAATCGCAACACACACTATCCATGACCGCGCGTTCATTCAAGACCGCATCGAGAGCTTTCCTGTTTGGGTGGTAGGGCGGGCAGTCCCCTGCCCGCCGCACAACGGTAGCGCGACGTTCGCTCCTCTACCGATGACCGTCGGCGGGCAGCGGAGTCCCCGCCCTGCTTTTCCCCTCCCGCAAAAGATTGACGCATCGCCCAAAAAGTTTGACAAAATTGGAGAATGTTTTACTTTATTGTCATGGTAAGAACTCGCATTTCAAGTAAAGGGCAAACGACAATTCCTTCCGCCTTGCGGAAGAAATGGAAAGCGGCGCAGGTCTTTTGGGACATCAGCCCGGACGGAACCGCGCGCGTTTCTCCCGCTCCCGATCTTATGTCGCTGCTCGGCAGCGCCTCTCATGGCAGGCTCCGCGATCCGGAAGAAATGAAAAAGGCCCGACGCGCCATCGGGCGCAAGGCCGCTCAGGAAGGACGGTCAAAATGAGCCGGCGCATCCGCTTGGACGCGAACGTCATCCTCCGATTTTTGTGCAACGATGATCCCAGGCAATCGCCTGCCGCCGCCAGGCTGTTTCAAAAAGCCGCCGACGGAACCGAGGTTCTTTTTGTCTCGAGCATAACGATCAGCGAAGTTTTCTATGCGTTCACCTCCGCCTACAAGCTGTCGCGTCCGGATGCCGCCGGGAAGCTGCTTCCTGTGGTTTGCGCCGGCGTGGTTGAATTTGAGCAGGAGGATTGTCTCATCGAAACTTTGCGGAGAGTGATTTCGGAAAATGTTGATTTTGGCGACGCTTGCCTGGCTGCCAGCGCGGCCCGCTCTCAAGACCTCGTTGCCTCCTTCGACCATGACCTGCGAAAATTTGGGGACATTCAGATCTACCCTCTGGAATGATCCGCTTTCCGCCTGTGACGCTCCTTTCAGGGTTCCATGGGCGGCTCCGCCTGGCGGCGCGGCGCATTTCCTTGAACTGGCCGCCGCCGCCCTGTAGATTGCCGGCCTGAGATACAGCGCCGATCTTTTTCGGCAATTATGAGCCAGCAGAAAGTTTATTATTTTGACAATAACGCCACCACCCGCGTGGCCCCGGAAGTCCTGGACGCCATGCTGCCGTTCCTGCGCGACCACTACGGCAATCCTTCCAGCATCTATAAATTCGGCAGCCAAACCGCCCGCCAAGTCGAGGAGGCCCGCGCCAAAGCCGCCGCCCTCCTCAATGCCGACCCCAAGGAGATCGTGTTCACCAGTTGCGGCACCGAAAGCAACAACGCCGCCCTGCACAGCGCCCTGGCCACCCATCCCGGCCGACGCCACATTCTGACCACCGCCGTCGAGCATTCCGCCGTCATCAACCATTGCGCCTTCCTGCAAAAGCAGGGATGCGAAGTGACTTTCCTCCCCGTGGACGCCGACGGCTCGCTCGATTTGCATCTGCTCGACAAATCCATCCGCCCCGACACCGCCCTGGTTTCCGTCATGTGGGCCAACAACGAAACCGGCGTCGTTTTCCCGATCGAAGAAATCGCCGCCATCTGCCACAGCAAAAACGTGCTCTTCCACACCGACGCCACCCAGGTGCCGGGCAAAATGAAAATGGATGTCAAGGCGCTGGACGCCGATTTGCTCACCCTTTCCGCCCACAAACTGCATGCCCCCAAAGGGGTCGGTTTGCTCTACGTCAAGCGCAAGACCAAGTTTCAGCCTTATCTCATGGGCGGCCATCAGGAACGCGGCCGGCGCGCCGGCACCGAGAATGTCGCCGCCATCGTCGCCTTCGGCCGCGCCGCCGAACTGGCCCTGGCCAATTTCCAGGACGAAAACACCCGCGTCCGCGCCCTCCGCGACCGGATGGAAAGCGCCATTCTCACCGGCATTCCCAACACCCTCCGCAACGGCGCCCAGGAACCGCGCCTGCCCAACACCAGCAACATCGCCTTCGATTTCGTCGAGGCCGAGGCCATCCTGCTCTTGCTGGACCAGATCGGCGTCTGCGCTTCCAGCGGCTCCGCCTGCACGACCGGCTCGCTGGAACCTTCCCATGTCCTGACCGCGATGGGCATCAGCCCGGCCCGGGCGCGCGGCTGCATCCGTTTCAGCCTGGGAATTTACAACACGGGCGAAGAAGTGGATCATCTCTTGAAACACCTTCCGCAGATCATCGGCAAGCTGCGCGAGATTTCGCCGGCGGGATCCCCGGCCCACCCCGCCGCCGGCCATCCCGCCGTTTCCACCCGTCCCAAACACGACCAGCCCAAGGCGGCTTAATTGCAATTGGGCCATAATCGGCAGACTTGCCAGGCTCCGTTTTATGAAGCAGAATTCCTGCATGAAGAAAGAGTTCGTGTTTCAAATCGAACCGGATGGAGACATGCTGGTGGCAACCTGTCACGAGCCGGAAATGGCGACCCAGGGAGAGAATCTGGACGTGCTTCCGGGCATGATTCGCGATCTGATCCGCTGCCGCTTTGACGAGGACGACGAGCGCCTAGCCTGGCCAATCCGCCTCCGGCTACAATAACCGCACCATGAACGATCACAACATCTCCCGCCGTCACTTCATCCAGAAAACCGCGCTGGCCGCCGGCGCCGCCGCGAGCCTGCCGCTCCGGCCATCCTTCGCCCAAGAAACCACCCCGCCCGCCGCCGCGCCAGCCCGGGCCTTGCCGCCGGCCCCTGCGCCGGTTCCGGCGCCGCCCGGTTTTGGGGTCGCCCAGGGGCCGTTTGAGCCGACGTGGGAATCCCTGGCCGGCGGCTATCAGGTGCCGGACTGGTTCCGGGACGCCAAATTCGGCATCTGGGCGCACTGGGGGCCGCAATGCCAGCCCGAAATGGGCGACTGGTATGCGCAAAAAATGTATCAGTTCAACGGTCCCATCTACAAATTCCATGTCCAGAAATACGGCCATCCCTCCCGGTTTGGCTTCAAGGACGTGGTCCACGAATGGAAGGCGGAGCAATGGGACCCCGAGCGCCTCATGTCGCTCTACAAGCGCGCCGGCGCGAAATACTTCGCCGCCATGGCCAACCACCATGACAATTTCGATATGTTTGACTCGAAGTATCAGCCGTGGAACAGCGTGGCCATCGGGCCGAAGAAGGACATTGTCGGCGGCTGGGCCAAGGCGGTCCGCGCCGCCGGCCTGCGCCTGGCGATCACCTCGCACGGCGACCGTTCCTGGAGTTGGTATGAAGCGGCGCAAGGTTCCGACCCCAGCGGAACCCTGGCCGGTGTGCCTTACGACGGGCAGATGACCAAAGCCGAAGGCAAGGGCCTTTGGTGGGAGGGACTGGATCCCCAGGACTATTACGCGCAGTGCCACGCCCGCGGCGCGCAACCGGCGGCGGCTTATATTGCGAAATTCTTCAACCGCACGATTGACCTGATTGACCAGCACCACCCCGACCTGCTGTATTTCGACGACGTGGTTTTTCCCCTCTATCCCGTCAGCGATATCGGCCTGCGCATCGCCGCCTACCTTTACAACACCAGTGTGGCGCGGAGCGGCAAAGCGGACGCGGTGCTGACCGGCAAGAACCTGAACGCCGAACAACGCCGCGCCCTGGTGTACGACATCGAGCGCGGCGCGACCGCCGGCGGGGAGACCCTGCCCTGGCAAACGGATACCTGCATTGGGGACTGGCATTACCAGCGGAGCCTTTTCGACCAGCACACCTACAAAACGGCCAGACAGGTCGCCCAGATGCTGGTGGACATCGTGAGCAAGAACGGCAACCTCCTGTTGAACATTCCGCTGCCCGGCCACGGCGCCCCTGACGCCGACGAACTCAAATTCCTCTCCGAATTCACCGCCTGGATGGACGTGAACAGCGAGGGCATCTACGCCACGCGCCCGTGGAAGGTTTATGGGGAAGGGCCGTCCACCACCGGACAGGCGCCACGGGGGCGGTTCGGCGGCACGACCGATGTGCGCCCCTACACCTCCGAGGACATGCGTTTCACCATGAAAGGGGACACACTCTACGCCTTCCTCATGGCCTGGCCGGAAACGCGCGCCACCGTGGTTAAGAGCCTCGCCACCAACTCGCCGCAGATGGAAGGACGCAAAATCGCCGATGTCTCCTTGCTGGGCTTCGGCGGCAAGCTGGAATGGACGCAGAACGAGCAAGGGCTGAACGTCAAGCTGCCTGCCACGCCTCCCAGCGAGCACGCGGTCGCACTGAAGATCAGAGGCGCCACAGTCTGACCCAGTATCCCAGGCCAATCCCGAGCGATTTGCATGGGAGCGCCGGCCGGCCGGCCGAGCTTCCAATTCGAGGGGTGATTGGCCGTGCCATCCATTGTCCATCGAAGTCCCGTTTGACATCCGGCTCTAACCAGCTATATTCACCGCCCATTTATGAAATCGAAACCGCATGTGGCTATCGTCGGCGCAACGGGCGCCGTCGGCATCGAAATGATCCAGACTCTGGAGAAACGCCATTTTCCCGTCGGGCAACTGACTTTGCTCGCCTCGGCGCGCTCCGCCGGCAAAACCCTGCCGTTTGGCGGCCGGGAGATTGCCGTCAAGGAATTGACGAAAAGTTCTTTCGCGGGCATTGACCTCGTCCTGTTCAGCGCGGGCGCCGCCATTTCCAGGGAATTTGCCCCCATCGCCGTCCAGGCGGGCTGCGTGGTGGTGGATAATTCCAGCGCGTTTCGGATGGACGAGGCCGTGCCGCTGGTCATTCCCGAAATCAATCCCGGCGACTTGAAACACCACCACGGCATCATCGCCAATCCCAATTGCACCACCGCCATTACGTTGATGGCGCTTTACCCGTTGCATCAGGCTTTCGGTGTCACCCGTATTTTTGCCTCCACTTATCAGGCGGTTTCCGGCACGGGGGCCAAAGCCATCGAGGAATTGAAACGGCAGGTGGGGCAGGTGGTCGCCGGCCAGCCGGTGACGCGCGAGGTTTATCCCCATCAGATCGCTTTCAACGTCCTGCCGCATGTGGATGCTTTTTTGCCCAACGGCTACACCAAGGAAGAGGCCAAGATGGAAAACGAAGGCCGCAAGATCATGCACCATCCCTCTTTTCGCGCCAGCGTGACCTGCGTGCGCGTGCCGGTTTACCGCGCCCATTCCGTCGCCGTCAGCGCCGAGTTTGAAAGACCGGTCGCGCTGGCCGCCGCCCGCGCCGCGCTGCTCAAGGCCCCCGGCCTGGACGTGGTGGATGATCCCGCCAAGAAGGAATATCCCCTGCCGCTTTGCGCCTCTGGAAAATATAATTGCCAGGCCGGCCGGCTGCGGCTGGACTGCGCGCTGGACAACGGCCTTTGTTTTTGGGTGGCCGGCGATCAGCTCCTCAAAGGCGCCGCCTTGAACGCCGTGCAAATCGCCGAGGAATTGTGGAAATAGAATGGGGTTGGAACTGAAGGATTAAACCCGTCCCAAAGCCAGCCGCTCACTTTGCCGCTTTGACCGACAAGCTGGACACCAGGATGTGCGCGGCGGTGGCAGCCTCCAGCACTTTGAGCATCTGGCCCACTACCGAGTCGGTGTCGGCCCGGATGGTCAGCGTGATTTGGGGGTTGATCCGCACCGCTTCGGCCAATTTTTGTTGCAAGCTGTCCAGCGTAACCGGCTCGGTCTTCAAATACATCGTCCCTTGTTTGGTGATCGTCACCACCAGCGCGTTTTCCGTCGCGCCGGGTTTGGCCTGCTTGGATTCGGGCAGCCTCAGCCGAACAGACGGCTGTTGCTTGAAGGTGGTCGTCACCATCAGAAAAATCAGCAGGACCAGCAGCACATCAATCAGCGAAATGATGATGATGATCGGAGTCGAGCGCCGTTTGCGTGCGATGAATTGCATGGCTCTCAGGGGCGGCGCCGGGCCGGCGCCTCTGGCGATTGGCTGTCGTCGTCGCGGTGATATTGCCGGATGAGAAATTGATCGCACAGCGCCGCCATTTCCACCGCCAAAGCCTCGACCTTCTTGTTGTAGTAGCTCCAGGCGATGAGCGACGGGATGGCCGTCAGCAGACCGAGCAGGGTCGCGTTCAAGGCCAGCGCGATGCCGCCGGCCAGCGTGCTGTTGTCGCCCAGACCCACCTGGGCCAGCCCGCCGAACAATTCGATCAACCCGTAAATCGTTCCCACCAGGCCAAGCAATGGCGCCACGCCCACCACAATTTCCAAAATCACCAGGCGGCGGTCCATGATGGCCACCTCGTGGCGGGCGGCCGTTTCCAGGGCGCCGGCATTCTCCGCCTTGGGCCAGTTCCGGCGCTGGCCGGCCTGCAACAACAGCCGGCTCAACGGCGAGGGATGCTGTTCGCAAATCCTTTGCAAGACCGGCCAGTCCGCCGCCGCGCGGCAGCCTTCCAGCGCGGCCTCCACCGCGGGCGGAATGATCCGGCCTGTGCGCAAGGCGATGCCCCGTTCGATGATGATCGCCAGTCCGACAACGGAGGTCAGCAGCAGCACGCCAATGATGATGTCTTCCATGTAAACCGCCTTGAGTCTAACCGATTAGTTGGAATAGTAAAAAGTAAATCGAATCGGCCGCGGGTCGCTAATCATCCTGCGCATTTCCGCCGGCCACGGTTTGTAAAGGGCCGGGTCCAGCACGGCCTGCTGGCAGATGAAGGAGAGCAATTCGCTCACGTCGCTGAACTGCATTTTCATGTCGCTGACCCGGCCGTCGGGGTGCAGGTTGAATTCCAGCACCACTTTTCCCGCCACTTCGTCCTGGCGGTCCTTGAGCAGTTCATACCAGCGCTCCTGCACCGCGTCAATAAAATCCCGGTCGTAATCGCCATAAACCGTCCGCATCGCGTCCACGGAGGAAGACGGCTCGATGTGGTTGACACCGCCAGTCTGCCGCGATCTCGCGCCGGGCGCTCCGAGTTGGGCCTGGGCGTCCCGCAGAGTGCGGGGGCGCGCGTGGGCTGGCTCCGCCACGGCGCCCGTGCCATTGTCCGTGTCGGAGGTTCCCGGCTTCTCCTGCGCCTTCAGGGCCGGCTTGGCCTCCGCCAGATCGCCGATGGTGTAAGCCGGCTTGGGAAGGGCTGCGCTGGCGGCGGTTTCCTTCGTTTCCGTTGGGGACGGTTGCGCTGTCTTCTCCACGGGCGGCGAGGGCTGCAACGGAACAAACCGGGAACCGGGGGCGACCGTTTTCACCACCTGCTCCTGGGTGCCTGAGATTTGCGGCTGATCGGACCGGACTTTGATTTCCGGGTTGGCGGCGACGCTGTTCATTGTGCTGTAAAACTTGGGATTTGCCGGCGGCTGGGGGGTGGCCAAAGCGGGCTCCACATCCACATAGACCTCGGGCGGCAGTTGGGAATGTTGAACCAAGGGAAGCTTGCCGACGATGTTGGGATGCATATTATGCGGCACGACCTGGAGCCAGGCGGGCAAGGCCAGGGGCTTCCACCGGATGTGCGCGCGGCCCCATTTCCATCCGCCGAAAGCAGCCAGATGGATAACCAGCGAAAGGGCCACCGCCTTGAGCAACAATTGCTCGGCGGGATTAGCGGCTCTGAATTGTGTCACCGTCATCCTTTAAGAATGTTCCCACATTGTGGAGAATTCTCAAGGTTAAGATTCGGGGCGGCGAACCAGAGTTCCGGTGCATGGCGCAGTTTGTCCAGAAGGCGGGTGTCGGCCGCGGGGAAGGCGTATTGGGAAAGCTCTCCGGGAGTGATCCAGGCCAGGCTCTGGCATAAAATCGGTTTGGGTTCGTGGCGCAACCAGCGGCAATGAAAGAATTTCAGGCGGACGGAGCGCTCGGGGTAGTCATGGACGATGTCCTCGAGCAAGGCCAGGATTTGGACTTCGATGCCCAGTTCTTCCCGCAGTTCGCGGTGGAGGCATTGCTCAAAAGTTTCGCCGGATTCGCGTTTGCCGCCGGGAAATTCCCACAGGCCGGCCAGGTGCGCGCCGGCGGAGCGCCGGGTGATCAACAGTTTCCCATCGCGAAAAACCAAACCGGCGGCAACTTCAACCGGATTCTCCGCCGGGGGCGGAGAACTCATGGCTTCCGCGCTCATTTCCGTCCGATGCTCTTGTAAAGGAAGCCCAGGCGCTCCATTTCGGCGGCGTCAAACAGGTTGCGGCCGTCGAAAAGAATCGGGTGCGAGAGGGCTTTGCGGGCGCGCTCCAGATCCAGTTTTTTGAAGACGGGCCATTCGGTGGCGATGACCAGGGCGTCGCAACCGGCCGCCACATCGTCCATGTTGTCCACGTAGGTGACGTCTTGGAGAACGGCCCGGGCTTTTTCCATGGCTTGGGGATCGTGGACGCGCAGGCTGGCGCCTTCCTTTTGCAGGCGCTGGCAGAGCTGGATGGCGGGGGACATGCGGATGTCGTCGGTGTTTTGCTTGAAGGCCAGGCCCAGGATGCCCAGCGACTTGCCTTTGAGGACCCAGAGGGTGTCGCTGATCTTCTTGACGAAGCGGTCCATTTGGGCGGCGTTGATGCGCTGGACTTCCTTGAGCAAACCGAAGTCGTAGCCGAGCGTTTCGGAGATGCGGATGAAGGCGCTGAGGTCCTTGGGGAAGCAACTGCCGCCAAAACCCAGGGAGGCATCCAGGAACTGGCGTCCGATGCGCGTGTCCATGCCCATGCCCCGCGCCACTTCCTGGACGTCGCCGCCGGACAATTCGCAAAGAACGGAAATCGCGTTGATATAAGAAATCTTCAGGGCGAGGAAGGAATTGGCCGCGTGCTTGATCAGTTCGGCCGAGTTCATGTCCGTGACGATGACGGGGGCGTGATAGGGCGCGTAAATCTCCTGCATGGCGGCGACGGGCCGGGGGGAGGAGACGCCCACCACCACCCGGTCCGGCTTCATGAAATCCCCGACGGCAAAGCCTTCGCGCAAAAACTCGGGATTGCTGACGACATCGAATTCCAACCCGGGTTTGCCATAGCGCTTGATGGTCTCCGCAACTTTTTCGCCGGTTTTCACCGGGACGGTGCTCTTGTCCACGACGATGCAGTAACGGGTCATGGCGACGGCGATTTCGCGGGAAACCGCTTCGATGAAGCTCAGGTCCACCGAGCCATCCGGCAGGGCGGGAGTGGGAACGGCGATGAAAATGACCTCCGAACGCTCCACGCCTTCCCGGGTGCTGACGGTGAAATGGAGGCGTCCGGCGGCGATGTTCTTGCGCACCAACTCCTCCAGGCCCGGCTCGTAAATGGGCATGCCGCCCGCGTGGAGAAGGGCGATCTTTTCAGCGTCCTTGTCCACGCAGGTCACCTGGTGGCCGGCTTCGGCAAAACAGGTCCCGGTGACCAAGCCGACATAACCCGTTCCAATGAGCGTCAACTTCATGCGGCGGAAAATTCAGCCTCAAACGCGCCGGCATCCAGCCCGGATATTTCATGTCTCTGGCGGAACATGCCACACCCTGAATGGTAGGGCGGCGCTGCCGCGCCGCCCGGAACCAGGGCGAAGCAGCAGCTCACTGGTGTCCAGCTATAAGTTGTTGAATACAAATGACTTCTGAATATCGAGTTGATCCCAAGACAAGAGATTTTCCTCCGTTTGTGTCGCAAATAGCTCTGCTGCA
>Ga0326728_10025655_pt1 | contig 10521 bp, 13 predicted proteins | sample MB3enrmetagenome_FD_207602 | JGI IMG/M metagenome (GOLD analysis project Ga0326728, IMG submission 207602) | Lab enriched peat soil microbial communities from McLean, Ithaca, NY, United States - MB31MN | ecosystem: Environmental > Terrestrial > Soil > Wetlands > Peat | place: USA: New York... | reverse complement strand
TGTGTTGGGGAAACTCAACCGTGGGTTCGAATCCCACCCTCTCCGCCATCCCTGTATCAAATGGACTTCTAGTCCGGCTACCTTTTCGGCTACCTAAATCGCAAAATTCCTAAAACCTCAGTATTGGGTCCTTAGAAAGAGGACACGATGCCGAGAATTGGTCTCAGTTTGAGAATCGAACTCCCTGACGGGAGCCGCCGTTATGTGAAGCCAAATTTGAAAAAGCAACGCACCACGCTAACCGGAGAAGTCCATCCCGAAGGAGTCTATGCTCTCCGCTACCAAGAGAACGGTAAACGTTGTTGGAAAGCCGTGGGCAGCGACTTGGGGATCGCCATAGCACAAAGGGACATTCTTGCAGCCGAGATGCTGTTAGGACGCCATAATCCCGAAGCCAAGCCAAAGGCACCCGAGCGGCTGACCTTCGAGGAAGCTCTCGCCAGTTACTTGAGCAACATCCAAGCCGCAAAATCCTATCGCACAGCCAAGGTCTATCGTTATGCCTTGGAGCAATTCCGCAAGGTCTTCGTTAAGAAGTTCTTGGATGAAGTTCGAAACAAGGATCTGTACAACTATGCCGCTGCCTTACGCGAGGCAGGGTTGACCGCTCGGACCATCCATAACCGCATTCAAGAGGTCACCACTTTCTTGCGCCACTTTGACATCAAGGACGTGGGTATCACGGTGAAGTATACGGAGAAAAAGGTTAAGGCTTACCGGGCTGATGAGCTACAGAAATTCTTCGCCGCTTGTACACCTGATGAATGGTTAGTGTTCCAATTCTTTTTGGGCAGTGGATTTCGCGAGCAAGAAGTCGCTCACATGACTTGGAACGATGTTGACCTTGAGCGTGGGATTGCGATGGTAAAGGAGAAGCCGGGTTTCACTCCGAAGGATCATGAGGAGCGTTCGGTCCCGTTGCCCTCTCATTTGGTGGCTGCTCTCCGAGAGAAGCAGAAAGCAGCAACGAGCTTTCTGTTGTTTCCCGGCTCCCATGGAAAACCGGAAGGGCACTTCCTACGGCTCCTAAAGGAGCGAGCGCACAAAGCAGGACTCAACTGCGGTCACTGTATAAACAAGAAGGGTCAATCCTGTGCGAAACATCCGGTCTGCGACCATTGGATATTGCACAGGTTCCGCAAGAGCTTTGCCACGATGCATCATGACAGCGGGGTATCGGCTCGGACCATTCAGGTATGGCTAGGACACAGCGATCTTGAGACGACGCTCAGGTATTTAGCGGATGCGGACATTGAGACACGGGAAGTTCGGGAACAAGTGGACAAATCGTTTGCTGCGTTTGTCTAGGCTGTGAAACGGCTATCGGCGAAGATTGCGTAGCTTAGGTATATAATAGACACGTCACCTGTCCCCAAGACTGTGACAACGAAAAGCCCCGGATGCTCTTTCGGGCATCCGGGGCTTTTCCCAGACAGAGTCTAGCGGACGTTTACAGGCACGCAGAGGATTGGTTTTGCATTCCCACTCTTAGGGACTATCCAAGCAAGTTCATGGGGAAAAGTCTGCGCGACGTGCGCTCGGGCGTCCTCAAGACTAGCGGCCTCAATGACCTTGATTAGATATGTTTTCTCGAGAGACGCAGAACCACCACGCAGTTCGAATTTCTGATAGGTGATTTCGCTCATTGTATTTCCTTTCGAGCATGGCGTGTCGTCTCTCCTGTGAGGGCAGCGCCATCAATCAGCATAGTACATCTTGAGACCGTTCAAGAAAAGACGCGATGGTTTCAGGTTTTGAACCCTCTCTGACGTTGAATCTCATAGAAGTTCGGCAGCAATTGCAAACCGTCCGCAGCGAATCCGTACTCCGCGAAGATGTCGGAGAAATCCACACCGTTTCTCAAGTCTTCTTCGATGGCGACAGGCCGTACCGGAAACGGGTCGCCACGATATATGGCGTGAAGGTGGTCAGCCGACCACAGTCTCACACGCTCTTCTTGTTCTTGGGTCGGCTTCATAAAATCATTTTAGAACAATCCATTACCGTCAGGAAAGATAGCGGCTGCTCTGCGGAGCCAGTCAGGAAGGAATTTTGCGTCGTTAGGATTATTCTTGGCAACTTCAGTATCCCAAGCGGCTCTTGCCGTTCTTAGTTGAGCAGCAAGAGCCACCGGGTCGGCAGAATTGATAGCTGTCAGAGTTTCGTTTCCAACGTCTCCGTCAACACCTGCATTAAGCAAACCTTGAAGAATCTTGATAGCTCTCGGTTGTCCTGAGTTTACACAGAAGTCATAAATCGCAGCAGCGAGTTTATCGTCATTGATGTTGTTGCCCTGAATCGGCAGCCAGTAGGAACGCTGATACTTCGCCTGTGCCATCGTCAGAGCGACATCTACGGGTGCCTGAAAGTAGTAAGGAAGCATTCCGTCGGATTTCTGTGTTAGGCCAAAACGAGTTAGACCTTCACCGTCGCCTAAATCTTCTACCTTGCCTTCAAGCCGTGAATCTTCAAATCTCAAAGTCCAGCTACAAATTGGAGAAAAATTTGCCATTATGCTGCCTTTTGTAAAGCCCACCATTCTCGAGAAGCATCACTCATCTTTTTGCGTGCTGCTGCGGAGATTGTTTCGTGTTTGCCTTTGTTGGATTCACTCAATTTTTGGCAAGTCTCTTTAGAATATTTTCGTCCAAGGCAACACTTGTTACCCTTCAACGCTTCACTTATTTTGTGACAAATTATTTCTGAACGTTTTCTACCCTTTTGACCTTCGCCACCATCGGTGCGGTTGCGAAGACAACCAGTTCCCAAATCTTTGCGGCCAAAGAGATCAATCAGAGCAATTTCACTTTCAAAGGCCTCGGCTTCATTCAGCATTGGGAAAATCAAGATTCGAGAGCGGTCTTTAGGTGCAAGATGACCAAGATAGGATTCGTATGCCCGTTTTCCATGTCCTTTCCCGATATAGTAAGGAGTCCCGTTTTCGCGAAGGTACATATACGAATAGAAGGCGTTCATCACTTATCCTTGGGGAGGATCGGGCCACTTTTGCATCACTCCTGCGTGGCCGAGTAGGAAGGCATAGAAGCCATAAGAAAAACTGACGAAGTTGGCTCCTATGTCGTGCCCTGTGTGAACGTGATAGATAAGAGCAACAGCCGCATAGAGAGTTCCGATGCTCGTGTGCGAGTAATTCGTGAGCTTATCTAGAATCCCTTTGATGGTGGGATTGCCCAACAAACTTTGGAAATTCATGATGCCTCTTACAATTTTGCTTTTACAGCGTCGATGACTTTCTTGGCTTCGGTCTCACCTGCAACCTCAGCCTTAGTGATCTCCGCTTCAATCGCCTCTAGCTTCTTGGCATTCTTAATGCGTCCGATGCCAAATCCGGCTAGAGGTCCTACAACAGCCCACACCAACAGAATTTCTGTAATCATTGTGATTTGCTCCTTCAAGCGTTTAATACTCCTAATGGGTAGGAAAGTTCTTTTCCCAATTCACTAGCGAGATCGTTTTCTACTTCCACTGCGGTCAACAAGGATGGCCAACGATTCCTTCATATCCGCGGCCAACTCAAGATGTTTGGCTGTCTTATCAATGAGGCGATCCGTTTTTGCATTAAGTCCTGTCACCCCGGCTTCTATGTGCGCCAGATGATTGACATCAAGCTTTTCGACATTTGAGGCGATTCCCGCTGCCTGACTCTTTATTTCCGCTGCTTCTTGAGCACCGTGATTCTTTGCGGATTCAACTTGAGCAATGGCTGTCTTCTCGGCCTGTCCTAGACGATCTATGATTGCCTTGGTAGTCTTCTCTGAATTGGCGTCCTGCTTGTTCAAGAAACTGTCTATCGAACCTCTTACAGACCACGCGATCTTGAGACCCCAAATGAATGCTGTACAGACAATTCCCCAACCCACGACGGGTACAAATGATTTGATTACGTCAAAAATTGGTGTTGTTAACATATTGTCCCTTTACTGTGCAGATGAAATATCGAACCATTTATGACCGCTCGCAACCATTCCGTTTCTAATCGAGCGGACAGCATCTAAAACTTGTGCTCCTGACGTACTGCCGCCAACCGAAGTCACGGCAGTTTGGGTAGCAGCAGGCATCACGCTCGCCGGAGCGGTCTCAGATGGGAACACAACCACATTAGGATCGGCTTGAGCCGCGACCAGATTTGCGGATTCGTTCGCATCTTCAAACACACAGCGACATAGAACCTTTGCTCCTACTTCCCAACTGCGTTCGACACTTGCATACTGAGCGACAACAAGGCTGCCATCTGTGTTTCGGTTTGAAATGCAATAGCGTCTGATCTGCATAATTCTCCTTACGAAAACTGACTTCCCGCAGACGGGAGCGCATCGACCTGAGTAAATAGAGCTTGAATCGTGCCGCCATGACCGCTGGTAACTGCCGCTTCAACGATGACCGTCTGTGCTCCTGAAGCAGGAGACGTGATTGTTGATGTCCCTGTTGTTGGGCCAGCACCGCTTAGGTCAACTTCAGTTCCATTGTTGGTACCAATCCGAATGCGTGCTTGGCCAGTGAATGTTCCGCCGTCCGTGTAGACCGTCGCGGTTGCACCGGAAACAGTGAAAGTACCAGACGAACCTCCTGGTAAAGCAAATCCGCTTATGCTTGTTGACAGGGAACCAATGGTTGCTGGTGTGTATCCACTACCCAAGTCTTGGCTGTTGTTATGGAAGACCACTCCCGAAGAATAGTAACCCGTTCCAGTTCCGCTGTAGGAGTTGGAGAACTGAATCTGAACATCCGTAATAGTGACTCCAGCAGGGATAGAGATCCCGAAACCACCAACGGTCAAAGTTGTTGTCGAAGCACCTGTGTAAGAAGCAGGAAGATGACCACTACTTAATGACCATCCTGAGCCAGAAGCAGTGCTCGCCGAACCTGTAAAATTCTCTGACCCCGATGCTGTTCTTGTCAGCGTCAGCGTTCCGAAATATGTGCTGATGTTGCTGGCAAAAACCATTGCGACAGTGCCCACTTGCGTATACGAAGTTCCCGAAGTTGTTCCCCCAACTGAATTTGAAGTCTGGCGAGAATTGTTGGAACTAAGGAATGTCGAGCCTTTGAACAGGCTCGATGATGCCGACACAAGTGTAGAAACCAAGACAGTGTTGACTTTTGCTGTGTCCGCCGCTGTGTTGAGACTCGTGACATCTGCCCCGACTTGTGCGGGCTTCAAGGAATCCACCGTGCTGCCGCCTGTATAGGTGACGTGGTTTGCGGTTACGATTCCGCTTGAGGCGTCAATCGTTCCGGGATTCAATCCGGGAACTGTGAAAGCCACGGCGGTCAGGCTGCTCAACGGCTGGGCGTTGTTGCCGAATGCGTTCACTGCTTGGAACTTGAAGTAGAGAGTCTTTCCCGCCCAAGTGGGATCGTATTGGTATTTGTAGATCGCATTATCCAATCGCATGAATAACGAGCCAGCAGCGTGCGAGCCAATCGTGGAGTTCATTTGGCCGCGACGAATATACGAACTCATAGTGATTTGGTTCTGTCCGCTTGCAACAAGGGTCGAATAGGAAATGATTTCGCCGTCAACAAAACATTGAGTGTTGCCATAGTCTGCGTCAGTTGTCGTTCCCGCTTCCAGAGCCGCACAGTTCTCGACGAGATTGACCACGAGAGAATTCACAGTGTCAGGGTCAGAGCCAGAAGCAAATGTTGATGCTAGCGTGCCCATGCGAGCGGGAGCCTTAATGCTTCCAATTTGCAAATAGGTTGTCTGGTCCTGACTCACCCAGACATTCGTCTGACCGTAGAAGGCTCCCGCTCCGTTAGCTCCAATCCAGATTTCGTTTCCGCTGTAGCCTGTCATGCGGCTTGTGGCTTCAAACATCACGATTTCTGCCGAGCCGGGATCTGCGAATGCGTTCGCGACAACATCACCGTTTGAGATTTGCTTGTTGTAGATGGTCGGTTGATTAGCGCCGAACGGATAACTCTCCGCTGTGATTTCTAAACCCTTAACAGGGTCATCAACGATCTTGATGATGCGGACTGGCAAGTTCACGACGCCCAAGTTCGCGTTGTTCAATCCCGCCGCCCAAATGGAAGTCGTGCTTATCGTTACAATGTCCATCGGCTCCAAGTAGCTGTAAATGAATGGAAGCGTGAATTCGTAAGTGTTGCGGACATAGCTTCCATGCTTGAGCCGCATGTTGGCTGCAAAGGTTGCAGCAGGCAGCGTGTGGATAAAGCTCCAGTCCTGCGCATCTTCACGTCGCTCGCCCCAACGGTTGATTAAGCTCTGGTCGGATTCCTGTGTGATCTCTGGCGAGTATTGGTTCTTGCGATTGTCCCACTGGACTTGTGTGACATTCCAAACGTCGTGAGCCGCAACGCGGGTTATCTTGACGGGGTCTTCGCCTTCTTTACCCGGTACAAAGCAAGTGTCATCGAGCGCGACTACAAAATTTGAAGGAGCAACCCATGTACAACCATTTGCGGCTGTCGACGTGTCACCATATGGGACAAGTTTGAGCAAGCCTTCACTCATGAACGCAGCGCACATTCCGGCTTCAAGCCACTTGCTCATGACTGAAGCAGCGGTGTCCTGTGTGTCGATTACGGGACTGATGAAGAAATTATTTGCCGTGAACCAATTCCACGCTGTGCTTCCCGTGGCCCAAGTACCTGCCGTACCCGGTCCACCCCAAGTTCCACTTGCGCCGTTATCCAAAGCGGATGTTGGGAAGGGGATTGGGCCAACCCCTAGACCCCACTGCCCATTTGTTAGAACTTTCGTGATGCAAGTGACAGGGTTGCAGTCCTCAATGCCTCCGCCGTAGACGTCAGGCGTGATGACTTCAAATTTGTTTTCCTGAATTTCAGCAGACGCACCCAGCGCCATCGGCTGATACAGGACGGTTGCCAAACCTGTATATCCAAACGCGGCTCCCGGATAGCTTGCGGTTAAGAAGCTGAAGGGACTCTGTCCCAACGCTCCATTGTTGAGCGTGAAGTTGAGTGTGGTCGCCTGACCCTGCCCAACGGCATTGGGATCGTTGAGACTAAACGTGATTGTGACTTCCGCTCCAATGTCACCCGGCGCGAAGTGATAGGTAGCAGGTCCGCTGCCTGTGACCTGATAGGTTCCCGTCACAGTTGGCGTGCCTGAGACTCTTGTGAGGGCGACGCCCTCATTTGCCCCAGTCGCATACTGAACACCCAAATCAGAAACGAGTTTGAGACTTCCGCCCACAGCAATAGTTTTGCCTGACGGGATGACATCGTTCTCTTGCTGATTGAAGGTTGTGAGGGAATAGGAATATGAAATGTTGACTGTCTTCCCTGAGTCCGTGGTGGTGTTGAAGTAGTAGTTGCCTGTTATCGGGTTGACGGCATACTGGCCACTGTTTATTTGGCTGCCGTATGCAACCGATACCAGCACAGCGGCACCTGTGCCCGTGAGAACCGTCGTCGTTGGCGAGCCGAAATCGTTGTAAGACCCACTATAGGAAGTCTGGAAGCTCGCTCCCAAGTCTTGCGTCAGAGAACTTGCGTTCGTTGGCGTGTAGACTCCGCTGCCCGTGATTGTGTAGCTCTCCGCAGCAGTGGGATTTCCAAGCCAGGATTGACCACTCCAAACATCACCGATGGCTGTAATTGGTCCGTTGCAGAGTGCAGACACTACGTCGGCTGTGTAGGTATAGAATGTCCCACCCTTGCCGCCACCGCCCTTGCCGCCTGTCTTGCTGCTCTGCTTCGTAGGGACAAAATTGTCTATCCACAAAATGCTTTGCTGAACTTGAGCCGTACCCATTACGACGGGGTAGGGAAGTCCATAGACAGACTGGTTCACTCGCGCTTGAAACAGACGTGTTGGTTGATTATCTCCGCCACCAAAAATAGCGCCCATCTACTTACCGTCCTCGGGAAGGAACTCTTCTCGCAAAGTGAAGAATTTCTTCTCCAGCCGTCCAAACTTCAAATTCGTACCGTGCCCCGCCGTGACGCCATAGCGTTCAAGGGCATGGATTATGTGCTCAGGCCAATTGACAACTATCGCGCCGTGGGCAAATGCCAAACCCAATTTGTAAATCACGACATCACCGGGAAGGACTTCCGCTTCGGGGATCTCCCGCATATACCGAGCAACTGTGTCTATGTACTCGGTGTCTTTGCGATGCTGGCTAACCTGTAGCGAATAGTTTTTCGGCAGGGGAATATCTCCGGGAAGAAATCCTGCCTCCGCATATACACCTTTCAAAAACTGTCCACAATCTACCCCGGCACCCTTCAGACATGACCAACCGCGATAGGGCGTGTGGTACCAGCTTTCGGCAACCTTGACGATGTGTTCTCTTTGTGTGCTTGTTAGGGGCATATTAGATCGCTTGAATCGGGACAGGGACATCAATTGCCCCGCCGAAATGAAGTTGATTGGTGAACTTTTGAGCGCATGTGGACGCCGACTTGTCACATCCCGCTACGACAGAGAATGTGTCTCCCGCCGCAACAGGGAGTATCCAAGGCGAAGTCACAGTGAGATTGCCACTCGCATGGAGTTTCACAGTCTGACTGAGTCCAGCGTTCGCTCCTGTCACACACTTGACGACGCCTTGCGTGAAGTAGCCAGCCGCTTGCGAGAATGCTGTTACAGGTGTCAGCACCCATTGAGTGCTTCCACTCTTCGCTGTGAATGCCTGTGTGTAAGCCGCAATTCCGCCTGGAGGATTACAATTGCCGTCGCCAAAGCTCCAAGGACAGCCGGATTGAATCAGACGCTTGGGTACCTTCTCGTTGAGTAGATACAGTGGGTCCTGAACTTCAAATTCCACTCCTGTACGATTCAGCTTGCTCACCTTCTCGATGAATCCAAAGAATTTCGTCTCGACCCCCGCGCTTACGTTTCCATAACCATTTGCCGGCATGTACGCCGTGAACACGCTCACTGTTGAAGCATCAAATAGTCCATTAGCAGCGGCTGACAAGAGTCCTACGCTGGCTCCGGGAAACGCTGTCCCTTGCTGAGGAACGCAGGTGAGCGTCATTGAGTTGGCGTTCAGATTGAATCCTGCTTCGCTAGTGATTGCTCCCCGTGACCATCTGCCATAAGTGGTAGACGAAAATATCTTTGTTAATCCAGTCCAACCCGGAGTTCCGCTCGGGACGGTGATGTCCCACTCACCTTCTGTCGCGTACATCATGGTCCCCGTGGGCAACGCTACGGCGAACAAATCTGCTTTGAGACAGTTAGGATTTGCTTGAAGGAAGGTTCTTAGACCAGATGGCATTAATCGCTTCATACGAATTCCGAACTGAATTTGACCGAACCAATCATCCATTGATCGGTTCCTGAGTTGGTCGTGAATGAACGAGTTGAATCAAGAGTGTCCGCTTCAAAGCGGCACAAGAAATAGAAGTTTCCTGTCCATTGCAGGGTTGCACTACTGGCGGGTGCAGAACTAAAGGTGACAACTCCTGTGCTTGATACTGAGGCAGGAACAACAACACTGCCGTTCACTTTGACTGTGATACTTCCGTTCAAATTCTGGATGATGTCCCAGGCAACTCCGCCAATGCTGCGAGCAAGCTGGAATTGTGTACTGACTCCGTTTCCAACCGATGCCATAGGCGTAGAGGATGCCGCCGTGACATCCAGCATTCCGCTGTTTGCATAAGAGACGGCGTTGTCTTGTGGATCGGTGAACAAGAACAAAAATGTCGAGCCATTGCACGCCATGTATGTGCCCGTGAAGTCGGCAAAGACAGACGACGCAGAGGCTTCATTTCCAGTGATGTGGTCTAGGTCAAATTCAAAATCCCAAGTTGGATAGGGCTTCAACGAGACAGCAGCATTGCCCCGTCCGGCTGCAACTCTCTGAACAACGGAATTGAAATTGGGGCTTTTCTTCAGACCCTTCGCCATGCTCAACGGCAGGGCGGGCATAATTGCGTATGACATAGTTAGCTCCAATGCCGCTTTCTCGCGACCGACTCAACATGACGTTGGAAGGTGATCGCGTGCTTCTTCAACATGGCGTCAACTCCGTCAGCATCTATCGCGTGGATTTGTGGCGCAAAGACGTTGTGCATGTGCATTTCGGGGCGAGAATCGTGACCTTCTGCCGCTTCCACTCTTTCGGTCAAAGCACGAGTGACGACCGTCTCGCCACCGTGACCAATGATAGGAACCGCACCTTCGCCTGGGATTTCGCCGCCATGCTCAAAAGCCATAGTCGCGGCAAACATTGCAGGTGCGACAACCAAGTTCATTGGAAATGGCACCTCGCCCATTGCGTTGTGGAAGGCCATCTTGGCGTCTATTAGCTTTTGTTTGTCGCTAGTGAGTTGCATCATGATGAGGTTCTTAATCATGCCTTCTAACATCGCCTCACCTGTCTGGCGGAACGACTGCGCCAAGCTCTTATTCATCACGATGCTCTGCGCAATGTCAGACGCAATCGACTCCTTCATGCGATCTCCAGAGTGCTGGATGTCGAGAAGTTGTTTTTGCTCGGCTGCTGCCTTCAAATCTGTGATTTCATCTGCGGCCTTTTTCTCAACCGCAGT
>Ga0326728_10025652_pt1 | contig 10523 bp, 11 predicted proteins | sample MB3enrmetagenome_FD_207602 | JGI IMG/M metagenome (GOLD analysis project Ga0326728, IMG submission 207602) | Lab enriched peat soil microbial communities from McLean, Ithaca, NY, United States - MB31MN | ecosystem: Environmental > Terrestrial > Soil > Wetlands > Peat | place: USA: New York... | reverse complement strand
GCAAGTCTATTCGTCGCTATCGGAGGAGCCAAGACCACGACCACCACCATCACGACGACCAGCATCAAGACGGTCACAAGTACGTCTACGATAGTGCAATCTGCCTTCAACATGTGCCTCAAAGAGGTCCCTCAGAATGCGGTCCTTGGCCAGAACGACAACTCGACGTCCCAAGGATTCACCGCGACCTATGCCAACGGGACCGAAGCCTACTTCCCTCTCGGGACATGCCCCGTGCCGGTCACCCCTGACAATTACCTAATCGATTCGACCATCGAGGCGAACCCGGCCTTCGTGTCCGCGGAGAACGGTTCCACGTACGAGGCGACGAACGCATGCAACTGTCATTGGAGTGTGAACATCAGCGGTCCCACTGGAGAGTGGTCCGTGCTCAACTTCGTCCTGTACAGCAACCAGAGGATTTACCCGTGCGGGCTAGGTAGCTACTGGGTCTACAAACAGTTGGGGCTAATCCTGGTCACCATACCGATCAACTCGACAGGAGGCCTCGCGCTCTCGAACGCATCAATCGAAGCGGGTCCGGGGAACAACTCCTACTCCTGCACGACTTCTACAAGCACATAGAGCAGGGTGCTTTCGGACAGGGCTACTAATCACGAATGATAGGCGGAACACTCGTTTCTGTTACATTCAGGGATGCTTAATTGCGCTGGCACAAAAGTGGCCATGTGCGCGATAGTCCTGTACAGGAAGTGGACGAAGGGCAGGCTCTACCCCAAAGCGGCTAGGACCGGCCCCTACGCCTTCGCGCAGGAGGTGAACCGGGTGGACGGGAGGGTCGTGACGAGGTACATCGGCATAGTGCAGGTGCCGGACGGGACCAAGGTAGCAAAAATGGAGGGGGAGTCGGTCGACGACAACTCCAGCGGACAAGAATCGCTTCAGCAGGAACTACAGTGAGTTCCGGGTCGGGCAGACCGACTCCGAATCCGTGTTCCTCGCGTCGCTCAACTGGTACGGCATAGCCGCGGAGCGCGACTGCAGGATAGTGGACTGGTCCTCGGTCAGGTGCTCGAAATGTGGGGATGAGTCCTCGGTCGAGAACACAGATGCTCCAATCATCGGCCCTCAGGACGCTCTTCCCTCGGTGAGCTGCCCCAAGTGCGGAAGCGATGCCACGCCGAGGGCGTTCCTGCCCGACCTCGTGGTCAGCAGGGAGAAGCGAATTGTAATTGAAATCTCAGGGGCGAAGAGTTCGATCCACGACCGCTCCAAGGTGGATTTCTATTACAGGGTGGGAACCCGCTGGATCGAGGTCACCAATGAGACGGTGAAATCTGCCATGGCGGTCAAAGCGGTCTGCCAGGCGCTGGCATTGTCCGTCAGTTCATCCCACCCTGAAAGAATCTGGAGCCGCGAAGGGTCTTGATTGCCATTCTGACAAAAGTATTAATCACGAACGGCGCATCCCACGCATGGTATCACATGCGCACGAAGTGGCTTCGATTATGCGTAATCGCAGCTCTGTCGGCGTTCTTGCTGATCTTCTTTGTCCCGTTCATCCCTGTTCATGCGGGTCCCGGCCTTACTGTATGGTGCGTGGGCTATTGCATAGGGGGTGAATACGTTCCGCCCGGCGCTCTCAACTACCTCTCCGTGGGGCTCTATCTCTTCCACTGGGGAGCGTCGTACCAGTACATCGGTGGGTTCACGACGCCGCAAATCTCCTTCTCTCAAGGACAGGGAGGAACCTCAACCCTCGACTCCACGGGCTTCCTGCTCTTCTTCATCCTGCCGATTATCGCGGCCACCATCGCCCTCCTTGGATTCCGAAGGGTTACCGTCCTGGCCAGCCTGCCCTTGATGGGTTGGGGGCTCCTCGTGATGTACTCCGGAGTGCAGCAAGCTGCCCCACTGATATCTGCGGACGGCTACCTGATGGTAGTGTTCTCGGTCTCGGCTACCGTCGCGGCGGTCTGGGGACGGAGGATAATGAGCTACTGGAACGTGGATTCGGAAAGCCTGCCTCCCGCTTCCTAGACAACGTCTTTGTCAGTCATGAAGGGGTTGATGCAGCTGCAATCTGTCGGCTAAGGCCGACAATTGACGGCAAGCCTCCTAGAAAGGCGGGAGTGGCGTCAGTCTTCTCCAGCTTCATCCCTCCGTACACCAAGCCGAGCAGGTTCGCGTAATTTCTCATATCCTCGACAGTCTCCGCTGAGAGAAGCACCTCGGTCTTCCCGCCTGAGTAGACCAGCTCGAACGTCCTCACCGTCGGAGCCGCGAGGTGGGCGAGAGGCTGGACCGACGCGTCCTCCAGGACCTTCTCGTTCTTCGGCACCTTCACGAGCCTCACCAGCTCCGACGAGATGTCATCGCCGCTGCCGGAAGTCGCCTTTTCCCCTGCGATACGGGCCAGGATGAACGCCCGGGTCGAGGTCCCGCCTTCCAACGAGCGGAGGGACGCGGCCGTCTCCCCGGCGGGAAGGTGGACGTACGATTGCAGCTCCTCCGGCGTGACGAGGAACGAGGGCGCCTCGAGCCTTGATCTGGTGTATCGGTCGAAGTATTCCGAGATATTGGCGACCATCCTCCGGTCGACGAGCTCGAGGAGCATCCTCGGGTCGCGGCACCGTAATATCGCCAGGCTGTCGTGCTCGTCCGAGCAGTGGTCGAACGGGAGGGCGTAGACAGAGTCCGGTTCCTCGCTCACCCACATCCCCTGGATAGCCATCGTGATCGTGGGTTTAGTCACGATTTCATCCACTTTCTTCATCCTCGAGTCCGCTCGCCTGTAGTAGTCCCGGTAGAGCTGCCTCCTGTCCTGCTCCTCCCCGCTGACGAGGTCAAGTGAGGGCTGCTCGATAGCGGTCTTGGCCCGGTGCATCGAGTTCTTGAGCCGAATCAGGTCGGCGCCGTAGTTAGAGCTGACGAAGAGGAACTGGACCCAGGCGAAGTCGGGGTTCGACGTCTCGAGGGCGCGGATGAGGTGGGCGACGAAGGCCTGTTTCTCCGGGTACGAGGGGGTCGACATGACGATGCCGTTCCTAGGGGAGACGTTGAAGAAGCGGACCCGTTTCTTGGCGTCCTTCTCCTTTCGGGCCTGATTTGAGGTCATTTGGCACCCACCTCAGGTTCCTTGGTCGGCTCACGCTCTCGCGTGACCTCTGGAATCTTACCGAGATGCCTTATCCTCGACCCGAGCCGCGGATACCGGAGCACGTCCACGTAGGGCCTCCTCGGAGGGGTCCCGAGGTACTGCATGGTCGCGGCCGTGAGGACGATGCCCGAGATCCCCTGGACGATGATTAGGTAGTACCAAACGAGCGGGAATATCCTGAAGGTCCACGACAGGCTAGCACCTGCTGAGATCGAGAGATAGACGACGTAGGGAAGGATTTCATTCCTCCTGCTCGGCCTCTGCGTCCCTGCGTCGAGGATGCCCAAGTATGTCAGAACCGACCACCAGTTCCTCAGGCTGCCGTCGTCCCTGACTGGATGGGTCAGCCTCGACAGGTCGTGCCTGTACAGAAGCAGGACGAATGCACCCCAATAGGGCACGGGGAGGTACAGGAAGATGGCTGCACCGGGGTTCATCGCCTTGTCTGGACTCAACTGCTCTTAACGAAAACGTTGTCAGTGAGCCGAGGTATCTCGACAGGCCGACTACCCTGTACCTGTCCTGCAGTCGCTGAACTCGCAGAAGTGCGTAGTCATGTTCCCCGTGGAGATGTTGAATGTAACATAGGTGACGGAAGTCGGCATCGTCACGATGGACAGATTGAAGACGAGGGTCAGAGCATAGGCGACCTGCAGGTTGTAGAGGCCGAACTGACCGTCGAGCAGGCTGGCCCATCCGCTCGAGTTGGTGGTGGTCGGCTGGAGGGTCGATTGTTGGAGAGCGTTGTTGCAGTACCCGACGGCCTGCCCGCTTACCTTGGCACCGACCACAGGAATCACCGAAACCCCGTTTCCCGTGTAGTTATTGGCCAGAACGTGGATCACAACCCCCATGGTAGGCCCTGAAACGGCGCATGAAGTGGTGGTCACGGACACAGGGGTCGCGACGACGGTCGAAGTCGTCGTCAGGGTATCGGTCGTGGTCACGGTCTCCGTCGTAGTTGTCTGCCCTACCCCTACGAACATGCTCGCCGAGATGAGCAGGGCCGCCATGATGATGGCCGAAGCCACGACGAGCAAGCCTCGGGAGACTTGGCCGTTCAGTCGATGGATGCCTTGATCGTTTGACCTCCGCAAACTCCGGCTGATTGAGAGAGCGGCGATGCGAACCGGCACCTCGGCGACGGCGACCGAGAGCACCAACCAGAATCCAACATCTTCGTAGAGAACGACGAGGTTGGTGTACCCAGGACTGGCCGAGGCAGCCCAGCGCCAAACCCACGGGTAGCCCCATGTCACCGACCCGAATGGATGGCCGACGCCCGAGTTTAGAGTGGTGATGGAGATGAGCACAATACCGAGGAGCACTCCACCAGCCAGCAGCGCCATCTCCCCCACGATTCTGCGCATGATTTGCATTCGAGCGTAGATTGATGTAAGCCTTTGTCCGAATGAATCGTGGCAACGTCATACTGCCAGTTATTGCAAGGTTGCCATCAGGGTTGCCAAGTTTCCCCGCGAGGGTTGCCAAAATGATGCTCAGGGTTGCCAAATCGCCCTCCAGGGTTGCCATTTGGACCGCAGGGTTGCCAAAATCCGTGCCGAGAATGGCAACCTTCCCGGTCCGTGTTAAATACTGACAAAGCCTCAGACGTTGTATTCTATCTTTCTCTCTGATCCCGGCATGCATCTGAAGTTTCGACACTAGCGTGTGCCATCGAACGCCATTGTTCGTAAGCCGTAGCGAGAGAAAACTGGATACCCGTGACGCCTCATCCGATTCATCGACATGACGATGAGGGCAGTCTTTGGTTGACCGTTTCCCATCCGGACGGAAGTATCCGGGTCCAACGGCCATCCTCTGGGCATACAGTTGCCATCAGTCCACCCAGAAGGATGCGAAACAACTTCTCCTCCATCGGCCTTCAGGAGGATGACGGAAGCGGGAGCTTCACCCCCGTTCCTTGACCGGTCCGGGCCGCAGCCCGATTCAATAGTTTCTACCCAACCACTGGGCAGTAACAAAGCTGCGACTTGAGGACCGGCTAGACAGATCACGTCGGGCCAATTATTATGCGCCCATGCGATCCTGAACGAGGATTCTGTGAAGCCTCTGCTGTCCGCCATTCCCTCCTGAGATCATCGGCGGCATCGAGCACGAGAAGCTGGAGCGCTTTCGCCGGTCGTAGAACCACCGGGAGCATTCCAGGACGAAAGGCAGGAGACCGAAAAACATGCAAGGGGTTCAAGGAATTCTGAAGAGTGGACGGACGAAGCTGGCCGCATACGAGGAGTACAGCATCCTGGGCAGGTGCCCGGAGTGCAGGGAAGGCCTCGTCTACGCGGGAGAGGAACGAACGGAGCTGACCTGCTCGTATTGCGGGATCGTCGTGAGCAGGGCGGACTACACGCGCGAGGACGGGTCGACGGCGCCATCCGTGAGCAAGAGCGAGCCCCTTGGCTCGTACATAGTCGCGGACACGGAGAGCGCCTCCTCTCTGAAGGGTCCCGCCTTTGGCTGGGCCAAGCTGATGCCGAACATCGTCGGTCGAGGCGGACCGATGCCGACATGCTCGATGCTGACGAACAGGATAGCCGAGAGGCTGGCCCTCCCCAAGAGCATCGCGCAGAGCGCAGACATCACGGCGAGGAGGCTCCTCATCCAAAGGGAGTCCTACGAAGCCACGATCCCCTCGATATCGGCCTACTCCCTCCTCTACGCGTGCAGGTCGGCGGCAATCGTGCACATCAGCCACAGGGAGGTCCTGAAGGCCTACACGGACGCAGGATACAGGGTACGCAAGTCTGACCTGCTGAAGATAGGCCTCGAGTCCGGGATGCATCTCCCCCATCCAAGCAAGGAGGACTTCGTGAGAGCCGCCATCGTGAGGCTCCAATCGAGCGGGAGGGTCACTGAACGGCTCAGGAGGGCCGAAGCAGACCCGAAGGAGTACTTCACGACCCTCTTCGAGCGCGCGAAGGAGCTCGCAGCCTCAGGAACGGAACCCAATGGCTTCAACCCAAGGACAGTCGCAGCAGGATCGGTCTACCTGGCGTCCTTGGCAATGCGGCCCAAGACCTTCACGCAGAAAGAGGCGGCGGAAACACTCGGGATACGCGAGTATACCGTCAGGGAGTACTGCAGCCGGAGGCTGAACGAGGAGTTCGTGACCCCAGGGGAAACGCAGGTTCGGCCCGTTAAATGCGGGCCGGCCCTAGGAGGGCATGTCAGCTAGAGGAGCAGGGAGGCGAAGAAGAATGGAGACGCCATACTCACGCATCACGGAGATCAGGGAGGCTCCTACGCCAGAAGCGGCGAACGACCTTCTGAAGCAGGGCTTTGTCCTCGTGAAAGTGCTGGAGAAGTACACCAACGACACCGACAGGCAGTTCAGCAACATCGTCTACGTCCTCGGGAGGCAGAGGCTCAACGGCGAGAGCCATGCCACACCCGAGAAGAACAGCCCTTCCATCAACCAGCCAGCACCACCAACAGTGGACACTGCCCTGCTCGACAAGCGCCCGTGGAAGGAGTACGCCAACGGAGGAGGGGAGTGGGCCTTCTACATGGACCGCGAAGGCGCTCTCCTGCCCGAGCTGAAGGGTGCCAGCGGATTCATCGACAGGCTCAAGGCCGGGGAAGAGATAGTCGTCGGCGACCACGGGTACAAGATCAAGGACAAGTTCCTGAAGAGGTTCCCCGCAGACGGAGCGCAGCAGTAGGGGCGGGCGGACTCTTTCGTGTCAGCCAACGTAGAGACAGCGCAAGCTGTCGAGCCATCCACCCCAGTCGCACCGCCCACACCAGTCCAAACACCCTGGAGAGAACGAGCCAACTCCGAGCTCGAGAAGATAGTGCAACTCTTCTCCACGAAGCAGCTTCCAGACCTGTGTGCCAAAGCACTCATCAGCAGTCCTGCCAAGCCCTCCTCGAAGTGGACCCTGGGCAACCAGCTCCTGATGCTCCTTGCCGGGACAGCGGATGCCCGTGGCTTCAGGCAGTGGCAGGAGGTGGGACGCTCGGTCAGCAAAGGAGCCAAGGCTACCTACATCCTAGGTCCGGTCAGGAAGAGAGTCAAGCGAAAGGCCGCGGGTAATCTTGGAGAGCCGGAGGAGGAGTTCGCAGACGTCCTCGTGGGATTCATGCCAGTCCCAGTCTTTCGCTTCGAGGACACGCAGGGGCAGCCTCTCCCCATCTACCAGCCCCGAGACCCTCCTCCGCTCGTGGAGGTTGCCGAGAGGTTCGGCATGAGGGTCAAGTACGAGAGCCTGGCTCCGGGAGTCTACGGCGCCACAGACCACGTAAGCAAGACGATCCTTCTGGCAACGGAAGACCACGACGTCTTCTTCCATGAACTCGCCCACGCCATCCATCGGTCGTTCGAACCCAAGACAGGCCACGGACAGGAACCAGAAGCCGAGACCATCGCCCAACTAGTCGCAGCCACCCTCGCGAGACTCTATGGGAGACCAGCGGACAACTTCAGCTGGAACTACATAGCCGCCTACGCAGCCTCGAACAGCCCTCAGCAAGTCGGCAGAATGTGCATGCGCGTCCTAGACAGAACAAAGAAAGTCCTCGACCTCATCTATACGACCTGAAGCAACCCAAATGCGGCTATTATTCAATAGCCGCTACCTCTCTTTTTTGCACCTTGTTTTCGGCCTATCCCCTCGCTAAATATGCGAAACTCCAAGCAGCCTCTCATTACGACAAGCTGACCGCGAAATACTTCATACGCTTAAATAAAACCCACGACTCTAGGACTCCATGGCTCTATCGCCCAGGGGGAACTAAGGAGCAGGCGTAGGCGCCTCGTTGGGAAGCGGCCACATTGGCAATTGTAATCAGAATTCCGCTTCTCGCAACATACAACATTTGGTAACGATAATGGAGTTCCATTCGGATGAAACGAACTTCGAATCAACTCAGAATAGTAGACAGTAATCGGTAAGCTATAGTAACGGTTTCATAATTCAACATAGATGATGCGCCCTTGAGCGCAAGGTAAAATTTTCTGCGTCTCGTACGCAGATTGGGTATCATATTTCACGACAACATTGAGGTAGTTACCAGAGGTCATGTTGCGCCCGACGAGGTGCGCCCGCTCTTTCGGAATGAATTGACTTCAGGGAAGAGAGTTGGTCGTCGACTGAACGATGGCTGGATCAGAGACGTAGTTCGGAAATACGCCGAACCTCCACCATCGCGCGGCCCCGACCATTCAACCCCGACCAGGACCAAGACCGAGCTGCGCTTGGAGATGCATCTCCGTAAGCGGGGTATACCGTTCCGAGCGCAGGTGCCAATCAGAACCCGAGAAGGACGATTCGTCGTTGACTTCCTTGTCTCTGAGAGATGCGTCGTCGAATGTGAGGGAGGCGTTCACTCACGAACGGTACTGAGGGACAATTGGCGGGAGGATCTGATAAGGGCAGCAGGATTCTCGGTAGTCCGGCTGGCGAATTTCCAGGTCTATGACGACATCCCCGGCTGCATCGAGAGGATCCGGGCTGCGAGCGGTGGGAGTGCTGCATGATGACCCCCGCGCCGAGCAGTCCTCATGTTGAAGCAGCAAACTGGCACCTCACAGACAGATGCAACTACCGTTGCAAGTTCTGCTTCATGACCGACCTTCAGGGAGCCGAGGCTGATTTGATCAGGGGGAAGGAAGTGATCGACAACCTAGCAAGGATCGGAATTCGCAAACTGAACTTCGTTGGCGGGGAGCCAATGCTGCATACCCACCTGATTGACTTCGCGAGGTACGCCCATCAGTGTGGTTTGACCGTGAGCATAGTGACCAACGCGTTCTATCTGACAGAGCAGAGAATTTCTGAGCTCAAGCCGTGGGTCGATTGGATTGGAGTCTCCATCGACTCGAGTCAGGAATCGACGGAGAAGGATCTGGGAAGGGGCACAGGTGACCATGTCAAGAGAGTCATAGCCGCTTCCGGTGCTGTCAAGGCTGCTGGAATCAACCTGAAGGTCAACACAGTCGTCACCAAGCTGAACCTCACAGAAGACATGCGTCCTTTGATCAAGAGATTGCGACCTCTGCGGTGGAAAGTGTTTCAGATGCTTGCCATCTCAGGGCAGAATGATTCATACGCAGATGCTTTGGCTGTCACAGACGCGGAATTCGGCCAGTTCAAAGACATGAACGGCGACATCGTACTCGAGTCTGGCTTCGGCCCCACATTCGAATCGAGCGAAGACATGATCGACTCCTATCTGATGCTTGGTCCGGACGGTTCGTTCATTCGGAACAGCGACCATCACTACCAGTACACCAGCATGGAATCGGTCGTTCGGTCGGGGGTCGGGGATGTAGTGAACGTGGATGCGTTTCTCAAGCGAGGAGGTCGATATGATTGGTAGCACTTACGCTTCCTTGGTCGAGGTCCGAAACCTAAGACGTTAAACCATATGGTGAGCAACTTGTAGCATTGTTCAATAGCCGCTGTCTCTCTTTTTTGCACCACTTTTTGAATCGTGGAGCCTATATCTGCAGACAGCTAGTGTCTCTCGATGAGAGCCTCCCTCTGGGGGTTGTGCATGCTGATCCTCGGGGTCGCAGCAGCCGTACTCTCTGGCGGGAACCTCCTCGTCCTGGGCCTCGCAGGCCTGCTCATCCTCTTCGGCGTCGCCGCGGCGGTAGTCGCCGAGATTGCCGGGTGGCTCCAGGCTCATGGTATCTTCCGCCCTCCGAAGACCTACGGCGGCCTGACCTACACTCAGCGAGGAGAGGTGGTCAGGAGCAACTCCGAGAGGACGATCGCTGACTACTTCCACCGGAACAGCATCAGGTACGTGTACGAGCAGGACGCGGTGAACAGGTGGAACAGCCGCAGGATAAGCAGGCCCGACTTCTACCTCCCCGACTACGGGATCTACGTGGAGTACTGGGGGATGCTGGGCGTCGAGGACTCCCGCGTGCGGTCGCGGTACGAGCGGTCTATGAAGTGGAAGATGGCAAAGTATCACCAGAACAACATCAAGTTCATCAGCATCTACCCGGACAACATGGGCAACCTGGACTGGGTCTTCCGGGCGAAGTTCAGAGAAGTAGCCGGATTTGACCTTCCAAAGCGGACGAGTAACTTTGCGGCGTCAAGGTATTGCATTAAATGCGGCGTTCCCACCGATTCGAGTTCAGTATTCTGTCAGAACTGCGGTGTTAGGATAGCAGGGTAGGATTTCAGCTTCCCACCCAGTCCTTTGCGACGAGTTCGGCTTGCTCAAGAACGGTCTGTGTGGCTTTCTCCTGCTTGTCGGGAGGGTAGCCATGCTTCCTCAGGATCTTCTTGACCTTCAGACGGATCTCAGCCTGCACGCTCTCCCGTTGTGTCCAGTCTATCGTGACGCTTTTCCTTATCATTTGAGTCAGTTCAAGTGCAATCTCTCTTAGAGTCTCGTCGCCGAGAACCTTGACCGCGCT
>Ga0326728_10025651_pt1 | contig 10523 bp, 10 predicted proteins | sample MB3enrmetagenome_FD_207602 | JGI IMG/M metagenome (GOLD analysis project Ga0326728, IMG submission 207602) | Lab enriched peat soil microbial communities from McLean, Ithaca, NY, United States - MB31MN | ecosystem: Environmental > Terrestrial > Soil > Wetlands > Peat | place: USA: New York... | reverse complement strand
TTTGCGCCTATCCGGAAGTCGCCCGTTACAAAGGCTCGGGAAGCATCGACGATGCGGCCAATTTCGCCTGCGTGAAACCGTAGCGCCGGTGGTCTTGCCACCGGTGATTTTGTCCCGACTGGGACACACCGGCGGCATAGACCGCCGGCGCTACGGTGCTAAACTCAAGAGAATCCATATGGCGAAGGAAAAAGAACCGAAGCAGCCGGTGGTCCCGTTTGGGGTTTGGGCGCCCGCGGTCGGCCTGGCCTGGCTGATTCCCGGGGGAGGCCATCTCCTGCTCAAACGCACGGGACGCGGTGTCCTGCTGATGCTCGCGATCACCGGAATGTTTCTGTGCGGGCTGATGATGCGGGGCGCCATGTTCCAGCCGCAGAGCGGCGACATCCTCACCATCCTTATCAACACCGGCGGATTCATCGGCGACGTGGCTTCCGGAATTCTGTATCTGCTGAGCGTGTGGCTGGGATATGCCCAGCCCGATATGGCCGGGCACGTCCACGATTACGGCACGAAATTTCTGGTGACCGCCGGCCTGCTGAACGTGCTGGCCATGGTGGATACGTTCGAAATCGCCTCGGGGAGGAAGGACTGATGCCCAAAATGAATCTCTCCCATTTTGAAGCGGCCCTCCTGTTCGCGCTGTTCACCTCCGTGGTGCTGGGCGTCGTGACCAAGCGCACGGACCGCGATCGCCTGCATTACGGTGTGTACACGTTTGCCTGTTTCGTGGTAGCGCTGTTCGGCCTCGGCTGGCTCATGTACTTCGGCCACGGATAGGCGAGCGCCGGCTAATTCTTCAACCCGTACATCACCTGTACTTTGGTCTCACCCGACTCGCTGCCCACGATCACCTGCAGGCTGTGCGCCTCGCCCTCATCCCCGGCGATGATCATGCCGCCTTTATCCATGTGGGTCGTCAATTTGATATTGAGACCCAATTCCTTGCACTTGTCCTGGTAGAAAGACATCACCTGTGCGGGCGGGTCCGATGTGCTGAATGAGAAGGCCCCGCCCTTGCCCTCGCCGCTGTTTCCATTGACGGCGAAGGTGCCCACCGCTTTCGCGCCCGGATAGGCGGGAATCCAGGACGGCAGTTTGTCCGCTCCGGCGCCGAACTCCAGGCTGGCGGTTTTGCCGTCGTCGCCTTGGGCGCTGAAGCTGAACTTGCCATTCTTGGCGTCATCGAAGGTCATGGTGACCACCTTGCCGGTTTTCTTGTCCCGAACGGTGATCTTGCCGGCGCTTTCGTCCGTGTTCAACACATCCACGTCCGGATTGGCGCTGGCAATCATCTTGGTGATCGCGAGGCCAGGGTTCTGCTTCATCAACTGGGGATCGAAACCCGCCTGCCGGGCTTTGTGGACTAGGAACAGGCCGGTGCCGGCAATCACGATGCCGAAGAGCACGAATAGCCCCAGGACGATGACCAGGACCCAAACCAGGGGGCTTGTCTTTCTCTGTACCGGAACCGCGCCAGCGGCGGGCTGCGCTGCGGAAACCGGAGCGGGCGAGGAAACCGGAGCGGGCGAGGTACTCGCGGCCCTCACCGGCGTGCCACATTGTTTGCAAAACGCGCCCGTTACCGAGGCGCCGCAACTCGTACAAAAAGCCATAAAACCTCCAAGCGCTTGTTCCCTTACTGTACTGCAAGCGCCGGAACTTCGCAATCGCGGTGCCGGCCGCCAATCCGTCCGTACGGATTACGGTCTGCTATCCTGAAAACTAATTCCCCCAAGGGACAAGCCGATGCGCGAATATCGCTACAAGACTCCCCACGGGATCGAGGTCACTCGCACCATTTCGCAGGTCGTCTACCGAAGAGGGCTGGAGCACCTCGCGCGCGAACTGGACCGCCACCGTGGAATCTATCTCGCTTCGGGATACGACTATCCCGGGAGATATTCGCGCTGGGACATCGGCTCCACTTGTCCTCCGCTCGAGATCGTCTCCTACGACCGCCGCGTCGAGTTCCGCCCGCTCAATGAGCGCGGCCGCAAGATCCTCGAGATGTTCCATCCGGTGTTGGCCGGCCACCCCCACTGGGAAGAGTTCGGCTTCGAATCGGGCATGCTGGCCGGCCGGTTGAAGCCCATGCCCGCGCTGTTCCCCGAAGAGGAGCGCAGCCGGCAGCCTTCGGTGTTCTCCGTCCTCCGGGCCCTGATCGAAGAGTTCCGCGAAGAGAAGGACTCCCACCTCGGCCTGGTGGGCGCATTCGGCTACGACCTGCTGTTTCAGTTCGAGCCCATCGTCAAGCGGCTGCCCCGCACCGGTCACAAAGACCTGCACCTGTTTCTCTGCGACGACATCTTTTTCTCCGATCGCAAGAAGGAGCAGATCGACCACTACCAGTACGATTTCGAACGGGAGGGCGTTTCCACGCACGGCCTGGCGCGTGACGCGGAGGAGATTGCTCCGCCGCCCCAGCGCGCCCCCGGCCCGATTGTATCCGACCACACGCCGCAAGAATACATGGCCAATGTCGAGAAGGTGCGGGAAGGAATGGCGCGCGGCGATTACTACGAGGTGGTGCTTCGTCAGACCTTCCGCGCGCCCTACTCGGGCAAGCCCTCGGAACTGTTCGAGCGCGTCCAGGACGCCAGTCCCAGCCCCTACGAGTTCTTCCTGCAATTCGGCGACGAGCAGTTGATCGGCGCCTCGCCGGAGATGTTCATCCGAGTCGAGGAATCGCGCGTCGAGACGTGCCCGATTGCCGGAACAGCCCAGCGGACCGGCGACCCGTTGCGCGACGCCGAGAACGTAGCCGAGCTGATCGGGTCGTTGAAGGAAGAATCGGAACTGACCATGTGTACCGACGTGGACCGCAACGACAAGTCGCGCGTCTGCCAGCCGGGCACCGTCAAGGTGATCGAGCGCCGCCTCATCGAGAAGTACGCCGGCGTCTTCCACACGGTGGACCATGTCGAGGGCATTCTCAGGGACGATCTCGATTCCCTCGACGCCTTCCTCAGCCACATGTGGGCAGTGACGTTGATCGGCGCGCCCAAGAAGGCCGCGGCGCAGGCCATCGAGGCGCTCGAGAAAGACGCCCGCGGCTGGTACGGCGGCGCCGTGGGGATGATTCTGCTCAACGGCAACATCAACACCGGCATCCTGATTCGCACCACCTATCTGCGCGACGGTATGGCTTCCTATCCCGCCGGCGCGACGCTGCTGTACGATTCCGTGCCGGCCATGGAGGAGCGCGAAACGCGCCTCAAGGCGACCGGCTTTTTCCGCATCTTGGGAGCGCCCGATCCGGTCCCGCCGCCGACGGTGGTGGAGCACGGCGCGGCCGGCCAAGGCGCCCGGCTCCTGCTGGTGGATAACGACGATTGTTTCATCCAGACGATTGCCAATTACGCCCGCCAGACCGGCGCCGAGGTAGTCACCTACCGCGCCGGCTTTTCCCCGGATCTGATTGCCCGATTGGCGCCCACCCTGATCCTGATTTCACCCGGACCGGGCCGCCCCGCGGATTTCGGCGTACCCGGCCTGGTGAAGACCGCCGTCCGCCTGGGGCTCCCCGTCTTCGGCGTATGCCTGGGCTTGCAGGGCATTGTGGAGGCATTCGGCGGCGACCTGGACGTGCTCGACTACCCCATGCACGGCAAGCGTTCCATGGTGCGCCACCGTGGCGTGGGCGTCTTCGAAGGACTTCCCGAGGAGTTTCAGGTAGGCCGCTACCACTCCCTCCACGCGCGCCGGGAGACGCTCCCCGCCTGTCTCGAAGTGACCGCGGAAACCATTGATGGCGGCATCATCATGGGAGTGCGGCACAAGGAGCTGCCCATCGAGGCCGTCCAGTTTCACCCCGAATCCATTTTGACGCTGACGCCAGGAGCGAACTACGGATTGCAGCTCATCGAGAATGCGGTGCGCCTCGGAAAGACCGCCAGGAGTGGGATGCGCTAACGCGGAAGCAGAACCGCGGCGCGTGCACCTTCCGCTACGGCGTGTGTATTATGGATTTGGGGGCCGGTGGTTCTATCTTGTAGCGAACCTTCAGATATTCCCGCACCTGCTCCTTGTACTTCTCGAATTCGCTACGCATGCGGACGAGTACGTGATCGAGCCTGAGGCGGCTCTCGTAGTCGTGGAAAAACGTCTGCTCCATCGTGAAGCAGGTCAGAAGCATGGAGAACAAGGATATGGCCCACACGCGCGGCTCGGCCCCGCAGTAGTTGAGCTTCCACGTCTCGCCGCCATCCTCCGACTTGACGGTGGCAGAGCGGTCGCACAGGGAGTTCAGCGTTGCATGTGACCCAGTTTCAGACAACCGGCCCCATGTTTCGTACAATTCCTCCAGTCCCTTGAAAAGACCTTCTTTCTTGTAGCGCTCGAAGGCCTCCTTGAATGCCTCCTCGTCTTCGTTCTTGCTGAGCCAGACTATCTGCAGTTGAGGATCAGCGAGCATTTTGTGCGCATGTGCCACGACTTCGACACCGTCCCGGAGAACTGAGCGCGCTTCAGCCAGGCAACCCGATAGAGCCAGTTCGATACTGACGCGTATCTTCGCGTGAGCGTTGAAGAACAGGACCAGCGGGAAGAGCTGATTCACGTTCCCCGGGGGCTTGAGATCTCCGAATTCCCGCAGCCATATGTCGTCGAGAAGAATGTAGTATTTCCACATCTCCGGGAGCCCCTGAATGCTCGCAAAAAGATTGTTCCGCTTGATCACGTAGTACTCTTTGTAATCTGGCGGAATGTGCTGCGACTCGAACGGAACGAGTAGATCGCTTTCTTTCGGCTTGCTCGGAGAAGTGGTCGTGGTGTTCATGAGGCATCGAAGCGTTTCGAAGTCTGCAGCGCCATCACAGAAGATTTTACCTGCTTCCGCAATTCCAAACCACTAGTCCAAACGTCCTTTTCGGGGCCAGATCATCCCACCCGCACGCCACCACGCAGCCGCTTGTGCGCGCCCGCTGTCATCCGGCTTTCCGGGCCCCTTGCGCCAGGTGGTGCTGGTCCAGCGCCTGGCGGACGAACGCCTTGATCACCGCTTGGCGGCTCACGTTCAACTCCGCCGCTGCCTGGTCGAGTTCCTGGAGCATGGAGGCGGTGAAATCCACGTTCACCCGCTGAATGGGGCGCATCATCTTGCCGCGGTTCGTGAAGAAACGCGACACGTCTTCGCCTCGGTCGGCCATCCGGGCAATAGATTCGGCCGAAGGGGCCTTCTTGCTTTCACGAGCTGGCTTCATATAACTCCCGCTCTTCCCGCGTCGAGCGCCACAGCGTCACCAGGTGGCAGTATTCGCCGAGGTTGTCTTCCCTGACCTCCAAGATCAGACGCCTCGCTTCGGGTTGCGCCTCAACGCCTGGCTCTTGACCTTGCTGAACCGGAATCGCATCGCAGGTGGTATGACAGTTATACCACTTCAGCCCTCGTCAGCGCCAGGCGCCCAGGTGAGGGCGCGGTGAGTGTGGTCCCGGCCTTGGTGTCCAGCGCCGCAACAGGAGGGTGCCGTATAGATAATTGCGCACGATTACGATTTGTGATTTCATCGAGGAATGAGACTGCTTGGCGTCGCGGACTCCGCCGCGTCCAGGTACTTGCCGCTCGGCCCGGCGCCGATCGCTTCCAGCAGGTTGTGGAAACGAGCGCAGCCGCGGCCCCGTCTTCGAGTTTGTAGGAGATGAAGATGCAGAGAATTAGAAACGTCCTTCTGGCACTGACCATCTTGGCGGGGATTGTAGCCGCCCCTGCTGTTGCCCAGGCACCCCCGTCGTTCGCTCCGGGACAGTTAGACCAACTGGTGGCGCGCATCGCGCTTTATCCGGACCCGCTGCTGGCGCAAGTCCTCGCTGCGGCGACCTACCCCAACGATATTCCCGCTGCCGCCCAGTGGGCGGACCAGCACCATTACCTTACCGGGCAGGCGCTGGCCGACGCCATTAGCGCGGACCAACTGCCGTGGGATCCCAGCGTGCAGGCGCTGCTTCCATTTCCGTCCGTGCTCGACATGATGAATTCGGACATGAACTGGACCACCCAGCTTGGAAACGCATTCCTGGCCCAGCAACAGGACGTGATGGACGCGGTGCAGCGGCAGCGAGCCATTGCGCAACGCTACGGTTACCTGAGGAGCAACGGCCAGGTCGTGGTGAGCGGCGGGCCGTATATCACGATCCTGCCCGTGAATTGGGGCTATATTGTGGTTCCCTACTATGATCCGGCGATCGTGTTCTTTGCGCCACGGCCCGGATTCGTGATCGGCGGCGCAATCCGCTTCGGCTTCGGCGTGACCATCGGCGGGTTCTTCGCGCCGTGGGGCTGGGTAGCGGGAGGGATTCACTTCGATTGGGGCGCGCACGCTGTATTCGTGAACAATGCGCGCTGGGGCAGGACCTGGGGCAACCGGGCCTCCTACGCGCATCCTTACCCCGCGATCAAACGGCCCGCGCCGGGTGCGGCGCGTCCGCGCGAGGCGCATACGCTCCAGCCGCGCTCGGAGCCGGAGCGAAATGCAGCGCGGCAAGGCAAGGCAATGCCCCGCGAAACGCACCACGAAGAGCGCCGCTAGGCATCCCCGTGATGGCCGGGGCGGTGTTGGCAGCCCGCGTCGCGGGGGCGCTGTTGCTGATCGCCACCGCGGGGTTGGCGCAGAGGGGGCGGTTTCGGGAACCCGAGGACGAAGGGCCCGCGATCCCCGTGCGCGCCGCCGAGTTCCACTTCATTCGCGTCGAATACACCGACCTGCCGCAGTACCACCGCGGATTCGGCTACGCTTCGCGCGAGGGCATGGGCTCCGGCTGGTGGATCGTGGACTGGCCCGCCGCCGATAATCATTTCACCTCCGGAATTCAGCGGCTGACGCGGATCGATACCGGCGATCCGCGCCACCTGCGCCTGACCGACGACAGGCTGTTCGACTACCCCTGGATCTACGCCACGCAGACCGGCTGGTGGGGCCTGAGCGATGCCGAAACGTCGCGCCTGCGGGAGTACCTGCTGCGCGGCGGGTACCTGGTAGTCGACGATTTCTGGGGACCGGAGCAGTGGGAGGTGTTTCGCCGGACCATGGAGCGGGTCTTACCAAACCATCCCATCACCGATATTGCGCCGTCGGATTCGGTGATGCACGTTCTGTACGACATCGAGGAGAAGGATCGCACCATCATCCCCGGTTCGCGCCATCTGCGGCGCGGCCCCGGCGGGGCGGTCCAGGTGGTGCTGCCCGCGGGCGCGGTCCCTGCCTGGCGGGCGATGTATGACGACCGCGAACGCATGGTGGTGGCCGTCAACTTCAACACCGATGTCGGCGACGCCTGGGAGTTCGCCGATGTTCCGTACTACCCCGAAGCGATGACCGCGCTCGCCTACCGCTACGGGATCAACTACATTGTCTACTCGATGACCCACTGACGAGCGCTCCCGCCGTTACCCGCCTGCCCGCTCCCGCTCGAGCCACTCCACCGCACGTGCCACCCCTTCGGCGAACCCGACCTCCGGCGCAAAACCGAACTCGCGCCGCGCCCGCTCCGCCGGGTACTCCTGATTGCGCGACAGCAGGTACACGGCGTGGCGGGTGAGCAGCGGGCGGCCCGGCAAATGAAGCGCGCGGTGGCAGGCTTCGAGCGACCGCGCCAGCGGCTGCGCGACCGCCGAGGGAAGGTCGAGCACCGGGCGGCGCTTCCCCAGCGCATCGGCCAGCGCGTCCACATACGCGCGCCACGTTTTGCCGCTGCCGTCGGCGATGTTGTACGCCCGGCCCTCGGCCTGCGGCGTGGTAGCCGCCTGTATCATCGCACGCACTGCGTTGTCCACGTAACAGAATCCGCCGGGGGCGCGCCCGCCGTCGATCACCGCCATCGAACCCTGCCGGATATGCCGGGCGATACCGGCGGTGAAAGCCTGTCCCCGCGGTCCGAAGATGGTGGCCGGGCGGACCACCGTGACCGGAAGGCCGGTGTTGCGCCGGGCTTCCCAAACACACTCCTCGCCCAGGCGCTTGGTGCGGTTGTAGGGTAGCCCGGCATCCGCTGTCGGATGCGATTCGTCGCAGGGCGCACAGGGATATCCGTAGACGTCGGTCGTGCTCACGTGCAGGAGGCGCCGCAGGCTGCCGCCCCCGGCAGCGGCGAGCAGGTTGCGTACGCCCTCCACGTTGGCGGCGAAGAAAGCGGCTTCGGGAGCCCAGTCGGTGGAGCACCCGGCACAATGGTAGATGTGGGTGATGCCGCGGACCGCCGCCGCCAGAGCGGGCGCATCGGCGAGGCTGCCCTCGACCACCTCTACCGGCAGACCTGCAAGGTGCCGCAGGCCGGCGCCGCGACGCGCCAGGATGCGGACCGGCACACCATCCGCCGCCAGCACCTGCGCCAGCCGGCCGCCCAGGAATCCGCTCGCGCCCGTGACCAGCGCGGTCATAGAGAGCTACCTGGGGCCCACGGTGTCGCGCAGCCGGCGAAAGACCTCCAGCGCGAATTCCAGATCCCCGGAGGAGTGCGCCGCGGTCACGCATAAACGCAACCGCGCCATACCCTGAGTCACGGCGGGGAACATCACCGGCGTGACCATGACGCCCAGTTCCCGCATCCTTCCGGCAAAGAACGCGGTGGTGGCGTCATCCCCGAGTACCACCGGAATCACCGCCGTTTCCGACCTGCCGGTGTTGTAGCCGAGCTCGCGCAAGCCCTCGCGCAGGAAGCGGGCGTTGCGCTGCACCCGCTGCACGCGCTCCGGCTCGCTGCGCAGAATCTCGAGCGCCGCGCGGACAGCGCCTACCGCCGCGGGACACAGCGCGGCCGAGAAAATGAACGGGGCGGCGGCGTGCTGCAGGTAGATGCACAGCTCCTGTGAGGCGGCGATGAAACCGCCGTTGGACGGAATCCCCTTGGCCAGCGAGCCGGTCCACATGTCCACCCCGTCGGCGGAAACACCGAAATGCTCATCCGTGCCGCGGCCGCCGGGTCCGATGACGCCCAGGGCGTGCGACTCGTCCACCAGCAGGCAGCACCCGAATTCCTTCTTGATGGCGAGCAACTCCGGCAGGATGCAGATGTCGCCTTCCATCGAGAACACGCCGTCGGCCACAATCATCGTCCGCCCGGACTGCTGGCCGGATTCCAGCTCCTTGCGGAGCGAGGCGCAGTCGTTGTGTGCGTAGCGGCAAACGGTCACCCCCGCCAGTTTGCACGCGTCCGCCAGGCTGCGGTGCGCCAGCGCATCCATGACCACGCTGTCCATGGGCGACAGCACCGACATGATTGCCGCCAGGTTGGCCAGATAGCCCGAGCTGAAGGTGATGGCATCGCTCGTTCCCTTGAACGCCGCCAGTTCGCTCTCCATCTGGTGATGCAGGTCGATGGTGCCGGTCAGCAGGCGTACGCCGCCCGTCCCGGTGCCGTACTTGCGCACCGCCTCGATGGCGGCCGCATCCACGCGTTCGTCGCCGATCAGGCCCAGATAGTCGTAGGACGACAACATTAGCATGCGGCGCCCTTCGGCCTCGATCCACGGCCCGGACCTGCCTTCCAGAGGCAGTTGGTACGGATACACGCCGGCGTCGCAGGCGCGGCGCGTCAGCTCGAACAGGCGGCGTGCGTGGCCGCCGATCAGGCTGTTCTTATCGAACGTCAAACTCTTTTCTGAGGTAAAGAACTCCCCGAAGAGTCCGCCCGAGGGCGTGGTGGCTCGACGCTCACCCGTTGCGCCATGCTTGGATGCCATTCCAGGGTTGCCAAAGTTACAGGTATCGTCATAGTGTACCCCGGTACACTCTACATTCCAAGCGGCACTTACCATCAGCGGGTCCCACAACCACCGCGTGGGGCTTTCCGAAACCTGGCGCAGACTGCGGATTCACGGTTGGATGTATAATCGAGACGTTTCGGTGGGCGCTATGCCCGGCCGGGATGCCAATAGAGAGGAACATGATGACACTTTCGATACGTGCCGGCGGCGCCGTGGTCTGCGCCCTGGCAATCTCCGCGGCCTATGCGCAGACCAGACCCGCGGATTCGGCCGTTCCCCATCTGGAAAAGCGCGGCCTGGCCACCCAGTTGATCGTCGACGGGAAACCCTTCCTCATTCTGGGCGCGGAACCGCCCACCAGCGGACCATCCAACCTCGTGTACCTGCGGTACATGTTGCAGGTGCAGGCCGACACGCACCAGAACACCTCGGCGATTGCGGTGGGCTGGAACTGGATCGAGCCCCAGAAAGGCAAGTACGACTTCCGGATCCCGGATGCCATGATCGAGGACGCCAGCGAGATCGGCCAGCGCATCGTCCTGGTGTGGTTCGGAAGCTGGAAGAATGGCGACTCCGGCTTCGTGCCCGTGTGGGTGAAGGCCGACCAGGATCAGTTCCCGCGCGCGCAAGTCGGGGAGGGCAAGACCGTCGAATGCCTCTCCACATTGAGCGAGAACAACTGGCAGGCGGATGCTCGCGCGTTGGCGGCCCTGATGCGCCATATCCGCGAAGTGGACCGGACGCACCGCGTGATCCTGGTTCAAGTGGAGAATGAAATCGGCATTAACCACGACTCGCGGGACAAGTCTCCGCTGGCCAACAA
>Ga0326728_10025647_pt1 | contig 10524 bp, 6 predicted proteins | sample MB3enrmetagenome_FD_207602 | JGI IMG/M metagenome (GOLD analysis project Ga0326728, IMG submission 207602) | Lab enriched peat soil microbial communities from McLean, Ithaca, NY, United States - MB31MN | ecosystem: Environmental > Terrestrial > Soil > Wetlands > Peat | place: USA: New York... | reverse complement strand
ACGGCGCGCGGTTGGAGCGAACTGCGGATTCGCCAGCCCGATCTGGTGCCGGACAACCTTACCCTGCCCATGCAGAATCTGCGCCAGGAAATCGCCGACTTGATCCAGATCGCCGGCGACAAGGACACCGCCCAGGAATTGACCGAGCGCAACCGGCACCTGGGCGAATTGCGCGACGGCCTCGCCCAGTTCTTAGGCCAGAGCGCCCCGCAGCACGTCTATTGGGTGGAGCGCGCCGGCAAGGGCCGGCAAAATCTGACGCTCAACGCCGCGCCCATCAACGTGGCCGATTTCCTGCGCCGGCGCCTTTTCGGCGCCGACACCTCCGTCATCATGACCAGCGCCACCCTGGCCACCTGTCAAAACAAGAATTCCGAACCCGGCTCCCAACCCGCCGCCGCTTCGCGGGCCGGGGTTCCGTCCTCCCCTGCCCGCCATTCTCCCTTGTCCGCCATGGATTCCGCGGCGGCGGAGTCCTCCTCCTGTCCGCCTTCCTCCGGCCTGGCCTATTTCTCCAGCCAGGTCGGCGCGGAAGAAGCGGCCCAGTTGCAAGCCGGCTCGCCCTTTGATTACGAGCGGCAGATGAAGATTTTCATTGCCGCAAAAATGCCCGACCCGCGCGCCCCGGAGTATCAGGACAGCCTCATCCATTGGATCGAGCACTTCATCCGCATGACCCACGGCAAAGCCTTCGTTTTGTTCACCAATTTCAAGCTGATGCTGGAAGTGGGCCAGCGCATGGAACCGTTTTTTGAGAAGCTGGGCCTGGAATGTTTTGTCCAGGGCACCGGCACCCCGCGCTCGCTCATGCTGGAAAAATTCAAACACGACATTGACTCGGTTCTTTTTGGCGCCGACAGTTTTTGGCAGGGGGTGGATGTGCCGGGCCAAGCCTTGTCCAACGTCATCATCACCCGCCTGCCCTTTGCCGTGCCGGACCATCCCCTGGTGGAAGCGCGCATGGAAGCCATCGAAGCGCGCGGCGGCAACTCCTTCCTGGAGTTTTCGCTGCCCGAAGCCGTCCTGAAATTCCGCCAGGGCGTGGGCCGTTTGATCCGCGCCAAAACCGACACCGGCGTTGTGGCTGTGCTGGACAACCGCGTCCTGACCAAGCGATATGGCCAGGCCTTCCTCGACGCCGCCCCCCAATGCCCCGTCGAAATCCTTTGATTTGCGCGAGTCGCCTTACGGGGTCACATCTATTGTCTTGTCCAACTTGGTGTCTGCTGACGAAGAGCCAACCATCAGTTGCACTTTGTCGTTTTCGACCGTCATGGCTTTTGCGGCGACATTCCAGTAAGCCAGCCGGCTCGCCGGAAGATTGATCGTGACCGTCTTGGTCTGGCCCGCCGGGATCATCACCCGCATGAAGCCGCGGAGTTCCTTGTTCGGCCGTTCCACCGCGGACCCGATGTGTTTGACATACAATTGCACCACCTCGTCCCCGGCGCGCGCGCCGGTGTTCTTCACGTCCACACTCACGTCCATCGAGCCTTTCACGCTCAATGACGCCGCGCTGGTCCGCAGATTCGAATACGCGAAGGTCGTGTAACTCAGCCCGTATCCAAACGGATAAAGCGGCTCCCCCTTGAAATACATGTAGGTGCGGCCATTGCGGATGTTGTAATCCATCATGGGCGGAACCTGATCCAGGGACTTGGGCCAGGTCTGGTCGGTCCGGCCGGCGGGGTTGTAGTCGCCGAACAGGACATCCGCCAGGCCGTTGCCCATTTCCTGGCTGCTGTTGGCCATGTGGACGATGGCCGGCATGTTCTCCTGCTCCCAATTGATGGCGTAGGGGAAACTGGAAACCAGCACCAGGATGGTCTTGGGGTTGGCCGCGAAGATCTGCTGGGCCAGTTCCTCCTGCCCGCTGCCCAGGGTAATATGCGTCCGATCTATGGCTTCGCGCCCCTCGCTGTCGTCATTGACTTTCATCCATCCGCCCGCGTCCGGACTGTTGCCCACGCAGAGGATGGCGAGATCCGACGACTTGGCCAGCGCCACGGCAGCCGGAACATCCTTGCCGTTGGCGAACTGGACGTTCACGGCGTCGCCGACCTTGTTCTTGATGCCCGCCAAGGGGGTGACCGCGGTATATGGGGGAGTGCTGCTATACCAGTCCTTCACGACTTCGTCCCCACGCGGACCGATGACCGCGATGGATTTGAAGGCCGTCTTGGAGAGCGGCAGGAAATTGCCGGCGTTCTTCAGCAGGACGACCGACTCCTGCGTGGCCAGGCGAACCGAATCCTTGGCTTTCTGCGTGTTCCAAGGCGCGGTGGTTTCGGCGCCAATCTTGGCGTAGGGGTTGCGATCGGGCGGATCCAGCACACCCAGATGGATAAGGACCCGGAATGAGCCTTTGATGGATTTCGTAATGTCGGCCTCTGTCAACAGATTATTGGTCAGCGCATCCCTGGTGGGATCAGCGTAGGTGTCCAGAAACTGGTTGATGCCGGCCTTAATCGCCCCCGCAGCCCCATGTGCGAGGTCCGGGTAATAGTGGTGGGCTCTGATCATGTTGCCCAGCGAACCGGCATCCGTGCAGATGATGCCGTCCACGCCCCAGACCGGGACGACCACCTGCGGGATGATGGGATTGGCGGTCATGGGAATCTTGTTCCAGGCATTGTACGAAGCCATGAAGCAGCGCGCCCCGCCCTCGACCCAGCCCATGTGGAAGGGGACGGAATAGTACTCGTAAAACAGCCTTTCATCGAAATCCGACGAGGATCCCGAGCGGCCCCTCTCGTTGCTGTTGGCCAGGAAGTGTTTGAGCAGCGAGGCGGCCTGCCAGTACTTGGGGTCGTCCCCCTGCATGCCCTTGACAAACGCGGTGACCAGAGTCCCGTTGAGGAACGGGTCCTCGCCGTAGCATTCCTCGGTGCGGCCCCAGCGGATGTCCCGGCCCAGGTCGGAGTTGGGCCCCCAGATGACCAGGGCGCCTCCGCCCCCGCCCCTGCCACCGGAGGGTCTGTTGGTGTTCTGGAAAATGTAGCGGGCTTCGTATCCTTCGGTGGCGCCGACCTGATGCAAGATCCCGGTATCCCAGGTCTCGCCCAGGCCGATGGACTGCGGGTAGGTGGTGGTGGCGCTCCCAGTCTTGGCGCCGTGGAGGCCCTCGCACTGGCCCACTGACCGAATCCCCAGCCGGGCCACGCCCCGCGGTCCCCCCAGGAGCGCCACCTTTTCGTCCAGCGTCAATAGGGAGACGATGTTGTTGACCCGATCCTCCAGGGGCATGTCAGGGTTCTGGAATGGATATTGGTAGCTAGTGTTCTGGGCGCCGGACCGGGCGGCGCACAGGAGCATCAGGACACTGATGCCCGCGATCTGTCGAAGTTGTTTCTTCATGGGATTCTCTTTGGATATATTATCGAGTTTGCAGAACTGATGGAAAACTGCCTGTTGCCACACCGCTCCTTCGTGGCGGCTCCGCGAGAGAGGGGAGTAGTGATTTTGCATCGGGCTTATTCAGGCCGCATATTGCCAGACGGGGAAGAGCGTGTCAATAGAGAGTTTTGCCCCCTGGAAAAGGCCTTTCCCGCAGTTGGACGCATCCTCCTTCGCCAAGGCTGCGGACGGACAGGGATGAACGCAGACAAGGAATCTCGGAACAGGAGGAAACAGAGGCAACAGAGAAAAAAACTCTGTTCTCTCTGTTCCCCGGCTTGCCGCCTTGGCGGCGGCAAGCCGGTTCACTTGCTATTCGGTGGCCCGTTGCGACCGAGTCGCCTTACGGCGTCACATCTATTGTCTTGTCCAACTTGGTGTCCGCCGAGGAGGGGCCCACCATCAGTTGCACCTTGTCGTTTTCGACAGTCCACGCCTTTGCGGCCGTATTCCAGTAGGCCAACCGGCTGCCCGGAAGCGTGATGGTGACGGTCTTGGTTTCGCCCGCCGGTATCCTCACCCGCTTGAACCCGCGCAACTCCTTGTTCGGGCGGTCCACCGTGGACCCGATGTGCTTGACATACAGTTGCACCACCTCGTCGCCGGCGCGCGCGCCGGTGTTCTTCACATCCACGCTCACATCAACGAAGGCTTTCGCGCTCAACGACGCCGCGCACCGCAGGTTCGAATAGGCGAAGGTCGTGTAGCTCAACCCGTATCCAAACGGATAAAGCGGCTCCCCCTTGAAATACATGTAGGTGCGGCCATTGCGGATGTTGTAATCCATCATGGGCGGAATCTGATCCAGGGACTTGGGCCAGGTCTGGTCGGTCCGGCCGGCGGGGTTGTAGTCGCCGAACAGAACGTCCGCCAGGCCGTTGCCCATTTCCTGGCTGCTGTTGGCCATGTGGACGATGGCCGGCATGTTCTCCTGCTCCCAATTGATGGCGTAGGGGAAACTGGAGACCAGCACCAGGACGGTCTTGGGGTTGGCCGCGAAGATCTGCTGGGCCAGTTCCTCCTGCCCGCTGCCCAGGGTAATATGCGTCCGATCTATGGCTTCGCGCCCCTCGCTGTCGTCATTGACTTTCATCCATCCGCCCGCGTCCGGACTGTTGCCCACGCAGAGGATGGCGAGATCCGACGACTTGGCCAGCGCCACAGCCGCCGGAACATCCTTGCCGTCGGCGAATTGGACATTGACGGCGTCGCCGACCTTGTTCTTGATGCCCGCCATCGGGGTGACCGCAGTATAGGGAGGAGTGCTGCCATACCAGTCCTTGACAACCTCGTTGCCGCGCGGACCGATGACGGCGATGGATTTGAAGGCCGTCTTGGAGAGCGGCAGGAAATTGCCGGCGTTCTTCAGCAGGACGACCGATTCCTGTGTGGCCAGACGAACCGAATCCTTGGCTTTCTGCGTGTTCCACGGGGCGGTGGTTTCGGCGCCAATCTTGGCGTAGGGGTTGCGATCGGGCGGATCCAGCAGACCCAGGCGGATAAAGACCCGGAAGGTGCCTTTGATGGATTTGGTGATGTCGTCCATGGTCAACAGATTATTGGTCAGTGCGTCCCGGGTGGGAACATCGTATTGGTCCAGAAACTGGTTGATGCCGGCCTTGATCGCCCCGGCGGCCCCATGGCCGATATCCGGATAGTAACGGTGTGCCCTGACCATGTTGACCAGCGAACCGGCGTCCGTGCAGATCACGCCGTCCACACCCCAGACCGGGATGACCACGTCCGGGATGATGGGATGCGCGGTCATGGGAATCTTGTTCCAGGCATTATACGAAGCCATGAAGCAGCGCGCCCCGCCCTCGACAAAGCCCATGCGGAAGGGAACGGAATAGTATTCATAAAACAGGCGGTCATCGAAATCCGACGAGGATCCCGAGCGGCCCCTCTCGTTGCTGTTGGCCAGGAAATGTTTGAGCAGCGAGGCGGCCTGCCAGTACTTGGGGTCGTCCCCCTGCATGCCCTTGACAAACGCGGTGACAAGAGTCCCGTTGAGGAACGGGTCCTCGCCGTAGCACTCCTCCGTGCGGCCCCAGCGGATGTCGCGGCCCAGATCGGCGTTGGGCGCCCTAATGATCAGGGAGCCGCCACCGCCACCGCCACGCCCCCCGCGCCCGCGAGCGGCCGCTCCGTTGGTCGTCGCAGGCGTTGCAGCATCAGGCGGTGCCTCCCCGCCCCTGCGCCCGCGAGCGGCGCCACCCCGCTGGAAGTTGTAGCGGGCTTCATACCCCTCGGTGGCGCCGACCTGGTGCAGAATCTCAACATCCCAAGTTTCGCCCAGGCCAATGGACTGCGGGTAGGTGGTGCTGGCAGGCCCCGCCTTGACTCCGTGGAGGCCTTCGGATTGTTGCATCGAGCGAATTCCCAACCGCTCCACGCCCGGCCGCTGCGACAGGAGCGCAATCTTCTCGTCCGGCGTCATCAGGGAGATGATGTTGTTGACCCGATCTTCCAGGGGCATGTCGGGGTTCTGGAACGGATATTGGTAGGTGGTGGTCTGGGCGCCGGACCGGGCGGCGCACAGGAGCATCAGGACACTGATGCCCGCGAACTGGCGAAGTTGTGTCTTCATGGAATTCCTATTGCGATAAAAATGAACTTTGCAGAACTGTTGGAAAACCGCCTTTTGCCACACTGCTCCTTCCTGGCCGCTTCGCGGGTGAGGGAGCATTGATTTTGCATCGGGCTTATTCTGGCCGCATGTTGCCAGACGGGGAGAAGCGCGTCAACAGAGAATTTTGCCCCCGAAATTAACAAATACTTTATGGCCCGGCATGGCAAAAAATCGCCGCCACATCCGGTGCGGGAAAATTTGAGCTTTATTGCCGGGGGTGAAGCCGGTCACACTGCGGGTGTGGGTGAGTTTGAATGCTTTCTTTTGCGTTTTTTGCGGCCATTTTGATTTATGAGCATAGCCTATCAGATCGTCGTCTGCGGAGGCGTCGTGCCGGACCCGCTCCAAACCCTGGAGCCGGTGACCGCCCCGGCCGGCCCGGCGTTGAAAAATGAAATGATGCTGCCCGCCGTCCTCGATCCGTGGGCGGGCCACGCGCTCTATGAGGCGGCCAACCTGGCGCGGAACGCGCCCGGCAGCAAGGTCTGGCTCGTCAGCCTCGCCCCCAAAGCCAAGCTCCAGCAGGTGATGTTGACCGTCGCGCAAAAAGTGCCCTTTGAACTGGTGGCGCTGGACGGCCCGGCCAGCGGTTTCACCGAGGCGGCGGAAGTTGCCGCCGCGCTGGCCGGGGCCATCCAGGCCATTCCCGGCCTGGACCCATCCAGGCTGCTGGTCTTTGGCGGGTGGGAATCCGCCTCGCGCGGCGCGGGCGCGACGATGCAAATGGCCGGCGAACGCCTGGGCATCGTGGACCAGTTTCAAGGCGTGGACGAACTGAAAATCGTCCCCGACGGCTCGCTGGAAATCCTGGAGCGCATCGAAGGCGGCCGGCATCAGGTGTCCCGCTGCGCCGGGCCGCCGGCGTTGCTGGGGTGGGCCACCGGCAGTTTGCCCGAGCCGAAAAACAATCCGCAGGTCGGGATGGCCAACATGCGCGCCGTGATGCCGGCCTTGCAGAAGGCCCGGCCGGCGCAACTCGGCGGCGAAGGATTAACCTTCGTGAGCGTGACGCTGCCCAAACAGCTTCGCGCCACCCAAATCGTCAAAGACAAATCCCCCGGCGACATCGCGAAGGAAATCGTCGAGTGGATCAAGAAATGAATTTGCGCCTTTTGTGCCTTTTTGCGGCAAATAATTATGGAAACCATTCTTCTTCTCGCCCATGTCGAAGCCGATGGCTCGCTCGCCCTTTCCGCCCGCGAAGCGCTGCGCGCCGCCCGCGCCATGAACAAAGCCATCGCTGGCTCAAGCCTTGTCGTTGGGCTGATTGGCCAAAGCGTTCAAGCGGCGGCGGATTCCATCGCAGCCTGTCCCGCCACGAGATATTTCGGCGTGGCGGGCGCGGAGTTCGGCCAGTCGCGCTACGCCACGGACGCGGCGGCGGCGGAGAGCCTCTGCAAAGCCGCCCAGGCCACCCTGGTCGCCGCTCCGGCAACTTCACGCTGGAACCGCGTTTTGCCCGGCGTCGCCCAACGGCTTGGAGGACGCGTGGATTGCCATGTGACCGGCATCAGCGACGCGGGCGGGAAGCCGGCGGTCAGCCGCTGGTTTTATCGCCAGCGCATGGAAGCCACGCTGACCAGAGCGCAGCGCCCGTGGTTTCTGCTCATTGACCCCGGCAGCCAGACGGCGTGCGACTGCGGCGCGGGCGCGGCGGCGGTGGAAATGGTTCCGGTGCAACTGGCCGGGGGCAGCCGGCGCACCACGGTCATTGGCATCCGCGAGCCGAAGGCCGATGCGCAAACGATTCGTCCCGACGCGGCGCTGCTGTTCGTCACCGGCGCGGGCTGGACGAAGAAACAGGCCGATGGCCGGATGCGCGTTGCCGAGGCGGAGAAGTTGATCCTCGATTTTCTCCGGCTCACCCGCGCTTCGCTGGGCAGCAGCAAATCGCTGGTGGATTTGGGCGGCGAAGGGCAGGCGGTGCTGCCGTTCCTCTCGCATCTGAACCAGATCGGCCAGACCGGCTCGACCCCGAGGCACGCCAAGGGGTTGAGCACCTGCTGCCACGGCGAAGAGCCGCATACCGTCGGCTGGCGTTTCATCGGCGAGCGCCGCGCCATCAGCCTGGACCCGAACTGCGGCTGGGCGCGCGGCAAGGCCGACGTGCTCTACGTGGCCGACGCCTTCGCGGTGATTTCCAAAGTGAACGAGTTGCTGGCGGACAATTTTTGAAAAGAAAAGCCCGGAAAACGGAATGATGCATAAAATTCAGAATTCCGGGCTTGCGTCCTTTCCTGCAAGGCTCAAGGGCAGGGGCCGCGCAGGCCGAGGCGGCGGCGGTTCTTCCAGAGTTGGCCCGGCCGGAAAATGCCCTCCGGCGTGATGATGCCCGTGATCAACTCCGGCGGGGTCACGTCAAAGCCGGGATTGCGCGCGCCGCTGGAAGGATTGGCGATGCGCACGTAGGCCGGCCCGCGGATCCCCCGCGCCGCGCCCCAAGCGCCGAGGACTTCCGCCTCGGGGCGCTCCTCAATGGGAATGTCCCGGCCGGAGCGAAGGTTCCAGTCCAGGGTGGAGAGGGGGATGGCCGCGTAAAAGGGAATGCGGTGCCGGCGCGCCAGGACGGCCTGGGTGTAGGTGCCGATCTTGTTGGCCACCTCGCCCGTGCGGCCCAGGGTGCGGTCGCTGCCGACGATGACCAGGTCAATTTCTCCGCGCTGCATCAGGTGGCCGGCGGCGTTGTCAGATATAATTTGGTGGGAAATCTCCTGCCCGGCCAGTTCCCAGGCGGTGAGCGTCGCGCCCTGGCAGCGGGGCCGGGTCTCATTGCAATAGACATGAAATTTTTTTCCGGCTTTTTGCGCGGCGTAGAGCGGCGCCGTGGCGCTGCCAATATCCACAAAGGCCAGCCAGCCGGCGTTGCAATGGGTCAGAATGTTCGCGCCGGGCCGGATCAGTTTTTCCCCGTGCCGCCCGATGGCGGCGCATTGGCGGACATCGTCATTGGCAAATTCCTCCGCGGCGGCCAGGGCCAGCGCCTGTTGTTCCGCCACGGTGGTTCCGGCCCGCATGGCGCGGAGGACGGCGTTCATGGCGTTGACCGGGTCAACCGCGGTGGGGCGGGCGGCCCGGAGGGTTTGATAAACAAGGCGGAGGCGGGCGGAAAACTTTTCCGGATCGCTGCCGCGAAAGGCGCGCGCGCCCTGGGCCAGGCCGTAGGCGGCTGTCGCGCCGATGGCCCCGGCCCCGCGCACCGCCATTTGCGCGATGGCCCGGGCCGTGGCCCGGAAATCGGCCGCGGACACGATTTGGAAGCGGTGCGGCAGCCGGCGCTGCTCAATGAGCCGGACGGCGTTGCGGCCGGCGTCGAAGGTGACGGTGCGGTAATGGCGGACGCGGCCGCGGATGGAAACATTCATATTGACTCAATGGGCGTCCGCGGACCCCGGCGGAAAAGCCGGGCGGCCTGTCCCTCCGGGGAAAACCGGAGCCGGCTCGCGCGTTGGGGCATCAGGTTTCCTTGACGAAAAGGCAACGGATTTTGGCCTGGATTTTCTTATACCCGGCGTGCTCGCGGAGAGGCTGGAGGTCCGGGTCGCGGGCCATCCAGTTGAAATCGTTGTAACCGAGGTTGATGGCGGTGTCCAGCGCCTGCGCCGCCAAATCGCACTGTTGGGTCAACGAGTAGCTGCAGGCCAGGTTGTAATGGACCATGGGATCGCGCGGGCGCAGACGGCAGAGGCGTTCGTCAATGCGCAGGCCGTCCTGAAAGCGGTCGCGCCGCGTGTAGTCGTCGCCCAGAATTTGCAGCGCCTCAATGTAACGGGAGTCGCGCTGGACCACGCCCTCCAGGAACAGGATTTCCACGTCCAGGTCGCGCAGTTCCTGGAGCGTCGGCTTGCGACGCGGACTGCTGGTCTTTTTCGGCATAATAAACACCTGGAACCATTAGACACGATTTTGGGGGACGTTCAACATTTTTTTCGGAACAAACGCGCTGCCAATCCTAGCGCAGGCGATGCGCTTTTTGTTGCCCGCTGGAAATGTCATTTTTCCACGACTGACCCCTCGGCCTTTGATGGTTTGCCTAAATCAGTTCCCCAACTGCACGCGGAAGAAGAGGCAGGGCCAGTTGGTCATCGGGCAATCCTGCGTGAGGATGCCGCCGGTGCCGACTCGCACGGGGCCGTAAAGCGACCAGTGAACCAAGTCCGGCGAGGACCAGATCTGGTAGCTGCCCCCACTGCCCGTGCTCCAACTGACGCACAGCGCCGAGCCGGCGGCGGCGGCGTTCGGGCACAGTGGCGGAGGAGGCCCCGACACGGTGTAAATGGCGCCCGCGCCGCCATTTTGAAAGCCCAGCCCACCGGCAGCGGTGATGTTTCCACCAAATGTGTTCTGTGTGAGGTAAAGCGCAATGCGCCCGCCGCCGCCCCCGCCGCCGCCGTTGGTGGGCGTGCTGCCGCCCTGCGCGGAAATCGAGCCGCCGCCAGCCAGCGTGCCGGCACTGATTTGGATGCTCCCGCCCGCGCCGCCACCGGCAGTAAAACCAA
>Ga0326728_10025645_pt1 | contig 10526 bp, 6 predicted proteins | sample MB3enrmetagenome_FD_207602 | JGI IMG/M metagenome (GOLD analysis project Ga0326728, IMG submission 207602) | Lab enriched peat soil microbial communities from McLean, Ithaca, NY, United States - MB31MN | ecosystem: Environmental > Terrestrial > Soil > Wetlands > Peat | place: USA: New York... | reverse complement strand
GAATAGGACTGCCTTGTCCACCTGGAGCGCGCTGATCAGAATCAGCCGCAAGCGATCCGTCCAGCGGAAGGGCGCCCCCGCTTCCGCGTGCTCGATCGTCGTCGGATCGGGACCCCAGTAACCCTGCGCCAGACGCTGCAGCAGACCCTGTCTTGCTTCGGGGTCGCGCTGAAAATTCCGGAAGATATTCTCGACCAGGATCACCGCTGAATCGACAATGATCCCGAAATCGACTGCGCCGACTGAAAGCAGGTTCGCACTTTCCCCCATAATCACCAGGAGGATGGTGGCGAAGAACAGCGCGAAGGGAATGTTCAGTCCAACGATGACCGCGCTGCGTAGGTTGCCCAGGAAGATCCATTGGATCAGGAAAACCAGCATGCATCCGAAGATCAGGTTGTGCAGAACGGTATGCGTGGTGATGGCGACCAGGGACGACCGGTCGTAGAACGGAACAACCCGGACTCCTCGCGGCAGACTCCCGTCGTGATTCAGCGTGTCGATCGCCTCTTTGACCTTGGGAATCATGTCGGCGGTTTTTTCCGTTCGTCTTTGCACCACGATGGCCCCGACGACATCGTCGTGCCGGTCGCGGCCTAAAATGCCGAGCCTTGGCCGGTAGCCCACCGCAACCGTTCCGACATCCTTCATCAGAATCGGAACGCCGTTCTCCTGGCTCAGAACCACCTTCTCGATGTCGTTAACCCTGTAGCCCTCGGTCAAATCGTCGTTGCCGCCATCGTCAATCAGGCCGACGCCGCGAATATTGATGGACTGCTGGCCTATGCGGATTTCGCGGCCGCCCACGTTTATGTTGGCGTTTCCGAGCGCGGTGAGAATTTGGGGCACGGTTACGCTGTAGGCTTCCAGCTTGTGCGGGTCCACCTCGACCTCGAACTCCTTGGTGGGGCCTCCCCAACTGTTGATGGCCGCGATGCCAGGGATGGTCAGTAGCCTGCGCGCGACGATCCAATCCTGAACGGTGCGGAGGTTGGTGATTCCAAAATGTGGCGGGCCCACAACCTGATAGCGGTAGATTTCCCCGGTCGAACTGTTCGCCTGGATAGTGGGCACCAAGTTGCCCGGCAAACTGACGTTCTGCGTCATCGCCACTGACGCCTGGCTGTATGCGAAGAAATAGTCCACGCCATACTTGAAGCTGACGCGGACAAATGACAGGCCGTAGAACGAAGTCGAACGGATGACCTCAATGCCGGGAGTGGAGTAGAGGCCTATCTCTATGGGCCGCGTATAGTACCGCTCCATCTCCTCGGCGGACAGGCCCGGCGCCTGCGCGGTGATTTCCAGGATCACCGGTGTCGGGTTCGGATAGGCCTCGATGTTGAGTAACTTGAAGGCGACTAACCCCGCGACGGCAAACAGCAGCAACCCGGACACGACAATCGCCCGCCGGCTCAAGCAAAATGCAATCAGAGACTTGAACATGGGTTGGGTCTTAGTCGGTCGGCGGCGCCGACAGCATGCTGCTGAGAAACACCGCGCCATCTGATACGATCAGCTCCCCGCGCCGCAGACCGCTGAGGATCTGAACGCGATCGTCTCGTCGCAGGCCCGTTTGGATGGTTCGTTGTTCAAAATGGCGGCGGTCGGTTGTGACCCAGGCGGTCATCGTGCCATCGGGTTCGCGCACCACGCCGTTGGCCGGTATCGCGATCCCCGCCGTCGGACCTTCGACACGAATTACGAAGTTCGCGAGCATCCCCGGACGCAGCTCATCCTTGGGGTCCTCAATCTCCGAACGGACCGTCGCCCGGTGGGTATTCGGATCGACCATGGGGTAAATTTTCGACACCTTGGCTCGAAAGACACGGTTGGGGTAGGCCAATACCTTGACTTGCACCGGCTGCCCCAAATGAAGCAATGCGATGTCGCTCTCAATGACATTGGCCAGCATCCATTTGACCGTCATATTCGAAACGGTGTACGGCGCCGGTGGGTTCCCCGGCTGCACCATCAGGCCCGGCGGTGCGTTGTACGACGTAATCTGGCCGGCAATTGGACTGCGAACAACCAGGGCGGGGTCGATCCTTCGGGAGGCGATCATCTGCTCGATTTCCGCGTCGGTCTTGCCAAAGACGCGCACCGCGTCCCGCGCGGCTTTGAGAGCTCCGTCGGCGGTCTGCTGGTCCGAGGTCGCCTGCTCCAATTCTCGCTGCGCAATTCCGGGAAGGCCCTCGACGCGCTCCAGTTCCTTGTTGGTCAATTCGAAAGTCGCCGCCGCGCCGATCAACGTGGATTCCGCTTGGATGAGGTCGGGGCTTTTGATCGTGTAGAGTGGCTGGTCCCTTTCAACTTGAGCGCCGAGTTCCACAAAAGCGTTGATAATGGTTCCTTGATAAGCCGGATAGACCTGAACGGATAGCTCGTCCGCAAAGCTGATGTTGCCAACCGTCTCCCTCTCGACCGGGAACTCATAGGTCCCCACTGGCTCGATCTTGATCGAGTTCAGTTGGCTCGGGGACAAATCCACGGCTGAGTTAGCTGTCTTGGAGTTTGGGGCGGACACATTGGAGGTCTTGCCCGATTGCTGCGCCGTTTTCCCCTCTGCGGCTTGCCCACGGCTGTGGCAGGACTCCAAAAGGGCCGCGGCGACAACAATTGTTGCGGCAGTCCCGCACACGACAACAACTCGTTTGCTGATGTGAATTGAATGCTTCTTCATTTCCCTTCTTTGGCGCCCACAGCTCTGCTCCTTCTTACAACCTAGCGCTGAGGAAACTGGACAACCACGAATCTTACGCTCGGGCCGGAAGGTCTTTTGATTATCCGTATGATTGATCTGGAGTTCAAGCCGGCGGAACTTAGTCTTTGCGCCGGCGTGTTGATCTTTTGGCTAGAACTCTGGCGTTATTTAGACAGTCGCCATAATATTGACTAAGTGGGCCGAGCGCAAACGTGGCGATCTCCCAAACGAGGATGTTCGAAAGTCGCGAACACAACGTGGCTATACCAGCAGCACCGAACTGGACCGTGCGCGATCAAACGGATGAGAATCGAATTCGCTTAGTCGTACTCGATGACCATGGTCTGTTCCGGGCGAGCCTGGCGAGGCTCCTGGCGTCTGAGAGTGGCTTCGAAGTTGTCGGTGAGTGCGGTACATCTGCTGAGGCGTTGGAGATGCTCAACGGTTCTCCCGTCGATGTCGTACTGTTGGATTTCCATCTCGGGGCGGAACACGCGAACGATCTCATATCAGCAGCCCGCAAAGCTGGCTATCAAGGCCGGTTCTTGATCGTCGCCGGAACAACCGACGCGGAGCGTTCAGCCAATGCCTTGAAGTTCGGCGCTTCGGGTATTTTCCTGAAATCGGAGGCGCCGGAACGACTGGTTCAGGCGATCAGGGTCATTGCGAGTGGGGCAATTTGGATCGATCAGAAGATTATCGAACTCCTGGCTGATCAGTGCCTCAACCAGCCTCGGCGCGGAGATCAGGAGTCCGGCAGCGCACTGGAAATCCGCGAGCAGAGGGCGCTCCTGGGCATCCTCGGCGGTCTCACGAATAGAGACATCGCCGAGGGTATGGGCATCTCGGAGAGTTCCGTCAAGAACATATTGCAGGGTCTTTTCACTCGGACGGGGGTCAGAAAACGCAGCCAACTTGTCCGGTTGGCCCTCGAAGGCTCGCTCGGAAACGTGCATCAACTGGTGCAGCAGCAGGGAAGCAAGAACGATGATGGAACGCAAGCACCAAGTCCGGCAGAGTCTCACGATGCGACTCCGCCGCCAGCAGCGGGGAAGCAATCGCTCGGCTAATCGGTTGATTGGCGTTTGGAAATCCGCTCGCTATGCAGGCCTTCCAGGCGTTCCTCGCCCAGTGCGGCGGGGATGCGGTCCGGTTGAGCCAACAGGACCGCGACCGAAAACAGCAATAGAAGCGTCGGAAACATAACCCCCGCAAGCGCTTGCCGCGCCTACCAGCCTGGCGAGGCGTCCGTTGGACCGACGTACCAAGGTGTCCAGGGGCCGTTTCCTAGTTTCACCCAGACGATCCCCGGGGTGATACACGGAAGTTTTTGGCCAGGGTTCTTGGCCGGCGCGGGCGGCACGAGGGGCGCGATTGGATCGTCGGGAACGGGTGTTGCGGGAGGCACAAGGGGCGCGATCGGATCTTCGGGGTCGGGCGCCGGCGTCGGCACGAGCGGCGCGATCGGGTCGTCGTCCGAATCCGCGCCGCGAGGGTCGAGATGATTCACAGGGTCGTTGCCGACATAGGCATAGAGGTTGGTATCCCCGCCGGCCAATCCTCTCGGGTCTTTGGCCGTCCAACGTCCCGCGGCGGCGTCATAATCGCGCGCGCCGAACCGCACCAGCCCGGTATCCGGATCGTACAACCCGCCTGCGAAACCGAAAGGCTGGAAACCGGGGTTGCTGTCCGCGGTTACGACGCCGAAGGCATCGTAGTCGATCCGTTGCGCGATCGCGCCAGTAGTGCTGTTCACCACCAGGCGCGGGCTGCCCGTGTGATCCACCAGAATCCGGTACTTCACACCCCCCTTCAGGAAGTAGAGCGGCGCCAGGGCACTGTCACCGTACACAAACAGGCTGACCACGTTGCCCGAGCCATCCAATTCGGCCGCCGGCCGCAAGCGGTCCTGATAAACGAAACCCTTCGTAGGTGTTCCGTTGACCAGCTTTCCGATGCGCCGGTTCTCGCCGTCCACCACATAGCTGATCGCTTCGCCGCTCGCGAGCAGCACCGACCGCAGATTGCCCAAGGCATCGTATTGATATTGGGTCTGCTGGCCCGCCGCGGTGGTCGTCTGGCTCAATTCGCCGCTGGCGGCATATTGATACGTGATAGCGCCGCGCGTCGTGAGACGATCCTGATCGTCGTAGGCGGCATTCTCGGTAGTCCCGGACGCCGTAACCTGCGTGCGGTTTCCGTTGCCGTCGTAGGTATAGCCGGCGGCCGCCGCGCCGTTTTCGTCGACGGAGATCAAGCGGCCCGCGGCGTCGTAGCCGTAGTGCCAGGCCGTAGTCGTGCCGCCGATGGTCTCCGATGTGTCCGTGACCCTGCCCAATTTGTCGCGCGTGTACGTCTCCGCCATCAGCGCCCCGGCGGGACCGTTGGCGGTGTACTGCGTCGGTTCGCCAAAGCTGTTGTAAGCGAATGAATCGGTGATCTGGCCGAGCGAGGCGCCCGAGACCAGTCCGGTAGTCGGGTCGCGGGTTACCGTCGCATCGCTGGCGCCCACCACGTTACCATCGACATCGTAGCCGATGGCGAGGGGAGTCCCGCCGTTCACGGCTACGCCATTCACCCGGAAATCCGAATCGTAGGTGCGCTGCACCTGGCCGCTGACGGCGCCCGACCAGGTATTGGCCAGCGGCAAGTCGCCGTCGTAGGAATAGGACAGCGAATTGCCGTCCGCATCCGTAACCTGGGTCCTCTGGCCGGTGTTGCTGTCGTAGCAGCGTGCGGCTGAGGATGCGGCCCACCGGGTCGCGCTGAAATGAGGCGACCTCGCCCAGCGCATCCGTGAAACTGCTCAGGAAACCGTCGGTTCCGTATGTGTACTTTTGAGTGCGCTGCTGGTCGCCGCTGCCGCGCGTAAGCGCGCTCAAATGGCCCTGGGCGTCGTAGGTGTACTGCCACGGTGCGAGACCATTCACCTGTCGCGAAATTGTTCTCCCCTGCGCGTCCAGCGTTCTCACAATCTGCCGCCCGGCCGGGCTGGTGCCGGTCAGGGTCCGGTTCGAAGCCGAGTATGCAGTATTAGACGTTCGCCCGTTGAGCTGCATGGTGTCTTGCAATCCGGACAACGACAGCGGGTTCGAGGGATCGCTCAGCGTAACCGTGCGGTTGAGGGTCCCGGTGTTGACGATGCCGCTGGGTGTGATGGTACTGAACGCCGAAAGCAGCCCGGCTTGCAGGCCCCAGCGGGGGTCCTGGCCGTAACTCATCTGCGTGACCATCCCCGTAACCCCTGTGAGGTTGGTGAAGAACGGGCCGGATTGGGTTCCCGTGGTGACCGAACCGTCGGGGAACTGTGTCTGGAACATCGGGTTGGAGTCGGGGTTGAGGACCGTGTACACCGTGGTCAGATCGTCGGACGTGGTGCTCTCGACGGCGTAGCCGCCGTTCACTCCCGTCAGAGTCAGCGCCTGGAAATCGCCCTCGGGATCTGTGTCTTGCGTGAGACGGCCACTCGAGTCGAACGTGAACTGATGCTGATTCCCGTTGGGGTCCGTCAGAGTGCTCATGAGCCCGGTGGGATCATACGTCAGATTCGTAACCGCGCCGTCGGGCGCCTGGATGCTGGCCAGATAGCCGTTCGCATCGACGGATAACGTGGTGGTGTGCCCGAACGGACCCACGATGGCCGTGGGCTGATTGCCGCTCCGTTGAATGGTGGTCAGGTTTCCGGAATTGTCCTGGATGCCCGTCAGCCGGCCTTGGCCGTCATACACAAACTGATACAGCGGCGCTCCCGTGAATTCGTCCAGCGTCTTGGTATGGAGGCCGTTGGGGCCGAACTGGTAAATCAGGTTGGCTGTCTGGCTGGGAATGAGGAATCCGCCGTCGGCGGTGGAGACCGGTTGCGCGCTGGCTCCGCTGCGCCGGTCGCCCGAGCCGAGGTACAGCACGCCGGCGTTGGGATCGTAAGCGTGCAATACGTCGATGGTCCACCCGCCCAAGGCGAGGTTATTGGCCGTCCAGGTGGCTGTATTGCCCAAATACCCCGGCACGCGGTCGCTTTGATAGCGCAGCGTGTAGGGTGTTCCGGCGATCGGCACGGCCTGGCCGAGACTCTGGTCCTGCGCGCCGATGATGGAACCTTGCCCCTTGCAGTGGCAATCGTTGTTCTTGAAGTTGGGAGGTGGAGGATGAGCAGCGCTTACGGTCAACGACATGGTGACCTCGATCTGCGTGGAGCCGGTCTGAGTCATCCCGTCCGGCGCGGCAAACGGAATATCACCGTTGTGGTCGATGGTGAACAAAGCATAGTTGTGGATCGCGCTTGAAGTTGCCAGGTTCCCGGTCCACAGGGCCTGATATTTCGGGTCGGACTGAATCGCCTGCCAATCCGCATCCGCGAACAGTCCGGCAGCCGCATAGTAATCGGGGTTCCAAGTGTTGGTCTGGGTCCCTAAGCAGCCGGCGGCCACTTCAGTTCCGGTTACCGGAGGGTACGCAAAACCGGTCACCAAATCATTAAGCCATGGGACAAGCATGAGATCGGTGATGCTACCCATGCCTAAGAACCCATCGAAAGAGCTCGAGTTCATTACAAAGTCCAACCCAGACGTCGTGTATTGCCAATTCGCCTGGCCGTGGCCGTTCCCGTCTATACATGAACTAAAGGCCCACTGTTCGGAAGCGCTGCCACCCCCGTGGACGCTGCCGCCGTTGCTCACCGTTAACTGCTGGTCGCACCCGAGCGTGACGATGCCCGGCTCGACGGCCCACGAACACTGGTAGGTCTCAATATCGTCCGCGCTCCAGGTGAGCTGATCGTTGGCCTGTTCGGTCCTCGTGCCGCTGCCGGTGATGCTTCCAGGCCCCGACCAACTCCAGTTGTAAGCGATCTTGGTCGTGAGATCGGCATGAATCGTCAGCGTCGCTCTCACAGTCTGGTCGTCCGCGAAGACGGGCGACGCCAGCAGAAACAGTGCCATCGCAAAACCTATTCTGAAGCGCATATCACTCCTTTCCGCTCAAGGCCCAAGGCCCCATGGCGGCACTGATCGCAGTTTCCGGCACGGCCGGCGTGCGCGGATGGCGCCTGCCAGCCTACCATACCCTGCCCGGTCCTGGTTCATAGGAGAAGCCCCAGTATAGATACGCGTGAATTACGAGAGAATTGGGCCAAGAATTCTTACACTCAGGCCAAGATGGTCGCGAGTTTGTTGGAGATTCGCCCGACATTCCTGTCAACCAGGATTTCCCTTTTGGATTCCTGGCCAGCAGCGATTCTGCTCCCAACCCCCTTCCATTGAAGCCGTTTTTCTCATTTCTTCCATCCCGAGCGACCCCGGCAGTCCAGGAAGGCGCTAAAAGTGATATTCTTCACCCATGGCCAAAAAACAAAAGCGCGCGGTAGCCAGGACGCAAACGAGGGAGAAGAAGACCGCGCCCACGAAGGCTGCAGCCGCAAGCAAGCCTCCCAAGAATCGTGCGGCACCGCGGAAGCCCGTCCACCGTTTCGTGCCCGTTGTCTTGACGGACGTCCAAATCATTGCAGCCGCTCGACTCAAGAACCCTCTCGGCTTTCCTGACGAGCAGGGTAAGTATGAGAATCCCGATGTGGTGATCTCGGGAGGAACGCCAACCGCACCGTTGCCGCAGAACGTTTCCTGCGTGGGATCGCTGGTCATCTATTCTTCTTGGGCGGCTTTCGTTGCGAACTGCGCCGGATTCGCGGGACCGGGAGCCGGGAACAACGCGGTCGTGGCCGCGGCGCTGAACAACGCCAACGCGGCCGCGGCGAAGATTCCGTGTGCGGGTGAGTGCCAGAAAACCGTCACCGAGATCTGGCGCGGCTGGAGTTGCGGCAACAATCCCCTCACCGCCACCGGCGCCGTTGAACTGAAGATCAGTTGCGATCTGGCATCCCCCAATTGACGTGGGTGCGACTGTGGCAACTGGCTGGTCCCTGCCGCTCGGCGAGGCCGTTTGCTGCCGCCTTGTGCGCGTCGGCGATGGCGTTCAATCTCCGCTGAATGCTCCCCGATTTCAGCGCTTAAACGTAAGATTTGACCTGGGGCCAAACCTTCCGTAACGGAATCTTCGGCTGGCGGCACACCCAGATACTCAAGTTATTCTCATAGGGCATCACATACGGATGCTTTATGCTGCCCGCGGCGCGCACGTCTCCGAACACCTTGCGAGCGTCGGCCGGATTGCCGCCTATGACGATCAGCACCTGCGGATCGGTCTTGCCCAAGCCCCACAGATAATAGTTGTTGTGCCCGCTGACCGCGTGGGGGATTCCCAGCCGCGGCCCGAAGTAATCGATGGCCGCGGCTTCACCGTAATTCTGGCCATAGATGGCGGCATGGGCCTGGTCCTCAGGCGGCAGTTGATGAAAGACGGCGGCCACCTGCTCCGCCATGTTCCGCCAGCCGAACATATCCGCGTAGAATTGCGGGAGAACCCCCATCTGGTGCCGCTCCTCCTGGTTCTTAATGCCCACCCAGGCGGAATAGCGGATAAGAGTCTCGACCGGCAATAACGGGACTGCCAGCGGCGCGCAGACCGCGGCAAACGCCACCATCGCCGCCACCATCGCCGGCTTCAACCAGTTCCAGGCCCGGCGCCCGAAGGCTTCCTCCAGGAGCACGCCGCCCGCTCCCAGCAGCATCGGGTAGGCCGGCAGCAGGTAGTATCCTTTTCCGTGCAGTACGAAAAGAGACGCGAACACGATCACGTAGGCCCAGCCGAGCGCGCGATAGGGTTTGCCACGCTCATGAAAGAACAGGAACCACAAGCCGGCGATCCAGACCGGCACGGCGGCGCCCGTGAGCAGCAGTTGCGTCGTAAAGAACTGCCAGGGCGTCAATATCGCGTTCTTGTACCTGACCGCGTTTTGCAGGAATTCGAGAGTCGGCCACCCCAGCCGGATTTCCCAGAGCACGTTTGGCAAAAACAGGAGCATGGCGACCGCGCCGCCCAGCCACAGGTGGCGTTGCGCAAACGCCTTGCGCGCAGGCGTGAGCAGCAGGCCCGCCGCCAGGCCGAAGCCGAAGAACAACGTCCCGTGCTTGTTCAGCAATCCGAGGCCCGCCACGGCCCCGAACCAGAGCCAGTATCGCGAATCCCCGGTCTTCAGTGCGCGGATCGCCAGCCAGGCGCAACCCGTCCAGAACAGCGGCTCGAAGGCGTTGGTATTCAAGGTGTGATCGATGCTCAGCCAACCGGGCGCCACGATCACGGCCAGGCCCGCCAGGCCTTGCGCGAATCGCCCGCCACCCAGCTCCCGCGCGATCAGCGCCGTCAGTACTACCAGAGCCGCGCCTGCCACAGCCGGCAACAGCCGCACGGCAAACAGCGATTCACCCAGCAGTGCAGTGACGGCCCGTGTCAGCACCGCGATCAGGGGAGGGAATTCTACATAGCCCCACGCCAGGTGCCGGCTGCACGCCAGGTAGTACAACTCATCGCGGAAAATGCCGTATCCCCGGGCAGTGATCAGGTGAAGCAGGAGCTTGGCCAGGGCTAGCGCTAACACGATCCGCGTAGCCGTCCACAGCGGCTTTCGATTCGTCGCCATTCCGGATCTCCTGCCTTATATGCCATAGTAACGCCACGGCCTCCGGTTCCCCACCTCGGGTCCAGTAGGAAATCGCTCACGCCGCCGAGCCGTGAGTCGGCCCGGGATGGGTTTCGCGCACGGCAGGCGGCGCCGTCGCCATCGATGAGTTCGACGCCCGAAGAATCCGGCCCCGGCGTTCCTACTTCTTGATGTAGCCCACCGTCTGAGACAGCGTGATGTGCTGCTCGGGCCGCAAGTTCAAGGCCTTGCTCAACTCCGGCTTCGGCACCATGGCGCGAATCACAGTGG
>Ga0326728_10025642_pt1 | contig 10527 bp, 7 predicted proteins | sample MB3enrmetagenome_FD_207602 | JGI IMG/M metagenome (GOLD analysis project Ga0326728, IMG submission 207602) | Lab enriched peat soil microbial communities from McLean, Ithaca, NY, United States - MB31MN | ecosystem: Environmental > Terrestrial > Soil > Wetlands > Peat | place: USA: New York... | reverse complement strand
CGAACAGGTTTCGAGCCGGATTGAATCGATCGTAAGAAGACAGAAGCAGTTCGACATGGCAGAAGCTTATGCGAAGCAATTGAGACAGAAGCTTCCGACGACCGACAGCTTAGATCGACTTCAGCAATTCGATTCTCGGTTGCGATACGGAACAACTGGCGCATTTGCACCGTCAGGTTATGTACCGAACGTGGGACGAGATTTTGATTTTGTTGCCGTCGCCACAAACCTCCACGTCGGACAAATCTCCGAACCGTTCGAGGGAACAAATGGTGTTTATATAATCCGGCTCTTGAGTTCCACAGGTTTCGATACAACAGCGTACAGGATTCAGCGGATTTCGATAATGCAAAACCTCATGCAGCAAGCAAAACAGAGGATCGTGAATGACTGGATTCAGCAGCTAAGGGCGAGCGCATCCATCGAAGACAACCGCTCGAAAGTACTTAGACAAGAATAGACAAGATATAATCCGCAGGTAGCACGTGACCTGCTGGCGCCGACCCGGCGTATGAAATGAGCTTGACGGGAGACGCAACGGATTTTCACTGAATTTCTTGTTATTTTTATCCGTGCGCATCAGTATTCTCATTGTCGTCAGTGTGCTATCTTTTTCTTGTGCCGGTCCCTTGGGATTAGGCTCTCCATTCTTTATCGCGGAAGCGGAAGCGCAAGCGCAACCTGAAACTGCCCTTTCGGAAGGAAACCATTCCGACGATGGGACTAGAATTCAGATCGAGGGCTTCATCGATTATACAACTTCCGCACGTATTTATCCTGCATCACGCGACGCAGATCCATCCATAAGCAGCACCTACAATTCATTCAATGGTTTCCTTTCGCCCGGAGGAGATGTAAGAGTTATTCTAAACCGCTCAAATGTCGTCGGACTGACGATGCAATACATGGCAGCGAAACAAACGATCTATAACGTTTATGGATACAATCAGAAGGATCAATATGTCGGCGTTCCGGTCAACGACGGCTTTTCCCTTTGGCTCACTGAGTTAAATGGCTATTTTGATATTCCGGTCTTAGGAGAGAGATGGAGCATTTATTTGGGAGGCGGCCCGGAACTGTGCTTTGGCAGACGGGACTTACAAATTGGAAACGCAGAAGCAAACACTTCGATAACAACTACCGTGGGAATTCAGGTAGCCGCAGGAGTGACATTCAAGTTTGCCGATCACTTCGGAATTCGTTCAGAAATGAAATTCAGATCGCCGGAGTTTAATACCGCATCAACGTTCAACTCAGCTTCGACAACCTACGATGGTTTGCAAATTTCTTTGCCAAAGACTCAATACGGCAAAGTCAATTTAGACGGAGATGACTTCACACTAGGGCTGTTCTGGGAATTGTAGCCTTCTACCGCACTATCGTCTGCTCACGCATCGCACCGACTGAAATCATGCTCAGCTTCGTGTCGAGATAGTTTTCGATGAAGTCGATGTAAGACCTGCAATTTTTCGGAAGGTCTGTAAGTCTCTTTGCACCTGAAATTTCCGCCTTCCAACCCGGCATTGTTTTATACACGGGTTCGATGTCTTCAATCGTACAGAGATCAAGTGGAAATGTCTTCAGAGATTTCCCTTGAAAGTTGTAGCCCACGCAGACTTTTATTTCGTCGAATTCATCCAGCACGTCCAGCTTAGTCAGAGCGATTTCTCCGATCCCATTGACCATGACGGAGTATTTCAAGCTGAAGAGATCGAGCCAACCGCAGCGGCGCGGTCTTCCCGTTGTCGCTCCATATTCGCCCCCGATCTTTCTCAGATTCTCGCCGACTCCATTTTCCTGTTCCGTTGGAAATGGCCCGTTTCCAACTCTTGTCGTGTAAGCTTTCGCGATGCCGACGATGGAGTCGACCGCAGTCGGTGGTATCCCAAGTCCCGTGCAAGCGCCGCCGCTTGTGGGGTTGGAAGAAGTGACATAAGGATAAGTTCCGAAATCCACATCCAGCATCGCACCCTGCGCGCCTTCCGCAAGAACTCTCTTACCCGCTTTCAACTCCTGATTCAGATAAAGAGAAGTGTCTTTGATAAACTGATCCAACTGTTCGTCGTAATGCAGATAAGTATCTACGATCTCTTCAAGGTTCATCTCAGAGGAATTATAGATTTTGCTCAGAAGCTGGTTCTTGTCTTCTATGTTGGCTCTGATTTTTTTTACAAGCACGTCGCGGTGGAGCAGGTCGACAATTTTTACACCGACCCGTGCAAACTTGTCGATGTAAGCCGGCCCAATTCCTCGCCCCGTCGTCCCAATCCTTGAGGCACCCTGCTCTTTCAGCGAGTCTATCAGCTTGTGATACGGCATGATCAGGTGAGCATTATGAGATATGAAAAGTCTGCCGCGGACATTTACGTTGTGTGATTCCAGAAGTGCGACTTCATCGAGAAACGCCTGAGGATCGAGCACGACACCGTTTCCAATTACACAGACAACGTCCGGGTGCAAAATTCCCGACGGAATCAAATGCAGTATGTACGTCTTCCCTTCGACGACCACAGTATGCCCGGCATTTGCACCACCCTGATACCGTGCCACTATGTCGATGTTCTCGCTGAGGAGATCGACAATTTTTCCTTTGCCTTCGTCGCCCCACTGGGCGCCGACAATAATTTTTACCGACATAACTTAGAAATTTCGAATTCCAAATGTTGAATTATAGATTCGCCCCATGCCGTCCCCCGTCGAGAATTAAGAATTCAAAATTCATAGTGGAGAATCCTTAAGCGAGGTTCTTCACAGCCTCGTCGACGGACTCGTAAGACTCAAAAATCTGGTTGAGCTTCGTTATTTTCAGGAGGTCAAGAACGCGCGAACTGGCATTGGCAATTTTCAGATCCCCACCCGCCTGACGAACCGCATTCAAGCTGGCGATCAATATCCCAAGTCCGCTACTGTTTATGTGTTCGACAGATTTCATGTCGACAATGAACCTCTTCGTCCCGCCGCCAATCAGTTTTTGAATCTCATCGTTAAGGGTCATGGCATCAGGACCGCCGACGATGCTTCCTTCCACCTCGAAGAGCACCACGCCGTTCTTAAGCTCTTTTTGCCGCAACTTCATATCGTTTCTCGATTTCCAAAACTGGCGACTGCGTCTGAGTTAACCTCAGATCGACCTTTTTGACATAAACGTTGTAGTCAACCACGATCGCCGATGCGACGTAAATTGAAGAATACGTTCCCGTGACCACTCCTATCAACATCGAGAACGCAAACCCTCTCGTCACTTCTCCGCCGAAGATTAGCAGGACGAGAAGCACCGCGAACGCAGTGCCGGAAGTGATTATGGTGCGGCTCAGAGTATCGTTAATACTGCGATTCATCACCCGAATTAAATTTTCACCCTTGTATATTTTCAGATTTTCTCTGATCCTATCGAAAATAACTACGGTATCGTTCATCGAATATCCGACCAGCGTAAGAAAAGCCGCGACCATCGTCTGGTTGATCTCGAGATTGAGCCATGGAACAAGCCAGCCGAAAATTCCGACGGCACCGAGCGTGATTAGAACATCGTGGAACAGTGCGAGGACCGCACCAAGAGCGTAGATAAACTGGAAACGAATTGAGACATAAAAAAGGATCGCAATCAGACTGTAAAAAACTGCCAAGACGGCGTCTCGTCTCAGCTCCTGACCTATCTTCGGTCCGATCTTGTTTTCCTCGAGGAGTTGAATCTGTGTAGCCGGCATGGAGCTTCTCAATTGTCCAATTATCCTGTCACCGGTGACCACGCCCTGATCCGTTGCTTTCACTCGAATTAAAAGCTGGTTCGTCGCTCCGAAGGTCTTGATCTCCGCATCCCCGAAACCGATCTTGTCGAGAGACGAACGGATGGAGCCGATGTTTGGAGCCGGATCGAACTGAAGAGTCAACTCGGTTCCACCCTTGAAATCTATCCCATAGTTTAACCCACGGATGGCAATTGTAATCAATCCGAGCAATATCAATGTTGCCGATACTGTGTACCAGATATACCGTTTACCGATGAAGTCAACACTTGTCCTTGGGAAAAAACGCATCCTTAATTCCTAATTTTAAATTCTTGATTCTAAATATTGAATTGAAAATTCACCGTGCCAGTTCAAAATTTCAGTTTAACCAAAGTTGATAGTTGTTGCACCGCGCTCGACCATGATATCGAAGATGACGCGAGTTATTATGATCGCGCTGAAAAGGCTCGCCACTATGCCAATCATCAACGTCAGTGCGAATCCCTGAACCGGTCCAGTTCCGAACTGGTAAAGTATAGCACCGGTGAAAAGCGAAATTATGTTCGCATCGAAAATAGCCGAGTATGCTTTTGAGTATCCTTGATCTATTGCGGCTCTCAGCGTCTTGCCTGTGGTAAGTTCTTCTCGAATACGCTCATATATAAGCACATTCGCATCGACTGCAACCGCAATGGTTAGGATCATTCCTGCGATACCGGGTAGTGTCAGGGTTGCATGGAATGCCGCAAGAACACCGAGTATAAACAAAATATTCAAGAGCAATGCGAAGTCGGCAGCGGAACCACCGGTGCGATAGTAAAACAACATGAACAAAACAATAATCCCGAGTCCGATCACGCCTGATGTCACGCCATTCCTTATTGAGTCTTCACCGAGAGACGGTCCGACATTCCGTTCCTCGACGATGTCCACCGGAGCCGGAAGTGCGCCCGCACGAAGCACGATTGAAAGCAAGTTCGCTTCGTCCATATTTGCCATTCCCGTAATCTGAGAACTTCCATTCGGAATCTTGCTTTGCACAACCGGAGCCGAATAAACAGCATTGTCCAGAACAATCGCAATCCGCTTCCCGATGTTTGCGCCGGTGATTCGGGCCCATTCGCGCGCACCATCGGAGCTCATCGTCATCTCGACGTTCGGCTGGCCAGTGTTGGGGTCGGGTCTCGCCTGCGCATTTGTCACAACTCCACCGGTTAGCTCGGCATCCTTCTTCACCGCGAAAAGTTCATAGTATTTCTGCCCATTAGCTGTTCCAAACGGTTTTGCGCTGTACAAGAATTGAAAATCACTTGGAATAACCCTTCTGACATCTTCTCTTTCTAGCGTTCGATTCAACTTATCGCGATCATTTTCAAACACTGCAAAGTCTGTCGTGTTTGGAATCTGTTGAATTATCGTGAACAACGGATGTTTCTTGGCAAATTCTTCCTGGCTCCTGCTTGAGTCAGAAGAGACAGAATCCGCCGCTGTGGCCAGAGTATCGGTCTTCCCAGCAAGGATGTTGTCAATCGCCTGATAGACTTTTACGACAACATCTGTTGGCTCAAGAAGCTTGAATTCAAGCAGTGCAGTCCCCTGGAGTAATTGCCTGACCTCAGATTCGTTGCTGACGCCGGGAAGCTCGACGATGAATCTCGTGCTGCCTTGCTTCTGAATCGAGGGCTCGGACACGCCGTACTGGTCAACGCGGTTCCTGACTATCTCCATAGCGCGGTCAACGGCAGTCTTCGTTTCATCTCGAAGATAAGACATGACTTTGCTGTTGTCGTCGCGAATGTCCCCATAGTAACGGCTCAAACGAATGCCGCGCTGACCGAACTGCTGCCCCAACAAATCGAGCGGGTCCGCATCACTTTGCTTCGACTGCGCTGCAACTTGCTGCATAATCTGATCGAAAGTCTGGTCTTTGTTCTTTGCCATGTCGTCGAGCATTTTGACTATGTCCACCTCAAGGACAATATGCATTCCGCCTTGCAAATCGAGACCGAGCTTTATCCTCTTCAACTTAGCATCGACGATGCTGTTGGCATTTGCATCATAATACTGAAGACTGTCTGCGGAGAACGAAGATTTTAGACTGTCAAGGTAAGCCTGCTTCAATGAGTCCGGCATCGGAGGAAGCGGATGTGATTCAAGATAATTAGCATACTTAAGCTGGCCCGATAGCTCCGTCAATTTTCTTTGGTAACTTGCGCTCTGATACGTCGGATAGAGATAATAGAGTGCGAGCGCAATTGCGGCGACAATCAAGATTATTTTAAAGCGATTCTTGCGCAAAAAATTCCTCCAAGATTTGAAATAATAAAATCCCGAACATCACATGAGTTAAAGTGATCGACAACCGCAGTTAATATATCAACCGACGCAGTGAAAATCAATTTACGAACGGTTACTTTTGAGAGTCATTCTTTCGTTTTTGCGAGGAATAGTTGTCGAAAAAAAGATTAGCAGTATCAGCAGGAAGCATGTAGACAGCTAGACGCATCGCATGCATTCGCATCGCACAAATATCTTCATCCAGCTTATGAAAAGATTTCGCGGCAAAGGATCTCGTTCGTGCAAGCGACGAAAGCGGACCGAAAGGACGCACGACTCACATTTTGATTTAGTCTGTCTAAATGACTGAGTATCGCAAGAAATCTAATCGAAGATGTGATTGAGGGCACTTGACATTCTCGAAGTGAAATAGCATACTTAAGGTGAGCTTGCAACTCAGATTGAGCATGGGTAAGTAGGTCGGTTAGGGGAGTAAATTCCGGTTCTGTGGACCATGCATAATATTATTACCCTTGACATTTCGATAGTCAGCGTTCTCAACACAAAGGAGAGCGGTGTATAGAATGCGCGAAGAATCGTTGAGAGGAGAGGCTCAAAGGCAAAGCGGCTACGTTCCGTTGTCTATGCTCTTTTTGGCTACTATCCTATCTGTTTTGTGCGCTGTCCTGCCCAAGGCAAAGCCTAATGGGTGGCGAACAATTCTGAAGACTTTCGACAAGGTCAGGTTTCAAGATCCGGTCCTGACAGTGAGTTCGTCCTTTCTTTGGTTCCTATGCGATTCCACTAAAACACCGATATCACATTCACGATTCCCTTCAAAGTCACAAAAAAGGAGAAAAAAATGTCCTCACGTACTATGTATAAGCACGCTTTTGTGGTTCGGCCACTAAGACTGGCCATGCTCACAATTCTATTCTTGGTAAGCTCAGCCCTTGCACAATCGTCAAAATCCATCCAGTCAGTTCTGAATCCAGATGGAAGTATAAGAGCTTCTGCAACAAATGGCAGCTTCGATGCACATGGATACAAAATGATAATAGGGAAAGATGGAGCGCCTAAATTTGCTCCGGCTGCGTCCAATGCCAACGACAAGAACTGGGACCCATCGTTTACTGTTGCCGGTGTCGGTGGATCGGCATATGTTGCTGCCAATAGCGGCGATACGCTTATATACGTTGGCGGCTCTTTCGGTACAGCCGGGAATGTCGTAGCAAATAACATCGCAGCATACAACCTTACTACAAACACCTGGTATTCACTTGACACGACGAGTGCGAATAAAGGTATAAACGGTAGTGTCTACTCTATAGTCATCAACGATAGCGACGTCTATATTGGTGGAAACTTTTCATCAGCCGGCGGCGTCACCGTGAACAACATAGTTGACTATAACATATCGACAAAGACCTGGAATCCGCTTGGTTCAGGCACAAACGGCGTCAATAATGCAATTAATGCCATGGTATATTTCGGCGGCTACTTGTACGTTGGTGGTTCTTTCACGAATGCAGGTGGATCTTCGGCAAATTACATTGCCCGATGGGATGGCTCAGCTTGGCACTCTCTTGGAACACCAACAAACGGTGTTGGCAGTACTGTGTACGCGCTCGCCATAAGCGGGAATTCTCTTTATGTCGGTGGAGGATTTAGCACCGCCGGAGGAAACAAGGCACATTACCTAGCGTCATGGAACGGAACAAGCTGGGATTCCGTCGGTACGTCCGCAACCGACATCGCTGGCACTTATGTCTATTCTATCCTTCCTGCAGGAAACTCATTATACATTGGAGGTGCGTTCACAACGGCTGGCACCATAACCGTAAACAATATCGCGATGTGGAACGGAACTTCCTGGAGCGCAGTCGGAGCAGGCGTAAACGGCAACGTTTATGACCTCACATTCTACGGAGGCAGCCTCTATGTGACCGGTTCATTTGCCGCAGCGGGCTTAAGTGCCGTAAACAATGTCGCAGCCGTTGACACGTCTACAGACACATGGTCTGCACTCGGCACTGGCTCGAATGTCGGGGTGAACGTTTCCCCTAGCTATTCTGAACAAGTCGCGGTTGCGAACGGGAAGCTTTACCTGCCCGGCAATTTTTCCACAGCCGGCGGGGTTAGCGCACTTGGAATCGCAAGCTGGAACGGGACGAACTGGTCATCCCTAGGCGGCTCGCCGAACTCTCCAGACGGAAATGTTTATGCCCTCGCGCTGAGCGGTTCTAATATTTATGTGGGAGGTTCATTTCCCACCGCTGGTTCCGTGCAAGCCAACAACGTTGCCGTTTTCAATACAAACACATATGCATGGTCGTCACTCGGAACAGGCACTGCGAACGGCGTAGATGCGCAGGTGAATACGATTGTTGTTTTAGGAAGCGACGTTTACGTCGGAGGGAACTTTGTCCATGCAGGCGGCAATCCCGTGAACTACATTGCCATGTGGGACGGAACAAAGTGGAACACGCTCGGAACCTCGCCGAACGAAGGGGTCAATAATAATGTTTACGGCATCGGGACATTTGGGACAGATCTATACGTCGGTGGAAACTTTACCACTGCAGGAGGGTCTTCTGCCGCCTATGTCGCAAAATGGAGCAATAATGGATGGTCATCACTCGGCTCAGGAGTCAATCACCTCGTCAACGCAGTTGCCGTCGGCAAGAACGAGGTCTATGTCGGCGGAAATTTCACAACTGCCGGCGGGAATTCGGCTAACTACATAGCATCATGGAACGGAACAACCTGGTCGTCACTCGGAACACCAACAAACGGCGTCAATAGCACTGTTTACACTTTAGTGACTTATGGCGATACTGTGTTTGTCGGAGGTAAATTCACAACTGCGGGCGGAAATTCTGCCAGCTACCTTGCAAAGTGGAACACACACGTATGGACTCCTCTTGGGGCGGGTGTTAACAACCCTGTGTATGCTCTGGCAATCAACGGCACAAATCTCATTGTCGGAGGAAGCTTTACGGCAAGCGGGCTGGTAGATGCTAACGATGTAATCGAGTGGAGCATCGCAGACAGCTCATTCTCTACTCTCGGCGACGGATTAAATAATCAGGCTGACGCGATCGTTTCAACCGGAAACGATACCTATGTAGGCGGATCTTTTAGCACCGCAGGAGCCAAGCCATCATACTGTTTTGCCCGGTACAATCCTAACCTTCCTTTAATTCCGACAGCACCCGTGCTAATGTCACCTATTGGTGGAACTACCGGAGTGCCAAGGAGGACGACGTTCAATTGGAATTCCTCATCAAATGCGACGAGCTATCATCTTCAAGTCGCGAGCAGCAACTCAATAGACAGTGTCGGAGGGTTCGTTAACGCAAACGTCATATTCGACACGACATTGTCAGACACAACCAAGAAATTATCGACACCTCTTGCGGCAAGCACAATTTATTACTGGCATGTGAGCGCCACGGGTACCGTCGGAACAAGCGTATATTCTGGTGCTGCACAGTACACGACTGGGACAGGTGTTGATGTTGTCAACAACCTTGGTGGGATACCCGAGGTATTCGCACTTCACCAAAACTACCCTAATCCGTTCAACCCTACTACCGCTATAAGCTACGACCTGTCTGCCAACAGCTTTGTTACTCTAAAGGTTTACGATGTGCTCGGTAGAGAGGTTGAGACGCTTGTGAATCAACAGCAGCCGGCTGGCATATACAAAGTAATATTTGATGCTACGAAGCTATCGAGTGGAGTTTATTTCTACAGGATTGATGCAGTTGGAAACAATCAGAAGGAGTTTACGTCAATAAAGAAGCTCATGCTCGTAAAATAAAGTAAAAAGGTACAATAGTGACCGCCGCTTTGCCTGGCGGTGGTCACTTTCGCGTGTTAGTAGCCAGTTCCCGAACATAACGCTTAGGAAATGTGGACACCACAATGCAATGAAGGGTATGATCATTCCCTAGAGCATTTCATGCGTACGATGAATTCACCTTCAGATTTGTCGTGATAAATGACCCCGTGAAAAGAAAGGTCTCCCCGGCACTGAAAGCTAAGGATCGACAAGCAGTTTGTCGCTGCTCGTCGACGACAATTCAGAACCTTCGTCGGCCTCCACCGCCGCCGCCGGAACCACCGCGTCTTGGTCCACCTCGTCCGCCGCCACTGCCACCTCTCCGGTCGTCTGTGCGCGGTCGGGCTTCGTTGACATTCAACGCTCTTCCCTTCAATTCTTTGCCATTCAGGCTGCCTATGGCAGCGGTCGCTTCTTCCTTCACCGGCATCTCCACGAACGCGAAACCGCGGTATTCTCCGGTAAATTTATCCTTGATGATGTTGACTGTTGAAACCTGTCCGAATGCTGCAAACGCTTCGCGCAATTCCTCCTCGCTCAGGTCCTTCGAGATGTTCCCTACGTAAATGTTCATTACTGCTCCTCAATTAGTAAAAGCTTGATTCACCGTTTTCTGTTTAACGGCAAACGTTCTGTTAAGATTAATAAATTTCCAGCCCATTTCCAAACCATCAT
>Ga0326728_10025641_pt1 | contig 10527 bp, 4 predicted proteins | sample MB3enrmetagenome_FD_207602 | JGI IMG/M metagenome (GOLD analysis project Ga0326728, IMG submission 207602) | Lab enriched peat soil microbial communities from McLean, Ithaca, NY, United States - MB31MN | ecosystem: Environmental > Terrestrial > Soil > Wetlands > Peat | place: USA: New York... | reverse complement strand
TCATCGTGAATAAGGGGGACACGGTTGCGCTTGCCATGGTGCGCAACTCCAATGTGCTGTACCGGGTCTTCAAGTTGAACCAGAACCAGTACCCAACCCAGCAGGCGGCCATTGCGGCCACCGGCTCCGCCGACTGCGAACCGGCCCTGCTGCCCGTCTACTGCGCGGTCTCCGTGCCGGGGACGTACGACGAGCCTACGAACGTCTACTACTCGCTGGATGGCACCACGGCGTACGTGCTGAACTGCGGCCCGGAGTGCGGCGGCAAGACGGCCAGCGTCACGCTGCTTCAGCAAGGCCCGCTGATCCAGAATGTGATTCCCTCGTCGCCCGTGCAGCCCAACCCGCAGATCGCCAATGTGCCCGTGCCGGGAGGCGTCACCGACGCTCTCTCCGACGGGACGACGCTCTACCTGGCCGGCCAGCAACTGCAGCCGGACGGCCTCTTCGCCGGCTTTCTGACCACCATGAACCAGGCGACCAACACCATCACGGGCAAGTACTCCATCTCCGACGGCAACCACTCCAAGATGCTGTTTGCCGACAACAACACGCTGTGGATCGGATCGCAGTTCTGCGCTACGGGAGAACGCGCCAAACTGGGGCAGAACTACAACTGCCTGACCATGGTTGTGCTGGGCGGCGCGACGCTCTCTCCCCAGATTGTGCCCAACGTAACGCCGGGATCGCCGACCGCCGTGGTGCCCTATCCCAATCAGAACGACAATCAGTACTACTACGGCAGCCTCACCGGCATCTGCTGGGTGCAGAACTTCAACAAGGTCTACACCGCGTACGGCGGACAGGTGCACATCTTCAGCACCGTCGATGGCTCCGAGATCGACAACGAGTACGTCACGGTGCAGGGCACGGCGCTCGACGTCGCGTACATGGACGCGCTGAGCGACGACGCCGACTGAGCACAGCTTAGCGGGCCGTCATTCTGGCCTGAGCATGCCGAAGGCCAGAACCTCCGTAGTTGTCTTTGCAACCAATAACCCAACTCAGCCGCGGCTGAGCCGCGCCAGGTCGTGCAGGTACTGCTTCAGCGGGCGCGCCGGCCGGCCCCAGAAGACCTGGCCGGGGCCGCGGACTTTCTTGTGGCTGAGAACGCCCGCGCCTCCGCCGAGGATGACGCCGGGACCAATGTGGGCGTGCTCTCCCAGGCCAACCTGTCCGCCCAGGACTGCCCCGTCCTCGATGACGCAGGAGCCGGAGATCCCTGTCTGCGAGGCGATGACGACGTTGCGCCCCACCACGCAGTTGTGCGCGATATGCACCAGGTTGTCGATCTTGGTGCCCGCACCGATGCGCGTCTCTCCCAGCGCGCCGCGGTCGATCGTTGAGTTGGCGCCGATCTCCACGTCGTCCTCAATCGCAAGCGTTCCCTGCTGCGGGAAGGCGATGTACTCGCCGGTGGCGGAGTTGCGCGCGTAACCGAAGCCAGTGGCGCCGAGAACCGCTCCGGCCTGCACCAGGACGCGGTTGCCGAGGGTGGTTCCCGCGTAGATGGTGACGTTGGCGAGAATCTCGCAGTCTTCGCCGAGAACCACGCCGTCGCCGAGCACGGCGTGGGGGCCGATGCTGCTTCCCTGCCCCACTCGCACGCCTGTGCCCAGGACTGCCGTGGGATGGATGCGCGGCGCGGAGTTCTTTGCGATGGATTCGCGGGAGCGGAGGAAGCGCGCGGCGAGGGCGAAGGCGTAACGCGGATCGGCCACGGCGAGCAGGCGCGCGTCGGGCGGACCGCTGGCCGGCGCGGAATCGCTGTTCGGCAAGAGCAGCGCGGGGCGGGTGAGGATTGCGCCCGCTGGTGACTTCATCGCAGCGTCAAGCGTCGCCGCATCCGTGGCGAAGACCAGCGCGGTCGGAGTGGCAGCTTCGATGCTGGAGACACAGAGAATCTCGTTGGCGGCGAGCGGAGCAGACGCGCCGACGAGCTTCGCAATTTCATGGATGGTTGCCAACGACTCTCCTTGCGCTTCCTAGAATCTCACACCCGACGCAGCAATGGCGCAGCCTCTCACTCCGCCAGACTCCCGTAGTGGAGGAGCAAGGGAGCGTTTGCGCCGGCGAGAACTCTCGGAATCTCGCTGAGCAGGGCCTCGCGCTCGATGTCGCGTTGGGCGCGCAGGCGGGTGGCGATGCGGTCGAGGTCGCCATCGTTGTAGCCGGGATGGCAGCAGAGCTCATAGGTCCCCATGGACGGAAGCGCGCGCAGAATCTCGGCGAGGGTTGCTGCGTCGAGCTGACCGGTAGCGGAGATTGCGGCGGTGCCGTCGGTGGTTAGCACGCGGCCGTCGCGCAGTTGGGGGTGCGCTTCGAAGCGCGGGCGCAGGCAACCGATGAGCCGGATGGCTAAGCGGCGCGCGCAGCTGCCGTGGTCGAGCGCGAGGCTCCAGTCCGGCTCGAAGGGGTTGCGGATGGCGCGGATTCCGCAGTGATCGGCGACTTGCAGCAGCGGGCGCGCGATGGCGGGAAAGAGGTGCGTGTGCTTGTGCGTGTCGAAATGAGTGATGTTGATTCCCGCGCGTTGCAGCTTCTCAATCTGCGCGAGGGCCTCGTGCGCAACCTCTTCTTCATTGATCCGGCCGAGCAAAAGAGCCTGCACAAAATCGACCAGCGATGGGCGGAGGTTGATTCCGTCGGCTCCGATCAAGCTGCGAATCGAGCCGGGCGGCGAGACGGGCGCGCCGTCAGTGAGCACGATGTGGCAGCCGACGCCGAGCGTGGGGTGGGCGCGGGCAACTCCGACCGCGTCGTCGAAGGCGGGGCCGGCGGCCATCAGCGTCGCAGACGAAATCGCGCCCGCCGAGTGCAGTTCGGCAATGGCGCGGTTGATGCCATGACTGAGGCCGAAGTCGTCGGCGTTGAGGATGAGGCGGGCGGGCATGGCTTGGGTGATTGTAGAAGGTTCAGTCCGCGGCGCGCGGGGTTTTGCGAATCGTCACGGTAGCGGCCAGGAACTTCTTCAAGTTGTAACCTGCGCGATTCGCGGCATTGCGTGCGGCGGCGACGGAGGACTCGATTGCTGCGATGGCGGTGGAATGGGCTGATTTCGGCTGGGTGGATTCGGCGTGGGCGATCTGGATGAGTGCGGGAAGCTGGAGCCAGGTGAGCAGCTCGTCGAACTGCTCGCGGTTGAAGAAGGTGATGCCGCCGGCCTGGTTGACGCCGGCGAGCCAGCGGACGTCGGGGTCTGCCCAGAGAGCTTCGGAGTAGACCGCGTCCGGTGCAGCCGCAGCCTGAGAGAACAGCAGGCGCACCTGGGCTGCGGCCTGCCAACAGGCCTCGCCCTCCATGCCCATGGATGTGAAGTGGTCGGCGAGTGTGGCGCGGAGCAGGAGGCGGTCGAAGAGGGCTACGAGTTCTGCGCGGTCGCCGTTCGGGATGCAGTGGGAGGGAAGGCTGCGCAGGACGATCCACGCGAGAATCGGCGCCCAGGTGCGTTCGTGGCGCGTGGCTGGAGCGTTGCCGGGCAGGATGGGGCGCGATTTCGCGGGCCAGTCGGTGGAGTAGGTGTGCGCGAGAGCTTGCAGGCGCGCCGCGCCGCACAACATTGCGCGAATACCGGCGGCAAACGCAGGCTCAATCGCAGCCGCAGCCTGGGCCTCGACGCCTGTTTGCGTGCCGGATGGTGCGGCAGCATCGGTGCGAACGATCGGCGCGCGGTTCTCTTCGGGAATCTGTTCGAGGAGACGGTCGAAGAAGAGCTGGCCCTTTTCGGCGATGGCGCGCAGGCGCGGATCGAGTTCGGCCTTCTCCGGCACGGATTTCTTTTTCGCGCGCGCGGATGGCTTGGCGACGGTTCTCTGCTCAGTGTTCTGCTGCGCGAGTTGGTTGGCGAGATCGGCGAGGGCGCGAACGTTGGCTGGGCTGACGGCGGCGCGCAGAGCGTCGTGCAGAGGACGCAGGCGGAGCTTCACCATCTCTTCGTGGACGCTGCGCACGCCCGCGCCGTTGAGCGAGTCGCAGAGCCTGTCCCACGGCCAGTCGGAGGTGGGTTGCAGCACGCGCCAGTCCAGCAGGACGACGCACTGGAAGCCGCGCAGATCGAAGCTGAGGCCGCGCCAGTGCAGGTCGGTGGCGCGGCGCAGGTACTCCAGGCCGTGGGTGTCGCGGCAGGCCAGGACCATCGACTCGCCGGTGGGCAGGCCGAGGCCGTCGCAGAGGCTGCGCTGGCGCAGCGAGCCGCTGCCCTTGTCCATGAACGCCGCCGAGATGTGGATGGTGCCGCGCGTGCTTTGGTACCGGTTGTTGTAGAGGATGAGCGAGCGCTCGTCGCCGTAGCGGTTGGAGTAGGCGAAGACGTTCTCGTCGACTTTGCCGTTGCCGTTCCAGAAGTCATAGAGGGTGAACTCGGAGCTGCCGGCGAAGATGTAGCGCTTGGCAAGCAGCGGAGCGATCTCCCGCTGGTGGCGCGCGACCAGGCCCTCGTTGGGCCACTCGTCGAGCATCGCCTGCTTGAACTCCATGCCGTAGCGCTCGGTGAATCCCTCAATCTGGCCGTGGGCGAACATGGGCAGGCCGGGCAGCGTGGCCAGCAGGGTGCAGACACCGAAGTACTTGTCGCCGGTGCCGAACTGGTCGATGGCAGTGCGCTCGTCGGGGTTGCTCATGAAGTTGACGTAGCGCTTCATGATATCGGGGTCGAACTCGATGGTCTTCTTGAGGTAGGAGCGGTACTTGGCGTTCTCCTCGTCGCGCAGCATGTTCATGAACGCGGAGTTGTAGACGCGATGCATCCCCAGAGTGCGCACGAAGTAGCCCTCGAGCAGCCAGAAGGCCTCGGCCAGCAGCAGCGTTCCCGGCACTTCAGCGGCGACGCGGTCCACCACCTCGCGCCAGAACTCGTTGGGCATCAGAGCGTCGAACTCCTCCTGCGACATCGCATTCTCCGCGCGCGACGGGATGGAGCCGCCCGCGCCGGGAAGCGGGAACCAGAGGCGCTGAACGTGGCGTTTGGCCAGCACCATGGCCGCGTCGAAGCGGATGATGGGGAAGAGCCGCGCGACGTGCAGGATGGTCTGAATCACATGCTCGCGCACCTCGGCCTTGGAGTAGTCGAGCTGCGCGGTGTCGTTCCAGGCAAACGAGGTGCCGTCATTGCCGTGGTAGACGTAGCGCGTCTCGCCGTTCGCGTGACGCCGCAGGCGGAAGGCGACGGCGGCGTCGCTCTGGTCGTAGTAGCGGTCGTCGATCTTGATCTCGACGCGGCTGTCGCTGGAGAGGTCGGGCCCGTTGAAGCTGTAGGCCGGGAAGGGGCTCTCCCAGCGATGCAGGAACCAGTCGGGATGCTCAATGAGCCAGGGCGAGTCGATGCCCATGTGGTTGGGGACCATGTCGCTGGCCAACCGCAGGCCGAAGTGCGCAGCGCGGTGCTTCAGGTGGTCATAAGCCTGCCAGCCGCCCAGGTCTTCTGCGATGTCGTAGCTCTTGAGCGAGTAGGCGGAGGCGACCGCATCCTGGTGGCCGCGCAGCCGCTTGATGGTGCGCGATGCGATGCTGCGCTCCCACAGGCCGATGAGCCAGAGGCCGGTGACGCCGCGCGAGGCCAGCAGTTGCAGCTCCTCATCCGGAATCTGGTCGAGCCTGTGAATGTGGCGCAGATATTTTTTGGAAAGCTGTTCCAGCCATACGTAGGTGCTCTTGGCCATCAGCACCACGTTGGGCATCCAGGCCTGGTCGGCGCTGAAGTTTTCGTACTCGTCGAGCGGGGCCTGATAGTCGTGTGCGTAACGGCGGCGGCGAAGCTCGTCGAAGCCGATGTACTCGTCGCCCTCAAATCCCATCGCGCCCCAGGAGGGCCCGTGGCGGAACTGGTCCGGCCCCGGTGGATGGAAGCGCATCCAGATGGCGAGGTCCTCCTCGCGCAGCACGTCGATGGCCAGCAGGATGCGCTTGATGTCGTCGCCGAGGAAGGGCGCCCAGCGCTCGCGGATAAAGTCGAGCTGGCCGATGAGCGAGTCGGGCGAGGCAAGCATGGGAGCGCGCAGCGCGTCGTAGAGGCTGCCGATCTCCGGCGCCATCTTGGGCCGCGTGCTGAAGAAATCGGGGAAGGACGCGGTGACGTCGGCGTAGACGGTCTGCTGCTTCAGAGACTGGTCCGCAAAGAGCTGGTGGAAGGGCTTGAAGGCGGGGTTGCTGTTTGCAATCCACAACATCAGCAGCTCTTCCAGCGCGGCCTCGCGGTTGGGCCGGCCGCCGGTGGATTGGCTCAGCCATTCGGCGGCAGTAAGTTTGCCGCGGAAGACGGCGACGTTGGGAAACTGCTCGGTGAATGCCAGCAGGAGAGCTTCCAGCTTGCCCGGCCTGGTCTTGTCGGAGTTGAGGCGCTCGGCGAACCAGCGGACGGCCTCAGCCAGTACGGCGGGGTCGATCTGCTTGCGGTACTGCTCGACCAGCGCGTGGCTCAGCTCGTCGATCAGGCCCATGGCGAAGAGCGCGCCGGCGTTGATTGCGCCGGCATCAGCTCCGCGCGCCCCGTCTTTGCGCGTCCGGTTCAGCGCCTCGGCCAGCTTGCGGCTCGCCGCAACATTGGCGAAGACGACGTTTCCGGTGGTGCTGAAGAGGATGTCATCAACCTGGGTTGCTTTGCGAACGGCGCGGGAGATGTGAAATTCCATTTGTCGGATGCCTCAGCTCGCTACTACCAGTATCGCTCGCAAATCGGGTCTGCTGCATTGGATGCACGAAGAACAGCTCACTCATCCCCGGTTTGCGCTGAAATTGACCTGCGTCGAACCGTGCAGTGCCTCGCGCTTCGGCTGGTTGCCGTAACGCGTCAGCCCCCCGCCGCATTTCAAGGATCGGAGCGCGGCGGAGGGCTGGTGGTACGACCGGGGAGAGACCGATGGACCGGATTGCTATGCCGGCTTGCGCAGGGTGTAGCTGCTCAGGGTCTTAATGTAGTTGCCGCGTTCGAAGGGCGAGGCGTCGGGCACCGAACGGCGGCTGAGGCTGCCGCGCATCTGGCGGATGGACTGGTACTCGTGCTCCTCCATCCAGCGCAGCAGATCGGACTGGATGGTTGTCAGATAGGGGATGCCGTTGGCCAGCAGCGCTGAGGCGAGCATGGCGACCTGTCCGCCGGCCATGATGGCCTTGAGTACGTCCTGGGCGCTGTGCACGCCGCCGGTGACGGCGATCTCCGCGCTGAGATCGCCGTAGAGGATTGCAGTCCAGTGCAGCCGCAGCAACAGCTCCTCTGGACGGCTGAGCGTGAGCGTGGGAGTGACGTTGAGGTTTTCGATGTCGAAGTCCGGCTGGTAGAAGCGGTTGAAGAGAACCAGGGCATTGGCGCCGGCTTTATCCAACCTTGCAGCCAGGTTCGGGATGCTGGTGTACTGCGGCGAGAGTTTGACCGCGATGGGGATGGTGGTGCTCTGCTTGACCTGGCGCACTAGATCGACGATTCCATCTTCGATGGCGGCACTGGTAACACGCGGGTCGGTGGGCAGCGAGTAGGTGTTGAGTTCGAGCGCGTCCGCGCCGGCCTGTTCGATCTCTTTGGCGAACTTCACCCATCCGCCGGCGGTCGCGCCGTTCAGGCTGGCGAGGACGGGAATCCCGGCGACGCTCTTGGCGCGGCGGATGTGGCTGAGGTAGGCGTCGTGCCCCTGCCGGTAGCTCTCATAGGCGGGGAAGTAGCTAAGCGACTCGGCGAAGGACTCCGTGCCGCGCGAGAGGTCGCTGTCCAGCGCGTTGCTCTCCAGCGTGAGCTGCTCCTCGAAGATGGAGGGCAGCACAACGGCGGCAGCGCCGGCCTCTTGCAGACGCTGAATATTCTCCGGGGAGTCGGTCAGCGGCGAGGAAGAGACCAGAATGGGGCTCTTCAGCTTCAGACCTAGATATTCAGTTGTCAGGTCGATCATTCGTCGCCTCCTCCCCCACCCAGCGGCGCAACGGCCCCTTCTTTCTCCGGCGGGGCGATGTGCGGGGTGGCCGAGCGTCCCGCCATGGCGGCGCGGCCGGAGTAGACGCGCCAGGTGCGCTCGACGTCGTCCTGCGCCTCCTGCAGCAACAGCTTGGCCACTTCAGGCCGGCTGCGCGTCAGCATGGTGTAACGGGCCTCGTGGTAGGCGTACTCCTTCAACGGGATGGAGGGCGCGCGGGAGTCGAGCTGGAAGGGGTTCTTGCCCTCGGCGCGCAGCATCGGGTTGTAGCGCATCAACGGCCAGTAGCCGGAGAGCACCGCGCTCTTCTGCTGCTCCATGCCGTACGTCAGGTCGTATCCATGGGCGATGCAGTGGCTGTAGGCCAGAATGAGCGCGGGGCCGTCGTAAGCCTCGGCCTCCTGGAAGGCCTTGACCGTCTGCATGTCGCTGCTGCCCATGGCGACGCGGGCCACGTAGACCGAGCCGTAGGCCACCGCTTCCATTGCAATGTCCTTCTTGCTGTTGGGCTTTCCGCCTTCGGCAAACTTGGCCACAGCGCCGCGCGGGGTTGCCTTGGACATCTGTCCGCCGGTGTTGGAGTAGGTCTCGGTGTCGAGCACCAGCACCTTGATGTTCTTGCCCGAGCCGAGAACATGGTCGAGACCGCCGAAGCCGATGTCGTAGGCCCAGCCGTCGCCTCCCAGAATCCAGACGCTCTTGCGAACGAGAGAGTCGGCCACGGTGAGCAGGGCTCGGGCCTCGACAGAGTTGACGCCGGCCAGCTTCGAGCGGAGCGCCAGCACGCGTTCGCGCTGCGCCTCGATCTCGCTCTCCTTGGCCTGGCTCGCAGTGAGCAGTGCGGTGACTAGCTCGTCGCCGACCGACGGCGCGAGGCGCTTGAGCAGGTCCTCGGCGTACTCCTTCTGCTGGTCAAGGGCGAGACGCATGCCGAAGCCGAACTCGGCATTGTCTTCAAACAGCGAGTTCGACCAGGTGGGCCCGCGTCCGACGGCGTTCTTGGTGTAGGGAGTGGTGGGCAGGTTGCCGCCGTAGATGGACGAGCAGCCGGTGGCGTTGGCGATATAGATGCGGTCGCCGAAGAGCTGGGTGAGCAGTTTGATGTAGGGCGTCTCGCCGCAGCCCGAGCAGGCGCCGGAGAACTCAAACAGCGGCTCGAGCAACTGAATGTCCTTGACCTGGGTGTGCGAGAGACGGTTGCGGTCCGTCCAAGGAATGGACTCGAAGAAGCTCCAGTTCTTGGCCTCGGGCGCGCGCAAGGGGGCCTGCATCTCCATGTCGATGGCCTTGTGCTTGGCCTCGCTCTTGCTCTTGGCCGGGCAGATCTCGACGCACAGGCCGCATCCGGTGCAGTCCTCGGGAGCGACCTGCAGGGTGTAGGCCTCCTGCTCCATGCCCTTCCACTTCGGCTTGGCGCTCTTGAAGGTCTCGGGCGCACTGGCCAGCAGGGCAGTGTCGTAGACCTTGGCGCGGATGACGGCGTGGGGGCAGACCAGCACGCACTTGCCGCACTGGATGCAGAGGTCCTTGTCCCAGACGGGGATCATCTGGGCGATGTTGCGCTTCTCCCACTTGGCGGTGCCGGTGGGGAAGGTTCCGCCGATCGGCAGCGCGCTGACCGGGAGCGAGTCTCCCTTGCCCGCAGCCATCTTGCCCAGCACGTTGTATACGAAGTCCGGGGCCTCCCTGGGCAGCATGGGCAGCAGGTCGAAGGTCGCGGTGGCCTTCTCCGGCACCTTTACCTTGTGCAGGTTGGCCACCGCCGCGTCGACGGCGGCAAAGTTCTGCTGCACCACCGCGTCGCCGCGCTTGCCATAGGTCTTCTTGATGGACTTCTTGATCTGCGCAATGGCCTCGTCGGCGGGAAGCACGCCGCTGATGGCGAAGAAGCAGGTCTGCATGATGGTGTTCAGGCGGTTGCCCATTCCGGTCTCGCGCGCCACGGTGTAGCCGTCGATGACGTAGAACTGCAGCTTCTTCTTGAGGATCGTCTCCTGCGTGGTCTTGGGCAGGTGGTCCCATATCTCATCCGGCCCATAGGGACTGTTCAGCAGGAAGACCGCTCCGGGGGCCGCGGCAGCCAGAATGTCCATGCGCTCCAGGAAGGAGAACTGGTGGCAGGCCACGAAGTTCGCCTTGCTGATCAGGTACGTCGAGCGGATCGGGTTGGGCCCGAAGCGCAGGTGCGATGTAGTGACGGAGCCGGACTTGCGCGAGTCGTAGACGAAATAGCCCTGCGCGTAGTTGGGCGTCTCCGCGCCGATGATCTTGATGGAATTCTTGTTTGCGCCGACGGTCCCATCCGCGCCCAGTCCATAGAAGAGCGCGCGCACGGTCTTGGGGTCTTCGGTGGAGAAGTCGGGGTCGTAGTCCAGGCTGCTGTGGCTCACGTCGTCGTTGATGCCGATGGTGAAGCGGTTCTTCAGATGCTCCTTCTTCAGCTCGTCGAAGACGCCCTTGACCATGGCCGGGGTGAAGTCCTTGGAGGAGAGGCCGTATCGCCCGCCGATGATGCGTGGCTGCGTTGCGATAGGCGAGGTCCCGCTGGAGATGGCCTCGCTGAAGGCGGTGAGAACATCCTGGTAGAGCGGCTCGCCCAGCCCGGTGGGCTCCTTGCAGCGGTCGAGCACGG
>Ga0326728_10025640_pt1 | contig 10527 bp, 9 predicted proteins | sample MB3enrmetagenome_FD_207602 | JGI IMG/M metagenome (GOLD analysis project Ga0326728, IMG submission 207602) | Lab enriched peat soil microbial communities from McLean, Ithaca, NY, United States - MB31MN | ecosystem: Environmental > Terrestrial > Soil > Wetlands > Peat | place: USA: New York... | reverse complement strand
AGAAGACCTTCAACGAGACCACGGCCAAGCAGTTCGGCTCGGGCTGGGGCTGGCTGGTGTTTACCGGCGGCAAGCTGAAGGTGATCACCACCCCCAACCAGGATTCGCCGCTCTCGCAGGGGCTCTATCCCATCCTCGGCAACGACGTATGGGAGCACGCCTACTACCTCAAGTATCAGAACCGCCGTCCCGATTACCTGGCCGCGTGGTGGAACGTTGTGAACTGGGAAGAGGTCAACCGGCGCTTCGCGATCGCCAAAGGATGAAAGACAGCTATTAGCCGTTAGCTCTTAGCTTTTAGCTCGTTTGTGCATGACGATGGGCGGCGCCTGCGCGTGATATTTGCGCAACGCACCGCCCGTTGTGTTTTTGTGGTGCCGGAATCGGAGGGAGCAGAGGCCTTCAGGCCTCTGAATCGAGCGCCAGGGAGCTACGGGGCTTCAGCCCCGGGCATTTATCGAGCTAGAAGCTAACAGCTAAAAGCTGTCTTCCTGCAACCCAATCCCTCAAACCGTGTCTATATATACTGAATGTCTTTCACACGCAGATTTCTCTGGGTCGCCCTGGCTCTCGTCTCCGCGGCTTCTCTTCTCGCCGCCCAGTCGGGCGAGTTTGTCGTCGCCCAGAACGGCCACGATACCGGCACGGCTTCGTTCAAGGTGACGTCGACAAGGGACGGCTACGATTCTTCCTCCGTGGTCAAAGTGGCCATGCAGGGCCTGGATTATTCGCTCTCGAAGACTGAGCGGTTGGGCCCGGGCAACAACCTGGTGCATGTTCTGCTGAGCGCCACGGTGAACGGCTCTGCGGTGACTGCGGTCTGCAAGCCTGACGAAGCACAACTTTTGCTCAACATCTCGGCCAATGGCCGCAGCACCACCACGCGGCTGGCCGGCCACCAGGGCGCGGTCTTCCTACCCGACTTCGATCCCGGCGCGCTTGAAACGCTGCTTGCGCTGGCCGTCATCCAGAACAATCGCGACCTCTGGGCCATTCTTCCCAAGAACGCCGGCTCCATTGAGCCGGTCACCCTGGCAACCTACGCCGATCAGAATGGAACCCTCGACGGCAAGCCGGTCATCGTCCATCATCTTGTGGCCACCATCGCGGGCGCGAAGACCGATCTATTCTCGGGGCCGGAGAATCAGCTCCTGCAGGCCGAACTGCCGCAGCCGGGGTTCGCGCTGGTGCGCAAGGGATTCGCCTTGACCCCGCCTGCAAAGCCGATTGCGCCTGCCGAATAGGCGGGTGGACTCACTCTCTTTGAATTCCGGATATCATCATCTATAGTTCTAAGTGCTATACTATCCAGGTGTCGGCAAGTCCTCCCAGCACGTTCAGGGTGTTTGCATCGAAGCCGTTCATGCGTTTTGCCCGCCGATTTGGAATCGGTAACGAAGAACTGTGGGACACCGTAAACGGGGCCTTTGATGCTGATCTCGGGGGCGGAGTCTTCAAGTACAGGTTGGCGCGGCAAGGGGAAGGTTCAAGCGGAGGCGCGAGAGCCCTGATCGCGATGAAGGCCGGGCGGCGTGCAGTTTTGATGTTCGGCTTCGAGAAGAAGAACATGGCAAACATCAGGCCTGATGAATTGAGGGCATACCGAAAGGCCGCGAGAATCTACCTTGGGTATAGCGAAGCGGAGATCACGGCGATCGTGAAACAAAAGGCTCTCTTTGAGATCGTTCCATCGAGGAAAGGAGTGGGACATGGCAAAAGCGTATAAGAGCGAAGCATTGGCAGCGCTGCACGAAAGCATGTCGGACCTGCATCAGGTTGGCGCTATCGATACTAAGACCATGCGCGAATTCGATCGGGCATGTCTGACCCCGGTCATGAAACTGTCTCCGGCGGCCATCCGCCGCATTCGCACGCGAGCGGCCGTGAGTCAGGCAGTATTCGCGGCACATTTGAATGTGACCACGGGGGTAGTGAGCAAATGGGAGCGTGGCGAAAAGCAACCGCGAGGCCCAGCGGCTAAACTGCTCACCCTGGCCGCCAAGCACGGTATCTCCGCGATTGCTTGAGGATTGGCGGATTGCTGCACTTGCTCTTGCCGGCAAAGCCGATTGCGCCTGCGGAGTAAGAAAGATAGCCGGTCAACCACTCGTAATCGGCGGCGACCGCTGAATTGTGCGGTTCAATTCAAACGCCGGGGATGGACTTGGTTGGCGAGAATCTGCTGGATTTCGCGAGTGTTCGCTGCCTTTTCCAGCCGAACGATTTGTTCGGCGTATTGTTCAGCGACAGTGTGGTACTCGGGCGAATTTCTCATCTGCTTCAAAGAAATTGACCAAGCCTTCGGGACTTCCCGGTGCAACACAGCCGAGCGCAGTATTCCGCCAAGGGCTTGAACCTCTGCTTGGAGCCTCGCGTTCTCTCGCAGCAAATCTGCGAACTGTCGCGCGATGGCTATAGACGCATCCGTGTCCATTAAGTTCTTTCCTCCATAATCAACTTCCCACCAACAGAAGGACGTCCGACCCTGGCTTGGGGACGCTTTTTGTAGGTGGGAGGCAGCCCTATTCCCGGTTAATTGCCAATTCGGACATTACCCCACAGCAGTGTTACCAATCGCCAAGCCCTGGCACCCGAAAAAAGGCCATTAGGCAAGTCGCTGAGGCCTGTTCAGACCTTCGCCGAGACCTTAACTCACTTCGCAAAAAACTCCCCATGTCCTCCGTTGGCCCACGGATCGTAGTGCGCAGCAAACTCTGCCCGATGCTGCGTACTGGGATGGCTGAAGAGCCAGAACTCGATGAAAGGATTGGGATTCGGATCGTCGAGCCATGCCTTGCCCAGGTCGTTAAAGGCAGCCACCGTGGTCTTCTGCGGGTCGGAAACAATTCCGTGGATCGCTTCCTGGCCAAAGACATCGGCCTGGTGTTCGAAGTGGCGGCTGACGGCGTTCTCCACCGGTTGCACTAGAATCGTGCCAATCGAAACCGCCAGCAACAGCAGCAGAAACCCGGTCCGCGACCCCGGATCCGTCGCGCCCCATCGCGTTCCCCAACGGCCGGCCATCCACCCCGCAAACCAGGCGCAAAACCAATAGACGAAGAAGAGAAACACCGCAAGCAAAGCCATCCCCTTGGGTAGATGATGCAGCACGTAGTGGCCGCACTCGTGCGCGAAGATGAAGAGGATCTCGTCGTTGGGAATGCGCCCGGCCGTCGTGTCCCACACGACTATGCGCTTGGTGGCGCCGATGCCGGTGACGTAGGCGTTCAGGCCGTTGGTCTTCAGGCTCGCCTTCATCAGGTACATGCGGCTGGGCGGAATCTGGGTGCCGGTGCGGGTCACAACCTTTTCGAGGTCGGCAACAAGCGCAGGGTCGTGGGCCTGAAGCGGCTCGAACTTCTCAAAGAGCGGCTCGATCAGCGGTTCCACAAAAAAGACGATCGCCAGGATGGGCAGCGTCACCAGCCATGCGCCCAGCCAGTAGCGGCGCGGCCATCGGCGCACAATCCAGTTGAAAAGCAGGAGCAGAGGCGTGGTGATGGCAATGGCGAATCCCAGTTCCTTGGAATCGTCGCTGAACCAGTCGGCCCACGACTGCACGCTGATCTGGTAGCTGCGCTCGACGTAATGCCCGTACATGCTGAGCGGCAGGCCCGAGAGCCAGAGGATGATAAAGAACGCGGCGAAGAAAAAGATCCCCTGGGCCCAGCGGTGCGATGCAATGCGCTCGATCTCTGACTCAAGCCTGGCCGCCGCGCGCGAGGCCAGCAACAGCCATATGATGACGATCTGCCACAGCGATCCAACGATATTCAGAATGTTGCGGATGCGGCTGATGGCAATGGCCTTGGCCAGCTCGCCGGGAGGGAGCGTATAGGCCTGCTGGCTGGCTGCGGGCTGATTGGCCGTGGTCTGATTTGCCGCATTTTGGTTGGCCGCAGTTGAGGCTTGCGGCCCCTCCGGCGTCTGCTGGGCTCTGACAGGGAGCGCGTTCGAGCCCGCCAGCATCAGTGCAAAAATGCCAACGGCTAACCGCCGCTCTATGAATCTCATCCTGCGCCCTCCCCGGATGGCCCAAGTCTGCGACAATCGAGCATACATGCAAACTGTGTGTTCTTTCAGGCTCATGTTCAAACTACTCTTCGCTTTCTCGCAAAAACGCGGCTTCGGTTCCAGGGCTTTGGCGGCTGCCGCTCTCTTCTTATTGGTTTTAACTCTCCAGGCCGCGGGGGCGCAGCAGGCCACGCCAGTGATTCTTGACACCATGAGCCAGGAGTTGCAGCGCGCCTACTCGCAACTGGGCAAGCAGGCCACCGGTAATGCGGGCGCCGACAAGCTACTGCCGCCGTATTTCCTCAGCTATGCAGTAAGCGACGCGAGTTTCGTCACCATCCGCGCGCAGTATGGCGCGCTCACCCTCAGCACCGCGAACCGCATGCGCGTTGCCGACGTGCAGGTGCGGGTGGGCAGCCCTGCGCTCGACAATACGCACGGCGACCATCGCGCCTCCGCCGTCAACAGCCAGCAACTGCCCATCGTGGACGACCGCGAGGCCCTGGCCCGGTCACTGTGGCTGGCAACCAACACCGGTTACGGCAATGCGCTTGACAACTACCTGCGCGTAAAGACTGAAGCCGAGGTAAGAGCGAAGGAAGAGGACACTTCGCCGGACTTCAGCAAGGAAGAGCTGCAGACGCACATCGGCGAAGTTGCGCCGCCGGCAGCGGTCGATCGCGCGGCGTGGGAAAAACGCGTGCGGGCGCTCTCCGCCATCTTTCGCGAGTTCCCCGACGTTTACCAGAACGCGGTGATTCTCACCGTGCAGAATGAGACCGACTATTACGCGTCGTCTGAAGGGTCGAAGATCGTTACGCCGCACCTGCAGGCGCGGCTGGTGGCGATCGCGGTTACGCGCGCCGACGACGGCATGGACCTCTTCCGCGACCAGACCTTTGAAGCAGAAACCGTGGATGGGCTGCCTTCGCAGGATGTAATGGAAGCCGCCATCCGCGAGCTTGGCAAGAGCCTTGAAGCCTTGCGCAAGGCGCCGGTCACCGAGCCCTTCAATGGGCCGGCGCTGCTCTCAGGCCGCGCGGCAGCGGTGTTCTTCCACGAGGTGCTGGGCCATCGTCTGGAGGGCCAGCGACAGCGCGGCGACGAGGAAGGACAGACATTCACCAAAGACGTGGGTCAGCAAGTGCTGCCGGCGTTTCTCTCCGTGGCCGACGATCCCACCGTGACGAAGTATGGGAACACATGGCTCAGCGGCCGCTACGAATTTGACGACGAAGGCGAGAAAGCCCGGCGCGTCGATCTTATCCAGGATGGCGTGCTGAAGACATTCCTCATGTCGCGCCTGCCGATCGCGAGCTTCAGCTCTTCAAATGGCCACGGGCGCGCGGAGACTGGACATATTCCGACCGGGCGCCAGGGCAACCTGATTGTTACCTCCACCAACAGATTGCCGGAGGCCAAATTGCGGCAGCAGCTGATTGACGAGGCCAGGAAGCAGGGCAAGCCCTACGGGCTTTACTTCGAAGACATTTCGTCAGGGTTTGCCGTCACCACGCGCGATTCACCCCAGGCTTTTTCAGTCGTCCCACTTGTGGTGTGGCGCGTGTATGTTGACGGCCGTCCCGATGAACTGGTGCGCGGCGTGAGCATTGTGGGGACGCCGCTGGCGGCGATGAAGAGCATTCTCGCCACCGGCGACAGGGACGAGGTCTTCAACGGCGAGTGCGGCGCCGAATCGGGAACCATTCCGGTAAGCGCGGTTGCGCCCGCCATGCTGCTGAGCGATCTTGAAACCCAGCGCGAAAAACAAGGAACGGCAAGACCGCCGATTCTGCCCAAGCCGGCGGAAGGGCAGGGAACAGGGACCAGGGACTAGGGACTAGGGAATAGGAAACAGAGTAGCAGTTGAACAATGGAACAGACGCCTCAAGACAGCGCGTTGCTGGCTGCAGAGGTTTTGTAAAAGGGCACGACTTTAGTCGTGCCGAATAGACGTAAGAATTGATCGGGGCTTTAGCCCCTGAGGGACGTTGAATGAATCTGACCCGTTCGAGGTCCGCGCTCGCTCTAGCCGGATTTCTCGCTGCAATCCTCTCTGCTCCGCTCGCGCCTGCCCAGCCCACGCGCGCGGACGCCGAAAAGGATCCCGTGCTGAAGGCCATGCTCACCGAGCTTGACCGCAGCATGAGCCAACTCCAGTTGCAGGGCTTCGCCAAGCCCTTTTTCATCCAGTACCGCATCGAGAGCCTCGACGACTTTGAGACCAGGGCCGAGTTCGGAGCGACCGAAGGCTCAACGCGGAACCATGAACGCGTTGCCCGCGTCACGGTGCGTGTGGGCGACTACAAGACCGACAACTCGGGCGGGCGCGGCGACGGCGCAGTTGAGTTGACCGGTCTCGATGACGATCCGATCTCCATTCGTTCGGCGCTGTGGATGGCGACCGATGAGGCCTACAAAAATGCCCTAGCAGCCTACGCGCAAAAACAGGCCGCGCTCAAACAGGTGCAGACGCCTCCCCAGGCCGACGACTTCAGCCACGAGAAGCCGCTGATCTCGCTGGCTGATCCGGCGCGGCTGAGCGTGGACGAGTCCGCCTGGGCAGAGCGCGTTGCCCGCGTCAGTGGCCTCTATCGCACCGATGCAACGGTAAAGGCAAACAAGCAAGACCTGCAATACTGCACCTCCAATTTCCATGCGCGTGCCGTTACCACGTGGCTGGCGACGAGCGAGGGAACGATTGTGCGCAAGTCGTCGACCGAATATGAGGCGTCGTTCCAGGCCGGCACGCAGGCCGACGACGGTATGCGGCTCGACCGTTCGTATTCTTCGGCGGGGACTTCGCCGTCGGATCTCGAACCCGAAGACACATTTAACAAACATGCCGTGGCAGAGATCGTTTCGCTTGGCGATCTGCGCAAGGCGCCGCTGGTTGAAGAGGAATATCACGGGCCGTTGCTGATGAGCGCGGATTCAAGTACTCAGACATTGTTCTCGCTGCTTGCCGGTTCGGTGGTCGCCACGCGCCCCAAGCTGGGCACCGAGGCGCGCACCAATGGTCCCTTTGCCTCCAGCTACCAGGCGCGAGTGATGCCCGACTTTATGGACGCCGTCGATGATCCCACGCTCAAGACTTTCAATGGCAAGGGGCTTCTCGGCGCATACGATGTTGACGACGAGGGCGTGGCGGCGCAACCGGTAAAGCTGGTAACCGGAGGCCGGCTGGTGAATTACCTTCTCGGCCGCGAGCCGGTGAAGGATTTTCCGGCGTCGAACGGGCACGGGCGAGCGGGGCTTACCACGGGGGCGCGGCCAGCCATCGGCGTGCTGAAGGTGACGGCCACGAATGGACTGAGCGATGCAGAGTTGAACCAGAAGCTGCTTGACATGGCTAAAGAGCGAGGCCTGCCGAGCGTCTACTATGCTGAGACATTGGCCGGCGCGCGCAACCCGCGGCTGCTTTACCGCGTCGCTCCCGATGGCAAACGCCAACTGGTTCGCGGGGCTGCGCTCGCTGATATTGACATACGCGCGCTGCGTTCCAGTATTGAAGAGGCCGGCAAGGACCTGTTTGTGGAAAACAGCTTTGGCGAGGTGCCGGAGACGGTGATCGCTCCCGCCCTGCTGTTCGACGACGCAACGGTAAAGCGCGCCAACGAAAAGAATGACAAGCTGCCGTTTTATCCGCCGCCGGATTAGCGCGCGACTATTTTTTCTTCCAAGCGCCGACAATCGCGCCCATCACGATCATGCCCAGCAGCCAGAAACCCGCGTTGATTGCGAACAGGGCGTAGGTGCGGACTTCGAAGACGTATTCGGTAGCCCAAATAGGCAGCACGAAGCCGAGCCAGAGCAAAGCTCCTGCCTTTACTCCGCGAACAGCCGTTTGAGGTCCCGTAACCTGTGTAACGCACGAGATGGCCGTGGCAACCACTGCGGCTGCGATCAATGCGACGCCGTATTGCAGGGCGGGATTCACGCCCTGGTTCATAAGCCACTCTCGCGAGCGGCCGATGCCATCCAGCCACGGTTGCTGGAAATAGGAATACCAGCCAGCTTCGAGCAGGAAGTTGGCGATGGCTGCCACCAGGATAGCTATGTAGTTTTGCCGCACGCGCGGCTCCATGTTCGGCATTCTGTCCTCCAGTCTCTGGTTTGATAGCCGAGAAAGTCTCGGCGCGGGGAAGAAATCATCGGGTCAGGCGAAACGATCGGAACCAGGGATGTGCCGGATTCTATCTCATTCTGCCTAACTTGATCACTTATGCCTCCTACCTTGTTCCTCAATCTCCAGGCTTCCTGGTCCCGGTCCGCTATCATTCTGTCGAGGACGAATCCATGAGGCATCTCCTTCTCCTGCTAGTGGCGGCAATGCCGGCGCTGGCGCAAACCCGTACCGCAATTCGCATTCCCGTTGCGATCGTCGATGGCCAGAGCGGCGGGACCTACCACAACTGGAAGCTCACCACGCAGGTGCTCAAGCTGGAGCTTGAAGAAACGGGCCTGTTCGACGTAACAGTGATCACCGCTCCACCCTCCGATGGCGACTTCACCAGCTTCAACCCCAACTTTGCCGAGTACAAGGCCCTGGTGATGAACTACGACGGGCCCGACTGGCCTGCCGGGCTCAAGTCCGAATTCGAGCAGTATGTGAGCGGTGGCGGCGGCCTGGTGATTGTGCACGCGGCCGACAATTCATTCCCCAATTGGCCGGCGTATAACCTGATGACCGGCATAGGCGGATGGCGCAACCGCAACGAGAATGCCGGCCCGTACTGGTATTGGAAAGATGGACAGGTGGTTTCAGACAACCGGCCAGGCCCGGCCGGCCAGCATGGGCAGCGGCTGCCGTTCCAGGTGACCACGCGCGTTGCCGACCACCCCATCATGCGCGGGCTGCCGCCGGTTTGGATGCACGCCACCGACGAACTCTACGGCATGTTGCGCGGGCCGGGCAAGAACATGACGGTGCTGGCCACGGCGCACTCCGACCTGAAGAATCGCGGCTCGGGTGAAGAAGAGCCGATGCTGATGGTGCTCAGCTACGGCAAGGGTCGCATCTTCCACATACCGATGGGTCACGATGTGTTTGCCCTGAGCTGTGTGGGATTCATGACCGTCTTCCAGCGCGGGACCGAATGGGCGGCCACGGGCAAAGTGACGCAGAAAGTCCCGGCCGACTTCCCGACTGCGAAGACAGTGAGCTACCGCGTCGACATCGTCGAGATGGATCCCGCGTTTTTGAATGGCGCGTCAGAGATCGTAAAGACAGGGAATAGGGAATAGGGAATAGGGAACAGGGATCAGGGACCGGGTGCCCCATCCTAAACGCGCTTTTTGCGTTTAGGATGGGAAACCGCGAACCTCAACAGCGCGAATCGAGTAACTATTTGACTGCGCGCTCAATCTCCGACCCCGCCAGCAGCCACGCGCCGACTCCGTATACGTAGCTTGATGTCTCAGTGTACGCGCCCGGCGCTGCGCCCACCGGCTGAATGCAGCCGAGCCGTCCATCGGCGTAAATGTGACTCAGCATGCCGGCCCACGCTTTCTCGACCGCGGGCCAGTAAGTAGCGCGATCGAGAATGCCTTCATTCACCCCATACGCAAGCGCGTACGTGGTAAACGCGCTGCCTGAGATTTCAGGCAACGGATAGGAGCCAGCATCGAGCAGTCCGGGACGCCACAGGCCGTCAGGGCCTTGAATCGAGACCATCTCGGCAGCCATCTCTTTGAGCTGCGCAACAAACCCCGGCCGCAGCGGCGAATCAACCGGAAGCACCTTCAGCACCCGCACGATTCCGCCCATCACCCAGCCGTTACCGCGCGACCAGAAGATCTTCTCGCCATTCTTCTCATGCTTGTCGAGGAAGGTTGCATCGCGCGAATACAGATGCACTGACCGGTCGTAGAGCAGGTTGGTCGTGATCTGCCACTCGCGATCCATATACGTCAGGTATTTCGCGTCGCCGGTTGCCTTGGCCATATTGGCAAATACCGGCGGAGCCATGAACAGCGCGTCGCACCACCACCAGAGTGGCTTTTGCGGATCGGCGGGATCGGGCGTGGCCATCTCCGCGTCGAGCCGCGCGCGCATCGCTGTCATCATGCGCGGGTCCTTGTGAATGAGGTACTGCTCCAGATACATCTGTCCCACGGCCTGGTCGTCGGCGTGCATTACGCGCGGACCGGGCTGCCAACCGAGCGCATCACCGATCTGCAACATTGCGCGCTGGTATTTGTCGCCGATCACGTCGTGTGGCACGGCCATCAATCCGTCATAGAGCGCGGCCCACGTCCAGTCGTACTGCGCGTGTTCCGGCATGCGGCTCAACTGCCAATCGGCAACAAGGCGTATGGCCTTATTGATTTCGCGGTGCGTCAGTTTCGGCGATAAGTGCGCAAGCAGGCCCGGCGTGGGCAGCGAATCTCCCGGAGACGCGACAGCCTGTGACGGCCGCGCGGCCGTCTGGCCCGGGCAAGCTCCACTGCCGAGCAAAAGAATCGCGACGACCGCCGCAAGAAGCGCTGCCTGGCGGCCGCGATGCGAGA
>Ga0326728_10025639_pt1 | contig 10528 bp, 7 predicted proteins | sample MB3enrmetagenome_FD_207602 | JGI IMG/M metagenome (GOLD analysis project Ga0326728, IMG submission 207602) | Lab enriched peat soil microbial communities from McLean, Ithaca, NY, United States - MB31MN | ecosystem: Environmental > Terrestrial > Soil > Wetlands > Peat | place: USA: New York... | reverse complement strand
TGAAACCGAGTTCAAAGGTTAGCGGGATACGCTGTACAATCATCGGGGTGATGGGTTGGGAGGAACGGAGCGAAGTACCGAAACTGCCGTGGACGACGATGTCGGTAACCCAGCGGGCGTACTGAACATAGACTGGAACATCCAACCCCAGTAGGTGCTTTATGGCAGCAATGTCAACCGTGCCGCCACTTGTCGACGATATATCAGACGCAATGATATCAACGACGTTGCCGGGGATGAACCGTACCAGGAGGAAGACGATCATGGTGGTTAAGATGACAGTGACCGGAATCCACAACAGTCTTCTTATTGCATATGCACCCATGTCTACTTCTCCTGTTTTGTTAAATATCGCGTCATTTTATCCTACTCATTTTCGCTGCTTTAATTATTTATACGGAAAGAATGGCCAAACTTTGCATTGATTTATGAAACAAATAAAATATTTATTTTGAAAGGGTAATGCGAAAAAGCAAAAAGTGCATAGGTTCATAATCAAGGCAATTGGAAGATATTTTAACTGGTTTAAAGTAATTGTGATTATGACTTTATTAATAAAGATTTGGAATAAAGACAATGTGGATCAGAAATTGCTATATCGCTTTCAATTGCACTAAATTGTCTAATTCAATAACGCGTGTTGCTTTGGATTTAAACCTAGTGATTCAGTAAATAAACAATCAGAAAAATTATGGCGGCGATAATTAACGCTCCGAAACCGGCGAATGTAAACTGCCATGCCGGACGGCGCAGAAAATTGCGGTACTCCGGATCGCCTCTCTTCACGAGGTCCTTTTTTTGCTGTTCGACAACCTGGTGTGTCAGGTTAGCTTTTAATTGCGTCTTGAATTCTTTGGAGGGTGATTTTGGCCAGGATGTCATTTCACGCGTCAGTTCCAGTGTGGCTTTAGTGTCTTTATCAAGTCCGGATTCGTCAGTCAGTTTTTCCCCGGCGGCCACCTTGTCAATATTTTCCAGCAATTGTTTTTCTTTTTGCTGTTTTTTATTCATGCTGCCACTCCACAAAATTTTTCCTCAACTTCCCGACAGTGCGGCACAGAATGGAACCAACATTGGACTCAGTCAGATTGAGTATTTGTGCGATTTCCCGGTTCGACATCCCGTTGCTATATTTAAGAATGATAGCCTCCTGTTCGCGTTTGTTCAACTGCGTGATAAATGTCCGCAGCTTCCGGGTATTTTCAGCTTGAATTACCTCTTCCTCGGGAGAGGGGAAGTTGGCGGTAGTTTTCGTTTCAACATTCGGTACTACTTCCTCATGTTTCCCGTAAATCCGGTAATGGTCGATGACCGTGTTACGGGCAATCGTAAATATCCAAGTGGAGAAAGCGGCTTTTTGCGGGTTAAAACCGTCGAATTTCGTGAATGCCTTTTCAAAAACCGTTGCGGTCAAATCCTGTGCCATGTTCTCGTCACGGATGCGGAAAGTGATGTAGCGGTAAATTTTAGGCATAAACTGTTCGTATAGCTCTGCAAATGCTGCGCGGCTGTCACCAGAAACCTTCTTTTCGTTTTTGTGCGTGCTGATTTTCAACATCTCCGGTTTTATGTCTCCGGCTTTCCGCCCTCTATGAATTTATACGATCGAGCAGCATTTTCATTGCAAGGGAGTATAATGACTAACTCCGCCGAACGAACTAAACCAAATCTCTCCTGACTTGCCAGCTACAATCTGCAATATCTGACTGCCAGCCAGACCATCACTTGTGGTTACCGACTGCCATACATGACCATTATAATAATTTGCACCGTAATCCGTTCCACACCATACATCATTTACATCGGATACGATAATTGTGTTAATTGAGTTGTCTAATAAACCATCCACAGTCGTATAACTCTGGAAGTTATTGCCATCATATTTTATAACCCCATGGTCGGTAGCTAGCCAGATATTACCGTTTTTATCTTGAGTAACGTCGACAACGCGGTCATTTTGTAAAAATGACCGCCACGAACTGCCGTTATAAAGGCTGAGCCCGTTATTAAATCCGTAAGCCCAGATGTTGCCGGATTTGTCTTGAATAAATCCCGCAATATAATTATCTGCCAGTCCATCCGCGGTAGTGAAGATTTGCCAGTTTGTTCCATTGAAATGGAGGATTCCGTCAGTAGTGGCAACCCAGATTGTATTCTGATTATCAATCATCACGGAATTGACCAGGATGTTTGTTTGAGTTACTCCTAAAATGTTTCGGACATCAATAGTAGTCCATGTTTTACCATCATATTTATAGACGTTGTTATAAGAACTGGCCCAGATATTACCCCCGTTATCTGCCGTAAGTGAGGTAATATTCTCAAACCACTCTTCGGCTATATCGAAAACATCCCATGTTTTACCGTCGTAACGGTAAACTTTATTCCCAGATGCAAACCACAAATTACCGTGCATATCCTGTAAAAAACAAGTAGCGTCAACAATATTTTTATTGACCATTACCCATTTGTTACCGTCCAAACGTGTTAATCCAAAGTCAGTGCTGAACCAGGTGTTCCCTTCATCATCGGTTGCGATAAAGGTTGGGCCATTTATACCCGGAATGTCATTCGTGGAATAGGTTTTCCATGAATTTCCATCGAAACGCAAAACACCATTTAAATAGGCCCCGCACCAGATATTGCCTTGAGCATCGGCAGCTATTGAATCAATGCTGCTAACCGGACATTTAAAAGCTTGCCATGTTTGGCCATTATAACGATTTAGTGTACCGAGAGTGGCGCACCATACATTTCCTTGGTTATCGATCGTAATTGATTGGGCATTAGAATCTGTAAACTGTATGTCGATTTTTTGCCATGATACGCCGTCGTAACGGTATAGATAGGAAGAAGAGAAATCAGTATTGTCTTGAAACCATAAATCGCCCTTCTTATCCACGCAGATAAAATTGATTGATCCCTTAGGAAAACCGGGGATATCTTGACTATCTACCCATGATTTTCCATCGTAACGTTGTGTCCCGTCAGCACCGAATGCCCAAAGATTATTATTTTTGTCTACAGCTAATACTTTAATTCCCTGCATCGCGAGTGCTCCGTGAATCCCAAGTGATCCATTGTTTGGCATCTCGTCCGGACTTTTTATCTGCTGATATTTGCCGCTAAAAAGGTAAACACTGCCGTCACTCATTCCAATATAAAGATTATTCTTGCTGTCGAAAGCGATGGCTGCAACACCAGTTGGCGACAAACTATTAATACTATTAATATCAGGTAAACTATGCCAGGATTTGCCACTATACTCGGTAACGCCCCCTGTTACAAACCAGAGATTACCGAACTCATCTTCAGTCATGCCGCTAACATTGTTGTTTATCAGTCCATCGGCAGTCGTATATTTCTGGTAGCTACCTGTATCCATATCCCATCTCACAACCCCTCCCTCGGTAACTGCCCAGAGGTAATTTCCTTTGACAAGTACCTGTACAACGGTATTACCATCAGTATACGCAGTCCAATCAGATTTGCTGTCTATGGAGGAAATGGTTGAGGAAGATACAGTTCCTGACACAGAATTTCTCTGGCATCCCGAAGAAAATATGGCAATTATTATTACCAATGATAACAATCTCCACTTCTTCAACTGGGTAATTTTAACGGCTGCCTTTAAAATCCGCTTCATTCCGTCCCCTTTAATGTCTTTGAAAAGACCTCTTTAGGTATTTATACGAAAAGGACGGGACAACTTTGCATTATATTTTGAGATCAGAAAAATAATTGTGGCTGAGGAAATCTGGTACTAGTAATAGTTCTGAATCCAGTATTTTCTGACATTTCAGATCATGTAAAAAAACCAGCGGCATAGTATTTCATTTAATTGTCCAACGCATATTCAGTAATTATTCCTGTCGCCAAGGATATTTTGCTGATTTTGTTCTGATTCAATTCAGTAAACCATAGATTGTAATCAGGACCCATAATAATCGAGTAAGGACCAGCATCGGCTGTGGGAACATTGTACTCAGTGATTATACTTGTTGACGGAGAAATTTTACCTATTTGGTCTTCTTGGAATTGCGTAAACCATAGATTGCTATCCGAACCGGCGGTAATGGAGTAAGGCCCAGCGTTAGTTGTAGAAACGCTATATTCTGTAACTTCACCTGTCACCGAAGAGATTTTGCCGATTCCGATTCCATCGATTTCAGTAAACCAGAGGTCCCCATCAGGACCGGCGGTAAGTCCGTTGGGCTCAGTGTTAGCAGCAGGAATACTATACTCGCTAATTTTCCCTGTTATTGGGGAAATTTTGCCGATTTGATTTACATATGACTCTGTGAACCAAATGTTGTCATCAGGTCCAGTGGTAATTCCACTCGGCCCGGCATTGGCAGTAGGAAGAGCGTACTCGGTCATTTTCCCTGTCGTCGGGGAAATTTTACCGATTCCATTGGTTTTAGTAATTTCAGTAAACCATAGGTTCCCATCAGGACCAGCAGTGATGCCAAAAGGGCCGGCATTAGCTGTTGGAATACTGTACTCGGTAATGCTGCCAGTCGTTGGCGAGATTTTGCCAATTTTGTCACCCGATGGTTCGGTGAACCACAGATTACCATCAGGACCGAGAACAATACCATGCGGGTAAGCGTTCGCAGTTGGAACATTGTATTCGGTAATTTTACCTGTCGCCGGTGAGAATTCACCAACGTTATTAGTATTCATTTCAGTGAACCATAGGTCGCCATCAGGAGTAGCAGCGATAGCCCAGGCAATAGGTTCTCCGACATGGGTCGGTGGAATTACTATCGGGTTCAGTGTTGACGTAGATGTGGAAGTATTTGAAGGAGAAGAAATGTTAGTTGTTGGTTTCATGATGCAGGCACTGGTGGTACCGAATACGGAAAATACAATTAAACAAATGTTTATTACTCTTTTTATGCTTATTTTCATCGGTGGCAACTCCGTGATTTTTCACCTTGATAAGAAATATATTCTGATGGTTTAGGTAATTAATATGGTAACCTATCTCCTGCTTATTGGTTTGATTTTATTTCCAAACGGTATTTCACTGAATATCTATAGTGAAAACCTTCTGGTCGGCCACGGGTAACTCCTCACCACTTGAATAGGTAAAAGTGATCTGGGTTTCACCAGGTTGGAGAGCCTTATACAGAAACCAGGTAGTGGCATTGCTGGGATAATTGGGCTGCAGCGAAACCTCATCTGAATCAACCAAGGAAAGCATTTTATCATCATGTTTTTCGTCCCAGCTTAGATTGAGGGGCGGCGCCGTATTGAATCCGAAAGTAAATTCCTCGCCGACTTTAACTTCTATCGTCTGAGTTGTGTCACTATAGACGTCCACATTGGTCCAGGGGGGTTGGGTTATCTGCTTAACTCCATTGCTGCCGGCGCTTTGCCCAGTAACATAGACATTACCTTCCCTGTCTATGGCTATCGCACTGGCATCGTCAAAGCCAGTTCCCGGACCATGGTATCTAGTCGCCCAGAGCTGCTTCCCATCACTATTGTATTTAACAGTGTCATAATCCATATACGAACCATCTATACCACTCTGTCCGGTGACATAAATATTTCCTGACTCATCCAAGCCCACAGCCGACGCAAAATTGTCATCATTTCCAGAACCGGCGTACTGCGCGACCCAAAGCTTGTTCCCATTGGTATCGTATTTGACCGTAGTGTAGTCGCGGTTACCATTACTCGCCCTGACACTAGATCCGGCAACATAGACATTGCCATTGTTGTCAACGGCAAGGCCGCAAGCTTCATCATCACTATTAGCGGGTCCATTATAACGAGCCGCCCAGAGCTCTTTACCATTACTGTCATACTTCACTGTCGCAAAATCATCATTTATTCCATTGGAACTACCGGGGCTTTGCCCGGTGATATAAACGCTCCCCGCTCCGTCAACCGCCAATCCATGGGCAATATTACCGGTATTCCCCATCCCATCATAAGAAGAAGCCCATAATTGATTACCATTGTTGTCATACTTAATGGTCAGGTAATCTTCACCGTCGGCATTGCTACACCCCGTGATATACACATTTCCGGTTTTATCCAGAGCCATGGCAAATGGCATGCCGTTGACATAGCGGGCTACCCATAATTGGCGGCCGGTGTTGTCGTACTTGACGGTGGCACAATCATCAATACCGATGTTATTTTCTTGGCTGGTGCCGGTGACATAGACATTACCCGAACCATCGACCAATATGGCACAAGGCTCGTTACTGTCCCCCGGGCCGGCGTAACGCGCCACCCACAGTTCGTGGCCGTTGCTATCATATTTGACCGTAGCATAATCATAGCGATTATCTGTATCAGGACTTTCGCCCGTCACATAGACGTTTCCAGCATTATCCACCGCTATGGCCAAAGCTGAGTTTTCCCCGTCGTCAGGGCTGGTGTAGCGGGCGACCCAGAGTTGTTTGCCATTTTTATCGTATTTTATAGTGGCATAATCATAATTTGTACCGTTAGCGCTGCCCATGCTTTGTCCGGTGACATAGATGTTGCCGTTTTTATCAATCATCATGGCATAGGCCATGTCATCTGCATTTCCTGGACCATTGTACCGAGCTACCCAAGTTTGGTGACCGCTGCTATCGTATTTTACTGTCGCATAATCCATATTCCAAGAAAGTGCATTTAAAGAAAGCGTATCAGTTGAACTCACTGTAGTTTGCTTTTGAGATCGAAAGTTACATGATGTGGAAATCAGAGCCAGAAACAAAATTAACAGAGCTATTATCTTTATTGGAAAGCCTCTCCTCATATTACCCGCCTCACTACTCTCAATTAATTTCTCCGCTCTGAACGAACCATGTTAAAGATGAGCTTGTCCTTATTCTATGGTCTTCGACCAAACCGCTTTGGAGCGAAAACCAAACCTTTCCAACAGCCCATCACCGGTCATCACCCATATTAGTAGAATTAGAGATAAAACTATTATTGGCCTTAGTACCAACCAAGGTGCTTGCTGCGTATAAGCGTTTCCAATGTTTACAAGCATCCCGAGTTCTGCAATACCCGGGCTGATTCCGAAACCCAAGTAGGTGATTGTGGAGACATATAATATAACTCCTGCGGTTGTGAAGATAAATATTACCGGAATTGACCGCAGTACATTTTTCAACCAGGTTTTACCATTTCGTGTGGAACGGTATCCCTCCTGTATCATTCCTGCGGTATGGGGGAGCATTACCAGGCCTACAATCAAAGCAACATACGTAATATTGTGATCGTCCAACAAGAGCATCAGGAGAAGAAGTAAAACAAGCCACGGACAGCCGCAAATTATATCTCGCGGCAGCATCACTATGTCCTCGAGAGAATCACCCAACCAGCTACCCATTCTTCTGCAGTAAGCCGCCAACATTGCCCAACCGCCGGCGATAACAGACACAACAGCGGCACACGCCAGACCGATTAACACATCTGTCCTGATGCCGGAGAGCAATTGGCCTAAGATATCGCGCCCCAATGCGTCGGTTCCAAGCAAGTGTTTGGCTGATGGTGATTGCAGAATGTTAAGCAGGCTAATCTGATTCCCATTGGGAGCCAGTAACGGTCCAAATACCGCTAAGAGGATGATAAAAACGCACAGTCCCAGAGAGAATATCAGCCAGCCTCTAGGTATTCCATGTTTTACAATCGGCTTTTCAGAAACCGGATCGATTAAAGTTGTTTGCTGGGTGAAATATCTGTAAGCAATCTCGATTAGTTCAGCAATCAGTTTCACTACCACGGTGATGACAACGAAGACCCAGGTAATACCAAAGACTACCGGGTAGTTGAACTGTCCTAAATTATCTATCAGCTCCTTACCCAATCCTGGTTGTGCAGTTAAATGTACTTCAAAGATGGTAATGACGATGATTAATCCTATTAATTTAAGCAACCTAATGAATACCCTGATGCTCACATCAAAAACCTGTTGTAAACCGGAGATATTTTCTGTTTGGTTTGTTAGTATGCCGTGTCCCGTTTGGACCAGCAGCCAGGCAAGTGGCATTGAACAAAATATTGCCGACCAGAAAATTATATTCGAGTGAGAAGGTTGCGGCTGGAGTCTACTAAAGAAAAAAAGGAAAATAGCGCCCATAATGAATACCGGAATACTAGCCCCAGCACTGATCAACGCCAATCTTAGGACGTCTCTTATTTTTACTAACCAGCCGGGACTTTTAGTTAATAGACTGATGAGAATACCGATGAACAATAGTATTCCGGCAATCACGAGACTCATTAATCCAATTAAAGCGATCGTGCCCAATGTTGCGCCAAGGTTCTGCCCAATTATCGATGATGGTGAATTTGCAGGCATCAGGTTCGTGGTCAAGTTCAATCTCCCTAAAGGAAATCTTTCCTTGAGCGCGAGTAATATCAGCCAGGTGGCGAGCAGGATTATTCCAGAAAACACAACCCTGCGTGCTGCCGCGATAACCATCCGTCTGCTCTCTTTGCTCATCTTTGTATATCTCTTATTATTGCCATTCTCATTCTGTCTCTGGTTCAATTAATAGATATTTTAAATACTTTCGCATATTCTATCGGATAATTGAAATATATCTCGGTGACCCCTTTTTTTATTGCCTTAAACATAAACCACTCAGTTCCATACATATTGAGGTTGTCAGATTGATATGGGACCATTTGGTCATCTTCTTCATTGATAAAACTCTGGTCATTCGATACTCTGAAGTTAATTTGCATCGTTGCAAACATCCCAATTGCAAACTCTTCGCCCACCTTTGCGTGTATTTCATAGGTTTGTTCTGTATATGTCGGTATATTAGACCATGGCACGGGTGCAGGAAGCGGGACATTTCGAGTAGTAAATGGCGGAAACAGGTAAGGCGCTGTAGTGGAATTTCCGCAACCTACAGATACCGATAACATGACGAGCAGTAACGTCAATCCGATAATCGTTGTAGTTCGATATTTCATTTCTTGTCCGCTCTGATTCTTTACCCTGCCACTAATGTTCGCTATCCTCGGACATCAGTTCTGTCAAATTGCTCTCACGAGCCAGGCATAGCCCACCGCAAAAAGCAGGTAGGCAACGCCACTGGCCGCTGTAATCGCGAAGAATATTTTAAAAGCCTTGCCGGATGCGTCCTTCAGCCTGTCGCGTTGATGGGGAACGAAAACACGGATGCTTGCAAAACCGAAGAGTAGTACTAAAAGGACTAGAGGTATTATCTTGACTCCAAAGTAAAAGAAAAGTAATAGAATACCTCCCGGTATGAATAGTACCAGATTCAATCCAAGATAAGGCAACGACATTTGCCACAATCCCCGGATGCGTTTATTCTTACCCACCAACCTCGGGGCAAGAAAATACCACGCCAGTATCCAGAATAGAATGGCAACCAAAATCCCGGTAATTAATGCAATTCCCGGGCCTTTGTTCCGAAGATATGTTCCGAAAGTGGTGCCGTGGTTCGGATTAACGGTAATCATGATATCTTCAGCCGAATTACTGTTAGTATATGTAACGCGCCAGACTCTGATCATTGAAAGATCGGCGATACCAGAATTGGGATAATTTTGCCCAATCCCCTCATCGATAGCGTACGCAGGCACGTTAGTATAAGATGCGATACTCGGCTCATATTTCCCCCCATTCTGCACAAATCCCGAACGATTTATCCCGAGTTTGGGGTATTGCACTGCAAAATTAAGGTCTTGAGGTGCTACGACATAAACGCTGGTCATCACGATCGGCGAAGCCCAGGAAGCGCCGGTACCAAGTGGATATGCGTAAGTCTGACCTTTTTTGGCAGCTGTAAGTGATGTAACCCACGAAAGATGGAGTCCTGGTTCGCCGGTAGGCGAAGTTGTCCCTGATGGCTGGATTGATGAAGTAGAAGGACTTGTCTTTAAGCTGATAACCGCGATCTGCTGCCCCTTAAGACGTGATAAGGCATCCTTTACTGAGGGATCGAGCCCTGTTGTGCTGATAAGTGCATCCAGGTCAGTTGTCTCATCAATGTTGAAGATACTAATCTGCGAGCTTGGCGTAGTAAACGTAGCTACAGGTGCCGCCGGAGAAGAGCAGCTGCTCAACAGCATTGGCAACCAGAGAGGTGTTAACCAGACGCCATTGGTCAACAAAGCCCCCGCAAATAAACCCTGTAAAAATTGCTGATTCTGCTGGTAATTCTGAAAAATAAGTTGGTCCAGGTCCGCAGTTTGGGAATTTGCGAATGAAACCGAATCTTCCTGTGTTACCTGAAAATTACTAGGTCCTGTTCCAAGCGGGACGAAATAAGTTACGTCATGGGATTCACCGGTCTTGTCAAGCATAGAAACAAAAAGATCGACTGATGCCGTGTTATTATCCTGGAGTCTTATAACTGCTACCTGTTGTCCTTCTTGCAGTTGTGCGAATAGCAAAGGATCAACCATCGGGCCACCATCAGCTCTTACCGAGGTTGGTATAATCACCGATGAAATAAATACCACTATTGCCATGAAGACGATAGCATTGGTTCTCAATTTTAACAAAAGGTCAACTCCCGAGGAAACA
>Ga0326728_10025637_pt1 | contig 10528 bp, 11 predicted proteins | sample MB3enrmetagenome_FD_207602 | JGI IMG/M metagenome (GOLD analysis project Ga0326728, IMG submission 207602) | Lab enriched peat soil microbial communities from McLean, Ithaca, NY, United States - MB31MN | ecosystem: Environmental > Terrestrial > Soil > Wetlands > Peat | place: USA: New York... | reverse complement strand
AGGCCATCCTTCAAAACAATTCGCCGATCGGCGCGGCCGGCAATTTCGGGATCGTGCGTCACCAGCACCAGCGTGGTTCCGGCCTTGCGATTGCGCTCGAGAAGCAGATCGAGGACCAACTTTCCGTTCACTGAGTCGAGGTTGCCGGTGGGCTCGTCGGCCATGACGATGGGCGGCGCAACCACAAAGGCCCGCGCCAGCGCCACGCGTTGCTGCTCGCCTCCCGAGAGCTGCACGGGATAGTGATCCATGCGCTCCGTGAGTCCAACCTCACCGAGCAATTGCCGCGCCTGCTTGAGGCCGCTGCCTTCCACATTCAATTCGTAAGGCAGCAGCACGTTTTCGAGAGCAGTCAGCGTCTGGATGAGCTGGTAGGACTGAAAGACGAAGCCAATCTTGCGTCCGCGCACTGCAGCCAGCTCAGCTTCAGCCAGATTGTGGATGGGCACGCCGTCCAACCAGATTTCCCCTTCGCTGGGTGTGTCGAGGCCAGCTAGAAGCCCGAGAAGCGTGCTCTTGCCGCTGCCGCTCGCGCCCAGGATCGCCAAGAATTGCCCTGCCGGAATGTCCAGCGAGATGCCACGCAGAATTTCCACGCGCCGCGCGCCGTTCTGGATCCACTTTTTTGCGTTCTTGACCTGAATCAATGCAGTCTCCTGCCTATCGCCAGTGTAGCTGGGACTGATTGGACAGATTTTTTCCCGATCCCCGGCTTACACTCTATTACGTGGACGTTCGACGACTGGTTCCTGCCGCATTCTTTCTGCCGATTTTTTGGGTTGCGACGCTCTATGCCGCGGAGCCACCAGTTATCGATCGGCCGGTCCTCGTCTGTTACGGCGACAGCATCACCGCCGGCCACGGCCTCGCCTACGGTGAGGCGTATCCCGACTTTCTCGAGAAGAAACTGGACGCGCAAGGCTACCGCTACAAAGTGGTCAACCAGGGAACGAGCGGCGCGACCACCAAAGATGCGCTCGCCGGGCTGTCGTTCGTGTTGCGTCTGCATCCGGCCGTCGTGATCGTGGAGTTTGGCGGCAATGACGGCTTGCGCGGCGTGCCCGTGGAGGAGTCGCGCAGCAATCTCAACCAGGTGCTCACGGCGCTTGAGAAGGCCCACGTGAAGATTCTGCTTGCCGGCATCACGCTGCCGCCAGACTATGGTCCCGATTACATCCGTTCCTTCAACCAGATGTTTCGCGACCTGGCCGCGCGGCACCACGTGGCGTTTGTGCCGATGCTCTACGTGAACCTGGTGCACGTGCCCGGGACCATCCAGGACGACGGCATCCATCCCACCGCGAAGGGCTCGGAGATCATCGCCGACACGCTGCTTCCGGTGCTCAAACCGCTGCTGCGCAGGGGTCCGTAGACAGGCGCATGCGCCAGGAACAGCAACAGCCGGGCATCGCTCCCGGCTGTTCAGCTTCGGCTCCGTCCAAATGCCGCTCTAAAACTACTTCTTCTTGGTCTTGGTGGGGACGGCTGTTGTGGCCAGCGTCTTGAGGCGCGCGTTCAAACGGCTCTTGTAGCGGGAAACCGTGTTGGAGTGGAAAACGCCCTTTTGCACACCCTTGTCGAGGCTTGATACCGTGGCGCGGTACTGCGCCTGGGCGGCGGTCGCGTCGCCCTTGGCCAGCGCCTCGCGCAACGCCCGGAGGCTGGAGCGCACGCGGCTACGGTTGGCGCGGTTCACTTCGGTGCGGGTTTCGGTCTGGCGGGCGCGCTTGAGCGCCGATACGTGATTTGCCATGGTTTTGCTTCAATCTCCAAAGCCTGAATTTCAGGGAGTGGTCTTCTGGAATGATGCGGGGTGGAAGGCCGTCGAGCCGCAACCCTCGCAATCTCTTAGTCTACGGGAATTAGGGGGGTGGGTCAATCGGCACTCTCTTCCGTGTCATAGCACATTAGAAATGTCCCCGTCTTGTCCACAGTAGAAATAGGCGCGGGCGCATCGAAGAACCGCGGAATGCGCTTAACTTTCGAGGGTATAGGCTGTTGCGCGGCGCGGGACTGCCGGTTTGACCCGCTTTCGGCGGCCCGGTATACTCGAATCTGCGTCAAGCGGGAGTAGCTCAGTGGTAGAGCATCGCCTTGCCAAGGCGAGGGTCGCGAGTTCAAGTCTCGTCTCCCGCTCCATTCCGCACCACCCTGGCAGCAATCGACGGGGTGCACGGCGAAGTGGAACAATTCCGGCTTATGGCCCGGCCCGAGGCGCGGTACCCAAGTGGTAAGGGAGAGGTCTGCAAAACCTTTATGCGGCGGTTCGATCCCGCCCCGCGCCTCCAACTCCTCAAACGCCCCCACCTCCGCCAACCTTCCGCAGTTCATGCAAGAGAACCCCGAAGCCGACGTTTGCCCCGAGAACGAGGACGTGTCATGGCTGAAATTACCGAAAAGGATTTGCACCAGCAGTTTGCCAGCGATAACTACGCGGGAATCTGTCCCGAAGCCTGGCAGGCAATGAAAACCGCCAACCGCGGGCACGTCACGTCGTATGGCGACGATCCGTGGACGGCCAAAGCCGCCAATTCCTTCCGCACCCTGTTTGAGACGGAATGCGAGGTGTATTTCGTCTTCAATGGCACCGCCGCCAATTCGCTGGCGCTGGCGTCGCTCTGCCAGTCGTATCACAGCGTCATCTGCTCTGACCAGTCGCACGTGGAAACGGACGAGTGCGGCGCGCCCGAGTTTTTTTCCAACGGCTCCAAGCTGCTCGCCGCCGCGAGCGCCGACGGCAAGCTGACGCCCGCCTCGATTCGCGAGCTGGCCACCAAGCGCCACGACATTCACTATCCCAAGCCGCGCGCGGTCACGATTACGCAGTCGACCGAAACGGGCCGCGTGTATACGCTCAAGGAACTGGGCGCGATTGCCGAGGAGTGCAAGGCGCTCGGGCTCTCGCTGCACATGGATGGTGCGCGCTTTGCCAATGCCTGCGCCAGCCTGGGCTGCTCGCCGGCAGAGATGACCTGGAAGCGCGGCGTGGATGTGCTTTGCTTCGGCGGCGCCAAGAACGGCATGGCGCTGGGAGAAGCCGTGCTGTTTTTCGATCGCGCTCTGGCCGCGGATTTCGATTATCGCTGCAAGCAGGCAGGTCAACTGGCGTCGAAGATGCGGTTTCTCTCGGCGCCGTGGGTGGGAATGCTCGAGAGTGGCGCGTGGCTGCGCAATGCCGAGCATGCCAACCGCTGTGCGCAGCAGTTTTCTTTGCTGATTGCTTCCATCCCTGGCATCAAGCTGGCACAGCCGGTTGAGGCCAACGCGGTGTTTCTCCTGGCTTCGGAGGAGATCCTCAGCTCTCTGCGGGCTCGGGGCTGGAGTTTCTACACCTTCATCGGCGGCGCGGCGCGCTTCATGTTTGCGTGGGACACCGATCCCCGGCGCATGGAGGCGCTGAGCCGCGATCTGTTCGAGTGCGCCACGGCGGTAAAGACGGCTTAGAAACGATTCGTAAATCTGCTCCTGAAGTAGCGCCGGTCTCCAGACCGGCTGTACTGAGGGCCTCCCGGCTCTCAGAGACCCGGGGCGCCGATCGTTCTCATCGCTTCAGCGCTTCCCACTGCCCTGAATTCCCAGAGCGAAAGATGGCTTCAATGACGGCCATGTTGGCGATGGAATCTTCAAGTGGGACCGGAACCTCAGTGTTCTCAAGAACCGCGCGCGCGAATGCGTCCCCTTGCAGCGTGTACTGATCCGCTGTGGGGAAGGTCTCCGTGGCGATGCCGTTGAAGCTGAGGTCGCCGGTGGAGTCGACGAAGAGGCGCGTGGGCCGGTCGCTGGGCGCGTTGAAGGGAATTTCCAGCTCGATGCGGCCGCGTGTGCCCAGAAAATGCACCCTCTGGTACGGAATCAATTGCGTGCTGCAGGTGAAGATAGCCTGGCCGGAGGGAAAGTCGAGGATCGCCGAGGCCAGCCGATCGGTGCCCAATTGCGGATCGCGATCGAGAAGCGCGACCACGCGCCGCGGCTCCTGTTTGAAGGCAAAGCGCGAAGCCTGGATGCAGTAGCAGCCGATGTCGTACACGCCCCCGCCGCCCGTCTCCACGCGGTTGCGGATGTTGCCGGGGTTCACGTTGAAATAGCTGAAATGCGCGTTGACGGCGCGTAACTCGCCGATGCGGCCGTCGTCGAGAAGCTGGCGCACCCGCAGCCACTGCTGCGCGCTGCGAATCATGAAGGCCTCGCAGATCTTCACTCCGGTGCGAGCGCGCACGCCGAGCAAAGTTTTGGCTTCAGCCACGGTCATGCTCAGCGGTTTTTCGCACAGCACATGCTTGCCGGCCTCGGCGGCCTTCACGGTCAGCGGGACATGCAACTGATTGGGCAGCGGATTGTAGATGGCATCGATGTTGGGATCGGCGAGCAGCTCCTCATACGAGCCGTAAGCGGTGGGAATGCCGAGCTGAGCGGCCGCCTCGCGCGCTTTGCTGAGGTCGCGGGAGGCGATGGCGGCCACGCCAGTGAACTCGCCCTGCTGCATGGCAGGAATCACTTTTTTGAGACCGATATTGGCGGTGCTGAGCACGCCGAAGCGAAGCTTCTTAGACATAGGTGCATGATACAGCCGTGCGCTCTTCTCACTCAGCGCGACACCTGGTGCCGGGTGCCCCACATCTCGATTTTGAGATGTGGGAAAGCACGAACCTCAACCTGCTTTTCGCGACCCGGACTCATCAGCCACAAACACCAGCCATCGCCAGCGCCTCGGCTGCGTGCGCGGCCACGCGCAGCAGTCTCCTGTTGCGCGGCTCAATGAAGCCGTTGTCCACGGCAGTATCGAGGAAAGCCAGCAGGCCGTCCCAGTAGTTGGCCGTGTTGATGAGGATGCACGGCTTGGCATGCAGCCCGATCTGCGCCCAGGTAACGGCTTCCATCAGCTCATCGAGCGTACCATAGCCGCCGGGCAGCACCAGGATGGCATCCGAAAGCTCGTGGATGCGGGCTTTGCGCTCGTGCATGGTAAGCACCAGCTCGAGCGAAGTAAGGCGCGTGTGCGCCAGCTCGCGACCGTTGAGCGCCTCGGGCAGCACGCCGATCACTTCAGCGCCCTGGGCCAGCGCTGCGTCGGCCAGCACGCCCATCAGTCCGCGGCTGGCTCCGCCGTAAACCAGGCCCAGGCCGGCTTTGGCAATGGCGGTCCCAAGCGCAGAGGCTTCCGCGCGAAAGGCAGGGTCGTTTCCGAAGGCCGATCCGCAAAAGACGGCCACGCGGCGAAGAGGGCGGGATGAATGGGTCATGATGCTTCCAGAATAGCGGCGCCGGGCGGAAGGCAGGCCGGTGGGAAAGTGGGGGCGTTTCGCGATTCGACCTCAAACGCGCGACAAGTACGCGTTCCGGAATGTCATCAGGTTTAGCAGTTACTCCAACTTCGCGTCACCTGCTATGATCATCAACCGAGTTCGACTTCGTTCCTAAAACCAGCCTGCACTTGAGGTCGCGATGAAAACAATTTGGGCTATCTGCACGTGTGCAATCCTCGTTTTGTCCACGTTCGGTCACGCCGACGTTACACCGAATGCGCTTTTCAGCGATCACGCAGTGCTGCAGAGTGGCATGCCTGTGCCCGTTTGGGGCACGGCGACTCCGGGAGAAAAGATCGTAGTCAAGATCGAAAACCAGACCAAATCGACTACGGCGGATGCAGACGGACGCTGGATGGTGCGTCTCGGAAAGTTGAAGCCGGGCGGTCCGTTCGTGATGACGATTGCGGGCAAGAACACCATTACTGTGAACGATGTACTCGTGGGAGAAGACTGGATTGGATCGGGACAGTCCAATATGGCGTTCACGGTCTCGGTGAAAGCGGCCCGGTATGCGGGCATTCTCAATGAGGACCAGGAGATCGCCGCTGCCAATTATCCGCAGTTGCGGATCTTCATGGCGGAAACGAAGAAAGCTTATGAGCCGCAGGACGAGATCAAGGGATCTTGGAAAGTCGCTACGCCGGAGAACGCACCAGCTTTCTCGGCTGTTGCATATCTGTTTGGGCGAGACCTCAATCAGGCACTGCACGAACCGGTCGGCATGGTGGTAGTGGCCTACGGAGCCAGTACCGCGGAGGCATGGATTTCTCGTAGCGTTCTCGCGAACGACCCGCAAATGAGTCCGATGTTGAACCGTTTCGATGATCTCTACAACTTTTTCAAAGCGCATCCCGGCGCTACCACGGACCAGGCTCCTCCACCTCCGCAAACCATCAATGCGCGACCGGCGCGGCCCGGTCCGTTGCGCGATCCGGTGCAGGATCAGCACCAACCCACCGTCCTTTACAACGGCATGATCCACCCCATACTCCCGTTCGCCATGCGCGGCGTGATCTGGTATCAGGGAGAATCGATCGTTGGAGGCAAAGCGGGTGTCGCTTTGTATCCCCACGTGATGGAGTCGCTCGTGAAGGACTGGCGCGCGGAATGGGGCGAGGGTGATTTTCCCTTCTATTGCGTTCAGTTGCCGCCGCTGAAGAATGTCAGCAATAATCCTGCCGTGCGCGAGGGGCAATCCGGGATCCTTTCTCTACCCAACACCGGGATGGCTGTGACCCTGGATGTGGGCGATCCGACGAACGTACATCCGAAAGATAAAGAACCTGTCGGGGATCGCCTCAGCCGCATCGCACTTGCCAACGTGTACCACAGGAAGCTTGAGTACTCGGGGCCCGTCTACGCCGGCATGAAAATTCAAGGACAGAGCATTGTCATCCGCTTTACTCACGCTGACGGACTTACCAGCAAGGGAGGCCCGCTGCAGTGGTTTCAGATCGCTGGCGCCGACGGCCGGTATGTGGATGCGGTGGCCACCATTGAGGGCAAGACAGTGGTCGTACACAGCGACCAGATCACCGCACCCGTATCTGTTCGTTATGCCTGGGATAACTATCCGCAGGGCGCAAACCTGGTGAACGGCGCCGGGCTTCCCGCCGCGCCGTTCCGTACCGATGCGCAGGATGCGTTGACGCCTATCGAGAGTGAGTTCACCGCAAAATGAGACAGCGGGTGCACCTCGCAGCCGTTGGTCTTGATGTGCCGGCATTTCATGGGCGTACCCCCATCCCCCATCCCCCTTTCGGATTTTTCGCGCAAAGTCCTCAAACGCGGCCGGTTGAGCCGCAGCATCCCAGCAATGTCTCTCGAATGAGGTCGTTTTGGGCAAAATCCTCGCGGCAAAAGGGTTGTGGCACGCCCTGTTTCGCGGCGCGGATCTTTGTTCCAAAATGCGAACGCGGCGGGTGCGAGCCGCCGCGTAAGGGCCTTCTTCAGTGCTGATGGAAACAGTATGCGCCAAGAGGGGGAAATTATATGCAAATTGCGGCGAGAATTTTTGGGTAATAATATCGCTGACTGACTATAAGGGAGGGTCGTGACCGGACAGCGAAACGACCTACCTTGGTTTCCATCTTGGCGAGATGACCTTGGCGGTATCGATCATATGCTGCAACGTCTCTTTATTTTGGTAGACAAACTCATTCTTCTGGTCTCTGACGTTGGCCATACACAAACCTGCGAGTTCGGTAGGCATTCTTGAGAAATTTCCGCGCTCTCCTTCGCCCACCCGTTCTGTCATATGGAGATAGACCAGATGAACCAGCAGGTCCGCTGCCTGCAACGGCGCAGTTTCCTCTGCTAAGGGGAAGAATGGTTCTCCGAGACGATCTCTGGAACTCCATGTCTTGTATGGTCTAGGAACCTCGGGTTGCGAGTGCATTTGCCTGAATAGCGCCCGGGCATACTCTGCGAATGGCTGATTCACTCCAAAACTAAAATGCGCCTTCCCTCCGATCGGAGCGTACGCCGTGACAATCTTGATGAGTTGTTGGAACGGGCAGAAATAAGGTTTACTGGGGCATCCAGTGGTTAAGAGCTCCCCAGACTTTTCACCCAAGGTTGCGCCTGTCAGAAATCTCCTCTCGTCTAAATGTGAAGTTTCAACAGGTTGTCCATTCGATCTGAACGCGAGAAGCTGGTTCTGCGAGGAATCAGATTTCCCGGAGGGATCGAATGGACTATCACCAGAATGCCCGACTGACCATCCATAGTCGAGAGCAGTTAGCCAGATATGTGCTTGAGCAGGGCGGTACGTTGAAGGCCGCCGCAGCGGCCTTCAACGTGAGCGCCAAGACTGCGGCCAAATGGGTACGCCGTTATCGAGTGAGCGGCTCTGCTGGTCTCAGGGACCTCAGTTCGAGGCCGCATCGCTCGCCCAGGCGAACTTCATCTTCTTTATTGGAAAAGGTTTTGGTTCTTCGCCGGCAGCGCTGGAACGGCTGGCGCATCGCCCACGAGCTCAAGCTCAGCCGGGCCACCATCAGCCGCATTCTGCGCCGGGCGGGACTGAACCGCCTGCGCTCGCTCGATCCTCCTCCGCCTGTGGTCCGTTACGAACACCAGCGGCCCGGTGACCTGGTCCACTTCGATATCAAGCGCCTGGCGCGCATCCGCAGGCCGGGTCATCGCGTCACCGGCGATCGCCGCAAAGAGTCTCGCGGCATCGGCTGGGAGTATCTGCATGTGGCCATCGACGACCATAGCCGCATCGGCTTCGCAGCCATCCTGCCCGATCAGAGCCACCAGTCGGCCATGCGCTTCTTCCTCATGGCCCGTGCGCATTACGCCGGCTTCGGCTTCTCCATCCGCCGCGTGCTCACCGATAACGGCTCCTGCTATAAACACTGGCTGTTTCGCAGGCTTCTGCACCGCCAGCACGTCAGGCATCGCTTCACCAAGCCCTACACGCCACGCACCAACGGCAAAGCCGAACGCTTTATCCAGACCGCCCTGCGCGAGTGGGCCTATGCACGCTCTTTTCAAAACTCAGAACAACGCACCGAGCAGCTCCACCTCTGGATCCACAACTACAACTTCCACAGACCACACACCAGCCTTAAACTACAAACACCCGCTTCGCGCTCCGGCCTGAATCGGAACAACCTCTTGAGCCTCCACAGCTAAAGAGAATGTATAAAAATCATCGACCACGAGACCATATGCGACTGGATAAACCTTTGGCTGCTGGCCTGCTGTCTTTGCCAATGATTTCAACATGGGCAGATGCTTTTGGCTTTTAATCAGATCCTTCGCGTGGAAATCCTTCATCGGGAAGGAGTACTTGGCCAGTGTTTCTTTCCACGCTCTCTCAAAGCGCTTCATTTGCCCAGGTCCACCGAAATACCCAGCAATCACGCAAACTTTCGCGCCGTCATGAATACCGCTTTCATCTAGATAGGCGTCAATCATCGCAAATACCTTCTTATGCCCATCGCGGGGATGAACTAGCCTCACCAGTTCATCAATCTTGGAATGTTGACTCAAACGCACCACGGCGCCGTCCTCGTTTCTAGCGAGGACGCACCATGCCGAATCAGCCCAGCCCTTCCGCCAAGAATGTGACGGGCGATTCTGCCACCTTCGTAAATTTCATGCGGCGAATAGTCTCTGTGCCGCACTCTGAAATCAAAGCCAAGCTGGACGCCGAGAAGAAAGCCAAGCAATCGTCTAAGCCTTCTTCCCGCGTCCCTGCCGTCTCTCCAAGACGTGCCACTTAGAACGGTTCTTCGGTCGTTTCTCCCACCTTGCCGGTCAGTTCTGCGTAAGTCAGTCTCTTCCCTGAAATCTCCGATGCTGCCAGCATAAACCTATCCGCATCGGTGGGCGGTTTGCGGCATGGCTGAAGCCATGCCCTTTCAAAACCGCGTTTGTGCAACCAATTCCAGGACGGACCCCGGGAAGGCGTATCCGGCAGTGATGGTTTCCCACCCTTCCGGCAAAAGACGCCGGAAGGATGGGGCACGGGACATCGTGGGACGCGGGCATCCTTTGCGGGACTTTTCCTGGGCGGCCATCTGTGTCATGCTTGCGTTTATGGGAAACAAAGATAAAGGCAAGAAAGAAGCGAAGAAGGCCCCGAAGCCGAAGCCGAAACCAGAACCCTCGAAGCGTGAGATTTTCACGCCTGCGCCGCCCAAGTAGGCGGCGTTTTAGAGAGGCCGATTCGCTGTGCGCGGCTGAACGTTCCGCGAAGGGACGGGCACCCTGAGGGAATGTGTGCCGATTTGCCTGCGCGGCGCGCGACTTTTGTGCCGGGCTGGGCGAAGTGAGTTGAAGTTCGTGCTTTCCCGGGTCCCTCAGCGGACCTGCGGCGCCCCATTGAGGCGGGGTTGAAAACGCGAAAAGCAGATGCAGGTCCTTCGAGGCGATTTGGCGCACCGCGCGCCAGATCCTGCTCAGAATGACAATTCTTTAGTGAGCTTCAGGCAAAAGCACGACAAAAAGGCCATCCCGCGGGATGGCCTTTTCAGTACATAGCAGGTTTGCGCTTCAGGGCTGTGCGGGAACGCTCTGGGGCGGGGTGCTGCGCGCCTGCGCCTTTTCCGCCAGAACCTTGTGGGCGCTGTCTTCGAGAGCTTGCGCCTCGGGCATATAGGTGAGCGCCTTCTGGATCTCGGGATCCCAGTCGGCAATGACGCGCAATCCGGCGAGCTGGCCGGACTGAATGGTGACGATGTCCTTCTTGATGCGCGCCTTGATCCAGT
>Ga0326728_10025636_pt1 | contig 10529 bp, 8 predicted proteins | sample MB3enrmetagenome_FD_207602 | JGI IMG/M metagenome (GOLD analysis project Ga0326728, IMG submission 207602) | Lab enriched peat soil microbial communities from McLean, Ithaca, NY, United States - MB31MN | ecosystem: Environmental > Terrestrial > Soil > Wetlands > Peat | place: USA: New York... | reverse complement strand
GTATCGACTACCTGAAGCCGATGATGATCAAGGAAGTTGCCGAGGAGATCGGCGTGCATCCTTCCACGGTGAGCCGCGCCGTGGCCAATAAGTACGCGCACACGCCGCAGGGCGTGTTTGAGCTCCGCTACTTCTTCAGCGAGAGCGTTAACGGCCCCGAAGGCGGAGCCACTTCGCTCCTCATCCTGAAGCGCCGGGTCAAGAAGCTGATCGAGGAGGAGGATTCCTCGCGTCCGCTCACCGACGAGCAGATCACGCGTATTCTGCAGTCGCAGGGAATCCAGGTGACCCGCCGTACAGTTGCCAAGTATCGCGAGGACATGAAGATTCCCAGTACGCACCAGCGGCGGATCAAGAAGTAAATTCGTTACTTCTGTCATTCCGAATAGTGGCAGCGGCTCCCCACATCTGATATAACCAAACGCCCACGGTATTTTCCTTCCGTGGGCGGAGGCGTATGCTTCCGTGTTATCCAAGGCCAGCGATTTCAGCCGGTCGATTCCGGCGCGGTCTTGGAGAATGACCAGCGTGCAACAGGCTGGAGGGTCCCCAGGAGGAAACATCGAATGATTGTGGACTATACCGGAAGGCAATTCGACATCACTCCCAAGATTCGCAGGGAGGTGGAAGCAGGACTGGCGAAACTTGAAAAGATCGTGGGCGACAACTGCACAAGCAAGGTGATTCTAACGGCCGAGAAACAGCGCCGCATTGCTGAGATTACGCTTACACGCCGAACCAGGAAGCTGGTGGGCCGTGGCGAAGCCACTGATGTATATGCCGCGATTGACATCGCCCTGGAGCACATCGAGAAGCAGGCTCTCAAGCTGAACACGCGCAAGCGCGACGTCAAGCGCGCTGAGAAACCCACATGGAAGCGCGAGGCTCCTGAGCCCGAGCTGCCGATCGCGGTGCGCAGCAGCTCGGTCACAGCGGTGCCGGTGGTGGTGCATAAATTTCCCGCCAAGCCCAAGGTGACCGAGGCTCACCTTGTGAAGAGCCAGGAATCAGTAGCTCTACAGCCGATGACGATTGAGGAGGCCGTGAAGGAATGCGAGTTCCGCGACCGGGGTGTCTTTGTCTTCCGTGACAAGAAAGGCAATGCGCTCGTGCTGCATCGCCGCAAGGACGGCAAGCTGGAGCTGATCGAAGTTCCGTAGGACTTTTGTGAGACAAACACCGCGCCGGGGAGCCAAAATCCCCGGCGTTCGTATTTTCTCCGGAGTGTATCTGGAGGTGCTGACATCGCGGTGCCTCTTTCACCCGGTCGCTCTCTGCTGCTACATTACGGCTATGGCCCGCAAGGATCGCAAAGCCCCGTCTGGTAAGCAGCCTGAAGCCGCAGTCACCGCGCCCGAACGCAAACAGCCCGCTTCAAGGGCCAAGCTGGTGATGATCACCGGCCTGAGTGGCTCGGGAAAGATCACGGCCCTCAAGGTCTTTGAGGACATGGGGTACTACTGCGTGGATAACCTTCCCGCCGAATTGATCCCCAGCTTTGCGAAACTTATTCAGGACACGCGCGACAACAAGAACGCCGCCATCGTCATCGACATCCGCGAGGGAAGCCGTCTGGAGCAGCTTCCGGCCATCATTGCCGACCTCAAGCACCGGCTCGACATCACGCTCATCTACCTGGATACGAATGACAAGGTGCTGGTGCGCCGCTTCAGTGAGACGCGCCGCCCGCATCCGCTCGGCTCTGCCGAATCCGTGACCAGCTCAATCTCCAGCGAACGCGGCCGACTGGAGCCGATTCGTAACATCGCCGACCTCGAAATCGATACCTCGAAGTTCAACGTGCACGAGCTGCGCACGCACCTTGTCGAGCTCTTCAAGACGACGGACGATGCGCGCCAGCCGTTGCTGGTCTCCACTCTGAGCTTCGGCTTCAAGAATGGAGTGCCCGAGAGCGCCGATCTCGTCTTCGACGTGCGTTTTCTTCCCAATCCGCACTTTATCCCTGAGTTCCGTCCGCACACGGGACGGCACCCGCAGGTGGCCAAGTACATTCGCTCGTTCCCGCAGACGCAGGAGTTCATCACGAAGGTCATGGACATGCTCCGCTTTCTGCTGCCGCACTACATTGCGGAGGGGAAGAGTTACCTGACCATTGCCTTCGGCTGCACCGGCGGCCAGCACCGCTCGGTCTTCCTTGCCGAGGAGATTCGCAAGCAGCTGGCCAAGGCCGGATACCGCGTCAAGGTCGAGCACCGCGACAGTCCCCGGTAGCGACTCAGGCTGAGAACTCGCCTCTCTAGGGCAAAAATGCTGCCAAGGTGTGACCCAAGTCCTGAATTCCTCGCTCGTTTCCAGTAAAATCAGAAGCAGAGCCCGAAATCCAAAACCGGATGCCCCCTATCATGAGTGGTCTATGCGCCGACTGATTCGCCTGCTGTGGTACGTTCGGCCATACTGGCTTCAGCTCATTGTGAGCGTGGTGTTCTTTGGGTTGGTGGGTCTGCTTGAGGCGTTTCGTCTCGCACTCTTCCGACCCATCCTGGATCGCGTGCTCGCTCCCGAAACGCCCGGCCGCTCGATGGCCCTCTTCACCATTCCCCACTTCCATCGAACGATCTACCTTGAACAAATGGTCCCCAGCCACTTTCACAATCCGTGGACGATTGTAGCCTTTGCGCTCGTGGTCTCTGTTTTCTTCAAGGGTGTTTTCGATTATCTCGGTACGTACTTCGTCAACTACGCTGGCTTCGGTCTGGTTACCGACCTGCGCAATGACATTTACTCGAGCGTGTTATGGCGCTCGGCGGCTTTCTTCCAGAAGCATCCCACCGGCACGCTGGTATCGGCCATCATCAACGACATCGACAAGGTGCAGTTCGCCATGTCCAGCGTGCTGGCGGAGTTCCTCCAGCAGTTCTTTGTCTTTGTCTTCACGATGGCCCTTGTAATTGCCCTCGGCGGCAAGCTGGCGTGGATTCTTCTGCTCTTCGTTCCGGTCGTGATCATGAGCTCGCGCAAGATTGGCCGCCAGGTGCGGACCACCACGCGCCGCGGCCAGGACAAGCTCGCCGAGATTCAGAACATCCTGCATGAGACGATCACGGGCAACCGCATCGTCAAGGCCTTCAGCACCGAGCTCTGGGAGACGATGCGCTTCGAGGCCGCAGCCAAGCGACTCTTCTCGGCCAACATGCGTTCGGTGGTGGCCATGGCGCTCAGCTCTCCCCTGATGGACCTGATGGGGGCGGTCGCCATTGCCCTGCTCATCAAGCTTGGGCGAGACAGCATCAATCACGGCACGATGACGATTGGCATCTTCTTCACCTTCATCGGCGCCACCATGAGCCTCTACCAGCCAGTGCGCAAGTTTGCGATGTTCTACAACAACTTCCAGCAGGCACTGGGCGCGTCGGAGTCGGTCTTCAAGTTCATGGACGCCAAGGATGAGGTTCGCGAGAAGTCTCTTCCCCGCAAGCTGCAGCCCTTCCACGGCTCCATCCGGCTCGATAACGTGCACTTTTCCTACAACGACGGCGAGGACTCGCGAGAGGTTCTGAAGGGCGTCAACCTGGAAGTGAAGGCGGGAGAGATGCTCGCCATCGTGGGCGGAAGCGGCGCGGGCAAATCCACGCTCGTGCACCTGATCCCGCGCTTCTTCGACGTCACTGCCGGACGCATTCTCATCGATGGAAACGATATTCGCGACGTCTCGCTGGCTTCACTGCGCGGGCAGATCGGCATCGTTGCCCAGGAGACCATGCTCTTCAACGACACGGTGCGCAACAATATCGCCTACGGCCAGCCGCATGTCTCGCAGCAGGCCGTGGAGCGCGCCGCGCAGGCAGCCCTGGCTCATGACTTCATCCAGCGCATGCCCGAGAGCTACGACACGGTGATCGGCGAACGCGGCTTCCGCCTCTCTGGCGGCGAGCGTCAGCGCCTCAGCATTGCCCGCGCCCTGCTCAAGAACGCACCCATTCTGATCCTTGATGAAGCCACCTCGGCGCTTGATTCCGAGAGCGAGGCGCTGGTGCAGGCGGCGTTGCAGAACCTGATGTCGGGAAGAACCGTCTTCGTGATCGCCCATCGTCTCTCCACCGTTCGCCGCGCCGATCGCATCATCGTTTTGGAGAACGGCCAGGTGGCCGACGCGGGTTCGCACGAGGATCTTCTCTCGCGGCTGGGAACCTATCGCCGCCTGTACGATTTGCAATTTGTGGATCTCGACGCGCCTAATCAAGGCGTGTCTCTGGAAGGAGGCGGAGCCTAACATGTCGATCCGCTCCATGACCGGTTTTGCCCAGTTGAAAGGGCAGCACGGTAAGACAGCCTATACGTTCAGCGCAAAGTCGGTGAATCACCGCTTTCTCGACCTGCACCTTCGCTTGCCCGGGCGCTCTGATCTCTTCGAGCAGCAGTTGCGCAAGCTCTTCAAAGAGAAGATGCACCGCGGCCACGTTGAGCTCACGCTCACCCTGGAGTACGCAGGCGCATCCGGCATCAGCGTCAACCGCGAGCTTGTCTCCGGTTACGTGAAGGCTTTCCGCGACCTCTCCGCCGAACTGGACCTGCACGGCGAAGCCGACCTGAACGCCATCTTCCGGCTCACCGGAGTGCTCTCGGCCTCGAGCGAGATGCCGGACGAAGCCGAGTTACAGGCTGTCCTGCTCTCCGCGGCCGCCGAACTCATCGACCAGCTCAACGCCAACCGCCGCCTTGAGGGTGACCACACGCGCGCCGAGCTGGAATCGCGCATGGATCAGTTGGAGCGCAACACCGCCGAGGTGGAGACATTTCGCGGAGCTGTGCTGCAGGCCCATCTGGAGCGGATTCGTTCGCGCATGGCAGAGCTGCTCGAAGGCAAGGCAGATGCCGACCGCATTCTGCAGGAGGCAGCGATGCTTGCCGAGCGCAGCGATGTGCAGGAGGAAATCGTGCGCCTCCAGACCCACATCAAGCATTTCCGCGCCTTGCTGGCCGAAGGTGAAGACGTGGGCAAGAAGCTCGACTTCCTGCTGCAGGAAATGAACCGCGAAGCCAACACCATGCTCTCCAAGACCAGCGGTCTCGCCGGAGATGCCATGCGCATCACCGAGATCGGCCTGGCGCTCAAGAGCGATATCGAAAAATCACGTGAACAGGTGCAAAACGTCGAATGACACAGGTTTTTATCATCTCGGCTCCCTCCGGCAGCGGCAAGTCCACGCTGGTGAACGAAATCAAGAAGCTGGTGGACCGGCTTGAGTTTTCAGTCTCCTATACCACGCGGCTGCCGCGTGGCAGTGAAGAGAATGGCAGGGAGTACTACTACACCAGCCGCGAAGTCTTCGAGCGCATGATTGCCAACAACGAATTCCTGGAGCATGCCGACGTCTTCGGGAACTATTACGGCACAGCGAAGAAGTTTCTCAACGACGCCATCTTCCGCGATCATGACCTCCTGCTCGACATCGACGTGCAGGGAGCTTCGCAGTTGCAGGTCAGTCTGCCTCAGGCCGTCAGCATCTTCATCCTGCCTCCCAACCGGGAGGAATTGGAGAAGCGCCTGCGCCGCCGCAGCTCGGCGGAACGCATGACCGACGAGGCAGTCATCCAACGACGGTTGGAAACGGCTTCCCGGGAGATTGAAAAATACCCGGAATACGGCTACATTCTGGTGAACGACAAGTTGGACGACTCAATCGACGCGCTGAAGGCGATCATTTTGACAGAACGCCTGCGCGCCAACGGTCGCCAGCCATCCCGCGCCGAAGAGGAGCAGTTGGCGCAGTTGGCGGATCGCCGCAGGCTGGAGAATGTACGCCCAAGCCTGGGCCCGATTTTGGAAAGCTTTCGTAGGAAGACTGTGTAAGACTTTCAGGGGGGCACAACGTGGATCTCTATAACGGATTTGATAGCAATTACCGCTACATCCTTGTTGCCGCACGACGTGCACGGCAGCTTCAGTCTGGCGCAACTCCAATGATTGAGACCAAGTCCACCAAGCCGTGCCGCATCGCTGAGTTGGAGCTCCAGGCAGACAAGGTAAAGTGGGAAACCAAGCCGATTGTGGTTGTCGACCTGGAATCCGGCGTAGCCTGATCCTGCCTTTGCGCCGCAATGCGGTGAGGGATTCTCCGCACCCATTGGTGTGCCTGCCGGCATCGAATGCACAGGAAGCTGACTATATGAAAATCGCGCTCGGAGTGAGTGGCGGCATCGCCGCATACAAGGCTGCTGAGATTGCGCGCCGCCTGCAGGACCGCGGCGTGCACGTGCAGGTTGTAATGACCAGTGCGGCGCAGGAGTTCGTGCGCCCTCTCACCTTTGCCGCCCTTACGGGGGAAAAGGTGATCACCGAAATGTTCTCGCAGCGGGACTCCAACTCAACGCTGGATTCCTCGGTGGAACACATCGGCGTGGCGCAGTCGATCGATGCGCTACTGGTTGCGCCAGCAACGGCGGCCACGCTGGCCCGTTTCGCGCAGGGACTCTCCGAGGATTTTCTTTCTACGCTCTATCTCGCCACTACGGCTCCGGTTGTGGTTGCTCCGGCGATGAACGTGAACATGTGGCGCCACCCGGCGACGCAGGCCAACCTGAGCACGCTGCGCTCGCGCGGCGTCACCGTGGTGGAACCTGGCGAAGGTTATCTCGCATGTGGAATGACTGGCGAGGGTCGGCTGGCAGACACCGACGTGATCGTCGAAGCATTGCTCTCGCGCCTGGGCCAATCACGCGAACTCGAAGGCGAGCATGTGTTGATCTCCGCGGGGCCGACCTACGAGCCGATCGATCCTGTGCGTTTTCTTGGCAACCGCTCCAGCGGCAAGATGGGTTATGCTCTGGCCGAAGCCGCGCTGCGCCGTGGCGCGCACGTTACGCTGGTCAGCGGCCCGACGGCGCTCACACCGCCCGCAGTGGAAGAGTTCGTCCCGGTGGAATCCAGCGCAGAGATGCGCGATGCGTTGCTTGCACGCTTCGGACGCGCCAGCATCACGATCATGACTGCGGCGGTCTCGGACTTTGCGCCAACTGCCGCCGCACCGCAGAAGATCAAACGCGAAGCCGCGCTGCATCTCGACCTGCAGCCCACGTCGGACATCCTTGCAGAACTCGGTTCGCGTCGCGCTCCCGGGCAGTTGCTGATTGGCTTTGCCGCGGAGACCGAGAACCTTGTCGAGAACGCGCGGCGCAAGCTTGCGCGCAAGCATCTCGATGCCATCGTGCTCAACGACGTCTCGCTCCCCGGCATCGGCTTCGCTTCGGAGCGCAATGCGGGTGAGATTATTACCGCGCAGGAAGCAGTCTCCGTTCCCGAGATGAGTAAACTTGAGATGGCGGGTCGCATCCTCGACGTGGTCGCGAAGCTTCGCGCCGCCGATAAGACTCCCAAGGTGAACGCATAAGAATGGCGAACGTTCTGGACGAGAAGAGCAGGAAGGCTGTCGCGGAGACCATCCGCTACTATCGCGATCTTGGCATCTACGACCTCTATCAGCGAGAGGTTCCCGAGGGCGCATTCGCGCAGGCCATTGTGCGCGAAGAGCTGGCGACTGTGGAGGAGGCTCCGATTCTCGCCGCTGCGCCGGTTATCGAAGAGGCGGTAGATCCGAAGCAGCTTGAGTCCATCCTTGCGGATAAGCCTGCTGCGCTGCGCGTCATTCGCGAGGGCATTGGCGACTGTAAACGCTGCCGTCTGCACGAGGCGCGCACGAACATCGTTTTCGGAGTTGGCGATCCGCATGCCCGCATCATGTTCGTCGGCGAAGGCCCGGGCGCAGATGAAGACGCGCAGGGAGAGCCGTTCGTAGGCCGCGCGGGGCAGTTGCTCAACAACATGATCAACGCGATGGGCATTCGCCGCGAAGACGTTTACATCGGGAACGTGGTGAAGTGCCGCCCGCCGCAGAACCGCACTCCCGAACGCGATGAGTGCGACACCTGCGGACCTTTCCTGATGCGCCAGATCTCTGTGGTTCGCCCGGAGATCATCGTCGCCCTTGGAGCGACGGCCGCAAAGTATCTGCTTGGCGCGTCGGATTCCATGATGAACCTGCGCGGGCGCATCTACGATTTCCATCCTGTGTTGCCGCACTCGGCTGCTGAGCGCGATCCGGATTTCACCACCAAACTCGTGGTCACTTATCACCCTGCGTATCTGCTGCGCGATCCGCGCCAGAAGAAAGAAACTTGGATCGATCTGCAGATGGTGATGAAGTACCTGGGCATGTCTCTGCCCAAGCGCAACCCCGAGGCGTAATGCCGAACGGGAGCGATGGTAAGCAAGCCGCCCTGCCCATGCTGGTAACTGAATCTCTGCCGCTCTGCTGCGACGTGGCGTTGCCTGTTCTGCTCGACATGACCTTCACCTACGAGGTCGGCGACGTGGAGCCGGTCGTCGGCGGGCGCGTCGTGGTTCCCTTCGGCAGGGGCGCGGAGAAGAAGCTCTCAGGAATTGTCACCAGCATTCATCGTGAGCCGCAGTCGCGCAAACTCAAGCGCGTTGCGCAGGTGCTGGACACGGCTCCTGTTCTCGACGAAGACCTGCTTGCGCTCGGGCGCTGGATTTCCCGTTACTATCTCGCACCGATCGGAGAAGTTTACCGCTCGATGCTGCCGCTGCAGGCGGAGTTTCGGCAGGCGTTCGGCTACCGCATCACCGAGCTGGGTGAAGAAGCGCTGTATGACTCGGCTCCAGAAGGATTCTTTCAGCGCGCCAGCGGCAAGGATGCAAAAGAGCTTGTAGAGTACGCTGTGCTTGACGCGCTTGCCGAGGGCGAGCTATTCCGCGAAGAGCGCCTTCGCACTGCGACGGGAGCTACGCGTGAAGTTCTGCGCGCGCTGCAGCAGAAGAAGTGGATTGTGCGCGAAGATCTTTCGGGAGCCCGTGACGCACGGCGGCTGGTGAAGATCGCCGTGCTTCGCGAGGCAGCCGAAGCCGGGGAGCCTGCGAAGCTGAACGCCTCACAGCAGCAGATCATCGCCATGCTCGGCGAGTCGCAGAACCGTATGCCGGTCGAGGCGCTTCGCGAGAAGGGCGCGTCGCAGTCCTCTCTGAAGACGCTGATCAAGCGCGGCGTCGTGGAGATCATCGAAGAGTCCATGGCGCAGGCCGTGCCGCAGATGAAGCCGCGCACTACGCTCGACTTTCTCTTCACTCCCGATCAGAAGAAGGCGCTGCAGCAGATACGCGGCAGCGTGGAGGAGCGGCGGTTTCAGGTGGATCTGCTGCATGGTGTCACCGGCTCGGGTAAGACCGCGGTGTATTTGGCGGCCATGCAGTCGGTGCTGGCATCGGGGCGCGGATCCATTCTGCTGGTTCCGGAGATCGGACTTACTCCCGGCGTTGCCGCCGATCTTCACGGCATCTTCGGCGAGGAGATTGCCATTCTGCACTCGTCGCTCAGTGACGCAGAGAGAGCCGCGCAGTGGCATCGCATCCGCAATGGAGAGGCTCGCATTGCCGTCGGAACGCGCTCGGCGATCTTCGCTCCCGTGCGCGACCTTGCGCTGATCATCGTGGATGAGGAGCATGACAGCAGCTACAAGCAGGAGGAGACGCCGCGCTACCATGGGCGCGATGTGGCCGTGGTTCGTGGCCGCGCGCTGGGAGCCACAGTGGTGCTCGGCTCTGCAACGCCTTCGCTTGAAAGCTATCAGAACGCCACGCAGGGCAAGTACGCGCTGGTGGAACTTCCCGATCGCGTGCAGGCTCGCCCGTTGCCCGAGGTTGAACTCGTGGACATGCGCGAGGAGTTTCAGCAGGTCGGCAAAGAGAGTGTGCTCTCTCGCCGCCTGATTGAGGAGATGACGGCCAGCCTCTCTCGCGGCGAGCAGGCGATGATTCTGCTGAATCGCAGAGGCTACTCGGCTTGGGTGATGTGCCGCGCCTGCGGGGATACGATTCAATGCCGCGACTGTGCCGTGGCGATGACGTATCACAAGCGCCAGCACAGGCTGCTGTGCCACTACTGCGGCTTTCAGGCTCCGGTGCCGAAGCTCTGCCCCAAGTGCGGCAGTGAGTATGTGCAGTTCCTCGGAACCGGTTCGGAGAAGCTGGAGGCGCTGCTGCACGATGCGTTTCCCACGGCCCGCATCGGCCGCATGGATCGCGATACCGTGCGCGGGCACGACGACTTCGAGCGCATGCTGGGCGAATTTCAGGCCGGAGACATCGACCTGCTTGTGGGTACGCAGATGATCGCCAAGGGCCATGACGTGCACGGAGTGACGCTGGTCGGAGTGGTTGGTGCAGACACCGCGCTCGGGCTGCCGGACTTTCGTGCCGCAGAGCGTACGTTTCAGCTCCTCACACAGGTGGCAGGACGAGCAGGACGCGGAGAGCTGCCGGGTAAGGTCATTCTGCAGACGCACTTTCCGGATCACTACGCCGTGCTGTTTGCCGCTCGTCACGATTTTCACGGCTTTGCCGAGAAGGAGCTACGTTTCCGGGGATGGATGCATTACCCGCCCTTTGACGCTCTCGCCAACATCGTTGTCCGGAGTGACAAGCAGGAGGAGGCGCTGCGCTACTCGGGGCAGATCGGGCGCTGGTTCGAGCAGGTGCGACATGAAGGCGTGCGGGT
>Ga0326728_10025635_pt1 | contig 10529 bp, 11 predicted proteins | sample MB3enrmetagenome_FD_207602 | JGI IMG/M metagenome (GOLD analysis project Ga0326728, IMG submission 207602) | Lab enriched peat soil microbial communities from McLean, Ithaca, NY, United States - MB31MN | ecosystem: Environmental > Terrestrial > Soil > Wetlands > Peat | place: USA: New York... | reverse complement strand
GCATGAATATTTTGATATTAAAAATCATTTCAGAAACGTCTCTTTTCTTCATCAGTTTCTTTGTGCAGCGTGCGATCTTTTCAAATCGGGAATTCCGGACAAAAGAGGTCGCCAGTGGAATGACCGGAGAAGAAGGATCTTCCGGCGCCATCGAAAACCGGTGATATTGCGTGTCAGGCATGTAAATCCAAGGACGCGCCGGGGTCCGGCGGATCGGCGCGCTTAAACACCAAAAGGATAAACAAGATGGTCGATAAAGAAAAAGTAGCCGCAGTCCGCAGGTACCTTTCCGTCGAGTTCCCCGATCTGGAAGTCCGGGATCACTACGACTCCGAACGCATAGCCCAGTGTTTCGAGGTCGGACAGGGCAGAAGATCCTCCGTGGCGATTATCTCCAGGCAATTCTTTGAAGATCATGAAGAAAGTCAGATACCGGCGATGCTTAAAGCTTTTCTTCTTGTGGAACACTTAAGGGAATGCGATCTCCCCATATTAGTCGGCAACGAAGGGCTGAGCCTGGAATAGAAAAACCGGCGCAGTTTAGCTTTGTCAATGACCTCGAAAAATATCATCATTCTCAAAGCCGCGCATGGTTGAGAAGGGCTTTTGCGTCGCCGGCTCTTCCGGCTGCCACTCTTTTGCCAGGCGTTGCGCCTCGGAGATCTGGGAAGGCGTCATTTGACGGGTGACTTCCTCCAACTGGCCGGTCGCTCCGGAATCGCCTTGCCCCGCGGCCAGAGAGAACCACATGTAGGCCTGCCCCAAGTCCTGCGGAACGCCGTCGCCTCTCCCGTAAGCTACTCCGAGATTATACTGCGCTTTGACGTACCCTTGCGCAGCCGCTTTCTGAAACCATTTCACCGCTTCGGCATAATCCTGCCGCACGCTGTCTCCTCTCGCATACATTAAGCCCAAATTGCACTGCGCCATGGCATAGCCCTGCTCGGCCGCCTTCCGGTACCATTTGACAGCCTCGGCTTTGTCCTGCGTGACACCCTTGCCCTGGCTGTACATAAGCCCTAAATCGGATTGAGCTTCTGCGACTCCCTGCTCGGCTGCAGCGCCGTACCACTTGATTGCCTGGGCATAGTCCTGCGGTATGCCTATGCCTCCGGCATATTTTATTCCTAAAGCGAGTTCAGCCCTGTCAAGACCCTGCCCGGCAGCTTTGAGATACCATTTCATAGCTTCGGTCTGATCCTTGCTCACACCCTGGCCAAGGTCATACATAACGGCCAGATGTAGTTGCGCCATGCTGTTCCCTTTATCGGCCAAGATCTTGAATTCTTTATATGCTTCCTGATAGTCCCCTTTGTCGTAAGCCACCGCAGCTTCTTCAATGCCGGCATAAACCGGGGAAATCACGCAGAAAGACAAAAAAACCTGCAACAATACCAGGGATCTACGCATTACCTTCACTCCTTGAGCCGAAATCGTGAGGATTACGATGATATCTTCGATATCGTTTCTGAAATAGTATTCTCATCCGGTCGGTTTTTCAACCATAGGTATCGACGGAAGGACATCGCTCTACCGGCACGAATTCAAAGCGAAATGGGGAGTTCAGATCCCTTCGGTGTTCAAGCCCCCCGAAAAGTGTTGAGGCCGGCTCATCTTCTTCGATTTTCTTGATACAGCTCCTCACGTCCCTTTGGGACACTCTGAAACCATGAAAAGTTCGTAATTTTTTGTAGGAGGGGCTTCCAGCCCCGACGAACTTTTCGTAAGAGAACGGATCTCTTTGAGAACCGCCGTAATCATTGAAAGAGTTTACGAAAAATTTAAGCGAGGAAATTTTGGAGCGATAAAAAAATTTGCACAATTTATTTGACTCTGAGTTCCACTCCCTCTAAGTTCCCCCATTTCAACCAAGAAATCAGATTCTATATTCGAAGGAAAGGAGGTGGTGTACTCCTGCCGTTTTGATAATTAGTACGTCGATTCAAGCATTGTATCCCGAATCAAAGACTTTTTTGGCAACGCATTCTTAGGAGGTGGTTATGGATGGACCAGTTCACGGCAATCCTGCGGTAGTGGGATTGGCAGGTTTTGGCAGCACCACGCTTTTGCTTCAGTTTCATAACCTCGGTTGGTGTGGATCGGGGGTTGTTTTCTGCATGGCTATAGCGTTCGGCGGCCTTGCGCAGCTGATAGCCGGGTACCAGGAATTCAAAGCAGGCAATAATTTCGGATACAGCGCTTTTACGGCTTATGGCGCTTTTTGGATTGCACTGGCGGCTATTTTTCTGGTTATGGACCTACAGAGTGCACCCAACTCCTTTATCATGGAGCCTCTCAAGATTAGTCATTCTGATGTTGGATTCTTTCTCCTTGTTTTCACGTTCTATACTTTTATCATGTGGATAGGCTCCTTTGCAGTGCACACCGCCATGTTTCTTACATTCCTCACACTGGTGCTGGGTTTTATCGGCCTTGATTTGGTATTTTTGGCCGGCATGAAGAATTTGTTGGTCATTACAGCCTGGGATTTGATCCTTTGTGCGCTTTGTGCCTGGTACATGATGGCCCACGTGATCTTTCTCCAGGTTTTCGGCAAAAACGTGCTGCCTGTGGGCAAACCTCTCATCAGCAAGCCGGCAGCCTAGCTTGAGGGCATTCGACGAGTTGCTTTGGGGGGGCGGACAGTCTGTTCGAAACGGCAGGGTTTTCCCGTGGGAAAATGATTTGTAATCGGTAAACTCGGGGGACTTTCTCGAAGATAGTCCAAACTACAATCCGGAACCCTTATCGGCAGACATCAGCAGGCCGTCTGAGGGAAATGATCCACCGAAGAATGCCGGGCCGTGAAAGGTCCGGCATTCAATATGGCAGGCTTTTCCGACCAGATCCATACCCAAAACTCATGGGAGAAATCCGGACGGGCGGTAGGGGACGGTTCGGTACTCCATCCACTCAACGCTGCGGGAGAGCGTTCTCTTTCCAAGTGTCTTTTGAATTACCCCCTGTTGTTCAGTGCAAAGCGCCGAATGAACACTGCTCCCTTTAGGGAACCTACGCAGATCGGGGTGACGGAATGAGAGGTGATTAATATGATTGCAGGATGGCCCCGGTATCATCCTCCATCTCCAGTATCCTATATCCATTATGTGTAAGATACTTTTTACACGAAGCTTTATCCGATAGTTTTAGATGTGCATGTTCATAGCGTATTAATTGTGGTTTTATCCTATTAAAATCGAACATCTTGAGTATCTCATAGTCATAACCCTCGACATCAATTTGGAGTAGGTCAATATGGTTAACATCATGTTTGTCCAACAAAATGTCGAATCTGACGCATTGTACCATCTCTGTTGTAATCTTATCCTGTCTCTCAAGATGTGGCTTAGGAATGAAAGACGCAATGCCACGTTGCCAGTCCTCCACAATGCTATCTTCTTTGACTTTGTATAGGCAGCGTAGTCCATTCTCCTCGGCGATAGCCACGTTTTCAAACCTGAGATTATCATTATCTTTGTAGTTACTTTTCAGACGTTCAAACTCATTCGTTTGCGGTTCGACTAAGATTCCTCGCCATCTGTACTTCTTGATCCACTCGTGTATCGGATCGCATTGGACGCCGTCGCAGGCGCCGATTTGCAGGACAAAAAAATCATGTGTCGTCTGGGAATGTTGCTCTATAATGCTTTCAAATTTCCTGTAATTTGATTTCCATCTGCGCCTGTTGATAGGATTATCACGAAACCGAGAACATGCTCTTCGAATTAGGCTCAAACCTTTCCACAGCCTCGAATCCCTCTTTACATGCGCACGTAGTAACCCGATCACAGAGTCGGTTGCACGATATAACATGCTCATTATTGGCCTTCTTTAGATTATAATTTAGCAAGTTTTAATTCGTGGGCCATTTTCACGCACGGTACCCGCTCAATCTCTTATGCACTGCCGTCAGCCGTTCGCCTTGATTTCCTTCCCTGGTCCGCCCTATTGCCCGATGAGAATAACACCCCTTTGTATCTCTCTTTGCGAACGCATTTCGAGGGCGGCTCCCGGCTGAAAAACTGCTTGGGCAAACCGATGGACCGCAAAATCATACGATTTCCCAATCAAATACGCAAGTAATAGGTCAATGAGACTGGTTTTTGCCGTTTCAAGGACGCACACCTCCCTGTTGTTGGATGAACCTATCGGGTCTTCGGTCCTTTTATGAAATCGAGAATTCTTCTTGCACACACATCTGCGCCATCGATCCTGATGTCAGGTAATCTGCGGGGCAGGGATAAGATCTGTCTGATCGAGGGTTCCCAGTTACCTGCGCTGAAATTCTTTGAGTCTATAAATACCGAGGTAAGTTCCCTTTGAATGGTATTCACCAGTACATCGTATTCAGGAAACAGCCCCCGTTCCGTATAGATGATGGGTGTTGCTTGGGCAAGGCAATCCGATACGATGCCATAGCCGGGCTTGGTTATTACGGCATCCGCGGCCTCGACGGCATCCGGAAATGATATTGTCGCTCCATTGAACCCGAGTGCGCCGGGAATCCTGAATTCCAGCGGACTTTTGTACAGGAAAACTATTCCGTCTATACTTGTCAGGTTGCGCATGGCAGATTCATTCAGGTCCAGGCTCACGAAGGAAACCAGGACGGCCTTGTCGTCGGAGTGCAGGCCCAAAATTGAACGTACCCGGGTTGCGGATTGTTTTGCCTTCCGCGCGACCAAGGGAACATCCTCTATCCTCGGACAGGCGGAACAATCCCCGTGCATAGGAAGCTGGAGAAAAAGCGAGCACTTTCCATAGCTTCGGCGAATATTGGAGACTATAGAATCCCAACGTGGATCTTGCGCAGCATAGGCATTGTATATCCAATCCCATGTGAAATTGCCGATTCCGATTGAAGGCGCTCCACACCTATACGCCGCCTCGAACGGAAGCCAGGCAATATCGGATATCACAACCCGAACACGCTCACGCCTGAGGAACTCAACCTCACGATCTACGATTTCCTGCGAGGCTGAGTTCAAGCTGGATAGCAAATCCAGCGATTTTTCCAGATCGAACCTGATTGAATCATATTGATAAAGCCCCACGTCAAGTCGCAAACGTCTAATATTGGGAAGGCTTCCAAGACTTTGCTCTACGAGCGCATCAGGTATATCGGATATAATTGTCACCTCGATATCCGGTCCCAAATCGGCAAGGCGGCGTAGAATTTCCAATGAGCGCACCGCGTGCCCGAATCCGTGCGGCGTTATATAGTAGGCTATCGTGCGTCTCTCTTGTAGCATTCCTTGCTCCTTATCAACCATATATTATGGAACGTCGGCCCGGGGGAGCGTCTCGAATCACTTCCCGGGACCGGCCCTTTCGAATGGACGCACAGGATTATTCCAGATGGAGCTGCCGAATGGCAAAAATAATCGTAAATTTCTGCCTGAGGATTCCCGGAGTGAAGTAAGAAATTCCACATCCGGGGTTTCATATCCTGCTCGGGGTCGCTGGCTGACCTAATCAGCATGCTGGTCCAACAAGGTTTGCGAATTTATGCACCATCGAGACCACCACGTTCCTGAATGTAGTAAAATGCATACACCACTGTCGACAGCAGCCTGCATGCGAGGCCGTTTTTCAGCATAGACCGGACTCTAAGACCATCTTGAGGTTTGGCATGTTAATTGCCGATCCATGAATGTCAGAGATTCGCGTGTGTCCGCTGAAAGGAGACCTCGTAGTAGTACCTGCGTTCAATGGAAGTACGAAAAACCATGGCTAGACTCTTGATAGTTGACGATGATGAGGACTTTCTATGCTTGATCGGTGAATACCTGGAGCTGGCTGGCTTCGAAGCGGATGTGGTTGTAAGTGCAGAACAGGCTCGCAAGAATCTAAAATGTTCCCGGTATGATGTGATCGTTTCGGATTTCAATATGCATCGAGAAACCGGCTTTGACCTTTTCCGCTATGTTTCGTCCCATCATCCGGAAACTCCATTTATCATGGTTACGGGATGTGATGGGCTGCAGCTCAAACGGGAGGCCATGAGGATGGGAGTTCATGCCTTCATTTCAAAACCATTTCATTTGGACGAACTGCGACAGACCATAATCAATCTGATGGAGCCCAACAACCAAGCGGACGCCCAACGTTTTGATAAACTTGAATGCTTGAAGCCGAGTCTGAGAATTGCATTCTGCGGCGAAAGCGATTATGAACTCCAGATTCTGCAAAGGACACTGGAAGGCGCCGGGTATAGGGACACAATATGCGCCTGTGCATTTAGTGGAAAAGATTTACTTTATGCACTCCGCTCAATCGAAGGAAAACCGCCGGATATGATACTTTTCGACTTGATGGTATTGTTTGCCGACGGCCTGGAAACTCTGGGAAAAATGAGACATGATTTTAAGCTCCGGAACATACCGGTGTTGCTCATGACAGGATCGCCGGAGTATGCGGAAGCGGTGTTAGACAAATACCCTCATCTGCCCGTTAAGGGGACCCTCATCAAGCCTGTAACCGCCGATAGCCTTGCCTCCTTTTTAAGCCGCGTCCGGTATTCACATGACGCCGGGTCCGTGTCGTTTTGACCGCCGGCATGCTCTCTCCTTGCCTCCCGATTGCCGGTGAGGTATCATACCAAGTCCTTAACAGCCCGTGTTTCTTAAGGAAGGTATCGCATGTTATTAGACAGCTACACCACGGAATTTGTCCGCCTCTCATGCGGGTCCGAGCCGCAGAATCTGGATATGATAGTCCATCTCAACCAAGACATCAGTGAGGTAATTCCCTATCTGAATGCCGTACTCGGGGGATTTCGGTACACTAAGAACCCTCGTTCGGTTTCGATAAAACTGAACGGAAAGCTCATCGTGATTCACCCGAGAGAAATTTGCGTAAACGCTCCCGGCGATCGGTCGGAGGGAGAAAAAATCATTCAATGGTTGAGAGCGAAAATCAACGATACGTGGGACCATAGAGAAGAAATTCAGCCCGATTTTGAAAGCGTTCAAAAACCAAAGGTACTGGAAATCTTGAGGCTGCTCCCAAAAACCAACTGCGGTGAATGCGGGCGGCCGACCTGTACCGTCTTTGCTTCTCATGTTGCAGACGGAGACAACGCTCCTGGCGATTGCCCTACACTGGACGGGGAGCAAAAAACAAGACTTCGCAAGTATCTGGGGCAATTTGATTCACAGAAAAAGAACTAACTTGTCCACGGCGCCGGAATAAAGACGGATCAGCCGCAGTAAAAAAAAGTGGTGGATGTCCGTGCCGCCGGACCGAAGCCCAAAGTTCGGCAGCCGAGGCGCCAAACGTTTTGCTCGTTAAGTGCGAGGGAAATCTAATTTCACTTCATGGAGTTGCTCATGCCGGTTCATGAAAATAGTTCTCAGACGACGGCCTCCACAAGCCGTCGGAATTTTTTGCGGGTTCCTGCCCTCCTCGGGGCAGGTGCGATTTTGAGCAAGGTCCTCTCTGGCCGCGAGGCTTTAGCTCAAACGGCCGAAGCGCCGCAGACGCCCGTTGAGAGTGCCGCGCCGGGGGCAGCGTCCCTTAAGACCCATTACGGGCCAAGCGGCGTCAGCGAGGCTGTCGCCGAGGTCTATCAGAAAGCCCGGGCCGCGCTGTATCCGATCTGCCGAGTATGCCCCCAATGTGACGGCGTGGCCTGCGCCGGCGAGTTTCCGGGTATGGGCGGATTGGGGTCCGGTCTATCGTTTCAGAATAATTTCAATGACCTGCATAAGGTCAGACTTAAGATGCGCATTCTAAATGCCGTAGGGCCGATGGACAGAAAACCTGATACATCGACCGTGCTGTTCGGCAGGAAGGTTTCCATCCCGGCCATAGCCGCTCCTATTGGCGGTATGGGTACTAATTTCAAACACAGAATCTCCGAAGCGGATTTTTTCGAGGCCATCGTCGGCGGGTGCGTCGATGCCGGCGCCATGGGCGCCGTTGGGGACGGGATCGATTCGAAAGAGACGATGCAACACTTCGAAAATATCGGTCGCAATCAAGGGCGCGCCATAGCCGGAATCAAACCGCGCCCGCAGGCAACCTTTCTGGAAATGATCAGAGTTGCTGAAGCCCGGAATGCGGCAGTGATAACCATTGACATCGATTCGGCCGGGCGATACTCCAAACTGAATCCTACCTGGGGTACGAAAACCGTGGCTGAATTGAGCCAGCTCATTCATGCGACCAGGATTCCCTTTCTGATCAAGGGCATCATGTCAATAGAAGATGCCGTACGCGCCGCCGAAGCGGGAGCAGCAGGGATCGTAGTATCCAACCATGGAGGCCGGGTGCTGGACGGTACTCCGGGAACCGCAGCAGTCCTGCCGGCCATCGCAAAGAAGGTGGGCGGCAAGATGACAATATTGGTCGACGGGTGCGTAAGCAGTGGCGTCGATGTCCTTCGATACCTGGCGCTCGGGGCCAACGGCGTCCTGGTGGGACGGCACCTTGTGCGTGCTGCTTTCGGCGGCGGCAGGAAAGGCGTCCAACTGTTCATGGAAACCATGCGCGACGAATTGGAAGCTGCCATGGTGCTGGTGGGGGCAGCCAATGTTCGCGCTATAAATCACACCTGCCTGGCTTGATGGGGCTTGACATGTTGAGATTCCTGACGAGGGCGGGAGCGTATCTATCCGTGGCGGTTTTCCTGCTCGGGCTGGTTGTAACGGTAAGCGCCGACAATCCTGGTGCGCTGCTCTACCGCGGCGGCGGGGAAGGGCGGGTAATCTTCGATCACCGACTGCATGCAGCCAAAGGCTATGTCTGCCTGGACTGCCATACCGACTACGCGGGAACCGGCAAGCAACTGTTTCAGACCAGAAAACAGGGGTTGATTGACCGAGCAGTTCATAACCGCAATGAAAGCTGCTTTGCCTGCCACAATGACTCTGTGGCTTCCGGCGATTGTTCGGTCTGCCACAGCCCGGGCCCATGATGGCGGGATGACGCATATGAGAGGAGAAGATCGCCCTGTCCACACAGAGTTTGAACTTCGCGGATTACGCGCGGGCCTTGATTCGGTTGTCGAGCCTCCACCTTAGTCCGGTTGCAGCGGTTTCGCGAAGAAGAAAGCCTGTGAAGCGCTCCACAAGATGAGGCTGACAGGTTATGGTAACGACTTTTCCGTGGTTGTTCTTCTTCGTCCGGATGGGGCTCAGGAAAACGTCTAAAGCCCCCATCTCCAGCATTCTGTCTATGAGATAGTCTTCCGCCTGAGTGTTTTCGTCTGCAATGATTTCAAAGACGGCTATCCGTTCCTTTTCATAGTCCTTCAGCTCATCCTGGGCTTCTCCAATCAGGACGCGGAGCAGGTTGGGGATATCAGGTTCAGAAGTTCCGGCGCCGTAGCCGATTTGTTCAAGTGTCATAGCCGGCGAAGGCCCGAAGCCGCAGGAGATCGTCGTAAGTATGGCCGCTCCGGTGGGAGTAAGGAGTTCTCCCTGGACGCCGGTGGAATAGAAAGGCTTGCCCTTGATCAACTCGGCCGTAGCCGGGGCCGGTACGGGCAATATGCCGTGGGCGCATTTCACGGTTCCCGTCCCGACATGCAACGGCGAGCAGTAGATCCTCTGGATTTCCATTGCCGCCAATCCGGCGACAGCGCCCACCACATCGATGATAGCATCCATCGCGCCCACCTCGTGAAAATGGATGTGATCTATCGAAGTCCGATGAACCTTGGCTTCCGCTTCCGCCAGCCGCCTGAAAATATCCAGGCTTTTTTGCTTTACGGGTTCGTCGAGGCTGCTCCCTCCGATGATCTCTTCTATATGGTGCAGCCGCCTGTGATGGTGACAATGGTGGTCTTCGTCTACGGTTATGATCGCCCGGCTTCCGCCCAGACCTTTCTTGATAACCTTTTCCGCCTGAACATCGTAGTGAGAAAGATGCAGTTTTGCGAGTTCCCTTTTGAGTCTTTCGACAGTCAAACCCGAATCGATGAGGGCCCCCAGAATCATGTCGCCGCTGGCCCCTGCGAAGCAGTCGAAATAGGCGATTCTCATTGATTTTCTCCTAATGAATGCGAAGGTCCCTTCTTAGGGCCTGCATGCCGTGGAAGCCCGGGGTGTGGATTCAATCCCTTCGAAGGCAGGGTTCCGATTCGACTTCTTTAGAGCCATCTTATTTATAAGCCCGGCCTGGTAACCTGCGCCGAAACCATTGTCGATATTGACTACAGATACCCCGGATGCGCAACTGTTCAGCATACTGAGCAAGGCCGCCACGCCTCCAAAGCTTGCGCCATAGCCAACGCTGGTAGGCACACCAATGACCGGACAGGAAACCAGTCCGCCCACCACGCTGGCCAGCGCTCCTTCCATGCCCGCCACAACCACGGCTACATTGGCTTCGAATAAGTCTTCGCGGACGTCGAGCAGGCGGTGGATTCCTGCAACGCCTACGTCGTAGATCCGCTTGACTTTATTGCCGAGCACTTCGGCTGTAACAGCAGCTTCTTCGGCGACGGGCATATCAGATGTGCCGGCGCTCACCACGGCGATATTCCCCAGCTTCTCAACGTGTTCAGGGCGGATCACGATGAT
>Ga0326728_10025633_pt1 | contig 10529 bp, 5 predicted proteins | sample MB3enrmetagenome_FD_207602 | JGI IMG/M metagenome (GOLD analysis project Ga0326728, IMG submission 207602) | Lab enriched peat soil microbial communities from McLean, Ithaca, NY, United States - MB31MN | ecosystem: Environmental > Terrestrial > Soil > Wetlands > Peat | place: USA: New York... | reverse complement strand
AAATGTTCGCCAGTAAGTCGGGCAGCTTCCGCTCGCCGTCCTCAATCAGCTTGAAGTATTGCTTCAAGTTCGGTGGGTCAACCGGCAAATCTGTTTTGTCGTCCTGGTGAAACAGTTTGATCTGCGAATAAACATCCCACGCGCTTTTATTCCGAGGCGTAGCCGTGAGGAAACAACAGCGCCGGCCTGTGCTCAAGAATGCCTCGACCACCTTATATCGCTGTGTGTCGCGGTGTCGAAGGTTGTGGCTTTCGTCAATCAGCACGAAATCCCGGTCTTTGTAGAGCACATTTTCCAAAAGTATATTTACCGCGCCATCATCATCTTCACGCAGAAAGCCCATCGAAAGCACACGCGCGTTGAGTTGATAAACTTCGTCGTAACGCTCCCACATTTCCACCAGCGGAGCGGGGCAAATGATAAGCGCACGGGCATGGTCAGTCCGCTCAAAGTGCTTCACGATGGCCGCGCCGATGTAGCTCTTGCCCAAACCAACCACGTCAGCCACAAACGCGCCGCCGTAATCCTTCACCATCTGCACGGCCTGCCGCACCGCCACTTTCTGAAAATCGGCCAACCGTTTCGTGATTTCGTCGTCCCACAAAATATCTTTGTCATCCTCGCCTTCGAGCCGGTCGCGCACCAGTGTATAGAGCGCCTTCATGTAAACGTCATACGGACGGGCCGGTGACACCGCCCAGGACTGTTTCATTTCCTGCATCAACGCCTCGTCAAAATCCTGCGATTCATCCCAAAGCTCATCAAACCACTTCCCAAGCTCCGCGTGATTGTCATTGCCCTGCACCAGCACGTTCAACTCCGTGTTGTGCGTGATGCCGGACAACGTAAGATTTGACGAGCCGATGATGGCAATGCCTTCCTCGTGACGCTCCACCGGCTTCCCGCTTTTATCAAACACCTTGCCGTAATCAAAAATGTATGCCTTCGCGTGCAACCGGCCTTTGGTATAGACCTTCACCTTGAGCCTTTTCTCCTCGACCATCCGCACCAGCGTCGTCACCACCGCCTGCGCTTCATCCGTCTGATCCATTAACTCGATGGCTGACCGGATGTTGCCCGCTGTTTCACCGGCAATGCGTTTCGTCTCAGTGCGCTTGGGATAAGTCTCTGCCTCCGCCGCCTCTGCCACCAACTCCAGCCGCCGGTAGCCCTCGGCCAGTTGCTCCAGCGTCTCGCGGTTCGTGGTGTTGCCGATGAGCAACCGCAATTCCTTCACGCCCGCCAGCCGCTGCGCGATGCTCTCCAGCCCGGAAAGGAAAAAGTATCCGACAGCAAACCGCGCCGACTCCGTGGACGACAAGATGCGGTTGATGTTGTCAACCAACTTTTCCTTGCGGTTGTCTATGATGTCGTGTGTGGGCATTTGAGATTTGTGTCGCGCTTCATGCGATTGCGTCCTCCACGATCTTCTTTTCCTCCGGCGTCAGGCCGTAAAGGGCGTAAACCAATTGGTCTATCTCGCGCTCCAGTGCGGAGGTGTCTCGATCCGAAGATTTCTTTTTGGCAGTGATGGTTTCGGAGACGAGTTTGACGATAGCTGATTGCGTTTTGTCAGACGGAATCCTGAATGGTAGAAGTTTCAAATGAATGCCCTTGATGTAAGGAAAGACATCGGGATTCGTGACCATCTTGCGCTGAAAGTAATAATTCATCACCCTCGAATTTAATAGGGCGAGGCAAAACTTGAGATTCAGTTCGCATTTCGGTTTCTTGTAAAGATTGTAAATACTCTGGTCAGTATAGAACTGTTCGTCGTCGTAACTGGCCAAGAGGAAATTACCGGTTTTTCTTACCAATAGCTTCTCTGGCTGAAGATAAACGGTTTCATCAGTATTACTGTGTAAGCGAGAAATATCAAAGTTGATATACAGATCTGCCGGTGCATTGACGAAACGCTCCATGTGCCTCCCTTGAAGGTACTTTTTGAACTGCTTATTCTGCTTCGTGGTGGAGAGGAACTGTTTTATTCCGCTCGCAACAATTCCGACGTAAACCTCCAGGAACTCATCCAAGCGCCTAGCACCATTCTCAATTTTGTCGAGTAGTGAAGATTGTTCCGTATTAACCTTGACGTTGATTACGCATCCATCTGAACGAAGCCACTGCGATTGCAAAAACCGTTTTGTTCGCTCGGCAACCTCATTAAAAACCAAATCGTCTTGACGAATCGCGTCTGTGAAGGAATCCGGCGAAAAGGTGTTCGTAACAAATATTATGATTGAGTCAGTAACGGCTTGGAACACTTTGTTGCCAAAAGACACCAGCTTTGCAAGTTGGTAGCCGGACAAAATGTGTCGCCTGATTTTCTGCAAATACTCGTTCTGCAAAATCGTGCTTGGGACGATGAAAGTAAGGACACCTTTGGTTGTCAAAAGATGCAAGCTGCGGTCAGTAAACAAGGCATAACTATTAACCTTATATTCAGCCGAATTTGGGTAAAGTGAGATAAGCAGCTTAACCTCCGCGTCGGAAACCCCAACACGCTCTTTGCCGCGATATGTAATGTATGGCGGATTACCAATGCAAACGTGAAATCCGTCAATGATTCCAAACATCCATTCTGGATCAAAGAAATCGGCGGAGGCGTTTTGATCGTAGGGATTCCATGACGCGAGCCTCACGGCGGTTGCCGTGTCCCAACCGTCGCCTTTCAGCAGTTCGGCAATTTCTGCACGGAGTCTAGCGTCGTCATCGCGGCATCTAGCTTTTTGCTTCGGCGTGCGAGCGAGGAAGTGCCGTTCGCGCACGCGACGCAGTTCAGCTTCCTTGGCGTCAATGTCGCGGTTACGCAGTAATTGCTGGCCGGGGCGCTTAATGCCGATGAGCGTACTGGCCGCGACAAACTTCGTTTCCAAGTTTGGCAGCGGGCGCACGCCGCGATTGGGCTGCGAATCGTCAATCTTCTGATCCACGATGAGCGAGATGAAGAATCGCATCTTGGCGATCTGGACGGCAATGGGCTGGATGTCCACTCCGTAAATGCAATTCTCAATCAGGTAAAGCTTGCGTCCGTAATCAAGTTCGTTGTGTTCAAAGGCTTCGTTGATGCCGACGATTTGTTGTTCCAAGTCGCTCACCATCTTTTCGCGGCGCGGGGCATCTTCGGTTTTCTCGGCTTCATTGATCGTATTTTGGACGCGCTGAATCTGCCTTTGTTTCCATTTCTCATTGCGCGGGTCGAGCTTGCCAAGAATGAAAACGAGTTTGTGCAAGATGCCCATCGGAAACGCGCCAGACCCAACCGCCGGGTCGAGGGTTTTCAGACTGTCAATGGCGGCAATGAGTGCGTCCACTTCCGGCGCGATGAACTGGTGCGGTTCGTCGGTGTAGGCAAAAAGACGGCGGAGCCGGGTTTCCACGTTTTTGGCGGATGGCAGCGCAGTTTCCAACTTGGTTTTCAGACAGGCGATGAGTGATTCATCCACCATGTAGTTGACGATTTCGCGCGGCGTGTAGAACGAGCCGGTCTGCTTGCGTGCGGTCGCGCCAGTTTCCGGGTTGTAGGCCGCGAGCAAGTTTTCAAAAACCTTGCCGGACAATTCCGGGTCGAGCGCGACTTCCTGCTCAATGGGCGTGTTTTCCTCGACGGTGAAATTGTAGCGGTTGAAAATGTGAATGAGGCCGCGCACCGGTACGCACTTGAATTTGTTGTCGCCGTAATCCTCGCTCAAATCCACTTCGCGCTCCCCGCCAAAGAAAAGGAAATCCGGCACGGTGGGCTGGCTGTCGCTGCGGTCGGAAAAGCCGTCAATGCGGATGTCCTTCGGCGATTCCGCAGTTCCCTCCCGTTTATCGAGGCACTCGAAAAGTCCACCGTTGAGGAACGGAATGTTTTTGAAAAGCTCCAAGGCTTCGTTCGGCTTCTGAAACAACGCACGGTGGCGGTAAAGAATATGCGCCATGAAGTTATTGTTGTCTTTTCGCCAGGCGCGCTTGTCCATTTCGGTGTTGAGCGTGGCGAAAAAAAGATTTTGCAGGATGGCTTTGTAAAAAACAGATTGCTTGGCGCTGACCTTTGCCGGCTCAAAGCCGGTGAGAATTTGGGGGAGCTTCTGCTGGTCGAAAAGCGTGTCCGGGATGAGTCCCTTTTCCTTCACGAACCAGCAAAAGATGAGGCGCGTGATGAGACGAATAATGCTAATATGGTCGTGGCCGTCGTCTTCCTTGGGCGCGTCCTTTGGAAAGTTGGCGTTTTTCAGTGCCCAGAAATACCAGTTCGCAACTTCACTGAAGAAATCTTTTGTGACGGCTTCGACATCGAAAGCCGCGTCGCAGCGTTGCTGAATGGTCAGCGGCGTGATGCCGACCAATTCGGGATGAATCTCGGCCAAGTCGAGAAGTTGCACACGCTCCGTTGCCGTGCGTAAACCCGCGCCCGGCCTAACCGTGATCCGGCGAAACAACTGGCGGCGGTCGGCCTGTTCGTCAAATTTGACATTGAGAAAATGCCAATCCGTCTGACCTCGGTTGGAAAAGACAAACAGTGCGTAAGGATGCTCGCGCATGAGCTGTGGAACGACTGGCCGCTCCAGTCCGCGTGAAAGTCCATCCGACGCCAACCGGCAATAAATGACGTGGAAGGCATTGTCATCACCGCCGCCCGCAAACAGCACCGGGTCATCTGCAAGAGCTTTGGTCGCCGATTCCGGCCAGCCGCGCCGGGAAAGCGGCTCGTTGACGCGCTGATAATTGAGTTCCGACCAAAAGAGTTTTTTGAGCGGTTCAAGGCCGCGCAATCCTTTCAGCAAATCCAGAACGTTTTGTTGTCGTTCGGGCCGTGGCATGGGTTGAAACGCTCGTGTGTGCGTTCACGGGGACTTTACCCAAAAATGATGCTTCAGGACAAGCCTGTGAATCTCTGTTTTTCGCTTTGGTGGAATTCTCCGGGCGCAGAATCATAAGGGCAAAACTCTGGTAGTGCATCAAGCAGCCGTTTCCAAAAACAAGCTTCGCTTAAAGCGCGGGACTCCAAAGCGAATGACGGTCAAAAAATCCCCCTCCCCCCGGCAGGGCGTGGGGACGGGTCGCCAGGAAAAATTAAGGGATTCCTTAAATTCCAAACTTCACCCTGACACTCGCCACGTTGCCCGCCTAGCTTCGCTGGCTTACGCAGGACGCGCTTTGATTCCCCGGTCTGGTGGGTTTTTCCCCCGGGGGGACGGTCAAACCCGCCGCGTGACAGGTTTTGCTTGCCTTGCTTTTGGGCTTGCGCCCATGATGCGTTGCTCACGCTGGGATTTTGGCCGCTGGTTTCCTTCATCGGTTTCTGACGGTCATGCTCGGCGTGGGTATATCCTTTGGTAACAGTTTGGTAACACTTTTGCAAAGGACGGTAAAAGCAGCGTAGGGAACACAAGGGAAGCCGGAAAATGCTTAGCCCATTGCAAACACAGGCGAAAACACGGAATTGCCTTGTGTCTATTAGCCAAAGTCAGAACGGCGAAAAAGGCGGCTTTTCAGGCGTTGTGTTTGTAGCCGAGCGCACGGAACAGCCCTTCCCAAAGCGATTGTTCCCAGCCGGCGTGTTGCGCGCGGACGCGAAAGCGCGCAGCCTTGGCTTGAAAGCGCGCGCCCGCGGCTTCGCGCAGAAGACCCGCCAGTTGTGCCTCCTCCAATTCGCGCAACGGCGCGCAGCATTGGCCGCGTAAATTTTCAGGAAACGAATACGGCAATTCGCTTTCGAGCCACACATCGAGTTCGGCGAGCGGCGCGTCGAGTTTGTTGTGGATCGCCAGCGTCGGCGGCGGCGGTTGGCGTTCCAGCTTTGGCTGGTTCGAAACGGAACCGCCCGGACCCGTCGAAGCGTGAACGCCAATTTCCTCCCAAACCACGTGAAGCAGAACATTCCGGAAATTCGGATTGCGGTCGTGTCCGTGGGCGCGCCAGTTGCCGGCGCGCAAATCCACTTCCACATCGCCCGAGCGCGGGGGGTCATCGCCAATTTGAATCACCGCGCTGCGAAAATCCGGCCCGCCTTCGGCGCTGGCAAAACCGGGGTGAAGAACTCGTACTGCCTGGCCATCGGTGGTTTGGAGCTGGTCGCGGCTCAGGCGCTGATGCAGCCAGACGGCCTGCAGCAGGCGTTCGGCGGGCAGGCGGTTTTCATCGCGCAGGGCATCGGCCGCGCCCAGACGCGCGCGCCACGCAGTGTAAAAATTCTCGGACGGTGGGAACATCTTGAAATTGCTTTTGCGCCGATAACCGGGCAAAGTCAAGCCGGTGTGTAAAAATTTGAACGCAGCTTATGGCGGATTTGCCTGTTTATTGGATTGATGCGGGAACGTGCTGTGGCTGCGGGGCAGAGTTTTTGTTGGCCGAAATCCTGTTTTTCCGGTTAAACTTCACAAGATTGTGATGAACGACGATGCGATGATTGAAGTGACGAATCTGACGAAGCGCTACGCCGGGCGCACCGCCGTGGCGGGCATTTCGTTCACGGTCGCGCGGGGCGAAATCGTCGGGTTGCTCGGTCCGAACGGCGCCGGCAAAAGCACGACGATGCGGATTTTGGCGTGTTACCTGCCGGCGACCTCCGGCACGGTGCGCGTGGCGGGTTTTGATGCGTTTTACCAATCGGACGAAGTGCGCCGCCGGATTGGCTATATGCCGGAAAACAACCCGCTTTATTCCGAAATGCGCGTGCGCGAGTACCTGAAATTCCGCGCGCGGCTGAAGGGCCTGGGCTGGCGGCGCTCCCGCCAGCGGGTAAATACGGTAATGGAGCAGTGCGGGTTGACTGATGTGAGCCGCCGCATCATCGGACAACTCTCGAAAGGCTACCGCCAGCGGGTGGGCATGGCGGACGCGCTGGTGCACGATCCGGAATTGATCATTCTTGACGAGCCGACCATCGGCCTCGATCCGCATCAGATTCGCGCCGTCCGGCAATTGATCAAAAATCTGGCCGGGGCGCACACGGTGCTCATTTCGACGCACATCCTGCCCGAAGCGGAAATGACGTGCAACCGGATGCTCATCATGTACGATGGTAAAATCCTTGCCGCCGACACGCCGGAAAATTTGCAACGGCTGGTGGCGGGAAACAGCCAAATCATCGTCGAACTCGCCGCGCCGGCCGACGCGTTGCGCGAGTGCTGGTCGCGGATCCCGGAGATTGAACACTTCGATGTGTCGGCGAGCGACGGTGAATATCAGCGCTGCGCGTTGACGCCGCGGGACGGACCGGATTTGCGTCCGGTGATTTTCAGCCTGGCGCTGCAAAACGGCTGGGTGTTGCGCGAATTGACGCGCAACCGTCATTCCCTGGAGGACATTTACGTGCACGTGACGCAGCCGGGTGAAGAGGAAGAAGATTGATGCGCATATTCTTGACGCTCACACGACGGGAACTGGCGGCTTTTTTTGTTTCCGTTACCGGTTATGTCATCATCGCAGCGGTGACGCTGTTGATCGGCTGGAGTTTTGTGGTGTTGATGACCAACCTGGGCAGCGACCCGTCGCCGATGCCAGTCACGGAATTGTTCTATCGGACTTATTTCTTCTGGCTCATCGTGCTGTTGGCCACACCCGTCATCACGATGCGGCTGTTCGCCCTGGAAAAATTCTCCGGCACGTTTGAAACCCTGATGACCACGCCGGTAAGTGATTTGCAGGTGGTGGCGGCGAAATTCACAGCGGCGATTGTTTTTTATACCATCATGTGGCTACCCATGCTGGCCTGCCTCTTTGTAGTACGGCATTTTACGGACCAACCGGGCACGCTGGATCCGGGCACCATCGGCGGAATGTATCTGGGTGTGTTTCTGGTCGGCTGCCTGTATTTGTCGCTGGGCTGTTTTGCCTCGGCGCTCACCCGCAGCCAGATGGCAGCGGCGATGATCAGTTTCGTGCTGGGTGTCAGCCTGTTTTCGCTCGGGTTCCTGGCCCAAGCGATTACGGCGGCGGGACAATGGAAGGCACAATTGCTTTCCTATTTCGGGTTGTTTGGTCAAATGAACGATTTCGCGCGCGGCATGGTGGACACGCGCACGGTGGTCTTTTACATAAGCCTGACGCTGTTTTTCCTGTTTTTGACCTTGCGCGTGGTGGAAAGCCGGCGTTGGAAATAAAATGACCGCCCATCCTAAACCCCAACTGAGTTTCTCGCCCGGCCGCCGTTGGAAAATTGGATTCAACGTGGCAGTGCGAACGGTGTTGGTGCTGGCCGTCGTGGTGATGGTAAACTATCTGAGCGGCCTTTTCCCTGAACGATTCTATCTCAGTTCGCAGACGCGCATCAAAGTATCTTCCCGCACGGTGGACGTGCTCCGGTCCATAACCAATCATGTCACCGTAACGTTGTATTACGACACCTCGGACGATTTTTATCCCACCATTGTTTCCTTATTAGACGAATATCGCGCGGTTAACCCAGACATTTCGATCCGGACCGTGGATTACATCCGCAGCGCCGGCGAAGCCGAGAGAATTAAAGCCAAATACAAACTCAGTCTGCCGACGGATAAGAATCTCGTCATTTTCGACTGCGATGGGCGGCAAAAAATTTTCCCCGGCGACGCGCTCACCAGGTACACCCTGGAGCAGGTTCCCGACGCCAAGGAACGGGAGTTCCGCCGCAAGCCCGTGGCGTTTTACGGCGAAGAGGCGTTCACCTCGATGTTGCTTGCCGTTATCAATCCCAAGCCGTTTGAAGCTTATTTTTTGCAGGGCGATGGTGAACCTTCGCTGACGGACAGCGGCAACACCGGTTACCTGAAATTTGCCGGCATCCTGGCGCAAAATTACATCCAAGTGCGGCCACTGGAGTTGGCGGGTGACAATCCGGTACCATCGGATTGCAACCTGCTCATCATCGCCGGGTCGAGAACCCTGTTTTCAAACCTCGAACTGCAAAAGATTGACCAATACCTTTCCAGGGGGGGGCGGTTGTTTTTGTTGCTGGATTACTCTTCCATTCAACACCCCACCGGTTTGGAGGACATTCTCCGGCGCTGGGGGGTTAATGTCGGCGGCGATGTCGTGCAAGACCCACAACACACGGTTTCGGGACAGGACGTGGTCGTTTTGAACTTCAGCCAGCATCCCGTTGTCAATCCGCTGACCGGGCTGGCGGTGGAATTAATTCTGCCGCGCCCCGTCAGCCGCATCAACTGGCAGAACCCGCCTCCCGACGCGCCCAAGGTGGAGGAACTGGCTTTTTCCGGTCCCGATTCGGTGCTCATGAACGAACGTGGCCTGCCACCGCGACCTTATCCGTTGATGGCGGCGGTCGAGCAAACCGGGGTTAAAGGCGTAGCCGCCGTAGGCGGCGCCCAGATAGTGGTGGTGGGTGATTCGTTCTTTCTCGACAACCAGGTCATTGAGGCTGGCGCCAATCGCGATTTCGCTGGTTACGCAGTTAATTGGCTGCTCGCCCGGCCCACCTTGTTGAAAGGCATTGGTCCACGGCCCGTCGTCGAATTCCGGCTGTTGATGACGCGGGAGCAGCAGTGCAAAGTTCGCTGGCTGTTGCTGGGGGCGTTGCCCGGCGGCGTGTTGCTGGTGGGAGGATTGGTCTGGCTGCGGCGGAGAAAATAATGAATTCGAAAAATACTCTAATCTGGTTCGTCGTTGCCACGGCGTTGTTCGCGTTTATTTTCGTTTTCGATCATTTTCTGCGACCGTCGGCGGCGGAACCATCCGTCATCCTGCCGGGGTTGCAACCCGCAGCCGTTGCCAGCGTCCAGGTAATTCCGGCCAACGCGCTTGAGATTCGTGCAGATCACACCAACGGCGCTTGGCTCTTGGCCAAGCCGGTGGTCTATCCCGCGCAACCCGCCGCCATTGAGACTTTGTTGGGCGCGTTGCAAAAACTCACGCCCGCCATCCGCATCAGCGCTGGCGAACTGCGCAAACAACCCGATGCGGACGCGGAATATGGCTTCGGGCCGCCGCGCATCTCACTCGTGGTGGAAGGCGGCGACGGCCAACGCTGGCAGCTCCAGGTGGGCAACAAAACTGCGCCCGGCGACCAGGTTTTTCTCCGCGTGGTCGGAACCGATGGCGCATTTGTCGCCGACGCCGACTGGCTTAAATACATTCCGCGGTCGGCCAATGATTGGCGTGACACAGCGCTCGTGGATTTCAATGGCAACACGCCCAACTGGATTGTTCTGACCAACGGCACGAAAGTCATTGAACTTTTCCTGGACGCCACCAACCATCTCTGGCGCATGACCCGGCCGCTCGAGGCGCGCGCCGACAGCGACCGGATTACCGAAGCCCTCCAACGCCTGCAAACCGCGCATGTCGTCCACTTCGTTACCGATGATACCAGGGCGGATTTGAGCGCGTATGGTTTGCAGCCCGCCAATCTCGATTTGTGGCTGGGACACGGGACGGATTTTGTCTCGGCCGTCCACCTCGGGAACAGCCCTACAAACGATTCATCGCTGGTTTATGCCCGGCGGCTTGATTGGAGCACCATCCTGACCACGGCCAAGGAACCCCTGTCACCGTGGTTCGGCCCGGTAAATGATTTTCGCGACCCGTATCTGCTTGAACTGTCT
>Ga0326728_10025632_pt1 | contig 10530 bp, 10 predicted proteins | sample MB3enrmetagenome_FD_207602 | JGI IMG/M metagenome (GOLD analysis project Ga0326728, IMG submission 207602) | Lab enriched peat soil microbial communities from McLean, Ithaca, NY, United States - MB31MN | ecosystem: Environmental > Terrestrial > Soil > Wetlands > Peat | place: USA: New York... | reverse complement strand
AAGAAAAACCAAGCTCTCAAAACCCATCCAAATACCGTAAGAAATCTTGTTAGGGACGAGGGGGAGCTTCCGCCACGATTTGTAAAAGTACATCCACGCACCGGCTGCGTAGATAATTGCGCCAACAACCCCGCAAATGACAAGGGGCCAATGCAAGGCCGGGTGGCGACGCACAAATTCCAGGAAGGGATGAGTCAAGAATTCCACAGAAACCGCAATGACCACCATCACAAAAATATGGAAAGCGAAATTCCTATTGGTCCGCCTGCGTACTGAGGATTTCATTTCTCCTTACCCCAGGTTTCTTTGATGTGACCTGCATCGCCTCGCGGCGCTTTCGACAATGTAAACTCCGGGAAAGGCCAAACCTTCGAAGGGTGGACCGGCAGCGGTCCGCTTCCCCGAAGGGGAACAATATCATTAGCCGTAGGTGAAACCTACAGTCAGTAATTCCGGGGAATAGAGTTCCGACCCCGGAGGGGTCGAAGATTCGACCCCTCCGGGGTCGGAAGAATTCCACTGATGGCCGTACGGATCCGTAGGTTTCACCTCGGCTGCTGATATTCCGCCCCTTCGGGGCGGGGAGGGACAAACCGGATTTGGACAAGTCTGAGTTCACCTCGCCCCATGGCGGCGTAAGGCCGCCTCTACATCATACGGAGCTCCCCCCCCACCCCGCGCTTGGCTTGCAGTAAACATGCGGGTGTGCTAGGGTTTCTATTTACTTGAGAGGGTAGAAGGTCAGAGTTCCCGTGAAGACAGAACCTGTCGGTCAAGATCTCCTGAAACAAATCGATCCCAGCCGCCTGCCCAAGCACATTGCCATTATCATGGACGGGAATGGGCGTTGGGCCAAGCGCCGCCGCCTGCCGCGCATTGCCGGGCACCGGGCGGGAATCCGCGCGGTGCGCCAGGCCGTGGAGGCCTCGGCGCGCGTCGGCATCCCCTACCTCACTCTTTACGCCTTCTCGGTGGAAAACTGGAAACGCCCGCACACGGAAGTCAAACTCCTCATGGGCCTGCTGCGGCAATATTTGAAGAAGGAAATCGGCGAACTCAACCGGCAGAACATCCGGCTGGAAGTGATCGGGAGAATCCAGGAACTCCCCAAGCCGGTGATTCAGGATCTCCAGAAGACGCTCGACGAAACCCGGCAGAATACCGGGATGCGCCTGATCCTGGCACTGAATTATGGGGCGAGGGCGGAGCTGGTGGATGCCGTGCAGGAGCTTCTGGCCCAGGCCAAGGACAACGGAGCGATCAAGGTGGATGAGGCCTTGCTGAGCGAGCACCTCTACACCCGCGGCTTTCCTGACCCCGACCTGCTGATTCGCACCAGCGGGGAATTGCGCCTGAGCAATTTTCTGCTCTGGCAGGTGGCCTACGCGGAGCTCTGGGTGACGGAAACCCTTTGGCCCGATTTCACCCAAACGGATTTGCTCCAGGCCATCATCGATTTCCAGAAACGCGAGCGCCGCTACGGCGGCCTGGGACTGAGCTGAGCCGAAGGATGAAACTCGAAACTGGAAAATCGAAACTCGAAAATCGCCGTGTTTTCGAGTTTCGGGTTTTCATCCTTCGGTGAGCACGCATTGCTTGCTGACGGCACCGAAAAATGAAACTTGCAAGTCGGAACTTCCCGCGAGTTTCGATTTTCGAGTTTCGATTTTCCAGTTTCGAATTTCGCTTTTTTCCGCCCATGCTAAAACGCACTCTGACCGCCCTTCTCCTGATTCCTCCTGTCGTCTATGTAATTGGTTGGTCCCCGGAATGGCTCTTCTTGCTGGCCGTGGTGGTTGGCATGGTGCTCGCCCTGCGCGAGTACTTCGGGTTGTGCCATGCCATGGGCATTAAGACTCTTTCCTGGATCGGCTATGGGGCAGGGGCGCTCTTGTGCGCGGCGCAGGTATTGCCGCGGCCGGTGAGCTACTCCGCCTTGATCTTGCTGTTGGTGGCGTTGGTGCTGCTCATTCCCACCCTGGCGATGCGGCCCAGCATGGACCTGAAGGATTATCTCGCTGCCACGTCGGCGACCATTTTCGGCATCTTGTATATCGGCCTGTCGCTTTCCTTGCTGGTGCCGATTCGCTTTGCCACAAACTTCGGCGGAGCCGAGGCGGTAGCGGAAGGTGGCGTGGGCCAACCGCTGGGACTCAGCGGCGGTTCCCGATTGCTCCTGCTCTTGTTCCTGGTGATTTGGGCGGGTGACATCTGCGCGTATCTGGTGGGACGGCCATTTGGCCGCACACCTTTTTTCGCCCGCATTTCCCCCCGCAAGACCTGGGAGGGCGCGCTGGCCGGCCTTGCCGGAAGCGTCCTGGCCGCCGGGGCCTTTGGGCATTGGTTCTTCAAGACAACCGACCTGAAAACGATTATGCTGATTGCGGCATGGATTGCCGTGGCGGGGCAGGTGGGGGACCTCGTGGAATCCGCCATCAAGCGTGGGGCCAATCAAAAGGATTCCGGTACCCTCTTGCCGGGCCACGGCGGCTGGCTGGATCGCATCGATAGCCTGATTTTTGGTGCCCCGGCACTCTGGCTCGCCTTGCGGGTCATGGGAGCTTTGTCTTAACCCCGGGTCAAAATCGCCGGCGCCTCCCGGACGAAAGGAAGACTTAGAAGCGTTTCACACGGAGTTCACGGAGCCTCATACCATTGAGATTAATGCAGGCGTTGGGCACAGAGAACACAGAGAAGAACGGCGTACGCGCCTGAGGTTTTCTCTGTGCTCTCTGTGAAACCCTCTGTGTCCTCGGTGTGAAAAGCCCTTCCCCCCATGATGCAAAGATTATGCATTCTCGGCTCCACCGGTTCCATCGGGCGGAACTGCCTGCGCGTGGTGGACAGCCTCCCCGGCCGCTTCCGGGTGGCGGCGCTCTCGGCGGGGAGGAATCTGGAGGCGCTTGCCGCGCAGGTATTGAAGCACCACCCGCAAATCGTGGTGGTCAGCCAGCGCGAAACCAAAGAAGCGCTGCGGGAGCGCCTGAAGAAACACGGATACACCCGGCGGGTGAAGATTACCTTCGGGGTCGAGGGCCAGGTGGAAGCCTCGACCCACGAATCGGTGGATTATGTGGTTTCGGCCTCGCATGGCACCACCGGTCTGGTGGCTACCTACCAAGCCGTTTGCGCCGGCAAACGCGTGGGCCTTGCCAATAAGGAGACCCTGGTGGCCGCCGGGGAACTGGTGATGCGCGCCGCCGCCCGACGCCGGATCGAAGTCCTTCCCATCGATAGCGAGCACTGTGCCGTACACCAGTGCCTGCGCGCCGGGCAGGCGAAGGAAGTCAAGCGTATCATTCTGACCGCCTCGGGCGGACCCTTCCTGAGGACTCCCCGCCGGCTGTTCGATGCCATCACCCCGGAGCAGGCCTTGAAGCACCCCGTCTGGCGGATGGGGGGAAGGATTACCATCGATTCCGCGACTCTGGTGAACAAGGGGCTCGAAATCATTGAAGCACACTGGCTTTTTGGAGTGGTTCCTCAACAGATTGACGTTGTAATCCACCCCGAATCTATCATTCATTCCATGGTAGAATTTGTTGATGGGTCAGTGATGGCGCAATTGGGCGTTCCGGACATGCGCATACCGATTCAATATGCGTTGACCTATCCGGACCGCGTGGCCGTCACCGGACAGGAGTTGGGACTTGACCTTCTGGCGGCGCACCGGCTGCATTTTGAGAAGCCTGACACCCGGCGTTTTCCCAGCCTGGATTTGGCGCGCGAGGCCCTGGTGCAGGGGGGGATCATGCCCTGCGTCTTAAATGCCGCGGACGAGGTCGCGGTGGAAGCATTCCTGAACAATCGTTTGCGGTTTTCTTCGATCCCGCGGATGATTGAAGAAGTCATGAGCCAAATGCGTACATACCGGCGCGTCCATTCCCTGGAAGATGTTCTGGAAGGGGATCGGGAAGCCCGCACCCGCGCCGCCCAGGTGATTGCGGCGATATCGGGCTGAAAAGAGCAGGAGTCAGGAGACAGGAGTCAGGAGTCAGAATCAAGAGTGCAGCCTTCTGTCTCCTGACTCCTGTCTCCTGACTCCTGCTTATCGCACGAGCGGATTGTTTGGACTAACGAAGCACTTCGCGCATCAAATATTGTAGTCGCGCGATTAGGGAGATCAATTTCCACATGGTGGGAAGCTTTTTTACGGACGCGCTGGTCGTGGTCGTGGTCCTGGGGATCATGATCTTCATCCATGAGGCAGGTCATTTCATGGCCGCCAAGGCTTTTGGCGTCCGTGTGTTGGTGTTTTCCCTGGGATTTGGCAAGACGCTTGTTCACTTCAAGCGCGGGGATACGGATTATCGCATCAGCGCTCTGCCCTTTGGGGGCTATGTCAAAATGGCAGGGGACGATCCGTCCGAGGTTCGCGAGGGCGCAGCAGGGGAATTCTTGTCCCAACCTCGGTGGAAACGCTTCATCATTGTGGTGATGGGGCCGGCGATGAACGTTTTGCTGGCCGTTGCCCTCTTGACGGGGCTTTACAGGTTTCATTATCAACGCCCGGCCTACTTGGATGAGCCCGCGCGGGTTGGCGATGTGGAGGCAGGGTCACCCGCCGCTCAAGCCCATATCCAACCGGGCGACCTGATTGTCCGCCTGGGCGCTTTGAACCACCCCAAGTGGGAAGACGTTGACATCAAAATCCTGACCAGCGCCAATGAACAGATTCCCTTGCAAATCGAGCATAATGGGGAGATCGAAAAAACCAACGTTGTGCCCATTGGTAAGGGACCCAATCAAGCCGGGTACGCGGGGTGGGACCCCATTGCCCGCGGCGTTCTGGAAGGGGTGGAACCGGGACTTCCCGCCAGCAAGGCAGGCCTGAAGCCGGGCGACGAAATTGTGGGAATCGACGGACATAAAGTCTATTACTTTCCTAGCATCGCTTACGCCATCCAGACAGGGAATGGCAAGCCCGTAGTCTTTGATGTGCTCCGTGACGGCAAAGAGTTTCAGACCACCGTCCAGCCGATTTACGGCGAGTTGATGGGGGAGAAACGCTGGCGCGTGGGCCTTTGGTTCCACAATGGCATGGTGGTGCGCCACTTACCCTGGCGGCAGGCGCTCAAAGCTTCTGTTGATGACAATGCCCGAAATTGCCTCGCCACGTTCGACGTTCTGGGTAAGATTCTGACCCGGCGTATGTCAGCCCGCTCGCTCTCGGGGCCCATCGGCATCGCCCAACTCTCAGGAGAGGCGTATCGCGCCGGACTCCCCGATCTTCTCCTGCTGATTTCGTTCATCAGTCTGCAATTGGGCATCTTCAACCTGTTGCCGATACCCGTTCTCGATGGCGGCGTCATCCTGCTCTTGCTCGTTGAAGGATTGATTCGGCGGGACTTAAGTTTGCAGATCAAGGAACGTTTCGTGCAGTTGGGAATCGTCTTCCTTCTACTGCTCGCCGCCTTCGTCATGTATAATGACTTGGTGAAGACATTTAGACCGTATTGAAGGGCAGTGGCTAGCGCCTAGTGGTAAGTGGCTAGGAAACCAAGCGGCTCGCCACTGACCACTAGCCACCAGCCACTAACCACTGCCCTTAAGGAGCCTCTGTGAATTTTAGCGACACGGAATTCTTCCCCCCCCGGAGAAAGACCCGCCCTGTAAAGGTCGGACGACTTACCGTTGGCGGAGATGCTGCTATCGCGGTCCAGTCGATGACCAAGACGGACACCCGCGAAGTGGATAAGACGGTCGCGCAAATTCAAGAGATGGAAGCCGCTGGGTGCGAAATTGTCCGCCTTGCCGTGCCCGACCAGGAGGCCGCGGAAGCGCTGCCGGAGATCCGCAAGCGCTGTCCGGATTCCGTCTTGGTGTCGGACATTCACTTTCAATATAAGTTCGCCCTAATGGCCTTGGACGCAGGCATCGACAAGTTGCGCATCAATCCCGGCAATATTGGAGATGCGGACAAGGTTCGGACCGTGGTGCGGCGGGCGCAGGCGCAGAAAGTTCCCATCCGCATTGGCGTTAATGCCGGCTCCCTGGAGCGGCGGTTGCTCGAAAAATACGGCTATCCTACCCCGGAAGCCATGGTCGAGAGCGCCATGTACCACATCCAGATTCTGGAGGACTTGGGCTTTACCGATACCATCATTTCCCTGAAGGCTTCGAACGTAAAGTTGACGGTGGCTGCCTACCGCTTGCTCTCCCGGAAGGTGGATTACCCCTTGCATTTGGGCATTACGGAAGCTGGCACACAGTTCTCTGGCACGGTTAAATCCTGTGTGGGCATGGGGATGCTGCTGGCGGAAGGGATTGGTGACACCATCCGCGTCTCGCTGGCCACCGACCCGGTGGAAGAAGTCCGTGTAGGCTTCGAGTTGCTGAAATCGTTAGAACTCCGCAGCCGTGGGCCGGTGGTGATCGCCTGCCCTACCTGCGGGCGGCTGGAAGTAGACCTCTTCAAAATTGCCGCGGAGATTGAGCAAGCCACCAAGCACATCAAGACCCCCATCAGCCTGGCGGTAATGGGCTGCGCCGTGAACGGGCCGGGGGAAGCGCGCGAGGCGGACCTGGGCGTCGCCGCCGGTCGCGGCAATGGCATGATCTACCGGGAAGGGAAGGCCATCCGCCGCGTCAAGGAAGAAGAGATTGTGCCTGCTTTGATGGAAGAGATCGAACGGTTTATCGCCGACAAAGCCGCCGGCGTCAACACTGCCCCCCCGGAGATTATACCTGCGCCGGAGCCTGAGGGCAGCCAGACCCCACTCGTGACTTTGCAGTAGTTACAGCCCACGCAGCACCCTGCGAAACCCTTGTGCCGAAGGGCTGATACCCGCCTCCGGCTGCGCCCGGCGCCATCCCAGCCATTGCCCGTCGGGCGAATTCTTGCCTTCGATGAGAATCCGCAAGCCTGTCAGTTACCGATCACAAATCGCCAATCACCAATGGCTCAATGACCCGATGAACCAATGACCCGATGACCCGATCGCCCGGCTTGTTGCCGGTACGCTTTCAGCAGGCGGAAGAATTTCAGGGAGCGGCGCGCGTCCTCTTGAATCTGCACCTTGAGGATGGCGGGGTTTTGAAACTTCATTTCGTCGCGCAGCCGGTAGAGAAACTCGATTTCCATCTCCGTCGCATCGATCTGCCCCGCGAAATCCAGCAGAAAGGTTTCCACCGTCAGCCGATGATCGCCAAAGGTGGGTTTGAACCCCACATTGGTCACCGAATCGTGCCGTACGCCGCTGAGCAGGGTGTGCGTCACGTAAACCCCCACCTTAGGCAACTGTTCTTCAATGGGGGCCAGGTTGAGTGTGGGAACGGTGTGCTTGCGGCCCACGCCCATGCCCGCCACAATCGGCCCGCGCGCGGAGAATGGCCGTCCCAGCAGGCGATTCGCCTTGTGAACTTGCCCCTCCGCCAGCAATTCCCGGATGCGCGTGCTGGAAACGCGCTCGCCCCGCACTTCCAGCAAGGGAACCACCTCGACGCGGAACCCCTCTTGTCTGCCAAGCTCTTCCAGAATTTCCGTGTCGCCCGATTGCCGGTAGCCGAAGCGAAAATTGGGTCCCACATGCACGGATGATGCGTGTAATGGTCGAACCAGCACCTGGCGCACGAATTCCAGGGGCGATTGGCGGGCAAGTTCGCGAGTAAAAGGGAGGACCACGAGCAAGTCGATTCCCATCGACTCGATCAGTTCCATTTTGCGCACGAGCGGCGTCAGCAGTTTGGGCGCGTGGTCAGGCGACAGGATTTTGATGGGATGCGGCTGAAAGGTGATGGCGGTGGCCAGCATGCCCTGCGGGCGGGCCACCTCCACGACGCGGCGCAGCAGCGTCTGATGGGCCAGGTGGACCCCGTCGAAGTTGCCGATGGTCACCACCGAGCGCGCGGGGAGAATGCCGATTTCCTGAAGGTCGCTGATGACGCGCATAAGAAACAGTCCGGAGTCCGGAGTCCGAAGTCCGAAGTCTAAAATTCCAATTGCAACCCATCATAAGCCAATTGCACGTGCGAAGGCAGGGCAGAGTTGGTTGCCGCATGGCCCAGTTCGTGGGCGACGTGAGTAAAATACGCGCGCCGGGGCTTCAGCCGTTCCACCACTGCCAGCGCCTGCGCGAGCGACAGGTGTGTGGGGTGGGGTTTGGGCCGCAGCGCATCGAGGATGAGAATGTCCAAGCCTTCCAGCAGGGGAAAAGTGGATTCCGGAATGGCGCTGACGTCCGTGACGTAGGCCGCGTCACGAACGCGGAATCCCAGAATCGGCAGATTGCCATGCAGCACGGGCACCGGAATAAATTTCAGACCCCACAAATCAAAAGGCCCGTCGATGAGATGCGGATCGAGCTTGCCCACCCCGCCGAATTCATATTTTCCTTCAAAGATATAGGCGAAGGTGGCGCGCAGCGTGGCCATGCAGCGCGCTTCGGCATAGATCGGCGTCGGCACCTGCTGGCGGAAATAGAATATGCGCGTATCATCGAGCCCCATGATGTGGTCGGCGTGGCCGTGCGTATAAACCACGGCATCCAGGCGGGTCATGCCTTCGCGTAAGGCCTGCGCGCGGAAGTCGGGAGTGGTGTCAATCACTACCGCGCGGCCGTCGTACTCGAGCAGAAGGGAAGGCCGGGTGCGCTTATCGTGCGGGTCGGGGGAAGTGCACACTGGACACCGGCAGGTGATGATGGGCACGCCGGTGGAGGTTCCTGTGCCGAGAAACTTGAGTGTCATCAGCCTTTGCGTGCCTGCCGCTTCTGCAATTCCACAAACGTCATGCGCAGTTCATAAAGGACGTCGTCCAGAAGGCGGGATTCGTTGGGCGTCAGATTCCCCTGGGTTTTATCCTGGAGCACCTGGAGCAGGTCGATGGTGCGTTGGGCGTTGACCATGTCGGGAGGAATGCGCTCGCCCCCCGGGCCCGCGAGCAAGCCAAGCTGAAACATGGTCGTGGTGCTGAGATAACTCACCAGTGTTTCAAAGCCCGACGGTTCGTCGCCAAAAGCGGCCTCCCGCGGTTCCGCCCGCGGCGGTTCAACCTTTTGTGGTGGTGGCGCCTTCTCGACCGGGGGTGACGCTTCCGGCTTCTTCTCTTCGGATGCCCCTCCCTCCACGCGCGAACCTTCCGCAGTGAAGGGTCGACGATCCACTACTTTGAACCCCGCGGGTTCGTTCTTCTCATCTGCCATGCAATGCCTCGCGGACCCCTACCAACAAGCCTCAGAATTTGGCGAAAACCTACGCCCGATGTGTTATAGCTCAGTGTAGCAATAAACCCCGAATCCAACAAGCCTGAGGTCGCGCTACGGTTGTGCTACGGTTGCTGTAGTAGAATCGTGTCGCATCTGTTTTGTATGCAGCTCGTAGCGCCGACCTCGAGGTCGGCACATACCGGGCGCAAGCCCGGCGCTACGCCGTCTCCATCGTGCTGGATTTATCCCCCGTTGCCGTTGGCTGACCTGTGGCGCCAGTCGATCTCCAGCCGCAGGGCAGGCTATGAGGATGTCAACGATGCCGAGCGGCTGGCGCTGTGCCTCCTGGCCTATAACCTGGGGAATTTGTGGCGGCTGGCAACCCGTCGGGAGTGCTCCCGATGAAAAATCGTATTACGGTGTCGCGAACCCGCCAGAGGGGTGTATTATGGTGCCGTTTTCGAGGTCAAAAAGGAAATTCCAGCTCAATCCAGGAGGAAGCTATGTTGAGCAACCAAGGGTTTAAAAGGCACAGCTTGTTTGCCTCTACAGCGTTAATTGTCTTTGGCTTCTTCGCCATCTCCACTGCTTACGGAGCGGACCCGCAGTGCTACAACCGGGCGAGCCTTCAAGGTGACTATGCGTTTATCACCAACTATGGGGATAACGTAGCGAGGACAGTGGGGTGGAGGTATTACGACGGGAAAGGCAATTTTACGGGATCCTTCGTCATTAACGAGCCCACGGCGGGATCGACAACTGGAGAGAGAACGATCGTCAGCGGCACTGAAACGGGGACTTACACTGTGAATTGCGACGGTACCGGCGTTATCACCCGCGTTGACACTTTGTCGGGTAGCACCACGGCAGCGCAAACGGATGACTTTGTTATCAGTGGGGCCATGGTGATCCAGAATCCGCGCGGGCCGTTCTTCCCGGGGGAGCTTATCGCCACCGCGCTTGAGGATGCCGGGAGAGTTCCCAGCCCGATCGTCTCGAGTGGCCTCTTTGTGACTCATAAGCAGACTCGGCGGCCAGACCGGCAACCATCACAGTAGACGCCCCGTCTCTGCGTATTCTCTAATTTAAATAGGTCGTTGGATTGCCCTCGGGCTTTCCGCAGACAATTTTGCGAGTAGTTGCTTGGATTACGCCATGTTGTCGGCAATTCAGAAAGGAATGGCCCGCAGCTTGGAAAACGATGTTTCGGTTTAATACGGACCTTGGCAAACCATGAAAACCCCAGCCCAACTGAGCCAAAGCATCGAGCGTTTCCAGGAAAGTTTTTGGGATCGAAAAAGCGCCGGCCGGCCGCCGGTGGGAATCTACAGCGACGACATCTCCCTACCCATCAAATTCTTGCGCCGGCCTTTTACCCGCGCCA
>Ga0326728_10025631_pt1 | contig 10530 bp, 6 predicted proteins | sample MB3enrmetagenome_FD_207602 | JGI IMG/M metagenome (GOLD analysis project Ga0326728, IMG submission 207602) | Lab enriched peat soil microbial communities from McLean, Ithaca, NY, United States - MB31MN | ecosystem: Environmental > Terrestrial > Soil > Wetlands > Peat | place: USA: New York... | reverse complement strand
TTCGCGTCGCCTTGAGTTTCAACCCCCGAGAGTGCGCTGTCGCGTCGGGGCATCTTGACGGCCCCGTAGCGACCCAATTCGGGGGTCACTCGATATTCGAGCGAGTCCTTTCGCGCTCAAGTCAACTACGGCTGACCCTGAAGAATAATAGCCAGTTCCAGCTCGCGTAAACCTAGGTGCGGACCATGAACCGTGATGCCGGCGCGACGAAAGGCTTGTCCGATGGGCCGCACGAAGCGCTCCGGGTCCGGCGCGTCGAGGAGATCATGACTTCTCGAGTGTACACGGTCACTGCCTCCTGGAGCTTGCTCGCCACGGCCCGCTTGCTCCGACGCCACCACATTTCCGGGGTCCCCGTCGTCGACGCCAAGGAGGCTCCGATCGGGGTCATCAGTGAGTCCGATATCGCCCGGAGCATCCACGAGGCGGCCGGTCTCGGCTCCGTACGCGGTCTTCTCGACCTGGTCCTCGCGGCCGCGCATTTGAGCCACCCCGAGCTCCTTGCCGAGACGATCACCCACCTCCGACGGACCCGGGTCAGCGCGGTCATGTCCCCGCGCATCGTTTCGGTGGACCCGGATACCTCCCTCCAAGAGGCCGCCCGGCTCCTACACCGCTACCAGATCAACCGACTGCCGGTCGTCCGGGAGCACCGGATCGTCGGAATTGTCACCCGTCAGGATATTGTGGAAGCTCTCCAGCACGCCCCCGACCCGGATAACCCCGTGGCTCACAGCCGCCGGTTTACCCGGGGCCTGACCCTGCTCGAGGCCATCTGAGCCTACGGGCCCTCGTCGGCCAGCCCTCGACAGAGCCTCCCCTGCGAGTGGGAGCGAAGTTAGAAAAGGCCGAAATCTGGTGCGAATCGACGTGCTCGCCACAGGGACCCGAACCGTCGGACGCGGCAATCTGAAATGCCCGCGCTGCCACCTCACCTACCCTCCGCCGGGTTACGCCCGCGCCGTCTGGCGGGGAGCGGACACCTCGCGCACGCAGTTCCAAGCCACCTGTCCGCACTGCGGACACACGGAGAGCTTCGGCCGCGAAGACGCCACGTGGTAGGGCCGGGCCGGGATCGGTCGCCCCGCCCACGCGGGGTGAGTTGCCCGTTGTTATCGGCCGAGCGAGCCGAGAAACCTTTTCCGTGATTGCTGGGTCTACCGTGGGGGCACGATGGCCGAAGCGTCTGCGGAATCGGTGGAATTCGTATTGCCGGATGGCTCTCGCCACCTGGTATCCGTAGACACGACGGCCCGAGAGGTGCTGGCAGCGTGGAACCCCCGCGAAGCGGGCGCCGCGCTTGCCGCCCGCCTCGACGCCGAGCTGATCGACCTCGCCCGACCGCTCCGACGGGGAGGAGCTCTCGCCCCGGTGACCTTCCAGGACCGCGCGGGCCGCGAGACGCTCAACCACTCGGCTGCCCACGTCGTGGCCAAAGCGGTCATGGAGTGCATCCCGGGAGCGTTACCCACCATGGGGCCCGGCACGGAGGAGGGGTTCCACTACGATTTCGATATGCGCCCGCTCACTCCGGAGGACCTCGACCGGGTCCGTTCGGCCGTCGCCCGCATCGTCGCGGCGGATGAGCCGTTCCGCCGGGAGGAGCTCCCCCGCGAGGCGGCCCTCGAGCGATTCGCCTACAACCGGCACAAGCAGGGATACATCCGGGAAGCTCCCGCCGGGGAGCCCATCTCGGTCTATCGGACCGGGGAGTGGGAGGACCTCTGTCGCGGTCCCCATGTGCCTTCCACCCGTTGGCTCGCCGGGATCCACATCCTCGGTTTCTCGGCGGTTACCCTGGGCGGGGCCCCTGATGGGCTCCCGCTCCAGCGCGTCCGCGGGGTCGGCTTCCCGAGCCGGGAGGAGCTCGCGCAGTTCCTCAAGATGCGCACGGAGGCCGAGGCGCGCGACCACCGGGTCCTCGGAACCAAGCTCGAGCTTTTCACCTTCGTGGAGGAGGCCCCGGGATTCCCGTTCTGGCTCCCCAAAGGGGTCATCGTGGTCCGAGAGCTCGAGAGGTTCGTCCGCGAACACCTCAACGAGGCCGGGTACCAGGAGGTCCGGACCCCCCTCATGTTCGCTTCCTCGATGTACGTGACGAGCGGCCATTGGGACCATTACCGGGCCGACATGTTCCTGACCTCGGTGGAGGACCGACCGTACGCCGTCAAGCCGATGAACTGTCCCGGCGCGATGATGGTGTTCCGGTCCCGCTCCCGGAGCTACCGGGAGCTTCCGCTCCGCCTCGCCGAGTTTGCCCCGCTCCATCGCTTGGAGGCGAGCGGGACGATCCACGGGATGACCCGGGTGCGGGAGTTCGTCCAGGACGACGCCCACATCTTCCTGACCGAGGAGCAGGTCGCCGAGGAGGTCCGGACGCTCCTCAAGTGGATCGACCGCGCATTCTCCACCTTCCACCTCGCCTGGAGCTACGAGTTCTCGACCCGCCCGGAGAAGTTCCTCGGCGACATCGAGGTGTGGAACCGGGCCGAAGGCATCCTGAGGAAGCTGCTCGACGACTCCGGGGTACCGTATCGGGTCACCCCGGGCGAAGGGGCATTCTACGGGCCAAAGATCGACATCCACATCCGGGACAGCATCGGGCGTTCCTGGCAGACCGGGACCATCCAGCTCGACTACCAGCTCCCGCTCCGGTTCGGGCTGCAGTTCCAAGGACCGGATGGCACCCTCCACCAGCCTGTCGTCGTCCACCGCACGATCCTTGGGAGCTTCGAGAGGTTCGTCGGGATCTTGCTCGAGCATTGCGCCGGTCGTCTCCCACCGTGGCTGGCCCCGGTGCAGGTCCGCGTGCTGCCCGTGGCGGAGCGCCACAGCGCCGCGGCCGCCGAGCTCGCTCGGGAGCTCCGGCTGGCCGGTTTGCGCTCGGAGTCCGACGATGCCGCGGAGACGCTCGGCAAGCGCGTGCGGTCGGCCGAGGTCCAGAAGGTCCCGTACGTCGCGGTCCTGGGGGACGCCGAGGTCGACTCCCGGACCGTCACCCTCCGGGTCCATGGGGAGAAACAGCCCCGCCGGCTCGGCCGAGGGGAGATGGCCGAGCTGCTCCTCGAGCGGGTCCGAAGCCGCTCGTTCGATCCGTGACGCTCAGACCCCGGTGAATCCCGTCGACCGGGAGCGGCCCCGCAATGCGTTCCGGCGGGCCTCGGCGAGGATCTGGTCGAGGCGAGAGCTGTCGAGATGATGGATCTCCCGCAGATGAGCTCGCAGGCGGGCGAGGTCGACGTAGTGGGCGCAGAGCGCACACTCGACCCTCGACCGACGCCGCGTCATCTGGTCTCGCTCGCGGGGGGAGGGCGACAACATCGGCAACGGGGAACCCGAGCTCGGGTTTATAGAGGATGGGGCTCCACGGGCAACCCCCCGAGGGCGGCCGAAGGCCCATCCCCATCGACGGAGGACCTCCTCGGGCCGTCCGGCAAAACTCTTAATAGTCTTCCATTAGAGCGGGACCGAATCGGATCGGAGGAATCGGATGGACGTCACCCCCTTCTGGCTCGAGGTCGTCACCCTAGTCGCCGCGTTGATCGGACTCGCCTACGCTGGCATCCAGACGCTGCTCATCCTCCGGGAGGACGAGGGGAACGAGAAGATGAAGGAGATCTCCCTCGCCATCCGCGAGGGGGCGGTCGCTTTCCTCCGCCGTGAGTACACGGCGGTGTTCACCGTGGGCATCATCCTCGCCCTCGTCATCCTCGCGGCGTTCTGGAGCAACGGCAACGGCTGGGAGCTCGCGGTAGGCTTCATCCTGGGCGCCTCGGGCAGCGCGCTCGCCGGGGCCGTCGGCATGCTGGTCAGCGTGCGGGCCAACGTGCGCACGGCGGCCCACGCTCGGAAGGGGAACCTCGCCGCCACCATGCGGTACGCCTTCCTCGGAGGTTCCGTCACCGGCCTCAGCGTGGCCGGGCTCGCGCTGCTCGAACTCGTGGGATTCTACGTCTGGTTCGGCGGGGACGTCCTCAACATGGTGGGCCTGTTGTTCGGGGCCTCCCTGATGAGCCTGTTCGCCCGGGTCGGCGGTGGCATCTACACCAAAGGCGCGGACGTCGGCGCGGACCTCGTGGGCAAGGTGGAAGCCGGTATTCCCGAGGATGACCCTCGTAATCCCGCGGTCATCGCGGACAACGTCGGGGACAATGTCGGGGATTGCGCCGGGATGGCCGCCGACCTGTTCGAGACCTACGTCGTCACCGCGGTCAGCGCCATGCTGCTCGCCTACCTCATCCCGCTCGTCCACACGACCTTCAACGTCGGCTTCGAGATCCCCATCCTCTACCCGCTCGTCGTCTGCGGCTGGGCGATCATTGCCACCCTCATCGGGACCACGGCCGTGCGCATGCGACCCGGCGGCTCGATCATGGGCGCGCTCTACCAGGGCCTCGGGGTCACGGCCGGGGTGGGAATCGTGGGTCTGTACGTGATCGATTCCTTGCTCATGGGCGGGAACGTGGGAGTGTTCATCGCCACCTCCCTCGGGCTCGTGGTGATGGTGCTCATCGTCATCACCACGGACTACTACACCAGCGCCAAGTACGGCCCGGTCCGCCGGATCGCGGAGTCCGCTCAGGCCGGGGCGGGTCCGACGGTCATCACGGGGCTCAGCGTGGGCCTAGAGTCCGCCTGGATCCCGGGGCTCGTGATCGTGGGGGCCGCGCTCGGAGCCTTCGAAGCGGTCGGCGCGATGGGTAGCGGGGGATGGATGAACCCCGACCCGAGCCTTGGACTGTACGGGATCGGGCTCGCCGCCGCGAGCATGCTCGCCGTGACCGGGATGATCATCTCCATCGACGCGTTCGGACCCATTACGGACAACGCCGGCGGCATCGCCGAGATGGCGAACCTTCCGCCCGAGGCGCGCGCCGTGACCGACCCGCTGGACGCGGTCGGGAACACCACGAAGGCCGTCACGAAGGGGTACGCCATCGGTTCGGCGGTCCTCGCCGCGCTCGCCTTGTTCGCGGCGTACACCTACGCCCTGCTCGACCAGCTGAACGCCCACGGGAACTATTCGACCCCCCTCCAGATCTCCGACGTGAACTCCCACTTGGCGATCTCCAATCCGCTCGTCGTCGCGGGGCTGGTCATCGGAGGGATCCTGCCGTTCTTCTTCACGAGCTTCCTCATGAACGCCGTCGGCGTCGCCGCGCAGGCGATCGTCTTCGAGGTTCGCCGTCAGTTCAAGGAGATCAAGGGCATCCTCGATGGGTCCGGCAAGCCCGAGTACGGCACCTGCGTCGACATCGTGACCCTCGTGGCGCTCCGCCAGCTCGCCGTGCCGGCCGCGATCGCCGTCATCACTCCGATCGCCGTCGGATTCCTCCTCGGACCGATCGCGCTCGCGGGAATGCTCCTCGGCGTCATCCTGACGGGCTTCCCGCTCGCCCTCACCATGACCACGGGCGGGGGGGCCTGGGACAACGGCAAGAAGTACATCGAATCCGGCCACTTCGGAGGCAAGCATTCCGACGCCCACAAGGCGGCCATCGTGGGGGACACGGTGGGGGACGCGACGAAGGACACGGCCGGACCCGCGATCAACCCGCTCATCAAGGTCGTCAACACCATCTCCATCCTCTTCGTGGCGCTGATCGTCGCCCACACGCTCATCCCGTTCTGAGCCAATCGGAACGGGGGCGAGAGGGTCCTCGGGAAGATTCTTAAAGGGCCGCCGAGATTCCCGTCACGGAGGAGGCTCGATGTGCGACACCTGTGGCTGCAAGTCCAAGAAGAAGCCTTAGGGGCCGTTCGACCCCCATCGGGCCGGCTCCTCGATATCGGGGCCGGACCCTTTCGACGAGATCGGTCGGGCTAGCGGGCGCGGTCGGCGAGGCTCCAGGCCCCCGCTGGCTCCCCCGCGGAATGGGTCGTGCCGGCCGAGGCGACCTACGCGTAGTGGCTCATCGTGGAGCGCTCTTTACGGGAGTCGTCCCGCTCCTGTCCGCGCTCCTCGGCCTTGCGTTCCTTCTCGCACTCCTCTTCAGAGACCCAGTCGAACCGTAGTTCCTCGGGGTGCTCGTGCGCGATGAACGCGCCGGCCTCGAACGCCGAGTTCACGAGGTCGTCGACGTTGTCCGGCTCGTTCCCCTCGAGGCGGCCGGCGAGACGCCAGTACCAGTCGGGGGCCTTGCCGGCGACCTGGAGGTACTCGGTGATCAGGTCCTGGACGGCCCCCCGCTTGTCGGTCAATCGGACATGGAGATGGCGACGGTCGTCGACGTGGAGGTCCACGGAGGCGGAACTGGGAGGTGACACATCGCCACGAGGACTCCCCCCCTCATAACGACTCACGGGAGCACGGGAGTTGCGGTCGGACCGTGGATATCGTGTGAATAACCCTCAAATGCCGGCGCGCCCTCGCCCGCTGAGGAGTATCGTGGACGACGAACCGTACGCCCCCGAGCCGACGGCGCCCACGGCCCCGTCTCCGGCCGTTGCCCCCGAGCCGGGCCGGGCCCCGAGCCCGGCGGTCGCCCCGTCTCCCGCTCGATACGCCTACCTCGTGGGCCGACTCCGGGGCCGTCAGCTCACCATGGAGGAGGCGACGGAGCTCTTCGAGCTCCAGCAGCAGATGTTGTTCCGACTTCGCGCCGCGGCCGCCATGCCTCCCCCCCCAACCCCTCCGGGCACCCGGGGCCCCGCTCCTCGAGCGCCGTCGGTGGAGGGAGCCCGACCGAGCGCCCTCGCGAACGAGGACCTCCTCTGGGAAGGCCTGCCCGTGCTCGCGGCGGCGGCCGGCGTCCTCGCGGCGGTACTGAAACGTTCGCAAGAACTGGGAGCGGCCAGCGCGCCCCTTCCCTCCCCGCCTCCGAGCTCCCGTCGGAACCGGTAGGCCGGGGGCCATGGAGGAGCGCTCTTTCGTCTTCGCCCACCTGGCCGACGCCCACGTCGGGGCCTGGCCTCGCGACCCGGCCGTGCGCGAGGCGCTCCGGGAGAGCGTGCTCGCGGCGCTCCAGGTGGTCGAGGATCGCGACTGCGCCTTCCTCTTGATCTCGGGGGACCTCTTCCATACCCCCGTCCCCGAACCGGGGGAGGTCGCCCCGGTCGCCGGCGCCCTCAAACGGCTCATCGACCAGGGCCGTCGGGTCTACGTGATCTACGGATCCCACGACTATGTCGCGCATCGGACGAGCTGGCTCGACGTCCTCGCCGAGACGGGGATCTTCCTGAAGGCGGCCCCTGAGGCGGTCCGGGAGGAAGGGGAGCGGTTCGCCCTGCGCTACCACATCGACGGCCCGACGGGAGCGGTCATCGCGGGCGTCTCGGGCCGATCCCACGGCCTGGACGAGAGCGTCTTCCGCTCGATCGACTCGGAAGCGTTCCGCGCCGAGAAGGGGTTCAAGATCTTCCAGTTCCACGCGGCGGTCCGGGAGTACCTTCCCGAGCATCTTCGCGCCCACATCCACGGCATCTCGCGCGACGACCTTCCCGGCGGCTGCGACTACTATGCCGGGGGCCACATCCATTACACCTACACGGGCGAGGGGCCGACCTTAGGCCTTCTCGTCAACCCCGGTGCGGTGTTCGGGACCAGCATCACCGACATCGAGAACGGCGCCGCGGGGCGGACCAACCCGGGGCTCGCGGTGGTCACGGTCCGGGAGGGCCGGCCCACGGTGGAGTTCGTGCCGACCGCCCCGCGGGAACGACTCAAGGTGTTCCGAGTGGACATCGACGGCCAATCTCCCGAGGAGGCGCGTACCCGCCTGGCCGAGGAGGTCCGCCGGGAAGCTTCCCCCGGCGCCCTGTTGTTCCCCATGGTCCGCGGTACGCTCGCCGAGGGAAGCGGGCGCACCCTCGGGCTGCAGGAGGCGACCGAAGGGGTCGCCGCTTCGGGGATCGCCGGTATCCACTGGGACCTCAAGGAGGTCCTCCACGCCGAATCCACCTCCTCCGACGCCCTCCGACCCGAGGCGGAGCTCGAGGCCGACGTCCTGAGCCGCCTCGCCGAGGGCGCCCCGCCGGAGCTCCCCGAGCTCCGCGGGCCGGAGGGAGAGCTCCTCCTGAAGGAGATGCTCCGTGGGTTGGGACTCCCCCGCGGGGAGGGGGAAGCGAAGCAGGATTACGTCGCCGCCCGGGTCGAGGCGGCCCTCCTGCTCTTGAAAGTGCGCGGACGGTCCGGGCGGTTCGCCCCGAGGTGAGGACCGTGCAACTGAGGGCGGTCAAGGTCCGGAACATCCGCTCCTACACCACGGGGTCGCTCTCGTTGGGGCCGGGGACGACGCTCCTGGTCGGGGACGTCGGCTCGGGCAAGACCTCGCTCCTCTACGCCATCGAGATGGCGTTGTTCGGCTTCGCCGAGGTGGAACCGGCGTTCCTGGTACGCCACCGCGCCCACGAGGCCGAGGTGGCGCTCACCCTCGTCGAGGGGGAGAGCACCTACGAGTTCCGACGGAAGTTCCGGCGCCGAACCGTCCGCGGTCGGGAGAGCTTCGAGATCGAGGAGAGCTCCTACTCGGTGGACGGGGCACGGACCCGGTACTCCGCGACCGAGCTCCGGCAGCGGGCCATCGACCTCCTGGGGTTCCCGGACAACCCCAACCCGCGGGCGCACTCCGATGTCTGGCGATGGGCGGTCTACATTCCCCAGGAGCGGATGCGCGACGTGCTCCTCCAACCTCCGGCCGAGCGATTGGAAACGGTGCGCAAGGCCCTGGGGCTCGAACAGTACCAGGTCGCGGCCGAGAACGCCGCCGAGGTCGCTTCCGAGCTCCGGCGCGTCGCCGAGGTCCACGAGGCCGAGGCCGAGCAACTTCGCCACTGGACCGAGGAGCTCCCTCGATGGTCGACGATCCGGGTCACCCGCGCCCGAGAACTGGCCGAGCTCGAGAGCGAGGAAGTTCGCCGTCGGGCCGAGCGAGGCCGAGCGGAGGAAGCGCTCGGGGCGGCGACGACGCTTCGGGGCCAGAGAGAGGAGGAGAAGCGAGCTCGAGAGCGGATCGCCCGCGAGCTCGAGAAGCTACGGCGGGAGCTCGAGCAGAAGAAGACCCTCGCCCGGAGCCGGGAGGGCGAATCGCTCCGATCGCGCGAGGAGGCGGAAGGCTCGCTTCGGAAGCTGGAGGAGATCCGGGCCGTGGCGGAACCTCCGGAGGAGGTCGGCGCCCTCCTCCGCGAGCTCGACCGCCGCCTCACCGACTCCGAGGAGACCGTCCGGGCGTTCGGCCAAGCGGAGGCCGGCCGGGACGCGGCCGAGCGGGCGCTCGCCGAGGGCCAGGCTCGCCAGCGCGTTACCGGTGCCGAACGCACCTCCCTCGCCGAGCGATTGCGGCGGGCCGAGGAGGATCTTCCGGCGAAGGCGCCGGTCCCTCCGGTCGACCGAGACCTCCCGACCCTCGACGCCGAGGCCCGGGGGGTCCAAGCCGAGATGGACCGCGCGCGCGAGAAGCTCGCTCGCGAGCAGCACGTGACCGAAGAGCTTCAGGAGCTCCTCCAGGCCGGGACCTGCCCTCGCTGCCATCAGACGGTGCGCCCCGAAGAGTTCCATCTCCATTTCGAAGAGGCGCGTGCTCGGGAGCGCGCGGCGGCCGGTCAGCTCGCCGAGCTGACGGAACGCAAGGGAGCCCTCGAGGAGGAGCGCGCCGCCCGCTCCCGGTACGAACCGGCGATGATGCGCTTTCAAGAGGCGCAACGGACGGTCCAGCATCTGCGCGAGGAGCTGGAGCGGACCGAGGCCCGATGGGCGGAGACCGAGCGACTCCTTGAGGGCCGGGCCGCGGAGATGAGGTCGAACCGGGCGACGGTCGAACGGCTCGCCCCTCGGGTCGCCGAGAGGAACGCCTGGCTCGCCGAGCGAGCTCCCCTCCTCGAGCGTCGGAACCGGGCGGAGGCGATGGCCCAGCAGGTCGCCCGCGGGAACGAGGGGATCCGGAGCGCCCGCGAGCGCGCGACCCTGCTCGGCGAAGAGGCCTCGCGCCTCCGGTCCGAGCTCTCCGTCGCCGAGGAGCAGGCGGCCGCCCTTCAGGCCGAGCGGGAAGAGATCGAGCGGCGTTGGCAGGAGGGACCGGACCTGGATCGGGTCCTGACCGAGGCTCGTTCCGAGGTCGACCGAACGCGGGCGGAGTTCGAACGCGTGCTGACCCGACTGGCGGCGACCCGGGCCGCCATCGAAGAGGCCGACCGATGGATCGCCGAGGCGGACCGCGGGGTCCGACTTCGGAGCGAGCGGATCGCGGAGGGGACCCATCTGCGCGCCCTCGCCGGCTGGGTCGGACGGGATTTCCGGGAAGGGCTGCTCGACCTGGAGCACCGCCGGCTCGCCCAGGCGCAGAGCGAGTTCAACCGGGCCTTTGCGCGCTACTTCCAGACCCTGGTCGAGGACCCGAACCTCCTCGCCCGCTGCGACGTCGCCTTCTCCCCCTCCGTCGAGATCGACGGGGAGAGCACTCCCGCCGAGGCCCTGAGCGGAGGAGAACGGACCGCCTTGGCGCTCGCCTATCGGCTCGCGATGGGTCGGGTCGTTCGGGGCCTCGGACGGCTCCGACTGGAAAGCATCGTGCTCGACGAACCGACCGACGGCTT
>Ga0326728_10025629_pt1 | contig 10531 bp, 6 predicted proteins | sample MB3enrmetagenome_FD_207602 | JGI IMG/M metagenome (GOLD analysis project Ga0326728, IMG submission 207602) | Lab enriched peat soil microbial communities from McLean, Ithaca, NY, United States - MB31MN | ecosystem: Environmental > Terrestrial > Soil > Wetlands > Peat | place: USA: New York... | reverse complement strand
GCCCCTGGCTCGTGGACAATTGCGCCGCGGCGTGCTCGATCGCGGCGCTGGTGGGACTGCTGCGCGTCTGGCAGCCCAAGGACACCGCCGCCAGGGCGTCGCGCGGCGAATCCGGGGTCGATGAAACAGCCCGGCGCCGCCCCGCCGCGTGGCCCCCAGGCCAGGTCTTTCGCGCCTGGTTGCCGTGGCTGATTCTCATGGGGTTCATCCTCATCTGGGGGTTGCCGCGATGCAAGGCCGGCCTGGACGCGCTGAGCACGCTGACCCTCGATGCGCCCCACCTTCACCACGCGGTCCAGCGCGTCCCCCCGGTGGCCCCGCCGGGGGCCAAACCGGAGGCGGCCCAGTTCAGGCTCGACCTGCTTTCGGCGACAGGCACCGGCATCCTGATGGCCGCCATTGCCGCCGGCCTGGCCATGGGATTTGGCTTGCGGGACCTGGCAAAGACTTATCTGGAAGCGGCCTGGCGCATTCGGCTCTCCCTCTTGACCATCGCCGCCATGCTGGCGCTGGGCAACCTGACCAAGTACTCGGGGGCCGACGCCACGCTGGGCCTGGCCCTGGCGCGGACCGGCGTGATGTATCCGTTTTTTGGCACGCTGCTGGGCTGGCTGGGTGTGGCGCTGACGGGCTCGGACACCGCATCAAACGTGCTCTTTGGCAGCCTGCAGCGCATCACCGCCGAGCAAGCGCATCTGAGTCCCGTGCTCATGGCGGCCGCCAACAGCTCGGGCGGGGTGATGGGCAAGATGGTGGCCGCCCAGAGCATCGTCGTGGCCAGCACCGCCACAAGCTGGTACGGACACGAGGGCAGCATCCTCCGCCAGGTCTTTTTTCACAGCCTGGCCCTGGCGGTCCTTATGGGCCTCTGGGTTCTGCTCCAGGCTTATGTCGCTCCGTTCACCGGGATGGTGCCGTCCTGACGCCGGCGGCCGCGCGCGTCACTCGGCGGCCTGCTGCTGCTTGGCCTTCTTGCTCTCCTCGATGACCTTCGCCTCGGTGTCGCGCGGCATTTCCTCGTAATGGCTGAAGGACTCGGCATGGAGGCCGCGCCCGCCGGTAAGCGAGCGCAGCGTGCTCGAGTAGCGGTAGAGTTCCTTGGCCGGCACGTGGGCTTTGATGACCTGGATACCCCCTTCCATGTCCATGCCCTGGATTTTGCCCCGCCGGCTCGAGAGGTCGCCCATCACCTTGCCCATGCAATCCTCGGGGATGCGGATTTCCACCTGGTAGATGGGTTCCAGCAGGCAGGGGCGGGCGCTGGTAAAGGCCTCTTTGAATCCGAAATAGCCGGCGATCTGGAAGGCGATGTCCTTGGAATCGACCGGGTGCATCTTGCCGTCGTAGAAATCGATCTTCACGTCCACCACCCGGTAGCCGGCCAGGATGCCTTCCTCGCACGCCTTCATGACGCCTTTTTCCACGGAGGGCACGTACACGCGGTCCACATTCTGGCCGGAAAGCGAGTGGGTGAACTCGACCCCCGTATCGCGCGGCCGGGGCTCGATACGCATCCAGACTTCGGCAAACTGGCCCGCCCCGCCCGTCTGCTTCTTGTGGCGGTACTTGGACTCGCCCCGGCCCTTGATGGTCTCGCGGTAGCGCACGCGCGGTTCGGTCAAGTCCACGTGCACGTTGTAGCGCCGGCGCAACCGCTCGGCGATGACCTCGAGGTGCAGCTCCCCCTGGGCCGAAACGATGGTCTGCCGCAGTTCCGAATCCACCATGTAGAGGAAGGTCGGGTCCTCGTGGTGCAGCGCGGCCAGGCCCGAGGCGATCTTGTCTTCCTCGCCTTTTACCCCGCTCTTGAGCGAGGCATGGATGTTCGGCTTGGGGTAGTCCACCTTCGGGAGCCAGAGCGGTTTCTTGGCCGGGCAAAGGGTGTTGCCCGTCTGCGTGTCCTTGAGCTTGACGACGGCGCCGAGGTCGCCGGCGCTCAGCGTGGGCACGCTGGTGCGCGTCTTGCCGTTGAGCAGGTAAATCTGGCCGATCTTCTCCGTGCTCCGCCGCTCGGTGTTGTAAAGTTCGCTGCCAAACTTGATCGCCCCCGAATAGACGCGGAAAAACGAGAGTTCGCCGAATTGGGCCTCGCTCATGGTTTTGAACACGAACAGCACGGGGTCGGGCTCGCTCAAGGCCACCTCGACCTGGCGGCCCTCGGCATCGGCGGCCTTGGCCGCCGGATGCTCCGCGGGCGAGGGACCGTATTTGGCGATGAAGTCCAGCAGGCGCGCCACCCCGATATTGTTCTCCGCCGAGGTCGCAAACAGGGGCGTGAAGACCTGTTTCTGCACGGCGGCGTGCAGCCCGGCGCGCATCTCTTCGTCGGACAGCCCGCCCTGGGCGAAGAACTTCTCCAGCAGGGCGTCGTCCGACTCGGCGATGAACTCGATGAGTTGGCCGTGCAACGCGGCGGCCCGCTCCCCCAGCGGGCCGGGGGCGGGGGTCTCGGTGAATTTGCCGCTCTTGTCCGTCGCGTAGGTGACGACTTCATTGCGCTGGACATCGAGGAGCTGGTTGAAACCGGGCCCCGGGTTGACCGGCACCGCCAGCGGAAACACTCGCTCGCCATACCGCTCGCGCAGTTGCGCCAGGCTCTTCTCGAAATCGGTCTGTTCCTTGTCGAACCCATTGAGCACGATCACTTTGGGGATTCCGAGTTCAGTGGCGTACTTCCACATCGCCTCGGTCCCCACGCCGATGCCGTGATTGGCGTGCACCACCACCACCGCCAAGTCGGCCACCCGCAGGGCGCCCAGACCTTCGCTGATGAAATCCGCGTAACCCGGGCAATCCAGCACATTGATTTTCCGGCCCTGCCACTCAAAGTGCATCAGCGTCGTCGAGACCGAAATCTGCCGCTGCTGCTCGGTCTCATGATAATCCGACACGGTGGACCCGGCCGGGATGCTGCCCAGGCGGTTGATCACCCCGGCGCACGCCAGCATGGACTCGCTGAGCATGGTCTTGCCGGACGAAGCATGGCCTACCAGCGCAATATTGCGGATTTCCCCAGGTTGATGTTCTTTCATATCAGGTCACTAACGGTTCGGTCAGGTCACTTGTCCGTGGGAGCCCATGCTCTCAGACCAGCACAGAATGTAGTCTCTCACCCGCCTTCGCAAGCCGAGAATACGGGGCCTGAACGGCCTGGGCGCGCGACAGATTTCTTCGAGCGCCCGTCCTGCCGCCTGAAGGCGGCGTTCCGCTCGATCGTGGAACGCCGCCTTCAGGCGGCAGAGAAGAATTCGGTCATGCGCCTGAACGCTCTTTGCTCGCCCGCCTGGCTGGGGTAGTCTCCGGGCCATGAACTCATCCACTCGCCTGCTCGCCGGCGCAACGGTTTCCCTCTTCTGCATCGCTCGGTCTCTGGCCGCGGCGCCCGCCTCCGAACCAAGCGAATCCGACGCGGCGCTCGAGGCGCGGGCGGGCGGGACAGCCGTGCTGCCGCTCGATGGGGATGGCTGGGTGGTGGCGGCAGACCCGCAGAACGCGGGGCGCGAGCAGGCCTGGTGGAGAGCGGCCAGGCCGGACTCGAGGCCCGTCCGCGTGCCGGGCATTTTCCAGGAGGCCCTGCCGGGCTGCCATGGGGTCGTTTGGTACTGGCGCCAGTTCACCCCGCCGCCCAACCCCTACCCGGGCGGGCGCTGCCTGGTGCGTTTCCACGCCGTGGATTACCTGGCGGATGTGTGGCTCAATGACGCGCACGTGGGCGGTCATGAGGGCGGCGAGACGCCTTTTGTGGTCGAGGTCACCGAGGCCGTGAAGCCCGGGACAACGAACCGGCTTGCCGTGCGCGTGCTCAACCCGAAGGCCGAGCCCATCGACGGCATCGCGCTGGCCGAAACCCCGCACCGGAACAAGGTGCCCGCCGGCATCGTGGCCGGCAGCGGGTATAACAGCGGCGGCATGGTCGAGCCGGTGGAACTGTTCTGGGCGCCATCCGTCCGCCTCGAGGACGTGTTTGCGCGGCCCGACTGGCGGACGGGCCGGGTGAAGGTCCAGGCCGCGGTGATGAACGCCGGCCAGGCCGGCGCGCGCGTGCGGTTGCGGTTGGTGATTGCGCCCGCGCCCGGCAACGAGCCCGTCGCCACGCTCGCCCTCGAGCGGGTGCTGCCCCCCGGCAAGGGCCGGGTCGAGTGCGAGTTGGCCGTGCCCAACCCCCGCTTGTGGCAGCTCGATGACCCTTGCCTTTATCGCTTGACCACCCGCCTGGCCTCCGGCCCGAACCTGGACACCGAGGACGAATCCGTCACGCGATTCGGGTTCCGCGAACTCAGGGTCGAGAGAGGCTATTTCCACCTGAACGGAAAGCGCATCTTCCTGAAAAGCTCGCACACCGGCAATCATTGTCCCATCGGGGCGGTCCTGCCGCCGGCAGGCGCTCCGGACCTCCTGCGCAAGGACCTGTTGTACATGAAATCGTGCGGCTTCAACACCGTGCGTTTCATCTCGGGCATGGCCCACCCGTATCAACTGGACCTGTGCGACGAGATCGGCTTGATGGTCTATGAGGAGGACCTGGCCGCCTGGCTCCTGGCCGATTCGCCCAGGATGGCGGAGCGGTTCGACGCCAATCTGCGCGAAATGGCGCTCCGCGACCGGAACCATCCCAGCGTGGTCATCTTCGGACTGGTGAACGAGATGAGCAACGGCGCCCTGACCCGTCACGCGGTGGCCAGCCTGGGCCTGCTCCGCTCGCTGGACGATTCGCGCCTGGTCTTGCAGCAAAGCGGACGCTGGGATGGCCAGTACCACATCGGCTCGCTCTGCAACCCCGGCGGCACGCAATGGGAGTGCCAATGGGGTGTCGAGGACCCTGGCTACCAAGGCACGGCCAGGAACGGCCCCTTCGGCGGCTATTTCGAGGGGGCGGGCGACGCCCATGTCTATCCCGCCGTGCCGCACACCCCGGAGATCGAGGCGGGCATCCGCAACCTGGGCAGAGACTCCAAACCGGTCTTCCTCTCCGAATACGGCATCGGCAGCCAGATGAACGTCATCCGCGAGGTGCGCTTTTACGAGCAGCACGGCGCCAATCCCGAGTGGGACGACTTCCAGTTCCTCAAGCACAATGAAGAGAAACTCTGCGCCGACTGGCAACGATTCGGGATGGATGGCGTCTATGCGTTTCCGGAAGAGATGCTGCGCGCCAGCCAGCAACTGCACGTCCGCCAACGCCTCTTGGGGTTCAACCTCATCCGCTCCAATCCCCGGCTCTGCGGCTTCAACCTCACGGGGTTGCTCGACCACGGCTACAGCGGCGAGGGGCTGTGGACCTTCTGGCGCGAGTTCAAACCCGGCATCATGGACGCGCTCCAGGACGGTTGGGCGCCGTTGCGCTGGTGTCTGTTCGCCGCGCCCATGCACGGCTATTCGGGCCGTCCGGTGAAGCTCGAGGCCATCCTGGCCAATGAAGACCTCCTGCCGCCGGGGAACTACCCAGCGTGGTTGCGCGTCGTGGGGCCGGATGGCGTGGCCTGGGAAACAAGACAGCAGGTAGTGATTCCCAAACCGGCGTCCGGTGAAGACGGCCCGTTGGCCGTGCCCGTGTTCGCCGGCGAGGTCAGCCTGGCCGGCCCTGCCGGCCAATACACCTTCGCGGCCACCCTCGAGCACGGCGGCGCGCCGGCGGGCGGACGGCTGGGCTTCTACTTGAGCCAGCCGCTGGCGGCCGAGGCGGCCGCGGTCACGGTGAGCATGGTGGATTCCCGCGTGCAGGAATGGCTCAAGGCCCGGGGCGTGAGCGTGGCGCCGCTCACCGCGGAACCGGCATCGGTTCGCCAGGTAATCCTGCTCGGAGATGGGAACGACTCCGGCGTAAAGCCTGAAACCCGCAAAGACCTGGCGCAACGCGTGGCGCGGGGCTGCGTCGCCGTCTTTCTCAAGCCGGGCGCCTTCAGGAAGGGCGGCGACGCCCTGGGTTGGCTGCCCCTCAAGAACAAAGGGCGGCTGACTGACTTCTCCGACTGGCTCTATCACAAAGAGTGCGTGGCGAAAAAGCATCCCTTTTTCGAGGGCCTGCAGCCGCCCGGCATCATGGACTGGGATTATTACGGTCCCCTGATTAGCCGCCAGTTCTTCGAAGGACAAGACACGCCGGAGGAAATCGCGGCGGCCGCGTTCGCCGTTTGCCACAGCAGCCGGCCCGACGGTTACGCCGCCGGCACGATGCTCAGTGTCTGCCGGCTCGGCGCGGGCCGGCTGATTCTCAACACCTTCAACATCCTCGACAACGTGGACCGGCATCCCGCCGCCGACCGGCTGTTGCTCAACGTGATCCGCTACGCCGCCCGAGCCACGACCGAGCCCCTGGCCCCGCTCCCCGCGGACTTTGACGCCACGCTCAAGGAGATGGGATACTGAATGGCGCCCCTCTGCCGCGACGCTTTATGCCCCGCCTCCGGCTGGATGGAAGGGGGTCTTTTGACGTGCTTGAGAGTCGGGTCAGCCTCGCCGGCGAGATCCTTCACGGCAGCGCTTATCTTATCGCGACTCATGGCCGCAGATTAGGCGAGGCCTTCGCGTGAGGCAAATGCGGATTCGCAAGTGCCCATCACTTCGTCACCAGCGGATTCAGCACCTTAAGCTGGGGAAAAAGGGAGAAGTCGCGGTCCGCCGACCAGAGCTCGTTTACGCCGTGGTGGAGGCAGAGGGCAGCGATGCGCGCGTCGTGAATGCGCGCCCCGCGCACCTTTGCCGCCGTAGCGATGGCGCGCAGCTTGTCAAAATAGCCGGGGCTCGGTAGATTTCATCCCGGATTCGCTCCCACGAGGCTTCTCTGAACTCCCCCGTCAAGCCTTTGCCGCCGACCGTAACCAGCGGCGGCAGCTTGCCGCCCTGGGCCTGCCTTTCCCGCAGCACCAAGCGCAGGCCTTGTTCCGTTAAGGAGCGAAAGGTCGTCTTTTCTCTGTGGGCGACGCGTTGAATACGTTCGAAAAGGTCATCGACGATTTCGATGGTCGTCTTCATGATATGGTGACCCATATTTGCATGGATGGCCAGCCTTGTCAAGAGCCGATTCTGCCGCATAGCGGGTGGCCGCTCCATGCGTACCGCCACAGCCATGCTTTCGCCATTGGCCAAGGGCGCGCGGGTCAACCGCGGGAAGGTTTCGGTTGCTGACCTCCGCGAGCGGGGGAGCGCGTTGCGGTTCTGGCGCAGCCCACCCGTCCCTGTGCTTTGGAGCCATCGCTCGATGGGCTGGTCGCGATCAGTTACGCCGAAAGGGTCCGGCCGCCCCCTTCCATCGGACTGAAGCCACGCCGCCGACTGAAGCCACCGTGTCAATGAGGGAGCTCGAGCGGGTATGAGATTTCCAGGCCGGGATTATTAGAACTAAGCCGCAATCAAAATAAGATTAGGTGGTATTCTCATCCTTTTGCCAAGCTCCAACAAAAAATGTGCTGTACCGCGCGGCTGCTGGTGCGGCCCAAAAGTGGATAAAATGTGCCAAAGGTGGCGGAAAATAAGGCTTCCTGACAGTGCGCCGGATCCGACCGGGCAAATAATGGTTATTCTTCGACAATAAATGGATAGTGTCGGGGTTCGTTTTACGGGAGATTAACAGGCGCATGGCCTGGGAGTGGTTTCCGGCCGGCAATGAATTGAACACGCTGCACAGTTTTATGAACGAAAAACCTCTTATGCGCGGGCTGGCGTCCTTGGGCGCGGGCCTGCTGGCAGTCGTCGGCGCGACGACCAGCGCCCCGGGCGCGAGCACGCCGTTGCAAGGGCTTCTCTCCCTCCGGCCTTTGACGCCCACCGAACAGGCCAACTATAAACTCACCAGCCTCCAGAAGTCCGGCGGTTTGAACGTCGTTGCCGTGGGTGAACCGGTGTACCTGGACGCCTTGGTCAATATCGCCATTGCCCCCGGCGACATTACCGGCGTCACCTGGACCCTGACCAATCTGCCGGTGGGCTCCGCGGCGGCGCTGACCAACAGCCCGCTGGGAACCAATGTCCCGGTCTATGAGCCGTCCCAGGCGCTGGTGTCCCAGGTCGCCGGCCGCGCCGCGTTCTGGCCCGACGTGCGGGGACAATATACCGTGACGGCGACCATCACGACCGCCTCGGAAGGGACGACCAACTTGACCCAGACCATCACCGCCGGCGTGTATATGGGGATCGATACCTGCGCCCTCTGCCATAGCGGCGGCCAGATCGCCATGAACAAAGTGGCCCCCTGGTCGCTCACCGAGCACGCCACGATGTTCAGCCGCGGCATCGACGGCCTGGTCAGCTCCTCTTACAGCGTGAGTTGCATTCCCTGCCACACCGTTGGCTACGACGCCGATCCCCGCGCGGCCAACAATGGGAATTTTTGCGCGGTGGCCAAGCAACTCGGCTGGACCTTCCCCAAGGTCCTGACCAATGGCAACTGGGCGAGCCTTCAGACCAATTACGCCGCCCTGGCCAACGTCGCCAATATCCAGTGCGAAAGCTGCCACGGTCCCGGCAGCGAGCACGCCTACGCGCTCGGCGACACCAATCTCATCGCGAAGGTCGTCCAGGAGGGCGATTGCGCCCAATGCCACGATGACATGCCCCACCATTTCTACGTTGGCGAATGGAACAACTCGGTGCACGCGGTTACGACCACCGACCCGGCCGGCAACGCGTCATGCGTCGGTTGCCACACGGCTTACGGTTTTGTGGGCCGGATGGAGGGAGCCAGCACGCTGAACACCGCCTACGAGGCCATCACCTGCGCCGCCTGCCACGAGCCGCACGATTCGTCCAGGCCCTTCCAGGTCCGCGCCTACTCCGGGCTGGTGACCAACTCCGTGAGCGGCGCCGTGACGGTGGGCAACGCGACCCTCATGGACGGCACCGTGGTCACCAACGCGGGCCTGGGCGGCCTGTGCATGCAGTGCCACATGAGCCGCGAGAACGCCACCAACTATGTGGCCACCACCGCCGGCAGTTCCCATTATGGCCCACACCATGGGCCCCAGGCCGACATGCTCGAGGGGGTCAATGGCTACACTTACGGCCAGCCCATGGGCAGTTCTCCCCACAAGGATTGCGTGCCGGACACCTGCGTCACCTGCCACATGCAGGCGGTGACCTCCGGCCAGCCGGCGTTTTTGAGGGCCGGCGGCCATACCTTTGAGGTGGCGGCGGCGGCCAGCGGCACCAACCCCGCCGTGTACCTCACCGCCGTCTGCGTCCAGTGCCACGGCAGCATCACCAATTTCAACTTCCCCACCGTCGACTATGACGGCGACGGCGTCGTCGAAGGCGTGCAAACCGAGGTGGCGAACCTCATGCTCAAGCTCGCCGTGCTGCTCCCGCCCGTCGGCGTGGCCAAGACCAACCTCACCATCGATTCCACCTGGACCCCCCAACAGTTGAAAGCGGGCTACAACTACCTCTTCGTCCAGAGCGACGGTAGTTACGGCGTTCACAACATCGCCTATACTGTGGACTTGCTCAAAGCCTCCATCGCTGACATGACCGGGGGCCCCAGCGACAATGGCCTGCCCAATTCCTGGCAGCAGCAGTACTTCAGTTCCATCGACAGCGCCCAGGCACAGCCCAACGCCTCGCCTGCCGGAGACGGCGTCCCCAACTGGCTCAAGTACGCCCTCGGGCTCAATCCCTTGGTGCCCGGCATCACGGTGCCCAGCGGGGTCGTCTGGGCCAACGGCAGCAACCTCGTCGGCCCCGGCAACACCAATTCCATCGCCATTTACACCGCCGCCGAGGTGGTCTTTGCCACCGAGGTGGGCAAGACCTACCAGCTCCAGTCCGTCTCCGCCTTGAGCGGCGGCTGGCAAGACGTGGGCGCGCCCATCACCGGCACCGGGGCGAGCATGAGCTTCCTCACCCCGACGCGCAATGACCCGGACCAGTTCTACCGCGTGATTGCCCAATAGCCGCGCCGCGGCCCGTCGCCAACCACCTCAGGCCCCTCCCTGCCACCGCGGGGAGGGGTCTGCTATTATCAGTGCTGTCATTGGTCGCGGAGCACCTTTTCTCGCTGGGTCTGGTATTCGGCCTCGCTGATGGCGCCAGTGTCCCTGGCTTTTTGGAGGTCGACCAACTGTTGTCCGACGGTCGGCTTGGCCTTTGCGGTTCTGCCGCTATGCACATCCAGGACGATGCAGCCGGTGAGCAGGAACGCGAGGGCCAGGACGAGGGAGGTTGAGACGAGTGTTTTTTTCATGTTCGGGGTCAGTTACCTATGGTGACTGCGCTTTGCCTTTTTTTGTTCCACATGCCGCCCTGGCGGGGATAACGCATTGCCCCTGACAGGCGGCCTCACTGGCACTATACGGTTCCCGAAGTGCGATCTTGCACCAGATGTCCCCGCGCCAGTTCCTCCGGCTCATCGACCTGGCTGTCACGGGGCCATCATGGCCGTCCTGGCAGCGAAGGCAAACGATAGCTCAGAATCCAGTAGTAGCGCAGGAACCGGATTTGCACGTCGGCAGCCAAGCCCTCGAGGGCAACCCGCAAATCCGCCTCGGTCGGGAAATTCTTGAGCACCTCGTGCTGGCTGCCATCGTCCAGGCGCCGAATC